>Ga0209916_1000215_pt1 | contig 115328 bp, 80 predicted proteins | sample ThiBio_1000_plan_FD_183956 | JGI IMG/M metagenome (GOLD analysis project Ga0209916, IMG submission 183956) | Wastewater bioreactor microbial communities from Cape Town, South Africa - Thiocy_solids_2 (SPAdes) | ecosystem: Engineered > Bioreactor > Thiocyanate-remediating > Anaerobic-Aerobic ...
ATAGTAGTACCGCTAAAATCTAATTGCCTAACTTGTGTCATGGGTCTCTGTTTTTAAAGTGATTGAATGTCTTTATTCAACCTTCAATTTACACTTTTACAGGACCCTTTCTTATACATGAGACCTTTATCCTCTCACTTTCAATGATAACATACAGACATAATTGACTTGACTTAGCATATTATTGTTTTTTGACGAAATTCTTTTTCGGTGGTTTGGAAACTTCAATACTGTTCCGGCGCCAGGAACAAATGGGAACAACCCTTTTGACAGCCTTTTCATATTCAAGCAATGCTAAATCCCAGATATAGAAAAACGCTGTATTAACTACTTACTGCTTATGGTATCTTTTTCGCAAAACCTATTGGCAATCGTTAAGCAATATGTAATTGTGAAATACCACCGCACAATACAAATAGCTGGCGTTTTTTTTATAATATTGCGCAATCGTTTGCGTTAATATCATACTTATCAATTCATTAAAATATTTTAAAAGTTAATTATGTGTGGAATAGTGGCTTATATCGGACACAGCCAGGCTTACCCCGTGATCGTTAAAGGATTGAAGAGATTAGAATATCGGGGCTATGATAGCGCGGGAATAGCGCTGATAAATCACGGCTTAAAACTGTATAAGAAGAAAGGTAAAGTAGCTAATCTTGAAGAATCAACTTTAGGCCAGGATCTCGAAGGACATATTGGAATCGGCCATACCCGCTGGGCCACACACGGCGAACCCAGCGACAGAAATGCACATCCGCATCGCTCCGCTAATGGCAAACTGGCCATGATCCATAATGGGATCATTGAAAATTATGCATCCCTTAAACAGGAACTGATAAAAAAAGGATATAAGTTTCACAGTGATACCGACACCGAGGTGTTGCTCAATTTTATTGAAGACATTCAGAAAAACAACAGCAGCAGCCTGGAGGAGGCCCTGCGTATTGCTTTAAAACGGGTTGTAGGCGCTTATGTTATTGTGCTGATAGACGAGGACAATCCGGATACGCTCATTGCCGCAAGAAAAGGCAGTCCGCTGGTAATAGGCATTGGAAAAGGAGAACATTTTTTAGCGAGCGACGCTTCACCCATTATTGAATACACAAAGGAAGTGGTATACGTTAATGATTACGAAATCGCGATCATTAAGTCCGATGAACTGATATTAAAAAACCTGGGCAACGAAAGACAAACGCCGTTCATTCAAAAATTGGATCTTGAACTGGCTGCTATAGAAAAGGGCGGGTATGATCATTTTATGCTGAAGGAAATTTTTGAGCAGCCACACACCATTTACGATTGTTTAAGAGGAAGGCTGGATGTAGCCCGGGGAACCATCACCATGTCGGGCATTCAGAACAATATGGAGCTCATTAAAAACGCGAACCGAATACTGATCATAGCGTGCGGCACTTCCTGGCATGCGGGATTGGTGGCTGAATATGTAATTGAAGAATTGTGCCGCATACCCGTGGAAGTAGAATATGCTTCTGAATTCAGGTACAGGAATCCCATCATACACAAAGGAGACATGATCATTGCCATTTCGCAAAGTGGTGAAACGGCAGATACGCTGGTAGCCATAGAAAGAGCCAAAGAACAGGGCGCGGTTATCCTGGGTATTGTAAATGTGGTAGGGTCGTCTATTTCGCGCATATCACACGCCGGCGCATACACTCACGCGGGGCCCGAAATTGGAGTGGCCAGTACAAAAGCATTTACCGCACAGTTGACCGTGCTTACCATGGTTGCACTGATGATCGCCAAAGAAAGAAATACCATTAGCCACGACCGTTATATCCATCTGCTCAACGAATTAAATGAAGTACCCGAAAAAGTAAAACATGCTCTTGAAAGTGCAGATCATATAAAGGCGGTGGCATTAAAATACAAAGATGTATCGGATGCCCTGTTTTTGGGACGCGGGTATAATTTCCCGATAGCATTGGAAGGTGCGCTAAAGCTCAAGGAAATATCTTATATACATGCCGAAGGATACCCCGCCGCGGAAATGAAACATGGTCCTATTGCCCTGGTAGATGAATCCTTGCCTGTGGTATTTGTAGCCACAAAAGATACCTATCACGAAAAGATCATCAGCAATATACAGGAAATAAAGGCCCGCAAAGGAAAGGTGATCGCTGTAATTACGGAAGGAGACGAAACCATTACAGAAATGGCGGATGATGTGCTGCCCATACCGGAAGCAGATGAACTGATAGCTCCCATCATCAGTACGATCCCTTTACAGTTGCTTTCCTATTATATAGGCGTAGCCAGGGGATATGATGTAGACAAACCCCGCAATCTTGCCAAAAGTGTAACGGTGGAATGAGTAAGAAGTGGTAAGAGGACAGTGGTAAGTAGTAAGTGGCTGACACCAATCTCAAATTTCAAACCTGTCCGCCGTGGCGGATCTCAAATTTCAAATCTCCTCATGAACCAGATCAACAAAAAAGCCATTGATTCATTAGGGTATAATTTTATTGCTCCCGAATACCTTCCGGAAGGAAAAGACGAATATCATCTGCGGAATATTCAAAACCGGAACGGTATTCAATACAGGGGATTGACGGCATGGGAAATTGAGGTGCTGGTACGCAACCGCAATGCTTCCGACGACTGGAATAAAATACTGGTATCAGACGCTTTCAATCCTGAACTCGTAAAAAACTGTAAATTCTTCGGATTGGTACGCATTGGCAAATTAGAAGCATACTACCTCGAATACCACAACCTTCGCATGCCTGTTGGCTTATACAACAGTACAATCATCAGTTGCGATTTCGGCGATAACGTAGTAGTGGATAATGTAAATTATCTTTCTCATTACATTATAGGCAGCGAGGTAATATTGGTAAATGTTCATGAACTGGCTACAACCAGTGCAGCTAAATTCGGTAATGGCATCATTAAAGAAGGCGAAAATGAAAATATTCGCATCTGGCTTGAAATATGCAACGAAAACGGGGGAAGAAAGGTGATACCTTTTACCCGGATGCTTCCCGGCGATGCCTGGTTGTGGTCTAAATACCGGGATGATGAGGTAATGCTTGAAAAATTCAAATGGTTTACACAAAAGGAATATGATGTACAAAGAGGATACTATGGCAAAATAGGTGATCGTACCATTATTAAAAATACGAGTATTATAAAAGATGTATGGATAGGTTCTGGTGCTTATATTAAAGGCGCCAATAAATTAAAAAACCTTACTGTGAATTCCTCTTCTGAAGCGCCATCGCAAATAGGAGAGGGTTGTGAGATGGTGAATGGCATTATAGGGTTGGGATGTAAAGCGTTTTATGGCGTTAAAGCCATTCGGTTTATCATGGCTTCGCATTCGCAGTTAAAATACGGCGCACGGCTGATCAATTCGTATCTGGGTAATAATTCTACCATTTCCTGCTGCGAGGTTTTAAACTCACTGATCTTTCCATCGCACGAACAGCACCACAACAACTCGTTTCTTTGCGCGGCCACCGTAATGGGACAAAGCAATATGGCCGCAGGTGCAACAATTGGCTCTAATCATAATTCACGGAGCCCGGATGGTGAACTGGTTGCCGGTCGTGGCTTTTGGCCCGGACTGTGTGTAAGTCTTAAACACAATTCCAAATTTGCCTCGTTTAATATCCTGGCCAAAGGCGATTATCCATACGAATTAAACATTCCCTTTCCCTTTGCTTTAATCAGCAACGATCTTTCCGAAGACAAGTTGATTGTGATGCCTGCTTACTGGTTTATGTATAATCTGTACGCCATTGCACGCAACGAATGGAAATACCGCGACCGTGATGCCCGTATTGAAAAAGATCAACGCATCGAATTTGATGCTTTGGCGCCGGATACCGTTAATGAATTGATACATGCGCTGCAACTATTGGCGCTATACACAGGAAAAGCTTTTTCGGAAAAGAAAAATCCCGGAAAGAAAATCACCGATAAAGAATACATTAAAACCGGCAAAAGACTTTTAGAAGCAGAAGACAAAGTTATTGATGACCTGGAGGTTGTGGCGGATGGATTGGAGAACAGTGACCGGAAAACCGTTATTATTAAGGTGCAGCAGGCATATACGATATTCAGGCAACTGGTTATTTATTACGGAACCGTGCAATGTATCGCGCAGTTTCTTGAAAACGATCACAAAAATTTTACTGAATTAATCAAACAACTGCCATCCGTGCTCAAGCGCAATCAATGGATCAATGTTGGCGGACAGCTTATTCTTGCAGACGAAGTAGAAAATTTCAGGAAGCACGTTCGCGCCGGTAAAATAAAAGGCTGGGATGATGTACATGCATTTTATACCATGCAGGGCCAGGCATATGATGCCGACAAATTTGAGCACGCATTCGCGGCATTATTGGAGGTGCTTGGTATTTCCGTTACAGAACTTACCCCGTCAATTTTTAAGCAAATATTACTTCAGTCTGTACAAACCAAAACATGGTTAACAGATGGTATTTACGAATCCAGGGCGAAAGATTATACCAATCCCTTTCGAACAATGATTTTTGATACTAAGGAAGAAATGGATAAAGTGTGGGGGAGATTGGAAGATAACAGCTTTATTGCCATGCAGCAAACAGAATTAAAGAACTTCAAAAAGAAGGTTAAAGGTTTGATCGGATCGCTGAAATTGTAGCGAGGCCTCTATGTGGTTGCTATGTTATTCACTATATAAATTATTCCGCAATTATTTTTTGCATCACATAATCGTTCATGAAATACCCGTGACCAATATCAATGTCTTCTTCCCGCACTGTTTTAAAGCCCAGCCTGGAATAAAATGCCTTTGCCTTATTCTGACGGTTCACATTTAATTCAAGTATTATAGCGCCTGCAGGCCGGATGGTTTCAATGATATGCTCAATTAATTTTTTACCGGTCCCTTTGCCCTGCTGATTTTGCAGCACATAAATTTTATGGAGTTTGTATATTTCTTTTTCGGGAGTAGATGACCAGGAAGCGAAGCCCACCGGTTCTTCACCTTCAAAGGCAACAATAAACCGATGAGACCGGACACTGATCTGATGTTGCAGGGAAGACACGCTGTACATCATCTCCAGCATATATTCCAACTGTTCCCTGCTTAAAATATGAGAATAGGTTTGAGGCCAAACGGCAAAGGTTAATTTCCGGATCAGGTGAATATCGGCTGTACCCGCTTCTTTGATATTGATCATACCTGCAAAAATCGGATAAATTCTCAGCTAAACGTCGCTTCTGACATTGATCACTTCAATCGGTGAACTCTATGCCCGCCGGTATAATTGAATGAGAGCGATCAGGTATCGGCAATCCGCTTTCAGATTGAGTAATCAGTTATTTAACATAAGGCAAGAAAAATAATCCAGTTGCTGAAACCAGAGGCTGTCCGCTATTTTTGCCGGGATATTTTATGCTTGTATTATCCATTACTAAACATGAACATAATGAAAAGGTTTCTGAGCACATTCGGTATTGTATTTGTTTTGAGTTTCTCCGCAGCATCGTTGCGGGCACAGGAAGGAAGCAGCTATAAAAACGGGATCGGACTTCGTGCCGGTGGCGGCTATTATGATGTGGTTGCGGCATCATTTAAAACGTTTGTAACCACTCCGGGTGCCCTGGAAATAAATGTAGGCTTTCGTCCTTATGGTATTACGGGGTATAGTTGGTTTAACCTGTCGGGATCGGTATCCTATCAGCATCATTTCCCAATAGGAAGTATTGAAGGGTTCAGATGGTTTATTGGTGGCGGCGCTATTGCATTCAATACTTTTTCCAGATATGACTATTATAAAGGTTTTGGTTTGGGCATTTTCCCAACGGGAGGGGTTGACTATAAGTTCAGTAATATCCCTTTAAATGTATCCGCAGACATACGTCCTACTATTACTATTGTTAAGCCCTATTCATATTATAATAACTTTTACGCAGGCAATGCGGGCATCTCTGCACGTTATACCTTTTAATGTTATAAAACAGCATTTCAATGAACCGTGGGTTTGAAATCATTTCATACCACGGTTTTTTATTTACACAGAACTGGATAAAGGATCAGGTATAGGGTATAAGGAAGTGAGCCTCACACCTCACACCTTAAACCTCCTGCCTTTCCCCCATCATAATTTCTGCTATTTTTTTCATAAGAATTAACATTGGCTATTTTTTAAAATAGAGATAAAATTGAGCTTCGAAAAACAGCGCTTTTTATTTGTACACGCAAACCGGATCATTAATTTTTTTGATCGCATATTTTATCTCTTATGCCTGAATGTATTTACCAGAACGACACTGCCTGCTGGCGACAGTTGAAGCAGGGGAATACAGAAGCCCTGGGATACCTGTATGATACTTATATTGACAGGTTATTTCATGCCGCTTTAAAAATGACAGACAACCGGGAACTGGCAAAAGATGCCCTGCAGGAAATATTCATTGAAATATGGCACTACAGGGCCAGCATCGGTGATGTTAATCACTCTTACAGCTATCTCGTAAAAGTGCTGAAGAGCATTATTCTGAAAAAAATTAAACGTAAAGTAGTTGTACATGAACTGCATGAGAATGAACAACGGCTGCAGCAAGATGAGAATATCGAAGAGATCATCATTTCATCTGAACGGACCACTGAACAAAAAAGCCGTTTAAATATAGCATTGGCACAGCTCACATCACGGCAAAAGCAGGTTGTACGGCTGCGGTTCTTTGAAGGCCTTACGTACGAGCAAATCGCTATAAAGCTTAGTATGAACTACCAGTCGGTAAACAATCTCGCCTTCCGGGCAATGATCAATCTCCGGAAGCAAATGTGCTAAACACTTTTATGAGAGTAATATTTTATACCCCACTCTCCCGGCCCCTTATCCCGTATTTCACAAATTTTACTTCCCTGCAGGTTAAAAACTTACAGGGAAGTAAAAATACCGACAATAATTTAAGCTATTTTTTTCGTAATAATTAACATTTGTTAGTTTGCGGAATTTGGATAAAATTGATCTTAATTTGTGAAACCAAAACAACCAATCCCATTTATCACACAACTGTTTACTCATGAAAAGAACTTTAAAGGTGTACACCTTATCACTGCTTATTGCTCCCCTTCTTTTTATTGTTTCATGCAAAAAGGATGAATCGCCGAAAACAGATCTGGCCACGGCCAAAAAAGAATGGGTAACTGGTAGCTGGAGCCAGAAAGATATACAACTGGGCGTATCTACCAGCGTTCCTCTTCCCGGTGGTGGAAAAATTAAGTTGAAAGAAGGCATGAGCATGCTGGATGATCCTACCATAAATGCGCTTTTAACAGCGGCAGTCGGGGCAAATCCATTTGTGTTTACCCGTAATAATAAATATAGCTTCAATGGTGACGGGAGTTATAAAGTAGACGGGATCGTTGATTTTGGTGGTGGCACTCATGTGCTGGCTGGCGGAGCAGGCACCTGGGACACCGAAGTGTACAGTTCGGTGCTGGTTTTATTCCCTGAAAAGGATAAGAGAGATCCTCACTGGATCAATAGCATCACGGCAAATAGGTTGAATCTTGCCATATCTGTGTTTCTCCCCGGTTTGGGTGATGTTCCGATGAAACTATTACTTGAAAAGCAATAGCCGGTATCAGAATTCCAGTTTTGAAAATAAATTCTTTTTATTAAACCAATCAATTGTTATGAGGAATAGCTGCTTTATGGCCAGGTTACTTTTTTTTAGCCTGCTATTATTTTTAAATGTGGCTGCTGTTGCGGCCGACTTTCCGGTGCGTGGTTCGGTAACAGACGAAAACGGGCCCGTTGCGGGAGTAACCGTTACAGAGAAAGGCACGTCGAACGCAACCACCACTGATAATTATGGCAATTATGCCATTACTGTTAAAAACGCCAATAGTGTTCTGGTATTTACGTTCGTGGGATATAAAACGGCTGAAGTAGCCGTGCAGGGCCGCTCAATGCTGAATGCTACCATTGAAAGTGCGGTACAGGAACTTTCCGGAGTGGTGGTAACAGCGCTGGGTATTACCCGGGAAAAGAAATCACTGGGATATTCAGTTGAAGAAGTTGCTGGCAAAGAAATGAACCGGGTGGCACAGGAAAACGTGCTGAATGCGATGTCGGGAAAAGTAGCCGGTGTTACGATTAATCAAACCGGGGCGGCGGGATCATCCGTGAGCATGGTGATCCGCGGCGCCACCTCATTGAGCAGCGACAACCAGCCATTGTTTGTGGTAGATGGCGTACCCATTGCCAATACGCTCAATAATGTAAGCCAGGTGGGTAACGATAACCGGGTAGACTATGGTAATTCCATTGGCGGTCTTAATCCTGACGATATTGAAAGCGTAACCGTTCTTAAAGGACCCAGTGCTGCCGCGCTGTATGGCTCCAGAGCAGGCAATGGCGTGGTGCTGATCACTACCAAAAGCGGCAAGGGTCTTGAAAAAACCACCGTTAACTTTATTTCCAATACTGTGTTTGAAAAACCTTATAAGTTTTTAAAATGGCAAACGAAATATGCAAGCGGTATTTTCCCGGCCATTCCGGTTAGCATATCGGGTAATTTGTTTACTGATCCGCTCGGGGTATCAAATCCGCGTTTTAACCCGGATTATGTAATTATAGATGAATCGGGAGGCGCTGGAGGCCCGGAATTAGACAGAGGGTACAATGCGATCCAGTGGAACAGCCCCTTAGATGAAAATGGTAACCCCATCGCGATTCCTTTGGTTTCTCACCCTAACAATGTGAAGAACTTTGTTCAAACGGGAATAACTACAACCAATGGTGTATCCGTTGCCAATAATACGGAAAAGATGAATTACCGTATTTCGCTGTCGGATATGCGTAACCGGGGAATTGTGCCTAATTCAGACCTTTTTCGCAATACATTAAATATTAATTCTTCATTTAAAGTAAGCAAAAATTTCCGGCTGAGTTCCAACCTTGATTTCAGCAGAAACAGATCGAATAACCGCCCCGCCGGTGAAAGAGGCGCTAATCCTTTGCAATGGGCTTATGCGGTGTCTCCCAATAATGATATCCGGGATTTGAAAAATTATTGGGTACCAGGGCAGGAGGGGCTGGCGGTAGTATCCACACATCCTTCGGCTGATAACCCTTATTTTCTGGCCCATGAGGTAAACAATTCATTTACCAGAGACAGGGTGTATGGTAATTTAAAGGCAGACTGGGAGATCACCCGGGATCTTAGCCTGATGCTCCGCTATGGCCTGGATAATTTTAATGAAAAGAGAGAAACCAAAATATCAAATGGGTATACCAAAGATCCCCGGGGTGCTTACGGTATAACCAATATAAGGAATTTTGAAAGTAACGCGGATTTTCTTCTTACTTATAAGAAAAACATTAATGCATTTCATTTTTCCGTTTCAGGTGGAGGAAATGCACGCTATCTGAACGGTTCCGCCGAAAGTGTAGCTACTAAAAATGGTACAGGTTTGATTGTGCCGGGAGTATTTACTATCCAGAATATCCTCCCCGCCAATCTTAACTATAACAACAATCGCTTTGAGAAGGGGGTAAACAGCTTGTACGCAATGGCAACAGTTGGCTTTAAGGATATGATTTATCTTGATGTAAGCGGACGCAATGACTGGTCGAGCACCTTGCCGGGCGCTAAGCCTTATTTTTATCCCTCAGGTTCTTTGAGTGTACTGGTTAATGAAATATTAGGTATTACTTCAGATGATATTAACCTGATCAAGCTGAGAGGCGGTTATGCTATGGCAGGTAATGATGCCAGCCCTTATATGTTATACAGCGTGTTAGGCAATGCCGGTACCTGGGGAAATGTGCCCAGGCTGTCTACCTCAGGAACCTTGCTCAATGAAAACCTTAAACCGGAGCAGGCTACTTCTTATGAAGCAGGCATTGATGTAAACCTGTTCAGGAACAGGTTCCGCTTAGCAGCTACCTATTACTCGGTAGATAATAAGAACCAGATATTCAGTACAGGTTTACCATCCTCCACGGGGTATGGTTCAAAAAACATCAATGCCGGTTTACTCCGTAGTTACGGCTATGAACTTACAGTGGGAGGTACCCCCTTGCAAAGCCGGAACTGGCGCTGGGACATCAGTGCTAATCTTACCCGCAACCGTACGAAAGTAATGGAATTGGCCGATGAAATGCCTTATTTTACTTATTGGTCTGATGCTAAGGGAGGCGCTTATACATTTTTGGGGGAAGAGGTTGGAGATATTTACGGACCTAAAGTAAGAGTGGTTGAAGATAAATCATCACCGTATTATGGATGGCCGCTATTAGACGGAAATAACGAGGATGGCGCTAAATGGGTAGCGTTGGACGGACTTCAATCCAGAAACAAAATCGGAAATTTTAATCCCCGCTTCATACTGGGTGCACAAACTTCTATTAGCTGGAAAAGCTGGACGCTGAGTGCTACGGTTGACTGGAGGAATGGTGGACAATTCGTTTCTCAAACCTATCGCTATGGCGTTGAGGACGGCAGGGCTGCACTGCAATTTGATAATTTCTGGGATCCGGGTACTATGAGTGGTAAAGAACTGAGGGATTACTTAGTTGCCCATGCAGATGAATTGATCATACCTCATGGTCAAAGATTTATACGGGTGGGTTGGCCTTCACCGGAAAGAGCAAGCTATCCTGTATCCATAGCAGGTTTTAATCTTCCTTATGGTGGTTTGATTGCCCCGGGAGTTTATCCGTCTGGTTATGATGCTAACGGTAACCCAACAGGCTATACAGAAAACCTGGGAGAAAATATTCTGGGCATGGATGATCCTAACGATAAGACGAAAAAAACAATTCCGCTGCTTTATGCAGTAAGTAATGCCTGGGATTTTATGGAACCCACTTTATTCTCGGCTTCCTATATTAAGTTAAGAGAATTATCATTAACCTACGGCTTACCGCAGTCGTTGGTAAAATCATTGAGAATACAGGATGCCAGTTTTGGCGTGTACACCAGGAACGTGATTTTATGGACCAAGGCTAAAATTGGTATTGACCCTGAAAATGCATTTCAACCCACAACAGGTGTTCAGGGTGGAATACAATTTAAGCAGGGTATTGAACGATACAATGTAACGCCATGGTCTATACCGATCGGAGTGAAACTTAATATAACATTCTAAGACATTTATACCTTTTTTATATGAAAAAGATTTATATAATATTATTCACGGTAGTATCCATCGTCGCAGGACTATCGTGTCAGAAGCATTTGGTGGAACTTAACGAAAACCCTAACGGCGCTGACCCCGCTACTTCGAATCCGAATTTAGTGCTGTCTACCGTGTTAACAGAATCTGCAAGGGCGCTTGTTAATCTGGGCTATCTTGATATAGCAGGCGTAATGCAGCATACACAGAAAGACGGCTGGGCAGGCGGACACAATAACTATGACTGGGGAAATTCAAATGACTGGGAGGGGTATTACGGTATTTTAAGAAACAATCAGTTTGTACACGACAAAGCCGTAGAGCTCGGCTATCCATTGCACCAGGGCATAACGCTGGTGATGAAAAGCCTTGTTTTTGGTTTGATAACTGATTTGTGGGGTGATGCTCCCTACAACGATGCATTAAAAGGAAACCTGGGAGGCGCTGAAAACACTTTTCCAAAATTCGACACTCAGGAAAGCATATATAATAATATCCTGTCTGATCTTGAAAAAGCAAATACGCTTTTAGACGGAACTTCCTTTAACAGCTCTACCGGTCCGGCAGATATTTATTACGGAGGAGACGCAATGAAATGGAGAAAATTTGCCAATTCGCTTGCTCTGCGGTATTATATGCGGCTTTCGGAAAAGCTCCCTTCGGTTGCACAGCAGGGAATTGAAAAAATAACAGGGGATCCGTCAAAATATCCCATTATTGCCGCTGTTGCAGATGAACCGACAATGGGCTTCCCCGGAAACAGTGATGGGGATTCCTGGCCTGCATATGCTGTTCCTCAGTCAGACAGCACCAATTATATAAGGATCAAAATGTGCAACACCCTGGTACAAGAGTTGTTGAGTAAAAATGATCCGCGAATCAAGGCATGGGCTGAGCCTGTTACAGAATCTATATATGTTGATCCGGATCTTTCCGGGAATACAAGTAAAGTAGTGTATGATACTACAATCAATGGCGTACAAAGGCCAAGAGTAATGATCATATCCAACGAATATATTGCTGCAAAAGGAATAACCATAAACGATATCAATCAGCATCCTTTTTATGTGGGGTTACCGGTAGCATTAAATGCACCGCAAACTTATAACCTCAGCCCCGACGTTCAGCAGGCATCTCACAATACACATGTGTCGTGGGTGAACAAAAATTTTGCAAAGGGAAATGCGGGTGGAACGAAAGTAAGATTGATAACTGCTGCTGAAGTTCATTTTATTCTGGCAGAAGCCGCTGCAAAAGGCTGGAATGCGGGTGATGCGGAAACACACTATAATCAGGGAATTACGGCTTCTTTCTCGGTGTGGGGACTTGGCGCTGATGCCCCGGCTTATATTGCACAGCCTGAAGTGGCGTATACCGGCACTATTGAGCAGATCATTACGCAGAAATGGATGGCGAGCTGGACTATGGCGGCTGAAGCCTGGTTCGACTGGCGCAGAACAGGTTATCCTGAATTGCACGGTGTAGCTGGATTTACCAAAGCACCGGAGCTTCCTTTGCGTTTTTATTACCCACTGGGAGAAAGAAACCTGAATGATGCGAATGTAGAAGCGGCCAATGCCAAACTGGAAACTACCCCGTACTCTAACTTTGGTGGCAATGGCGCCCAAAACAGCCCATGGTCAAGACCCTGGATCGTGCAGGGAACGGGGAAACCATGGTAGAGAGAAGAAGGTGTAAGGCATAGGGTGTGAGGTGTAAGACGCCTTCATCCATACCTTACGCCTTCTGCCTTATACCAGTATTTTAAATTGGATAGATAATCGGTTGGAAGATGTATATAAGAGTGCTCATTTTTTTTCTCTGTTTAATTGGTTTCATCCCTGGTTCCTATTCCCAAACCTTCAAAGCCGGCGCCGCAGTAAGGATCATTACACCCGATCCTTTACTGCCGGTGTCTGGTGGAATTGGTACGCCAAAGCCGGCAACCACAAAACAGGGCGATTTATACGCCCGTGCGCTGGTGCTGGAAAAAGGCAATACCCGCATCGCTATTGTTAATATAGATAACTTGGGGTGGCCATCGGTGTTAGGTAATAAATCACGGGCACTGATCAAAGGTATCGCGCCTGAGAACATACTCATCGGCGCTACCCATACCCATAGCGCTCCCGATGCCTATGGGTTTCCTGATGAAAAGGGACAATCGCATGCCAACCTGAAATATTTAGACTGGTGTGTTCAGCAAATAGCCGATGCAGTAAATGAAGCGGTAAAAAAGCTGGAACCTGCGTCTTTAAAGATCGCCGTAGATGAAGCGAAAGGAAAGATCGCCTACAATTATTATGCGCCCCAGTTGTATGATCCGCGTTGTGGCATTATACAGGCAATTGCAACTACAGGGAAAAACAAAAATACACCTATTGCTACATTGGTTAATTATGCAGTGCATCCTGAAATAATAGGCTCATCACAGGGCATTTTAAGTCCTGATTTATGCGGACCATTGTATCATCGCATTGAAGCCAGAGCAGGTGGCGTTGCACTCTTTATGAACGGCGCCCAGGGCGGAATGGTAACCGCCGATAACCGTTTGGAAAAAGGCGAAGCCAACGACTGGCAGGAATGCATACGCATTGGCGAACTGCTGGCAGATGAAGCGTTGCGTATTGTTGCCGATGCGCCGGTGCAGTCAAACCCGGATATCTATTGCGCATCAAAGAAAATAACGTTTCCCATTGATTCGGAAATCATGAAATATATTCTCAGCCACTCACCCCTGAAGCTGGCGGGTGAAAATGCCGATTCGAATTCGGCCACCACGCAAATTAACCTGCTAAATATTGGAACCGCGCAAATACTCACTATACCCGGCGAAGCCCTGCCCAATATCGGTTATTATGTAAAACGGCATATGCCTACCAAACAACCGTTTCTTTTTGGGTTAACCAATGATGCTTTTGGCTACATCCTTACCAAAGTTGATTTCAACAGCTTTAAAAGATACGATTATGTGAGCCGTACCAGCCTTGGGGAAATGACAGGTGATATCTATATCAATGAAGTGTTAAAGTGGATAAAGGAAAGTCCGGCGCCGGTTAAATGAAATAGATTTGGAATTCTTAAGTCTGGAGAATAAAAACCATAAATAAAAAGCAAGAACCAAATAATAAGTTCAAAATAAATTCAAAATTAAAAATCCGAAATCCGAAAAGAAAACCGCAAGACTGTTACCCGGACTCACCCGGACAGGAACCAAAATCAAAGGTTCGAGATCTAAAAAAGTTGCATCTTCCGTCAGAGCGGAAAGGATAGGGAAAGGGTCCATATCATTCAAATTATAAACCGGTAAATGAATATGAAAAAAAAATATTTAAGTGCATTCGTACTGCTTGTTTCATTCGTAACCCTTGTACAGGCACAGGTTACGCCATCAACCGCCCTGCAAAGTTATTTACACAACGGCGATAAAACTTTTAAATGGGAGGTAAAGGATACCTACGATATTGGCGATGTGAAAGCTTATGCATTATTGCTCACATCACAGCAATGGCGTGAACATGTTTGGACACACCAGTTAACGCTGCTGGTTCCAAAAGAAAACAAATATGATGGCGCTCTTTTGTTTATTACCGGTGGTTCCATAAAAAATGGTTTGCCCAACTGGAGCGGACGCGAGGATAAATTCAACATAGGCATGGCTGATGTTGCGGCAACAAATCATGCTATTGTTGCCGTATTAAAACAAACTCCCAACCAACCACTTTACAATGATCTTACGGAAGATGAGTTAATATCATTTACGCTGCACAATTTTAAAAAAGACGGCGATTATACCTGGCCGTTATTGTTCCCCATGGTTAAAAGTGCGGTAAGGGCAATGGATGCCATACAGGAGTTTTCCAAACAACAACTTAACCATCCCGTTAATCGTTTTGTGATTTCCGGGGCCTCTAAACGCGGATGGACAACCTGGCTTACAGGAGCCACCGACAGCCGCGCCCAGGCAATAGCGCCAATGGTCATTGATGTATTAAATATGCCTGTGAGTTTAGACTACCAGATTAAAGCATTGGGTGATTACAGCGTGCAAATTGAAGATTATGTAAAACTGGGTATTCCACAGGGTACAAAAACAGAAAGCGGGATGGCCGTTACAACTATGGTGGATCCCTATTCGTACCGCAAAACACTTACCATGCCCAAACTTATTTTCATGGGTACCAATGATGAATATTGGGTGGTGGATAATATTAAAAATTATCTGGACAGCATCCCGGGCAAAAATTTGCTGCATTATGTGCCCAATGCCGGACACAGCCTGGGAGATGGCAAACAGGCTATTGGTGCACTAAGTTCTTTTTTTGGCGCTACGCTCACGAATGCAGGTTACCCCGATTGTTCCTGGACAACCTCGGTAAGTAAAAAAGGTGTAAAGCTGAAAATTAAAGCTACCAAAGATGAACTGGCAGACGTGATCGTATGGCATGCCGATTCGCCCGACACAGATTTCCGCAATGACAAATGGACAAGTAACGACCTCAATATAACCGCAAAGAAAAAACTTAAAATTACAGAAGCGTTACCGGCATCGGGTTATCGTGCATTTTATGTAGATCTCAAATATAAGGATGTAAACGGCGGAACCTATACCGTGAGTACAAGGGTATTTATGACGGATACAAAGACGATTTTGTAAGACGCCGGGTGTTTATGTTTTGGGATTTTGTTTCCGGATTTGAAACTTGCCTGTCATGGTGAGGCACAAACCATTTGTATTTATTTGTTTTTTGAATTTTGGTTCTTGATGCTTTCGCACCGGATTCCGCGCTTTGTATTCCATTCAAATTTCGAATTTCCGGCTTCGGATTTAAATTATTATAGTCCTTGCGCAGATATTTCATATCTTGAAACAACAAATCATGCCGTATGCTATTACCTGTTGGAGACGATAATTCGGATCGCACCATTACGCCCTATATCAACTACCTGCTGATCGCTGCCAATATCCTCGTGTTTATTTTTTTACAGGGGGCGGGCACTGACATTGCATTCACGTATGCTTTTTCCACTGTTCCGGCAGAAATTATTACTGGAAAAGATTTCATTACACCATCGCAAATCGTTCTTGATCCCAACACCGGTCAACAATTTGAATTGCCTGGCTTGCAGGTCACACCCGTGCCTGTATATTTTACCCTCATTACTTCCATGTTCATGCACAGCGGCTGGGCACACCTCGGTGGCAACATGCTTTATCTGTGGATTTTTGGAGATAATATTGAAAACAGGCTGGGTCACAGGCGTTATCTGCTGTTCTATTTCATATGCGGAATCATTGCATCATTGAGCCATGTGTTTTCAACGTTGGTGCTCAACCAAAGTTCGCTTGTTCCAAGCCTCGGTGCTTCCGGCGCTATTTCCGGCGTTTTGGGTGGTTATCTTTTACTATATCCCACCCGGAAAGTACATGCCATCCTCCTATGGTATATGATTTCCATTCCCGCTCTGCTGGCATTGGGCCTATGGATTGCATTTCAGGTGATCAGCGGTTTGGGCATCCTGGGAGGGGAGCAGAGTGGCGGTGTAGCATATGCTGCACATATAGGTGGGTTTATCGCCGGATTTTTATTGGTCAAATTCTTTGATCCGGTAAAAAGAGTTGTAGCTAAAGAGCCATTTATAAGAAGGGTAAGATGAGATGATTTGAGATTTGGCATTTAAAATTATGCGGTTTTACTTGTCATGGCAACGAGTTTCTCACCATTCATATTATACTTTGTATTCTTCCGGGATAGGAAGAAAATATTATTCCAAAAGCGGTCTGACCCTCCTGCGTCTGGCGCCGACCGTTTTATTAGGGGTCCAAACGTTTATAACACAGAACAGATCAGCAATACAACCCCGAAAGGGCCGAACAGCAAATACTAAAGCAGCGGTACTGATTGTAGTGGAGGCGATCCTTCCTTCGGGTGACAAGCCTTGTATTCTTGTATTTGTATTGTCATGCTGACGCAGGAAGCATCTGTATTTATTTGCAATTTGTTTTTTGGTTCTTTCCCAAATATTACACTTAATTCCCGAACTTGTCGGAAATTTTATGGAGTGAAAAAAATATATTTTACTTTCTTTATCACTTTTTTCTCTTTCATCACTGCTTTTTCCCAAACCGATTCTTCACGCTTACGCATTACCCTGCTTACCTGCAGTCCTGGTGAAGAATTATATTCAACGTTCGGACACAGTGCGCTAAGGGTTACCGATAGTGCAACACTTACCGATAAGGTATACAATTACGGCACTTTTGACTTCAATCCCGATTTTTATCCCAAATTCATCAGAGGAAAATTGCTCTATTATCTTTCCGTAGAAACATATCCTGATTTCATATATGGCTATCAGCAGGAACAACGGAGCATCATTGAGCAGGAACTGAATCTTACAGGCAAAGAAAAATTACAATTGCAGCAGGCTTTGCAGAGCAATGCAAGAACGGAGAACAAATTCTATAAATACGATTTTTTGTTTGATAATTGCGCAACGCGCATCCGCGATATCGTTAGAAACAATACCGAAGAGGAACTTACTATAAGAAATATTCTTCCATACAACGGTGTAAGTTTCCGTGAGCTCATTCATTTCTATCTCAACCAGAACAACATGTACTGGAGTAAACTCGGGATTGATATTTTACTGGGAAGCGGACTTGACAAGGCGGCTCAAAATGAACAGAGCATGTTTTTACCGGATTATCTTTTCAAAGGATTTGACAGTGCTTACAGTGCTAATAAGCCTTTGGTTCGGGAAAAAAAAGATATTTATACTGCACCTTCTGTAACCGGTACCCATAAGTCTTTTTTCACACCTTTTATTGTTTTTGCTATCGGGTTAATCGTATTTGTGTTGCTGGGTTTAACAGGGAGGCAGTGGAGTAAAAAGCTGTTAACAGGCCTTGATTTTTTACTCTTTCTTTTTGCCGGACTGTTGGGCATATTGCTTGTATTTATGTGGCTGGGCACCGACCATGCGCTGTGCCGTAATAACCATAACCTGTTATGGGCGGTTCCTTTTCATGCAGTTGCAGCATTTTTTTTAAGCCGAAAAACAAAAAGAGCAAATCAATACTGGGCCTTATGTGTTTTAGTATATGCCTTATTGCTGGCTTTATGGGTTGCTCTGCCCCAGGAATTGAATAAAGATCTGCTCCCCTTAATTGTTTTGTTAGGCTGGCGAAGCTGGAGGCAATTTAAACAATCAGAAAATGCGGGAAAAATTACTCACACATAATGGAAGCCGCATTTATTATGAAACGGAAGGAGAGGGCCTGCCGGTTATATTGATTCATGGATTTGGAGAAGATGGCACGGTATGGCGGTACCAGCGTGCTTTTTTAAAAGACCATTTTCGCCTGATCATTCCCGATCTTCCCGGTAGCGGAAAATCGGAACTTCTCTCCATCTCCCCGAATAACGATTCTTTTATTATTGACCTGTATGCTGCCTGTATAAAACAAATACTTGACCAGGAAAACATTCAAAAATGTACAATGCTCGGGCATAGCATGGGCGGTTATATAGCCCTGGCTTTTGCGCAGCACAATTCAGACCGGTTAAATGGAGTGGGACTTGTTCATTCAACAGCTTTCGCAGACAGTGCCGAAAAGAAAAACACCCGAAAAAAGGGAATAGCATTTATACAACGATATGGGGCCGGGGAATTTTTGAAACAATCTATTCCTAATTTGTTTGCTGAAAAATTTACCCGTGAACATCCCGATCAAATTGAAGCGTTCATTGCTAATGCAGGCAACTTTACGGCGCCGGCGCTCGTACAATATTATGAAGCCATGATGGAAAGACCAGACAGAACAGAAACCCTGAAAAAAAGTATAAATCCGGTTTTGTTTATTATAGGAGAGGAGGATAAAAGCGTATCTTTACAAGATAGCCTTAAACAGTGCTATCTCCCAGGTAATACTCAGATTAATATCCTGCCCGGCGTAGCTCATATGGGAATGTGGGAACGGAAAGACCAGACCAATGACACCGTTATGAAATTCCTAAATTACGTAAGCGATGCCTGAGGTAATAAAATATTTTTTCACGACAATTCTCTGTCTTAGTCTTTGTTCTGCTTTAACGGCAAGGCACATAACCGGAGGAGAATTATCTTATATCAATACCGGCTCATCAGGAAACGAATTTACATACCAGATTACCCTCAAATTATACCGCGATTGTTTTTCAACCGGCGCCCAGCTAGACCAGGTTGTACCCATCACCATTTATCAGAAAAACGGTTCCGGTTCAACATACTACCAGAATTATGATATCAGTATGTCAAGAAGAGACGTGCTCACGCTTGGCAGCCCGGGTGAATGCATTGATAACCCACCAGCGGTATGTTATGAAGTGGGTGTATATATTTTTACTGTTGTACTGCCTGCGTCACCCTATGGTTATATAATTTCTTTTCAAAGATGCTGTCGAATTGAGAATATGTCAAATGTTGCCGCCTCAGGGCAGGTTGGAGCAACCTATACAGCCGAAATACCCGGTACACTTATTTTACAGGATGCTCCAAAAAACAGCAGTCCTGTTTTTGCAACTAAAGATACGGTTATTGTATGCGAGGATAATTTTTTCCAGTACGATTTCGGGGCTGCGGACAAAGATGGTGATTCCTTATCTTATAGCTTTTGCGCCGCTTATACAGGTGGTTCGCCCGGAAATCCCCAGCCCAATCCTGCAGTTGCCCCTCCTTATGCCAATATTCCTTATGCCTTTGGATTTGGCGCTTCTTCCCCCATGGGCGCCAATGTAACTTTAAATACAAAAACAGGACTTGTTTCGGGTATTGCACCCGCGTCAGGTGTATATGTGGTAACCGTGTGCGTAAGTGAATACAGAAATGGTGTATTGTTTAACGTACACAGGAAAGATATCCAGATAAAGGTAGCTTCCTGCTCAATGGCTGCCGCGTCACTTGAGCCGGAATACATAAGCTGTGATGGTTTTACCGTTGACTTTCGCAACAGAAGCAGCAGCCCGTTAATCCGGACCCAATTCTGGGATTTCGGAATACCAGGAAGAACTGATGACACCTCTACACTTGCTCGCCCCTCATTTACATTTCCTGATACCGGTATTTACCGCATTATGCTCATCACTAACCGCAATGACAATTGTTCCGATACAGCATTTAGCGTGGTTAAAGTGTATCCCGGCTTTTTCCCCGGGTTTACATTCAGCGAAGGGTGTAAGGATGTGCCCATTCATTTCCGGGACACAACCATAGCAAAATATGGCGTTGTAGACTCCTGGTTGTGGGATTTTGGAGTGCCTTCGGTGTCAAACGATACCTCGCGCGGGCAATATCCGCCATTTACTTTCACGGAATCGGGCACTTACCAGGTAGCCCTTACTGTTAGTAGCAGTAAAGGTTGTGTGAGCACGGTTAGAACCGACCTGGTGATACGAGATAAGCCACTGCTGAGTGTGCCGCACGATACTTTGATGTGCAGTATTGATACCATCGCCGTTGCGGCCACAGGCCCTCCCGGAACCTATATGTGGTCACCTGGATATAATATACAGGCGTTAGGTTCAACTGCCTTGCTGAGCCCGGACGTTACCACCACCTATACCGTAAGCTTAACTACAGTTCCGGGATGCACTTCCACTGATACGGTTCGGGTAAAAGTGGTGAATTTTGTTACGCTTGAGGCCGGAAGAGATACAACCATTTGCCTTACGGACGGCGTACAGTTCAATCCTTTGAGCGATGGGTTAACCTATGCGTGGACACCGGCTGAAACCCTGAACGATCCCAAGGCAAAGCAACCGGTGGCAACACCGGATGCGGCAATTACGGTTTATAACATTACAGCATATATAGGTAAATGCTCCACTTCCGATAATATCCGGGTTAGAACTGTACCCTATCCGGATGTTCGGGTAATCAATGATTCTTCCATCTGCTATGGCGAGCGTATACAATTATTTGCAGAGGGAGGGGCCTATTATCGCTGGTCGCCTGCACTTTCGGTAAGTAATTACAATGTGTCCGATCCTTTTGTTTCACCCCCGGCAACCACCACATATACTGTTAGCGTAACAGATACCCTAGGCTGTCCAAAACCATCTTTCAAAGATGTGGTAATAACGGTTATACCGCCGGTTCAGGCATTTGCGGGAAATGATACTACTGTTGTTCTGGAGCAACCTTTGCAAATGCAGGCAACGGGTGCTGAAATTTATAAATGGTCGCCCGCCAGCTATTTAAGCAATGCAGACATTCCCGATCCGGTGGCAACCTTTGTATCAGAAGTCAATAATAAAATTAGCTTTGTGGTAAAAGTAAGTACCAAAGAAGGATGTTTCGCTTATGACACCGTTAATGTAAAAGTATTCAGAACAACGCCGGATATATTTGTTGCGGATGCTTTTACGCCCAACAATGATCGTTTGAATGATTTTTTCAGAGCCATGCCTGTTGGCATAAAACAGTTCGATTATATCAAAATTTTTAACCGGTGGGGGCAACTTATGTTCTCTTCAAACACATCGGAAGAAGGATGGGATGGTACTTTTAAAGGAAAAGAACAGGCCAGCGATACCTTTGTATGGATGGTAAGAGGAACTGATTATCTGGGAAGAGTAATTGAGAAAAAAGGAACCTTGCTTCTTATACGATGAGAATAAAAATAACTTTCTTTCAAACACCCAAACCGGAGAAATAAAAAGAATCAAAAAACAAATCACAAATTAAATCCGAAGCCATAAATTCGAAATCCGAAGTGAAATCAATCTCAAATCTCAAATCTTAAATCTCAAATTCTTCCCTGTAACTACCTAACTAAGTATCCTTTTGTATAAAAGCGTCAAAACTGTTTATACCAATCATTTTTTCAGTGATGAATCCTTCCGCATAGGGTACTCCAATCATTTTGCCGAACATAGCATGCCGTCCTATGATGGAATTTAAAAAACCGGGAGTTGAAATATAGGTTTGTGGTTCATCATTGGCATATTCACTGGAATGAAATTGTGAGGAATACGCTTTTACAGACTCCAGTTTTCTTTCAAAAACGGAACTTATATCATATACAAAATCAGGTTCATAATACCTGTCCTGTATATAATGGAAAATATATTTGGGGCGCCAGTGCGCTTGTGCCTGGCTATTGTCATCCAGTGTTTCTATTTTCCTTAACCCGCTCAAAAAACAGGCGTTTTTAATCAAATGTCCAGCCCTTCCATGATCGGGGTGCCTGTCATGTAATGCATTGGCCAAAACAATCTCCGGACGGTATTTGCGTAAGGCTTTAATAAGTATGCGCTGGTGCATCTCATCATTTTGAAAAAAGCCATCCGCCATACCAAGATTTTCACGCACATCCAACTGCATAATGGCAGCAGCCCTGGCTGCTTCTTCCGCTCTTATCGCTACGGAGCCCCTTGTACCCAGTTCACCACGGGTGAGGTCCACCACTCCCACTTTTTTGTTCTGTAACTTTTCCATCATTAAAGTGCCGGCACATCCAAGCTCTGCATCATCCGGATGCACGGCAACAGCAAGTATATCTAATTTCATAAGTTGCAAAAATAATGCAAAGGAGAATTGAAGTTCAGATTTTCATATTTTCAGGCTGTACGCTAAGCTTGAACACACAGTCGCAGTAGAAACATAGAAGCACAATAGAAGAAGAAGCAACCCTATGTGCACCTATGTACCTATGATTCTTTGTGTTTGACAGATAAACGAAATACTCCGTTTGGAACAAATCCCGGAAAAATTAAATGCCAATTTTCATGTAGGTTTGCACATTGTTATTGAGCGCCTGGTTTATAACGGTACTTTTCTTTTCGGCAGGTAAAAAAGTACCACCGGGCAGGAGCGGAGCTTTACACCGGTTTTTAAAGATCAATATGATGACAATATCCAGGACTGTATCAGCCGGAAGCCGTTTCCGGCAGGCAATGGAAGCAGAAAATCCTTTGCAAATTGTTGGAACCATTAATGCCAATCATGCTTTGTTGGCCACACAGGAAGGTTTTAAAGCGATTTATTTATCGGGTGGAGGCGTAGCTGCAGGTTCACTGGGCATTCCGGATCTGGGTATTACCACCCTCGACGATGTACTTACCGATATCTATCGCATTACCAATGTTACCGATACACCGTTACTGGTTGATGTAGATACCGGTTTTGGACCATCGGCATTCAATATATCGCGTACTGTAAAGTCATTGATAAAAGCAGGTGCAGGTGCTTTGCACATAGAGGACCAGGTTGGAGCCAAACGCTGCGGTCATCGTCCGGGTAAGGAAATTGTGAGCCTGGGGGAAATGGCAGACCGAATTAAAGCTGCAGCCGATGCACGTACCGATGATCAATTTGTGTTGGGCGCCAGAACAGATGCTTTGGCAAATGAAGGTTTAGATAAAGCGCTGGAGCGTGCTGTGGCTTACAAGGAGGCCGGGGCTGATTTTATTTTTGCGGAAGCTGTGAATGAACTATCACAGTACCGGAAATTTGCAGAGGCGGCCGGAATTCCAATTTTGGCAAATATTACTGAATTTGGTATGACGCCGTTATGGACCGTTGAAGAGTTAAAAAATGCGGGCGTGCAGATGATCTTATATCCCCTGTCTGCCTTTCGCGCAGCCAATAAAGCGGCGCAGCATGTTTTTCACAGCATCCGTACCGAAGGCACACAAAAGAATACGATCGGCAGCATGCAAACACGTGCTGAACTGTATGAAAGCATCGGCTATTTCGGATACGAGCAAAAATTAGATAAACTTTTTTCAAAAAATAAATAAGGGCTATGGCGGATAATATGGTACAGGGCTTTAAGCCGAAGAAAAGCGTAGCACTTTCTGGTGTAGCCGCAGGCAATACTGCCTTATGCACCGTTGGAAAAAGCGGCAATGACCTGCATTACCGTGGCTATGATATTCTTGATCTTGCCGAAGACGCGGAATTTGAGGAGGTGGCCCATTTATTAATTCATGAGCAATTGCCAAATGCAGCTCAACTGGCTGCCTATAAAACAAAATTAATCAACTTGCGCGGCCTTTCTTCCGTTGCAAAGAATATATTGGAGCAGATGCCCGCTGCGGCACATCCCATGGATGTTTTACGTACTTATGCTTCGGTATCTGGCGCTGTTCATCCTGAAAAAGATGACCACAATTTTACCGGGGCAAGAGATATTGCCGATAAATTACTGGCATCTTTCAGCTCTGCCCTGTTGTACTGGTATCATTTCTCGCACAACAGCCGCCGTATTGAAGTAGAAACCGATGATGAAACTGTGGGCGCTCATTTCCTGCACCTGCTTCACGGAAAAAAAGCAAGGGAATCATGGCAGAAAGCGATGCAGATATCATTGAATTTATATGCTGAGCATGAATTTAATGCCTCTACTTTCGCCGGCAGGGTAATTGCAGGAACCGGCTCTGATATGTACTCTGCCATTACCGGCGCTATAGGCGCTTTGCGCGGACCCAAACATGGCGGCGCCAATGAGGTAGCCTTTGATATTCAAAGCAGGTATGCCTCACCGGAAGCTGCGGAAGCTGATATTAAATCAAGGCTGGAGAAAAAAGAAGTGATCATCGGATTCGGACATCCTGTATATACCGTGTCTGATCCAAGAAACCAGGTGATAAAAAAAGTTGCACGCCAATTGTCGGAAGAAGAAGACGATTTGCAGCTATTTAATATTGCTGAGCGTTTGGAAACGCTGATGTGGAATGAAAAGAAAATGTTTCCTAACCTGGATTGGTTTTCCGCAGTGTCCTATCATTTAATGGGTGTGCCCACTTTATTCTTTACCCCACTGTTTGTTGTGGCCCGGGTTACCGGGTGGAGTGCACATATTATTGAACAGCGCCAGGATGGAAAGATCATACGTCCCGGCGCCAATTATATTGGCCCGGAGAACAGGAAGTTTGTGCCGATAGAAAAAAGATAAGTAATTGCTGATTTCTGATTTGTTGATATCTGATTTATAAATTTAAAAAGCATCAGTCAACAATCAAAGAATTTTAGGTTGATTAGAGTCTGGAGGTATTATACCTTTGAAGATGTATTGATTTATCTCCTTTTAACCTAAAACTAAGCTATGAATAAGCAAGACCTTCAATTGCGCACCAAAAATTTTCACATTGCAGTTATTAAATTGTGCGGGGTTTTTCCGAGAAATGCAGCGGGCTTTGAAACAGCAAAACAATTGATAAGATCGGCCGGGTCAGTAGGCGCTAATTACCGTGCTGCCTGCAGAGGGAAGTCAAAAGCAGATTTTATTTATAAAATTGAAATTGTTGTTGAAGAAGCGGATGAGTCTTTATATGGGCTGGAAGTAGCAAAAGAAGCGGTGTTGGTCCCGGCAGGTTCTGGCATTGATGTCTTAATGAAAGAAGCAAACGAATTGGTAAGTATTTTTAACGCGACAGATATTACGGCAAAAAAGAACAAAAATAAATAAGCATTTAATTTTCTGGTCTCTTATACGGATACTGTTGCTATAAAAGCATATTAGTAAATCACAAATCAACAAATCAGAAATCATAAATTCATTATGTATTCCATCTCCAATGAACGTCCGCCAACCGATAAAGTAATTACCGACATTGCAGACTATGTGCTGAACTATGAAATAAAAAATGAGGTAGCTTGGAAAACAGCACATTATTGTTTATTGGATACACTTGGTTGCGGACTGGAAGCGCTAACTTATCCAGCATGTGCAAAATTGCTGGGCCCCATTGTGCCCGGTACTATTGTGCCCAACGGCGCTAAAGTTCCCGGCACCTCTTTTCAATTGGATCCTGTACAGGCCGCATTTAATATCGGCACCATTATCAGGTGGCTTGATTTTAATGATACCTGGCTGGCAGCCGAATGGGGACATCCTTCCGATAATTTAGGTGGTATATTGGCAACTGCCGACTGGCTTTCCCGTACAGCCATCGCCAATGGCAAATCGCCTTTAACTATGAAAGCCGTATTAGATGCGATGATCCGTGCACACGAAATACAGGGTGTAATGGCGCTGGAAAATTCGTTCAACAGGGTAGGGCTCGATCATGTGCTGCTGGTAAAATTAGCTTCCACAGCGGTGGTGGGTAAGCTTATCGGCTTAACCCGCGATGAGTTGATCAACGCCATTTCCCTCGCTTTTGTAGACGGACATTCCCTGCGCACCTATCGTCATTCACCCAACACAGGTAGCCGCAAATCATGGGCGGCGGGTGATGCCACTTCACGGGCTGTACGCCTGGCACTGATCGCCAAAACCGGCGAAATGGGCTATCCGTCCGTACTCACTGCCAAAACCTGGGGATTTTATGATGTACTGTTTAAAGGCAATGCGTTTAAGTTCCAACGGAATTATGGTTCTTATGTAATGGAAAATGTATTGTTCAAGATATCCTTCCCGGCCGAGTTTCATTCTCAAACAGCGGTAGAGGCAGCAATGAGTTTGCATAAACAATTGCAATCGTCTGGCAAAACTACAAACGATATAAAAAAAATAAGCATCCGCACACATGAAGCGGCTATACGCATTATTGATAAAAAAGGGCCGTTACACAATCCCGCCGACCGCGATCACTGTCTTCAATACATGATAGCCGTTCCATTGATTTTCGGACGTCTTACCGCCGCCGATTATGAAGACAATATTGCCGCTGATCCCCGCATTGATATATTGCGCGATAAAATGGTGACAGTGGAAGATATTCAGTTTACCAAAGATTACCACGATCCCGAAAAGCGGTCTATAGCCAATGCCTTAACGTTGGAACTCAATGATGGAACGGTTTTACCCGAAGTGATGGTTGAATACCCGATAGGGCATAAGCGCCGCAGGGAAGAGGGTATGCCGGTACTGGTAGAAAAATTCAAAACCAACCTGGCCCGGAAATTTTCAGTTAAGCAACAGCAAACCGTTTTGCAGGTATCGTTAGATTATAAAACCTTAGCTGATTTACCGGTGAATGAGTTTGTGGATATGATGATTTGAGATTTAAGATTTTGACCAAACGGTAAACTATAAATGATAAAGCACAGCTATTTGTCATTATAACGCAGGAAGAATCTGTCTTCGCTACGATCAAACCCCAAACCCTAAACTTCCAAACTAATACAGCCCGTACATCCGCCTTACTTCTATTACAATATCTTCAATTTGGGCATCCTCATTCCGCGCATTATAGGTTTGTTTCAGGCTGCTGCCAAAAATCCAGGCAACGCTTTGCCAGAACCCCGCGGAAAAGCTTCCCTTGTAATCGTGGATGATATCATAACAGGTATTACCCGTTTCCCGCGCTATGAGTTTCATCAATACCTTTCCCTGGTAAACCGATAAATTGGTAAGTGGCTTTGTAAATTCATTGCGCAAATCCTTTTCACGGCTTTTAACATAAGCCTTTCTCTTTTCTTTATCCGGCATATTCGCTAAGTGCGCATTGATATCATTAAATACGGCGCCGGCTTTTTTCGCGTAAGGATAAGTAACATACACCGCGTTGCGTAGCCTTGTCCATTCCCGGTATGCCCGTTTTCCCGCGGCAGATAACTCTAAGTAAATATTTACTTCAGGCATTTCTTTGTACGACAGGGTGTCGCCGTTGTAAACGATGGCAGGCACAACAATGGTATCATTGATACCGAACCTGTTTTGCGATTGGGCAACTGAACTCAATAATGCCCAGCAGAGTACGGAAAAAATTAATGAATAATATGGTTGCCTGCGGCCAGCCATGAACTGCAAATTACTATATTAACGGGTTTTGCATCACATATAATACGTGTAGACAGAAAACCCGGCCCAACCGCTGCCAGTATGCTAAAAAATTGTTGAGGAATTAACTGTCTTTTTTAAACCGGTGCCGCATGCTTATGAAGAAACCTGCAGACATGATAAGAATCCCCAGCCAAAGGATATTGATAAAGGGGAATTGAAACGCCTTTAATGTAATGTATTTCATGACCGCATTAGACTCTTTTACGCCCAAAGCAATGGCACTTCCCACCTTATTCACCTGCAACACAAGGTTTTGCGACATTACGGTATCTCTTTTAGCAATGGGTGCATTGTCTTTAGAAAACAAAGCGGGCTGGGCCTTGTAGGTTATGCCGTTATTGCTGTACACTGTTACATCAGCCAGCCAGGCGCTGTCTACTAAGGGAAGGTCTTTATTGGTATGCTTATTTGCTTCAATCACCTGATCAACAATAATATACCCATTCGAATAAAAAACCGTATCGCCCTGCTGTACAGGATGATCCCTGAATGTTGCCGTATCTTTTATGCTTTCCGGGTCGGGCATTGACGTAATAAAAGTAAACACATCCTTATGCCAGTAGTGCCTCGAATCCGGGTTGGCCGATAAAGCCGTTTTCCCTTCATCCGCTTTCATTAAAAAAGCATTGGGATAAAGGTCAAAAGCTTCAAGCACCTTGCCTGTGGCTGTATCTTTGCGAACATAATTTACCTTAAAATACATTTTTTCATCTGCCGGGTGCGAAGAATCGCCCTCGTAGGTTACCATGTATTTACCCATAGGAGTAGGCACACCCTTAATAAGCGTGATATTCTCCAAACCACTGTCATCGCGCCCCTTGGGATCTTTAAGTCCAGGTATCATAATGCCTGTACGGTTAATGGAAATCACTTCTTTTTTGGAAGAGGAAATTAAAATACCCACGAGTACCATTCCAAAACCCAAATGCGCAACAGATCCGCCTGCCAGGCTCAACTTACCTTTGACTCCCGTCCATATATACATCGCATTGGCGATCACAGCATAAGTAGCCGAAAAAATAGCCAGGTGAATAGCCCCTAAGTAGCCAATTCCGTATTTGTTATAATCTATATTTCCAAAAATGCTGATCAGTAATGAAATGATAAATGAAACAATGGTGGGCGTAAGGATTTTTTTTGTCCAGAAAGAGCGGGGTGTTTTTTTATATTTAAGATACTGCGTTATAGCCGTGAGTAACCCAATTACTATCGCTATTAAGATCATTACCCTGTTGTATACATACTCCGGATCTTCGCCGATGGCCTTATGCGTTCCAAAAATTTTATTGATTACCGGTAAAGAAGTAAAGAACGTTATATAAGCCGCGGAGATAAGAAAAACCAGCGCTCCCACGAACATCCAGAATTCCCTGGACGAAACATCTTCTTCTTTATGAATTACTGGAATTTGCCTTCTGTTTTTAAAGTAAGCGGTTAGAAATACAGCGGAAAATACAGCCATCATTATAATCAGGTGCCAGAACAGCGAACTCCCCTCTCCGGTAAAAGAATGCACGGAAGTGTCTCCCAAAACGCCGGTACGCGTTAAAAAAGTTGAATACAACAGCAGTAAATAAGCAAAAAACAAAAACCAGTATACCGATTTGGAAGAATAGCCGGTTGATTTATTGATGAGCATGGTGTGGAGCCCGGCCACCACGAGCAGCCAGGGTACAAGAGATGCGTTTTCTACAGGGTCCCATGCCCAGTAGCCTCCAAAAGTAAGCGATTCGTAAGCCCAGGCAGCACCCATCATAATACCGATTCCTAACATTGCGGCGCTGAACAAAGTCCATGGAAGAGCAGCTTTGATCCAGCCCGTATAATCTTTCTTCCAAAGACCGGCTACCGCAAAAGCAAAAGGCACAATGGTGGAAGCGAATCCCAAAAATAGCACAGGCGGATGTATTACCATCCAGTAGTTCTGAAGCAACACGTTCAACCCGTTACCATCACGCAGGTATTTTTGCAGATACAAAGGATCCTGGAATACCGGAGCGCCGGGAAATTCATTCCGCATCAAAACAAAAGGATTGCTTCCTATTTTAACATCGAAGAAATAAATGCCCAATAAAAATGTAGCCAGAAATATTTGCGCCAAAGAAATAATGGTCATTACCGGGGCTTCCCACTTCCCGCTTTTGAACATAATACCCAGGCCCAGTATGCAATGCCAGAAACTCCACAGCATAAAGCTACCTTCCTGTCCTTCCCACAAACAACTTAACAGGTATTTGGTAGGCAGGCTGCGTTTGGAGTGCTGATGCGCATATTTATATTCAAAATAATGATTGTAAATAATGGTATACAGTGTAACAAAAAGGGCGATTACCGCAACGGTTTCAATAATAAACGCCGTTCGGGCAAGCTTTTTCCAGGCCATGTGCTCGTTAAGCACCGCGGAGGTTTGGGTTGCTTTGAAATATGCAAAAGTTGCAACAATAGAAGCCACAAAAGACAACAATACACAAAAGTGGCCGAGTTGCCCTATAAATAAATGTTCGCCCTGATAAATCATGTTAAATTAATCCTGCATTTTTTGTTCTAAAGCCTTTTCCTGTTGTAACGGATCATCTTTGTATTTAGAGGGACATTTCAGCAAAATTTCTTTACATTCAAATACTTCACCGTTCATTTTACCTTTCATTACAATTCTTTCACTCATTTCCAGTTCAGGAGGTTTGGTATTGTGGTAAATTACTTTGGTTTGTCCGCCCAAAGAATCAATCGCATAAAATGCAAGAAAATTAGGATCTGTTACAGGATTGTATTCTATGTCTTTCGTTCTGTCTAATTTGGCAATAAGATGTATGAATTTCCCCTGCTTCTGCCTTGCAGAGGCGATGGTATCGTACGTGGTAAGGTCTTTGGATAAAGTGATCAGCATATATGCAATGGCAGCAGCAATAAGGACCAGCGCAACGATATGAATTTTTTTCATAATAAAATACGTATTATCAACGGTCAAAATTAGGTCAAAAAACAACGCGATTGTTAATTGTTTTTCTGATTACAAGCGATTTATGCGCCCAGCAGGTTCTTATGGTGTATTTAACTTTTCATAAACAATTCCGTTTTCGGTTAAGCCGCGGTACTGACGCTCCTTTCGTCGCGTACCGACCGCTTTTATTTATCCCGCGGTGCTGACGCTTCTTTGGTCGCGTACCGACCGCTTTCATTTTCAAATTCTCACATTATAAATTCTCCCCTGCAACCTTATTTATAATTATAACGTTATTAAGTTCGCTGTTGTAAAAAACTGCTATAACTTGCACCGCTTTTTGATCTATCATTTTGTTTAATCATGGACCTTTCAAAGTTTGACCCCAATTGCTCGGGTAACCCCAATTTCAATATTTTTGGCTTGCCCTTTTCTGAAGAAGAGGCAAGGCTGGTAGTATTGCCGGTGCCCTGGGAAGTTACCGTAAGTTACCTGGCGGGTACGGCAAGAGCCCCTGAGCGCATACAAAAAGCAAGTTTGCATGTTGATCTTTTCGATTCGGATGTTAATGATGGCTGGAAACAGGGCTTTTTTTTGCGTGAGCCGGATAAGAAAATTCTGTTTAAAAACGACTACCTCCGTAAAGAATCTGAGCTTTTTATTGACTATATTTCCCAGGGTCAAAAAATAGATGAGAACCGGTTTATGTGCAAGGCGCTTAAAGAAGTAAACGAGGGAAGCGGTTTTTTAAATGCATGGGTTTACGATCAAACCAAAGCCTTGCTTGATAAAGGTAAACTTGTTGGGTTATTGGGTGGTGACCATAGCACACCTTTAGGATTTTATAAGGCCATTTCCGAAAAATATGACGATTTCGGCATTTTACAAATTGACGCCCATTGTGATCTTCGCGAGGCTTACCAGCAATTTACATACTCGCATGCTTCTATTATGTACAATGCTTTGAATGAAATACCCCAGCTCACCCGCCTGGTGCAGGTTGGCGTTCGCGATTACAGCCAGAGTGAATGGGATTACATTTGTAACAGCAGCAACCGGGTAGTTACTTATTTCGATAAGCAAATAAAGGAACGCCAGTTTGAAGGATTGAGCTGGCAGTACCTCGCAGATGAAATCATTAATCATCTTCCCCAGAAAGTATATATTAGTTTCGATATTGATGGACTGAACAGAACCTTATGCCCTCATACCGGCACACCGGTTCCGGGAGGATTTGAAGCAGAACAGCTATTTTATCTATTCCGGAAAATATTGGAAAGCGGCCGGCAGCTTATTGGTTTCGATTTATGCGAAGTTGGCATCAGCAGTAATGAATGGGATGAAAATGTGGGTGCAAGAGTGTTGTTCAAATTATGTAACCTCATGGTTGCAAGCAACTGATGCTTATGTCGAAAAAAAACATAGAACTATTCCAGTACATACTTATCCTGAAGAAAGAGAAGCCGGAGAATATCAATTATATCAGCTTCCTGCTTTGTTTTATTTCCTGGATATTTTTTTTGTATTACACCTATGCGCGGGGAAGCTTTTCTTCAGTATTGTTCTGGACAAGCTGGCTCATTCCGGTTGTGCTGTTATGGATGATCAGGGTAAAAAAGAAGATCAACAAAGCCATTACATATAAACACCCGCTTTTTGTAACGGGCTGCCTGTGGCTATTGGTTCCCGGTTTGCGATGGATTGCCCTTCTGTTTATTCTATTTATTTTATTCGACCACCAGTCACGCCACCCTTTGGAAATAGGCGTATCAGATGAGAAGATAGTGATCAATACTTTTTTCAGGAAACGTTACGAATGGAATGCATTTTCAAACGTAGTGCTTAAAGACGGTTTACTGACATTGGATTTTAAAAACAACAAGGTGCTCCAGAGAGAAATCATCAGACATGATGTAAGCGAAACCGAATTCAATGACTTTTGCCGGGAGCAGATAAATTTGAGATAGATACCAGTTACAGGTTACAGGTTGCAGGAAGGATTTGAGATTTAAAATTTGAGATGGCATCTCGTTTCGGATCGCGGGTTTTAGATTTCGAACTTTTACAACTCATCCGCCATGCGGCAGGTCTAATTTTTGCAATTTGATTGCTGAATATTGTTCACCTTTATTCAATAGTTGAAATGGAAGAATCTATGCTCAGGTATTGCTATAAAGAACCGTCCCTCTACCCCTGGGGAGAGGGAACGAGGGTGAGGGTTCGTTGCTTCATCGCTTCATACAAAATAATCCCTGCTGCCACAGACACATTATAGGAATCGAAATTACCGGCTATGGGTATGGTAAAATGCTCATCGGAAGCCTTACTTAAAAAATGCTGTATCCCTTTTTCTTCATTGCCCATAATTATACAGCATGGTGTTACAAAATCAACTTCATAGACCTTTTTGGCTGTTTTCATTTCAGCGGCCAGTACCCTTATGCCATTTAAGTGCAGGGTGTCAACGGCATGCGCCAGGCTGGTTACCCTTGATATGTATACCAGTTCCAAAGCGCCGGCCGATGATTTCATCGTTTCTTCATTCAACGCTCCCACACCCTTATCGGGTATAATAATGCACTGGGCGCCGCAGCATACTGCAGTGCGGGCAATGGCGCCGATATTTCTTACATCGGTTACGCCATCCAGCATAATAAATAAAGGATGTTCTCCTTTGCTTACAGTATGATCAATGACCTGCTGCAGCCCGGTATACTGTACCACGGCAGCAATAGCTACAACCCCCTGGTGATTGGCTTTTGTAAAGCTGTTCAGCTTTTCAACCGGCACCATTTGTATGGGTACATGGTTATCTTTTGCCAGTTGACGGATATGCTGGATATTTTCACCATTGATATTTTTATACATGAATATCTTATCAATGGCTTTACCGCTTTCAAAAGCTTCAATGAGGGGCTGGCGGCCTATAATAAAAGATGATTTTTTCAAAATTGAAATTATTATATCAGTTTGTTGGCTAACAGGTAATTTACTTTAAGCAATGCAGCAACAGATATCGAATCTGTTATCTCTCCGGCATTAACCATATCAAAAGCTTTTTTAAAAGGCAATTTTTTTATTGCCAGTTGTTCCGATTCTTCCGGCGTTGCTGCATGAAAAGATAATTCCTGTGCAAGATATACAACTGCTGTTTCATTCGTTACAGAATTAGATAAATGCATATCCATGATCTTCGTCCATTTTTGGGCTTTTATTCCTGTTTCCTCCAGTAATTCACGGTTTGCCGAAACCAATGGGTCTGTTTGTAAATCTCCGCCGCCTTCGGGAATTTCCCAGCTATAAGCATCAAGCGGAAAGCGATATTGGCCAACCAGCCAGGTATTGCCTTCTGCATCAAGGGGCACAATGCCTATAGCATTGTTCTTAAAATGCACTTTGCCGTAAATACCTTTTCCGCCACCCGGATTGATCACATTATATTCTATTACCTGTATCCATGGATTATCATAAATATTCCTCTGATCAATGATTTGCCATGGATTGTGCTGGTCATTCATAAACAATAAAAAATTACAAACAGAAAACCGGGTGAAATTATACAAAAAAACAAAACCCGCAGATTGTATTGAAACCTGCGGGCTAAGATAATTTGCAATTAACTTATTAATTAAACAGCATTGCTGTATTATAATCCAAATGCTTTTTTTACTTCTTTCACTTTATCTAATTTTTCCCAGGTAAACAATTCTACATTAACTTTCTTTACTTTACCATCCGGCGAAACGAAGGTTTTGGCAACGGTTTCGGGCTTACGTCCCATGTGGCCATATGCTGCAGTTTCACTGTAAATAGGATTGCGCAGCTTTAAACGTTTTTCAATAAAATAAGGACGCATATCAAATATCTGCCCTACAATTTTGCCCATTTCGCCATCCGTTAAATTTACTTTGGCAGTGCCAAAAGTTTTTACATTTATACTGGTAGGTTTGGCTACACCAATCGCATACGAAACCTGTACCAGCACTTCATCTGCCACGCCTGCTGCAACCAGGTTCTTGGCAATATGGCGTGTAGCATAGGCCGCAGAACGGTCTACTTTCGAAGGATCTTTACCACTGAATGCACCCCCCCCGTGGGCTCCCTTTCCGCCATAGGTATCTACAATGATCTTCCGCCCGGTTAAGCCCGTATCGCCATGCGGCCCGCCTATCACAAATTTTCCTGTAGGATTAATATGATATTTGATATCGTTATTGAAAAGTTTCGAATACTTTTTATATTTCTTTTTTACACGGGGTATAAGAATGTTGATTATATCGTTTTTGATCTTATCCAGCATTTTGGGCTCAGTATCAAAATCATCATGCTGGGTAGAAACAACAATAGCGTCTATCCGTACAGGTTTATTATTGTCATCGTATTCTAATGTTACCTGGCTTTTTGCATCGGGACGAAGGTATTTTATCTGCTTGTTTTCTTTTCTTAATGCGGATAGCTCAATCAGTATTTTATGGGCCAAATCCAAAGCCAGCGGCATATAATTTTCTGTTTCATTGCTGGCATAGCCAAACATCATTCCCTGGTCGCCGGCGCCCTGTTCTTCTTTCTTTTTTCTGTCGACACCCTGGTTAATGTCGGCAGATTGCTCATGTATGGCTGATAACACGCCGCAGGAATGCGCTTCAAACATATACTCACTTTTGGTATAGCCAATTTTACGAATCACACCACGCGCAATGTCCTGCACATCAAGGTAAGCTTTGGATTTTACCTCGCCCGCTAATATTACCTGTCCGGTAGTTACCAGTGTTTCGCATGCTACCTTGCTGTTGGGATCGAAGGCTAAAAAATGATCAATTAACGCATCAGAGATCTGGTCGGCAACTTTATCGGGATGTCCTTCAGATACACTTTCGGAAGTAAATAAATAAGGCATTTTAAAGGATGTTTAATAAATGTAAAACACTAAAATATAAGCCTGTGTATTTTAGAGTGGCGCAAAGATAAGAAGCTGGTCATTAAATTTTGGAATAAATTATACGTAACCTCATCGGTTGAGAAGGATGGCTTCCGCCGCCAACGACCACCCGGCCTTTTGCAATTTTCGAATTGATGCTAAACCTGGCCCTGCCGTTAGTGACTCCATATCCGGCTTCTTTGGGAAAGGCATAATAAGCATATGCATCTTTGGGGGCATACAACCTTAAAGCATAATTTTTACTTTGGGTGGTAACCGTTTTTTGTACGTAACGTGTAAGGTTAATAAAGTATTTTGCATCTTTTACATAGCCACCAAAATACCGGTAATCATAGCTTTGGGTAGAACTGGAATAATTAAAATCATCAGCTACAGTTACAAACCTGTTATTGGCACTGTCAACCAGGTCTAAAAAAAGAAGGTCAGGGGTAGTATATATTTCATTACCCGGTAGCAAAACAGGTTCAAACGCTATTTCTGCCCGGTGAATAATACTGTTGGGCAGTGTATCCAAACCAGGAATGTTAAGTATGGCATAGGATCCCGGCGAAGATTGAAGGTATATCTTTTCGGCATCGGCAATGCCGTTGGTTTGATCAAGACCCGCATAACCGTACATAGGAGTACGTTTTACCAGGTTGGCAGAGTAAGCCGTAGCTGTACTGGTTAAATACAATACAAAATCAGTAGCTACGGTATCTATAACGCCATTGTTTGTAACCCTGAAGTAGCAGGTAAGCTTTGTGTTTTTATCGTACAGATTATAATAAGACAATACATTATTCTGCGGAGAACTTTCATCCGCTTTTAAGACCAAACCATTAAAAACTTTTTGAAAAGCAGAATCCCTGGATGAAGAGCGATAAACCGTATTGGTATCATATGAAGCAAAACGTATACCCAAACCCGGATCTAAAGGTATCCGCAACAGATTACTCACAACCTGTGTGTCGCTTTTTACAACAATGGTTTTAGGATTTTTTATTGTGCTGATACCAACTGTAGTGTTGCCCAATTCAGTACCTGTAGTATTAAATTCAGGATGGCTGATCAGGTATCCAACAGAATCCTGAAAAGCAGTATCACTCACTTCGTACACATTTATTTTTTGTACAGCGTTGCTGTCTCCGTATACACCGGTATAAGCAAGGCTCAATACCACTGAATCCATACCTATAATACTATCCTTGTTCACGAAAGGATAGCGGCTGGTAGAAGCGGGAACAACAGATAAATAAACCTGGGTTTCTGTTTTACCGAATTCAGGATCGTTGGCTATGATACCCAATGCATGATCTTCCGCAAAATTTACTCTTGAGGAGTCGTTCATCAGGTAGTTGTTGGCGTATACCCTTAAAGATGTTTCAAAAGTATGTACATTATCTACCACAGGTAAAAGGTCGGTACCTATATCGGTTGGTGTAATTTTAGTGCAGTGCGTATTTAGTACAATGGCAAGTGTTCCCAGTCCGATTGAAAAGAACAGAAATTTAAACTTCACCTGATGTAATTTTTTAATAGAGGGATTTTGATATAGAACTTAGGTATTAACGCCAAAGGAGAAAATGATTATTTTTAATCCTTCACTTCCACCCTTATTACTTCTGCGCAAGGTCGTTATACAATTGTAAATAGTCTGTTAAATCTGAATCTGGTTTAAAAGGAAGGATTTTTTTTCCTTTTACTTTTGAAAATTCATCCAACAATTTCTTCTCAACTTTTGCGGCGCCAAAAGTAATAGCATCTGCATAAGTGGCTCCGCCCCGGAACATGGCCGTGTTATTGTTTTCTTTAAAAGGCTCAAGGTCCTTATCTTTTATAGAAGGGTGTATGGCAATTTTCTTAACGAAATCGGGACTAATTTTTTCTTTGAAGGTATTTTGTCCAATAGTAAACACAATTTTACTGTTGCTGAATACAGGTTCCTTTTTATATGCCGTTTTGAGATACAGAGGGATCAAACCAGTCATCCAGCCACTGCAATGAATAATATCGGGAGGCCATCCGAATTTTTTTACTGTTTCCAGGGCGCCCTTACAATAAAAAATAGTGCGCAGCCAGTTGTCATCAAACCAGTTCTCCTTTTCGTCGGTAAATACAAATTTCCTTTTGAAAAGATCCTCATTTTCAAGAAAATAAATCTGTAACCGGGCATTAGGCAAAGACGCTACTTTTATCTGTAAAGGAAAATCTTCATTATCTACAGACACATTTATCCCTGAAAGGCGGACTACTTCATGCAGCCTGTGCCTTCTCTCATTAATAATACCAAAACGGGGCATAATGCAACGAACTTCAAAATCATTATCATTTGATTTTATCGCCAGGTGATTTACGATTTCTGAAAACTCTGTCAGTTCCAGGTAAGGGGACATTTCATTGGCAATAAACAGGATTCGTTTCTTTGTAGACATCTTCCGTTTTTATGTTAAGTTAGTATTAAGGAAATGTGTAAGGTGTGCAAAGGTAGTCTTTTTTTGCCGAAACTGTGGTGGAAACGCTTGCAATTACTACTTTTAACGCCATTATGTTCATTATTAAGCAATCCAAAGACCTCGCCGGATATCTGCAAAAACAGCGGTCGGCAAAAAAAACAATTGGGTTTGTACCCACTATGGGCGCATTGCACGAGGGACATCTTTCACTGATAAAAAAAGCAGGAGAGGAGTGTAGCATAGTAGTATGCAGTATATTTGTAAATCCCACACAATTCAATGATCCAAAAGATTTTGAGCTTTATCCCCAAACCCTGGAAAATGACATTTACCTGCTGGAAAAAGAAGCATGTGATGTACTTTTTCTACCCAGTGTGGAAGAAATTTATCCTTCAGGCATAACTCAAACCCAGGTATATGAATTGGGTTATCTGGAATCTGTTCTGGAAGGGAAATACCGCCCCGGTCATTTTCAGGGTGTATGCAAGGTAGTACACCGGTTAGTGGAAATTGTTCGGCCCAACCAACTTTACATAGGCCAAAAAGACTATCAGCAATGCCTGGTGATTAAAAAACTTTTAACGCTTATTCATTCACCGGCTAAAATTGTTATTTGCCCAACCTTGCGTGAATCAAACGGCTTGGCCATGAGCAGCCGCAACATGAGGCTCAGTGCTGATGAAAAACAGAAAGCGGGGGGGATATTTGAAGCATTATCATATATCAACAAGCATGTAAAAGCCGGCCCTGTAAAAGAAATAATAGAAAAGGCCGGTAATCTTCTCATTCAACAAGAACTGGCAGCGGATTATGTGGTAATAGCAAGGGAGCAGGATCTGCAGGTTATTGATGTTTGGGACGGACAAACAAAAGTAATAGCATTAATTGCTGCCTTTATGGGAAACGTAAGGTTGATTGATAATATGATATTACCGCTTAATTTTGCAAACTATGGAAATTGAAATACTGAAATCAAAAATACACAGAGCCGTTATTACAGAGGCCAACTTAAACTACGTTGGAAGCCTTACTTTAGATGAAGAATTGATGGAGGCAGCTAATCTTATCGAAAATGAAAAAATACAGATCGTTAATGTTAACAATGGTTCCCGTATAGAAACTTATCTAATTAAAGGCAAAAGAGGATCCGGCGTATGCTGTCTGAACGGACCTGCTGCCAGACAGGGCGCGGTAGGAGATACTGTTATCATTATATCGTACGCAAATATGGATTTTGAAGAAGCCAGGCAGTTTAAACCCAGTATCGTTTTTCCGAAAGAGGGAAACTTACTCCACTGATCGTGAAAGGAGTGATCAATCTTTTTGGACTTCTTTTTCAAAAGAGGCACTTCGTTACTCTAACCAGTATTACATCACTATATGAAAAAAAAGACGATAAATACCCTCCAGTATATTTTCTTTTTGGGTTTGGGTATTTTTCTGTTATGGTTAAGTGCTCGTAATCTTTCGTCCGACAACAGGCAACATTTGAAAAATGCATTGAATAATGCCAATTACTGGTTGATTTTACCTGCAATGCTGCTATTGATGGTCAGTCATTACATCAGGGCGCTGCGGTGGAAAATACTAATTCGTCCGCTCGGGTACAGTCCGTCAGTCATCAATACTTTTTTTGCAACCATACTGGGATATTTTTTTAACCTTTTGATTCCGCGTTTAGGTGAGGTGATGAAATGCACTATTTTGGCCAAACACGAAAAAATTCCGGCCGATAGCCTCATTGGTACTATGGTAACAGAAAGGATTTGTGATTTCATATGTCTTATCCTTATCATTATTATTACAATTTTCATCCAATTTGATATCATTCATCAATATGCATCAACGCAGATCAACAGTTTATTGTACGACGGGCAGGGCAGGTTCAAAATATATAAGATAGGCACAATCTTTGGCATCCTGGCTGCAATTATTATTGTTTTAACCTGGCTCGCAAGAATATTTTCAGCGTCAAAATTTATTCGAACCATAAAAAAAATATTGACAGGTATATGGGCCGGTATTACCAGCATTAAGCATTTGGAAAACAAATGGCTTTTTCTGCTCTATACTTTTTCCATATGGACACTTTATCTTTTGAGCATCCATATTGGGTTTTATACTATGGAAGCGGTTAGCCATCTGGGGCTTAAAGCAAGCTTTTCCATATTAAGCTTTGGAAGTTTGGCCATGCTTGCCACACAGGGGGGTATTGGCGCATACCAGTACACTATCCAGAAATTATTGCCGCTGTATGCTGTTGCTGAAGGACCGGCGCTTGGGTTTGGGTGGATTTTATGGATAGCACAAACCGGAATTGTTATATTTACAGGGATACTTTGTTTACTTTTATTACCAGTCATAAACCGGGGCAAATATGAAATATCCAGCTTTAAGCAATAATAAAATTCTAACCTTTAACGGTATCCAACACCAGGTAAAACGCTGGAGACTTTTGGATAAAAAGATAGCATTCACAAATGGCTGCTTCGATATTTTGCACGAAGGACACATAGAGATATTATCACAGGCTGCAACTTTGGCGGACATATTGGTTGTAGGCATTAACACAGATGCTTCCGTAAAAAAGCTAAAAGGAGAGAATAGGCCAGTTAATAAGGAGTCCTTCAGAGCGCAGATGCTTGCCTCATTAACCATGATAGACGCTGTTGTATTGTTTGATGAAGAAACTCCCCTTGAACTGATCAGGATTATTGAGCCCGACACCCTTATTAAAGGAGGTGATTACGCCATAGAACAAATAGTGGGAGCGGAGGATGTGATCAAAAATGGAGGCGAAGTAAAGATCATCCCGCTGGTAAAAGGATATTCCACCACCGCACTCATACAGAAAATTCAGGAGCTGTAACCATTTTTAGCAAAACTTAATATATGCTACATACCCCGTTTACTTATTTTTACCAATAAGTTAAATACGTATATGACGAAGGAGAAAGGCAAAACGATTGTCCGGGATATCAGTTGGCTGGCATTTAATGCAAGAGTATTACAGGAAGCGGCCGATCCTACCGTTCCGCTTAAAGAGCGAATAAAATTTCTTGGTATATTTTCCAATAACCTGGATGAGTTTTTCAGGATACGGGTTGCTGCCTTAAAAAGAATGCAGGAGTTGGGGAAAAAGGCCCGCATGCATCTTGAACAGGAACCTCAGAAAATATTAGACCAGATACACCTTACCGTTTTGGAACAGCGGAGTGAATTTGACAGGATCTGGAAAACAATTTTCAATGAGTTGAAAAGACAGAAAATTTTTTTAGTTACCGAAAAACAATTGAACAGGGAGCAGCAAAAATTTGTACGCACTTTTTATGATGAAGAAGTATCGTCCTCTATTATTCCATTGATGATAGAAAGCATAGAAAACTTTCCCTCCCTTCGTGAAAAAGCCATTTTGCTTGCCGTAGTATTATCAAAAAGCGATTCAGCATACAAAAAAAAATATGCCCTGATTGAAGTACCTACAAGAGTGGTGCCCCGGTTTGTGCGTCTTCCCTCAAAACCCGGAGAGCATCACCTTATTTTGCTGGAGGACGTGATACGCTTTTGTGTTCCGCATATTTTTTCTTTCCTGGGATATGATCAGTATTCAGCTCATATAATAAAGGTTACCCGTGATGCGGAGTTTGACCTTGATACTGATATGAGTATTCCTTACACGCAAAAAATAAAAAAGGGTTTAAAAACACGAAAAAAAGGAAAACCCGTTCGGTTTTTGTATGATAAGGAAATTGATGCGGGTTTACTGGAATATCTTATTCGCCGGCTACACCTTAAAAGTAAAGATGCTATAATACCGGGCGGAAGAATACATAACTTCAGGCATTTCATGGATTTTCCTGAATCTGTTTTCGCGCAAAAAAATCTACGCAAAAAAACCATCATCCACCCGGCATTTAAAAATGTAAACCGTGTTACCGACACTATTATACAAGGGGATGTAATGCTGCATTTTCCGTACCATTCATTCAATGCCGTAATTGACCTCTTAAGAGAAGCAGCAATGGATCCCCAGGTACTTGAAATAAAAATTACTGCATACCGGCTGGCGTCTAATTCCAAAATCGCCAACGCTTTGATCAATGCACAGCGAAATGGTAAAAAAGTTACAGTTATGCTTGAACTGCGCGCCCGTTTTGACGAAGAAGCCAATTTAGAATGGAAGGAACGCTTGGAAGACGAAGGAGTGCTGGTGTTGCTGGGTGTGCCCAATATGAAAGTACATGCCAAATTATGCGTTATTAAGAAGAGACAGGGAAACAAAACTATTCAATATGGCTTTGTAAGCACCGGCAATCTGAATGAAAAAACAGCTACTCTTTATGGCGACCATTGCCTGCTCACCTCTGATCGCGGTATTATGGCAGATATCAACCGGATTTTTAATTATTTGCTACAGCCAAAAACGGGCTTACATTTTCTTAAAGCCTGCCAAAATTTACTGATCAGTCCTTTATTTATGCGAAAGCAAATAACTACGCTTATTGACCACGAAATTAAAAATGCAAAAAACGGTAAACGGGCCGGCATATTGCTGAAGCTGAATTCACTCTCAGATGAAGCACTGATCAATAAATTATATGAAGCCGCGGAAAGCGGGGTGGAAATACGTATGGTTATAAGAGGCATATGCTGTATGCTTACTGAGAATAAAAGATTTAAAATTGCAGTGCAGGCTATTAGCATTGTAGATGAGTATCTTGAACATGCAAGGGTAATGATATTTCATAACGGTGGCCAACAAAAAGTGCTTATTTCATCGGCCGATCTGATGGTGCGTAATCTCGATCACCGGGTGGAAGCGGCAGTATACATTAAAGATCCTGCCATTTGTAATGAGCTCAAAGATATTTTGCTCATACAGTTAAAAGATAATGTGAAGGCCCGCTGGTTAGACAATGAATTAAGCAATACCTACGTGAAAATTCCGGGAAAAAAAGTAAGATCCCAGATAGAAACCTACAATTATCTTTTTAACAGGGCCCATAAGTAAAGGTGTGCGTTTAAAGACGGGTTTACTGAATATCATGCATCCGTTTAAAGCATATCAAATGCGTTTATTGACAATTGTGGATTTTTATATATTATGCACCCGTAATTATTTAATAATATTGAGGCCTAAAATCATTCATACAATTATACCATATTGAGATTAGCCGCTATTGATATTGGAAGTAACGCTGCCCGGTTGCTGCTTAGTGAAGTGAAAATAAACACTAACGGCGAACCGGTTTTCAATAAGCTAAACCTTATAAGAGTACCGCTAAGATTGGGTTTTGATGTGTTTGAAAACAACGAAATATCCAAAGAAAAAACAGGCATGGTTATGCAAACCATGAAAGCATATAAGCATCTTATAAATGCTTATGGAGTTACCCACGTTAAGGCCTGCGCTACTTCGGCTATGCGGGATGCCAGGAATGCGCAGGATATTATCAGGAAAATAAAACTGGAAACAGGTATTACCATTGAAGTAATCAGCGGCGAGGCGGAAGCCAGTTTTATATATGAAAACCATATCGCCGAAAATATGTCTAAAGACGATGCTTATCTTTATACGGATGTAGGCGGTGGAAGTACAGAGCTTACTTTTTTCAGTAACGAAAAACTGGTGTTTAAGGAATCTTTTAATATTGGAACCATACGATTATTAAAAAATATGGTAACAGAAGCGCATTGGGATAGTATGAAAGATTACATAAAATTCAAAACGAAAGACTACCGCTCTGTTATTGCAATTGGTTCGGGAGGAAATATTAATAAAATATTTTCATTATCCAAAAAAAAGGATGGCAAGCCTTTGCCTTTTGAATTGCTGAAAGACTATTATAAAGAGCTGAGCGCTTTTACGCTGGAGGAGCGCATGCGTATATATAAATTCAGGGAAGACAGGGCTGATGTTATTGTTCCGGCCCTATTGATTTATATCAACGTAATGCGATGGACAGACGCGAAGGAGATTTATGTTCCACGAATAGGACTTGCAGACGGATTAATTCAGCATTTATATAAAGAAGTAACAACGGTTTAAACGCCCATAATCATTTTATGAGTATCAATAAAGAAATCAAAAGAATTACTACCAATACCCTCCAGAAAATGAAAAGCAATGGTGAAAAAATAGCCATGCTTACAGCGTATGATTATTCGTTTGCCAAAACATTTGACGCAGCAGGAATAGATATTTTACTGGTGGGCGACTCTGCCAGCAATGTAATGGCAGGACATGAAACGACACTCCCGGTAACTTTGGATCAAATGATCTATCACGCCTCATCGGTAGTAAGAGGAGCTAAACGTTGCCTGGTTGTGGTGGACCTTCCTTTTGGTGCTTATCAGGGTAATTCAAAAGAAGCACTGAACTCCACAATCCGCATTATGAAAGAAACGGGAGCGCATGCTGTAAAGCTTGAAGGCGGCGAGGAAGTGATAGAATCAGTTAAAAGGATCATATCAGCAGGTGTTCCGGTTATGGGTCATTTGGGTTTAACGCCTCAGTCTATTTATAAATTCGGCACCTATACTGTAAGGGCTAAAGAGGAAGCGGAAGCCGAAAAGCTCCAGCGCGATGCCATGCTTTTGGAAGAAACCGGGTGTTTTTCCATAGTGCTGGAAAAAATTCCGGCTTTGTTGGCCAAGCAGGTAAGCGCAAGCCTCCATATTCCTACTATTGGCATTGGAGCGGGGGGATACTGTGACGGGCAAGTACTGGTAATGCATGATATGCTGGGTATTACAAGTGAATTTAAACCTCGCTTTTTAAGGCAATATCTTAATCTGAATGAAGCTATAACCCATGCGGTTCAAAAATATATTATTGATGTAAAGGATGGCGACTTTCCAAATGAAAACGAACAATACTAATGAGTCAATTTAAATTAAATATTTAAATAAATAATGCAACAAACACATTATCAATGTCATAATTAACTGGATATTGATATTACCTGTCTGCATCTAAAATATCATAAAGCTTCAAACCCGGCGCTGTTGCCTTCAACTTCATATACAAACTCAAGCAATTGGATGCTACCGCCACCTTTGTATTTATCTTTACCGCATCAAAATAGATAGACCTCATTTGCTTTTTTTCCTTCGCAATTATGCGCTCAGCAATTTTATAGCCATCCCCTATGTTTCCTTTGTTTGTTTTCTCTGCAAAGATGGCCACGTTGGGAAATATTGAATTATTGTTCTGAAGTTCCAGTATTTCGCAAACACAGATACTGGCTGATTCCATATTCTTTAGTTTGTCTAAAGCCACTTCTATTTTTGCAGCATTTCCGTCTAAAATGCTAACGGATGCTTTTACAAAGGCATTCAAATTAAATTGTTCAGGCTGAACTGCTCCATCATTTGCTTTTGCCGATAACGTGGCCATGGTAATAATAATACACAAACTACCAAACCGGGTACGAAATAAATTTGCCATTTGTTTTGATTTAATCAAGTTAACAATACACGGTTTCACACAAGTTGGAACCCGATTAAAATCGCCAGGCTTTTCATTGAATGGGGATATTGGAGGGAAGGCAGTAAATAAAAAAAACCTGTACTTACAGGTTTCTCATTGCGGATACAAAAAAGCGTAACAATATGCAAAAAAGATCAATAATTTCGAAACCTCATAACAATTACCCGATAAATCAAGAACTGTACCCGATTTAGTAACATACATCAAACAAAAAGGGCGGGGATCATTTATGCTGATGTTATGAAATGACTTAAAATTTACGGAAACCAATATCATACGGCAGTTCAGAACAGTATATGCTACAGTTTGTTTCCACTTTTTTAAAAAGTTAAAGTATCGTTACGCATGTAAGTGTAACATTAATGGATGCAACTGCGCCGGCAATATGTATATTGTGAAAAAATAAAATAACCATGAGTAATTTTATTGAAAAGCTAGGAATCCGCTCTGTGAACCAGGGTGTTTCCACAGGCCAATTCTACATTGGGTCATCCGGCGCCATCCTTCCTTCATACTCCCCCGTGGACGGAGCCGTGATAGCCAATGTATACCTTGCGGATGACAATGGGTATGAAACCGTGGTAAGAAAAGCAAATGAAGCATTTTTAACCTGGAGGAACTGGCCTGCGCCAAAAAGAGGTGACGTGGTTAGGCAAATTGGGGAAAAACTGCGGAAATATAAAGAACCTCTTGGAAAATTGGTTTCTTACGAAATGGGCAAAAGCTTGCAGGAAGGTTTCGGTGAAGTGCAGGAGATGATAGATATCTGCGATTTTGCCGTAGGACTTTCACGTCAACTATACGGATTAACCATGCCCAGTGAACGCCCCGGACACCGCATGTATGAACAATGGCATCCCCTGGGTGTGACGGGTATTATTTCTGCTTTTAATTTTCCCGTGGCAGTTTGGAGCTGGAACGCAATGCTTTCGTGGATGTGCGGCAATGCGTGTATCTGGAAGCCTTCTGAAAAAACGCCTTTGTGTGCGATTGCGTGCCAGAATTTAATTTCAGATGTATTCGTGCAAAACAATGTTCCTGAAGGAGTTAGCTGTATTTTGATTAGCGACAAGTATATTGGAGAAAAAATGGCCAATGATGCGAGGATCCCGCTCATTTCCGCGACGGGCTCTACACAGATGGGAAAAGCTGTGGCTACCACAGTAGCTTCCCGGTTGGGAAAAACCTTATTGGAATTAGGCGGCAATAATGCCATCATAGTATCAAAAGATGCCGATATTGATGTAGCCGTAATAGCCAGCGTGTTTGGAGCAGTGGGTACTGCGGGCCAACGATGTACCAGCACCAGGCGTTTGATAATTCACGAAGATATTTATGACGCTTTTAAGGATAAACTGGTAAATGCATACCGGCAATTAAGGATTGGCGATCCGCTGAACACCGAAAATCATGTTGGACCCTTGATTGATACCGATGCCGTAAAAAATTACCTGAGGGCGATAGAAAACTGCAAAAAAGAGGGTGGCAATTTCATTGTTGAAGGAGCTGTATTGTCCGGAACGAATTATGAGAGCGGATGCTATGTAAAACCCTGTATTGCCGAGGTGTTGCCGCATTATCCCATCGTTCACAAAGAAACCTTTGCGCCCATCCTTTATTTAATGAAATACAAGACCATGGAAGAGGCCATCGCCATTCAGAATAGTGTTCCGCAAGGACTGTCGTCATCGGTTATGACCCTCAATTTACGGGAAGCCGAATTGTTTTTGTCGGCAGCGGGAAGCGATTGTGGAATTGCAAATGTAAATATAGGCACAAGTGGTGCAGAGATTGGAGGGGCTTTCGGAGGCGAAAAAGAAACGGGTGGAGGACGGGAAAGCGGGAGTGATGCATGGAAAAATTATATGCGGAGGCAAACAAATACCATCAACTGGTCGGCAAACCTGCCGCTGGCGCAGGGGATCACATTTAATATTTAAGTTTTACTGTTAATGATATTATAAATGAGGAACTTATCCACATGTTTCCCGTGAAACGTGCATATCTTTTTTTTGGCAAAACCTTTTTTTTCAGTATTAATCCGGGAGGTGGTTTGCATGGCTGATCACCTGTCCTCCCCACGCAAACATTTTATGCTTGCCTGTTAACATATGCATTGAATGAGCTAGCCGGTAGTTATTGTCCAATAGCAAAAATGGAACCGCCTGAATCACAATAATATTATAGGGTATTTGCACGTTAAATATCATTATACATTCAATTCATCCTTTGGAAATAACCCGTCAGCATGAAAAAAACATATTTACTGTTAGCCTTCAACCTGATTTTTTTTAACGCAATGTATGCCCAAATTAAATGGGGTATGGGTGCTGGTCCGCACAACGTTTCTGTTATTGAAACCAATGATATTCAAAACTGGAATCAGCAATATAAAGGAAACTTTTCTCCCCTTGGTGGCTTTCATGCGGGCGTTTTTTCGGAGATAAACTTAGATAAAAAAGGAAACTGGGCTGTTCAGCCGGCTTTATTGTATACCAACAAAGGAAGAAAATTTTCGAAATCCTACGATTCCGCAAAATCTTTTCTTAACGATACTTCTGCTATCAATGCTTCATGGAAAATCAACTACCTCGAGCTTCCGGTAAATTTTATTTACCGTCTGCCAATTACTCCAAAAGTTAGATTTATAATAGGCGGCGGCCCATACATTGCCTTACAACTAACGGGTAAAGCCACATATGAAATTACGAATGCTTCAGGCGAGCGCAATAGTTTTAATGACAAACTCGCTTCCGGCGATATGGTTAACAAATACAAAAAGCTAAATTGGGGTATCAATGCCCTGGCAGGGTTTGATTTTAATGACCGTCTTATGCTTACCGCAAATTATAGCCGGAGCATGTCTGATTTTTATACGGCTCAATACACTGGCTCTTTCAAGCATGAACTTTGGGGAGGTACTGTGGTAATATGGCTCACACCATCCAAAACAGCTAAAATTAAAGCAGATCATAAAGACAGTGATGGAGATGGTGTAACCGATAAATTAGATAAATGCCCAACTGAAATGGGTACTGCAGCAACAAATGGTTGTCAGGATAAAGACGGTGACAGCATACCTGATAATGAAGATCAATGTCCTGGTATTGCCGGAATCAGTAAACATTTAGGATGTCCTGCTCCGGATAGGGACAAGGATGGCATTGCCGATGATACAGATAAATGTCCCGATGTAGCCGGAACTGCCAAATACAATGGCTGTACGGTACCTGATAGTGACGCTGATGGCATAAACGACGATAACGACAATTGTCCTGCTATTGCCGGCACCGCTAAATACAATGGTTGCCCGGCGCCTGATACCGATGATGATGGTATTAATGATGATGCGGATAAATGTCCGCTGAAAGCCGGAACAAAAGAAAACAATGGCTGTCCGCATATTGCAAAAGATATGCTTGAAGACATTAATAAAGCTGCACGCAGTATCCTGTTTGATGTAAACAGCGATAATATCAAAACTTCCTCATTTAGTGCGTTAGATAAGATGGCAGAAATTATGCGGTCAGATGCCGAACTGAATTTGGATATTGAAGGACATACAGACAATACAGGCTCTGTGCGGCATAACCAGGTGCTTTCAGGACGACGTGCCCTTGCTATAAAAACCTACCTTATTAAAAAAGGAATCGCTTCCGAAAGGTTAACTGCATCCGGTTTCGGCTCCGAGCATCCTATAGCCGATAACAATACCGAAGAAGGCAGGTCTAAAAACAGGCGTGTGGCATTTAAAGTAAAATACTAACGGTAACATATAACCTATTTTAATAAACATCTTTCCACGCGGGAAAGATGTTTATTTTTTTTAATCAGCATCTGGTTTTATCATGAGATAATATCGCCTTTCACCAGTTGTATTTGACAGCAACTTATTATAGCTTTGTACTACCAATATCTCCTGTGGGTTTCCTCCGGACTTCGTTTTACATTTTCTATAAACCAGTCCACTTTTTAAAAACGCTGCTTCTATAGTTACTTTCGATGAACGCTACAATATCTCCGATGAAAAGCTAAGTAGTTTTGCAATTCAACTAAGTGTTTTTTCGTTATATAATTCAGAAATCCTATCCGCCCTTTATAAACTAAAAAATGATTTTATGAGAAAGTTAGATGCGGTACTTCTGTCTGCGCTGATACTTTACGATTACAGTGCCCAATCCCTGGTAGATAGTGACATTTTAAGCATGAGCAACTCTTTTATAATGGAAAGGGTTGGTTTACAGGAAGCTGATTTCCCGGAAGATAAACTGGCTGATCCTTTGCCCCTGCCCGCCATTAATGAAAATGTGATTACGCAGGAAAATACGGAATTGAACCCTTACACCTCAACTAAAGAAAAAAATATTTCTTATCATGCGTTAGCAAAAATAAATTCTGCTGCCACAACTGTTGCAACGGAGTCACAATATAATGATGTCAATGCAGCGGTTCGTATCAGCACGACCGGTCCTTTTGATGCAGCCATTGCTCTTTCTGAATCGCCTTCGTTGGTACGTGCTGAAGAAACGAATTTATCTTTGTCGGTAACAAGTGTTTCATCTTCCTTTGTTGAATTAAGCAGCTCAAAGAATATTGAGGTTAAAGCTCAGTTCAATGAGGGTAATATGCAATTTGCCGATACCGATAATGACGGTATGTTTAATTTTGAAGATAAATGTCCTGGCGTTGCCGGTGTTGCGCGATTTGAGGGCTGTCTGGTTCCTGATGCTGATGCAGACGGTGTAAACGATGAAGAAGACAGGTGCCCTTTTGTGAAAGGTAGTGATTTGAACGGAGGCTGCGCTGAAACAGAAAGCATTGTAACCAATTTAGGTACAAATAATTTGAGCAACGATCACGCAGATGCCGCAGAGTATTTAACAGTAGTGAAATTTAACGAAACTGATGTTTTATCAAATAAGGATTTCAATATAATTTTACAGTTGGCAGATAAAATAATAAATAATCCAGGAGCAAAAGTTGATGTGTTCAAGTCGAATGATAAAGGTTCCGCAATACAGGCTAATATTGTTGTAAGTTATTTGAGAGACCTGGGCGTTAAGGACTCACAATTGAATATTAGCACAATGGATGCAGTGCTAAATGCAATGAGTGCTGTAGTGCAAATTAAAATAAGGTATTAAATCGTTAAGATTCATTTAAAATGTCAGGGAAAAGCAACCCTGACATTTTTTTTTATCGTCTCTTTCTTTTAAATTATGTTAACCAGGACAGAAATTAATATATTTTGTCCAAATTTGCCAAATAAACGATAATACATGAAGAAAACTTTTTTACTCGCATTCGTGGGATTGATGGTATATCATTCCGGATTGGCGCAAACCGCTGCAAAAGATGTTCCTAAGGGCTGGCATATGCTCGACAAGCAAAAAGACGGATTTTATGGAATAGACGTTGAAAAAGCTTATAGCGAATTGTTAAAGGGGAAAAAGAGTGTTCCGGTAGTGGTAGCAGTAATTGATTCAGGGGTAGACACTACCCACGAAGACTTAAAATCTGTCTTATGGCATAACCCGGGTGAAATTCCGGGCAACGGCATTGACGATGACAACAACGGATATATTGATGATATATATGGCTGGAATTTTTTAGGTGGAAAAGATGGAAGAAATGTAAATAAGGACTCATATGAAGCTGCAAGAGTGTATTACAAATTAAAGAAGAAATTTGGAGATACAGAGCCCGATGAAACTACAGCAAGCCCGGAAGAGTTGGATGAAATAAAGATGTATAAAAAGGTAAGAAACCTGATCGAAGGTGATGCCAAAGAAGCTTCACTGAATGTAATGTTCTTAAAAAATATAGTAGAAAAAATGCCCTGGGCTGATAGCATTCTTCAAAGCAGTTTAAAAAGAAGTGAATACAGCGGCGATGATTTGCAAAAGTTTAAGCCGGTTTCAGCAGATGAAAGCAAGGCGAAAAGTACAATAATGGCTTTGTTCCTTGGCTTCCAGGCCAGTGAAATGACCAATAAAAGGCTCCTTGAAATAACGGAAGAGTTTTATAATGGAGAAAAATCAAAAGCGGAAGCCATTGTAAAAGAACCAAAGGATTATCGTGGGGAAATAGTTCAGGATAATTATGACGATATAAACGACCGAGACTATGGTAACAATGATGTGATGGCGGGAACGCCTATGCACGGAACCCATGTATCAGGTATTATTGCCGCCTCACGCAATAATAATATTGGAATGAATGGTATTGCTGATAATGTACGGATTATGACGGTAAGAGCTGTACCGGATGGTGATGAACACGATAAGGATGTAGCTAATGCTATCCGCTATGCCGTAGACAATGGCGCCAAAGTAATAAATATGAGCTTTGGCAAAAGTATATCACCCCAAAAGCAATGGGTAGACGATGCCGTGCGGTATGCCGAATCGAAAGGTGTGCTGCTGGTACATGCTGCAGGAAATGACTCAAAGGATATTGACAGCAATGATAATTTCCCCAGCGCCGATTTTAAAAATGATACCACAGCCCGCGCCAGCAACTGGATTACTGTAGGCGCCAGCGGTGATCCCGCAGCAGGCGGTATTATTGGCTCGTTCTCGAACTATGGAAAAGCAAAAGTGGATGTTTTTGCGCCGGGTGTAAAAATATATTCTACTTTACCAGGAGGAAATCAGTATGGAAATTTACAGGGAACCAGTATGGCCAGCCCCGTAGTAGCCGGACTGGCGGCTTTACTGATGTCTTATTATCCGGATCTTACAGTGCAGCAAATTAAGTCTGTTATTGAAAAGTCTTCAACCAAACTGGAAGGTATTAAAGTACAAAAGCCGGGAACCGATGAAGAAGTAAGCATGTCGGAACTTAGCCGCGCTGCCGGCATAGTAAATGCGTATGAAGCGGTAAAACTGGCCGATTCAATCTCCGGAGAAAAAAAAGAATTACGTCAGCCTGCATTGCCAAAATCTAAAATGAAAAAAGCAAAAAAAGGGTAGAGGTCAGAAAAATAGCAATAGTTGAATATTATATCCCCAGCGAGGTTTGTTTTCTTTTGAAAACAGAACAACCTAAAAATCAAATAACGGAATCGTGAGGCTAAAATCAAAGGGTTTCAATGAATCAGCATTGAAACCCTTTGTGTGCATTGCACTATCTGAATCGTGCTGATAATAAATATTTCCTGGCTTTTTTATCTGATACTTCGGTTTTTCTGAACAGCATTACATAGCCGCATAAATCCTTTTTTTGTTTGTTGTTTACCTGCAGTGGTTTTATCATATGGTATTCCGACATTTTAGGAATATAAGAATAACTGATAATATTGCCACTCGCGTCGTTGCCTCCTTTTTTCTGGTATACTACCTGTTTTTCATTATAATCGTACATTTTTACCTCATACATGTTGGATTTCAAATCGCCGATAAAAACAAACTGGTAGGAAGTACCTTCGCTCATGGGCACAATAATGGGAATCTCGTATTCGCTCTCCATAGTAATAGAAGCTTCCCGCAACACGGAGAAACCGCCATCTTCGAGTAAATGTTTTATACTGTCGGCCTGTTTTTGAATGGAATGATTATCACAGGGGCTTACTCGAATGACATTGTCTGATTGTGCAAATGATGAAAAACTAAATAGCAACAACAGGGAGCATACGGCTGAAAGAAATGGTTTTTTCATTTTTATTATTTTACAGGGCGGTGGATTGTATATCTCTTTGTTGATCCGGATCGCGTGAACTTGTTACCGACCAGGTCATTTTTTTAATTCACCCGTAAAATATTCAACGCAAATATGCTGCCTAAATTATTTTTTGTGAAAATAAATGGCATCGGCCTGCTGTGAGGGACATACAACCAGATCATTAATGCAAACATGCTCGGGAACCGTTGCACAATAAAAGATAACATCCGCAACATCCCTGGCTGTTAATGGTTTAAAACCCTCGTATACCGCATTGGCTTTGGCTGCATCTCCTTTAAACCGCACGAGTGAAAATTCGGTTTCCGCAGCCCCGGGATGAACAGCAGTTACTTTTATGTTGTGCCTGAGCAAATCTATACGCATGCTTTTACTTATTGCATCTACCGCAAACTTACTGGCACAGTATACATTACCTCTTTCATATACTTCCTTTGCTGCTACGGAACCAAGATTGATGATGTGCCCTCTATTTTGTGAAATCATTAACGGCAAAACAGCCCTTGAAACGTATAACAGCCCTTTCACGTTGGTATCCATCATTGTATCCCATTCATCCAAATCCGCTTCATCAAAAAAATCTCGTCCGAGTGCAAGACCCGCGTTATTGATAAGAATGTTAATCTTTCGCCAGTCGCCTGCGATGCTATCCACCGCATTGAAAACCGCCTTGCGGTTGCTCACATCAAAAGGAAGAGACAAGACCCTTACGGAAAACCTTTTTTCGAGCTCTTTTTTTAGCTGTTTTAATCTGTCTTCTCTTCGCCCGTTAATAATAATATCATATCCAGCTTCCGCGAACTGTAAAGCACAGGCCTCACCAAATCCGGAAGTGGCGCCGGTAATAAAAACAATTTTATTCATCTAAATAACAAATGGGTGAGCGGCAAAGGTAAAGTGAAAAATGAAAAGTTAACCGGAGGCACTGACAGGAATGCAACGGGTGCGGGGGAATATTGCAGTTTACTTAAGTGCCTGTGCCCAGGATATTAACGCATTTACTTCCCGGGGAACATTATTTATTTTCTCATCTCTTTCTTCTCCTAAGCGAACGATGACCATATTAATTGAGGGTATACAAATGATGTACTGACCCAGGATACCTCTTGCATAAAATATATTTTGCTGATCCGGCAAAATCCACCATTGATAACCATAGTAATTGCACGGTTTGTTACTCTCATCCTTAATTAAGCAGGGAGTAATGGATCTTTGGAAATAAGATCTGTCAATAACTGGAATACCATTTATTTTTCCGCTGTCCAGCATCAGTTGACCTATGCGTGCAAAATCGCGTGCATTGCTGTTAAAACAACAATAAGCTTTTTCATGTCCTCCCTGTTTATCTGTACTCCACAAAGCGTTGTGTTCCGCTCCAAGGGGTTGCCATAGTTTTTCGGCGGCATAAGCGCTTAAAGATTTTCCTGTTGCTTTTTCAACGATCAATCCCAGCAATTGCGTATCGCCGCTTTTATAGGAATGATACGTACCCGGGGTTTTGATAATATTTATACCAGTCGCGGTTTTGTATACGTCAGCCCCATAGTACAATTCAGTAGTTACTGAAAATGGATTTGCATAACTTTCATTCCAGTCGCTGCCACTACTCATCGTTAGCAAATCAACAACTTTTACTTTAGCTTTCCCGCCTTCGGCAAATCCAGGAAGGTATTTACCCACGGGGTCATTAACCGAGCCGATCTTACCCTCATGTATAGCCGCGCCTATTAGCAGGCTGGAAATACTCTTCGCAATTGAAAAAGAATTGGAAAGAGAACTATCACTATATCCATTCCAGTATTTTTCAACAACGATTTCCCTGTTTTGCACAACCAGCAAAGCAATGGATTTTAATGATGTAAGATATTGTTCCAGCGTATCCGGTATCTTAATTTGACCGTATTGAGCGGAAAAGCGCCATGGAACAGGTTGGGATGCCGGTATGGAATGGTTATCAAAAATGGTATAGTCGTCAATACCTGCAAAATTATATACCACAGCTTTATACAAATAGCTTTTGCCTGTGAGCACAGGCAATATGAGAACAACAAGCAAAGCAACAAGGATAAATTTTCCTAAGGGTCGTTTATTTTTTTTCATCGTAACGGAGGGATTAAAATAATCCTGCTTATTTTCGGGGTTACTAAGATACAATAAATTATAAGCATGAACATTGTAATACTTGACGGTTATTCGATTAACCCTGGTGATTTAAGCTGGTCGCTACTGGAAACATTCGGCACCTTAACCATCCACGACAGAACTGCTCCCGGCGATGTTTTGAAACGGTCATTTGATGCAGAAATTGTGCTCACCAATAAATCCAAAATTCCAGCCGATGTAATCAGTGCATTGCCTCAACTGCGGTATATAGGTGAACTGGCAACCGGTTACGACAATGTAGACATTCGGGCTGCCGCTAAACGAAACATTCCTGTATGCAATGTGCCCGGCTACAGTACACAATCGGTTGCCCAATTAACATGGGCATTAATACTTGAACTTACTTATAATGTTAACCGGCGTTCTGTTGAAGTGCACAATGGCGCATGGACCCGGAGTAAGGATTTTTGTTTTGGACATGAAGGTTTATTTGAACTCCAGGGAAAAACGCTGGGACTTATTGGACTGGGACAAATTGGTTCGGCGGTTGCCAAGATAGGAATGGCTTTCGGAATGAAAATTATCGCTTCCGTTCGCCATCCCGATAAATATGATAATGCTGGTGTAAACTTTATAAGTACAGAGGATTGTTTCAAACAATCGGATTTTATCAGCCTGCATTGTCCGCTTACCGAAGCTACACGCCAAATGGTAAACAAGGATTTGTTGCAGCTTATGAAGCCTTCAGCGTATATAATAAATACTGCACGCGGCGGCCTAATAAATGAACCTGATTTGGCAGTTGCATTGCATGCAGGCCAGATAGCCGGAGCAGCGCTTGATGTATTATCAGCAGAACCACCTCCGGCAGATAATCCTCTTTTAAAAGCTCCCCATTGTATTGTTACACCACATATTGCATGGGCCACAAAAGAGGCACGGGAAAGGCTATTGAAAGAGGCTGCAGAAAATATAAAAACCTTTTTGAATGGCGGACTTAGAAATGTGGTAAATGGCGCCAAACCCGCCAATAAATAAAGAGGCTGTAATTGCGCCAAAAATCTTAGGCGGAAGGAATTTCCGGTTTCATGAACAACGGCATTTCCCCGGTAATACGTTTCTATTCTATACGGCGCCGCAAAATACAAAGACAATGCAGCTTGTTGCGGAACTCTCTGAACTCTTTTTTATCTTTGCCCTATGCATTATGTATCTGCTGAAGGATTGGGAAAGTCTTACGGAGTAAAACCTCTTTTTAAAAACCTGAATTTTCATATTGAAGAAGGCGATAAGATCGCGTTAATAGCCCGCAACGGCTCAGGAAAATCTACTTTACTTAAAATTATTGCCGGAAAAGAAACGCCGGAAAATGGAAAGCTGTGGATACATAAGGATGTAACCGTTGCTCTTTTTGAACAGGAACCCTCCTTCATTGATGAATTATCTGTGCTTGATAATATCTTCCACCATAATCACCCGGTTATTAATGCCATTAAAGCGTATGAAGCTGCAAGCGAGAGTGACGACGAGGTTTCATTGGGCAATGCCATTATAAAAATGGATGAACTGAATGCCTGGAATTTTGACAGTAAGGTAAAACAGATTCTGGGCAAACTTAATATTCACCAGTTTCAGCAAAAAGCAGGTACGCTTTCTGGTGGTCAGCGCAAGCGGGTGGCGCTTGCGCGAACCTTAATTGATATTGGTTTTGAACATAAGCATGTGCTCCTTATTATGGACGAGCCCACTAACCACCTGGATGTTGAAACAGTGGAATGGTTAGAGCATTATCTGAACCAGGAGAAGGTAACCTTATTGCTGGTTACGCATGACCGCTATTTTTTAGACGCGGCATGCAACGAAATTTGGGAAATGGATGGCAGTGAATTATTTGTTTATAAAGGAAACTATGAGAATTATATAGAAAAGAAAGCTGCACGGCTTGAACAGCAGGCATCCGGTATTGATAAGGCCAAAAATCTTTATCGTAAAGAACTGGAATGGATACGAAAACAGCCAAAAGCCAGAACCACCAAGTCGAAAAGCCGTATAGATGCATTCAGCGATGTGGAAGCCAGGGCCAAACAGCGTATGCTGGACAATCAGGTACAATTGCAGGTAAAAATGAGCCGCCTTGGAGGTAAAGTAGCGGAACTAAAAAAAGTGTATAAGGCATATGGAAGCCATGTTATATTAAAAGGTTTTGATTATACATTCACGAAAGGTGAGCGGGTAGGTGTTGTTGGAAAAAACGGGGCTGGCAAATCTACCTTCCTGAACATTCTCCAGGGTATCGAAAAAGCCGACAGCGGGAAAATAAATATTGGTGAAACTGTTGTTTTCGGTTATTACTCGCAGCAGGGACTTCAAATAAAGGAGGATGTGCGGGTAATAGAATACGTAAAAAATATAGCTGAGAACTTTCCGCTGGCCAATGGCGGATCGCTTAGTGCCGCGCAGTTTCTGCAACTTTTTTTGTTCGATCCGGATCAGCAATACACTTTTATATCGAAGTTAAGTGGTGGCGAAAAGAAAAGGCTGCTCTTGCTTTCTATACTTTTCCGAAATCCGAATTTTCTAATATTGGATGAACCCACCAACGATCTTGATCTGCCTACACTGGGTGTGCTGGAAAATTTTTTGGGTGAATACCAGGGTTGCCTGCTGATTGTTTCGCACGACCGTTATTTTATGGACAGGCTTACGGATCACTTGTTCGTTTTTGAAGGACATGGTGAGATAAAAGACTTTCCGGGAAATTATACACAATACAGGTTGTGGAAAAAAGAACAGGAAGAGGAGAGCAGGTTGCAGCTTGCGGAAAACAAATTGCGGCAAACAAACAACGTGCTTCTACCCATAGCAGAAAAAGCACAGTACCCGGAAAATGAAAAAAAGAAACTTTCGTACAAAGAAAAGAGAGAATTTGAATTGCTGCAAAAGGAAATAGAAGCGCTCGAGAAAGAGAAAAAAGAAATTACGGACAAACTCAACAGCAGTGCCCTGGCTTACGAACAATTGCAGCAATTTTCGAACCGGATAGGAGAGCTTTCACAACTGCTGGATCAAAAAGAAATGCGCTGGCTTCAATTGAGCGAAATGATGGAAAGCATTTAGAGATCGCGGATTGAATTTACGGTACGGATGTTATATCTCAAATTCCACGTTCAGCACAAATCCTTTCCCGGGAGCCGTATCCATATTTATTTTACCCTGGTATAATTCAATTCTGTTGCGGATATTTCTTAACCCCATGCCCTGTCCGTTATCGGATGCAAGATCAGCGCCAACGCCGTCGTCGGTAATTACAAGTGATACCTTTCCGTCCATTTGTTCTATGTGCACCGTTACATTATGGGCGTGTGCATGCTTTACAATATTATTCAGTTGTTCCTGCACAATGCGGTAGAGCATCAGTTTGTGGCTTTCCATAAGCCTCGCCTCATCAAGGTGTTCTATATCTACCCTGATATTAATCGGTTGAACTTCTTCTATAGCTTCACCCAAACTTATCAGCGAGTGCTCAAGTCCCAGTTCGGCAAGCAGCGGCGGAGCAAGGTTTTTGGAAAGATTCCTCAGTTCTTCAATCACCTTATCAATATATTCATTGCTTTTTTTAAGCAATCCATTCCTGATCTTATCATTAACAATAGAATGTTCAATATACAACTTTACCACCCCCAGCAACTGATTTACATTATCGTGCAGCTCCTCGGCCAACTTCCTGCGTTCACTTTCCTGCGTATCCATAACCGTTCGGGCTAACTGCCGGCGATATACAATTTCTTTTTCGGCTAATTGCTGCTGCAGGTTACGTTGTTCTGTAACATCATGCATAGACACAATGAGCCTGAAAGCCCGGCCTTCACTGTTGCGCAAAATTGAAAAACAGTCTGTTATAATTTTATAGGATCCGTCTTTACATGCAAAACGGTATTCGTTATTGAGTGTTGTAACATGGGAGATTTGCAGCGCGGCATTCATTTTATCCAGTATTTTATCTTTATCTTCCGGATGAATATTCGTTTTCCACCAACTGTAGCCCTGCTGCAATTCCGCATCATCATATCCGAACAGCAGTTTAATGTTTGAATTATAATAAATTTGGCCCGTCAGCATATGCCAGTCCCACAATCCTTCCATAGTGGCCATACTGAGAATATTATACCGTTTCAGACTTTCCTCCAGTTTTTTCTTTTCGTTTCTTTTATTCGTAATATTTTCAATAATAAGAATGTAAACAGGAGTACCGGTTTTGTCTTTCACTTCTCTAACAGATACATTGCAAATAAGCTTTGCCTGGCTTTTGGCGGTAATGGCTGCAAGGTTTTTCAATCTGTTAAGCTTACCCTGTTTTAGCATCATATCCCAATATTCCAGTTCAATGTTATCTTCAGCCTTTATAATTAAACTATAGTGCTGGTGTGTCAGTTCAGCGCTGCCGTATCCCGTGAGGGTACAAAAAAAGGGATTTGCATAAAGGAACTGTCCCTGGCCATTTAAGCGTGCAATGCCCAGGTCAGTCTCCTGAAGAATAGCTTCAAGTTCGGTATGGTTAAAAACAAGGGTATTGTATTTTTGATTATAATATTTATTGTTCCGCCGGATAACGAGATAGATGACTATTGCGGTTAAGCCCACAAAAGCCACACCTTTAAAGCTCTGCATGTAATGATATAGCCTTATATTATCCCTAAAGGCCTGGAGTACGAGATAATCAGTGCTTAGTATCCAAATTAATGATAAAACGAGAAAGAATGTTACGGCCTGGATGGTTGATAATGGGCGTTCTTTCATACAATTAATTTACGGTAAACACCACCGCCTGAAATTTTGTTATTAATTATTCAAAATAATAACTTATTTTTTGATTAACACGCATATGCGCAGAAACATATCAGAATGACAAATGTTACCTCAGGAGATGAGACCGGATTACATAAAAAAAAACCTGTACAAACAGCATTTGTCCGGTCCCGCCACACCTTACTGAAAACAATAATCAGCTTTATCCTTTATGTAACGGCATATTATTATTTTTTTCGGGATAATTTAAAATGGCTTGTAATACTCACCGGCGTTATTCTTTTGCATGAGGCCGGTCATTTCATTGCCATGAAAGGCTTTGGCTACAAAGATGTACGGCTTTTTTTTATTCCTTTTCTTGGCGCTTTTGTTTCGGGGGAACCCAAAACCGTGTCGCAGCGGCAGCGCATTGTAACACTTCTTGCCGGGCCGCTGCCGGGTATGCTGGCAGGACTGCTGTTTTTTATACTGTTTCTGCAAAACCAGCAATCTTTTTACTATCAATTGTCGTTTGCGCTGGTTATGCTCAATGCATTCAATCTTTTGCCGGTTACGCCATTGGATGGAGGACAATTACTTGAAAATCTTTTTTTACGTACGGGCGGAAGAATACAACTTGCTTTTCTTATTGCATCGGCTATACTCCTGTTTTACCTGGCAGTATATACACACAATTATTTTATCGTATTTCTTGTATGGCTCATAGTTATCCGTTACCGGAAAATCAGTAGTATATATGAAGTGCGGAATGCACTGGATAACGACAATCTGTGTTATAAAAAAAATTACAATGAACTCACCGATGAAGAATATGTGGCAATCAGGAGAATAATGATAAAGCACGTTGAGGCGTTGAAACAATATAATCCTGAAATTGTGTCATCAGGCGAGGAAGATGTTGTGGCATATCTTAATAAAATATTGATTCCTCCTGTACAAAACGAAATTGGCATCAGGGAAAAGATTATTATTGTTGTTGTCTGGTTTGTATTGCTGGTTATTCCGTTTATTGTATATAGCAAATATTCAGTAAAGCATTTGGTAACATAGGAACAACATCAAAAACGGGGTGAAGGGGATACAGTAATTTAAGAGCTGGTTTATTGATCTTTGCAGCAATGTTATTTTTTAAATGACGGGAAAATATTAATGATTAAAAATCCTTGCTATGTTCAGCAGCTATGATTTTACAGTAACAGACAGGTTTATGCGTTATGCGCAAACCGATACACAATCGGACCCTCATTCAGACTCATTTCCTTCCACTGAAAAACAAAAGAACCTTTCGCGCGGGCTGGTAAAGGAATTGCAGGAAATGGGGATTACCGATGCCGAACTGGATGCATACGGATATGTGTATGCTACGCTTCCGTCTACTACCGGCAGAAAAACACCCGTTATTTGTTTTTGCTCGCATGTAGATACTTCTCCCGATTGTACGGGTGAAGGCGTGAAACCTGTTTTGCATCGCAATTATGATGGAAAGGATATTGTTTTACCGGATGACCCAGGCCAGGTAATCAGCACCACGGCGCATCCTTACCTGCTGAAGAAAACAGGAGAAGATATTATTACTGCATCGGGCACCACACTGCTGGGAGCTGATGATAAAGCCGGCATTGCCGTAATAATGGATATGATTCATTTTTTTGTAACACATCCTCAAATCGAACATGGAACAATTAAAATATTATTTACGCCCGACGAAGAAATCGGGAGAGGGGTGAATAAGGTTGATCTGAAAAAATTGGGCGCCGATTTCGGCTATACTTTGGATGCGGGTGAACGTGGCGTATTTGAAGATGAAACTTTTTCGGCAGACGGTGTTACCATCACTTTTAATGGAATAAGCGGGCATCCGGGTTATGCAAAAGGCAAGCTGGTAAACGCGATAAAGGCAGCGTCTGCTTTTATTGAGTCGCTCCCCAAAGACGAACTCTCTCCCGAAACTACTGATGGGAGGGAAGGTTTTGTTCATCCTGTACATATAAGCGGAATTGCGGAAAAAGTAAATGTAGAGTTCATTGTACGCGACTTTATTACGGCAAAATTGCAGGAATATGAAGCCTTACTGCAGCAAAAATTAAATGAAACAATTAAAAAATTTCCGGGCGTTACGGCAACATTTGAAGTAAAAGAACAATACCGCAATATGAAGGAAGTGCTTGATAAACATCCGCAGGTAAGCCAGTATGCCCTTGAAGCCTTAAACAGAGCGGGCATACCACCTGTACTAAGCAGCGCAAGGGGAGGCACGGATGGCTCCCGCCTTTCATTTATAGGGTTACCCTGTCCCAATATTTTTACCGGAGAAATGGCTTTTCACGGCAAACACGAATACGTGAGTGTGCAGGATATGCAAAAAAGTGTTGAAACCATTGTGCACCTGGCAATGATTTGGGAGGAGCGCGGATAAGGCTTTGGAGAGCATAAAAAGACTCGGGGAAAGCAGTCTTTGTCTGCTCATGCAGTGAACTTTACTTTTGCTCTTTTATTCATTAGCTTTTCTCTGCCTCCATATAACTTTCTACCGGCTCGCAGGTGCAAACCAGGTTTCTGTCGCCATACGTATTGTTGATCCTTGAAACGGCCGGCCAAAATTTATTATGCGTGATATAGGAAAGCGGGAAAGCAGCTTCCTGCCTGCTATAAGGGTGGCTCCATTCATCGGCGCATACAATTTGCATGGTATGTGGCGCATTTTTCAGGGGATTATCGGTTTTGCTTATTTTCCCTTCCTCAATGGCCTTTATTTCATGATATATGCTGATCAGCGCATTGCAGAAGCGGTCTAATTCTGCTTTATCTTCACTTTCGGTTGGCTCAATCATAATGGTTCCGGCAACGGGGAAGCTCATCGTGGGTGCATGAAAGCCGTAATCCATCAGGCGTTTGGCCACATCTTCCGCCTCAACGCCCGAGGCAGGTTTAAAAGGACGAAGATCAACGATAAATTCATGGGCACATGTGCCATTAGCGCCGAGATACAATATGTCAAAGTATTTTTCCAGCTTTGCCCTCATATAATTGGCATTCAAAATGGCATATTCTGTTGCGGCTTTCACTCCGTCGGCACCCAGCAACCTGATATAAGCATAGCTGATGAGCAATATAGATGCAGAACCATAAGGCGCTGCACTCACGGCTCCGTGCGATCCGGGGAAAGATTCCAGGCCCAATTCGCTGGTATCATTGAATATATGCGATGGCAGATAAGCAGCCAGATGTTCTTTAGCGCAAATGGGACCCATACCGGGGCCTCCTCCTCCGTGCGGAATGGCAAAGGTTTTGTGAAGGTTAAGATGACATATATCTGCGCCTATTGTTCCGGGGGAGGTTAAGCCACATTGCGCGTTCATATTGGCGCCATCCATATATACCTGTCCGCCATTGTCGTGTATTATCCTGCATATCTCTTTAATGCTTTCTTCAAACACTCCGTGGGTAGAAGGGTAGGTAACCATTAATGCAGCCAGTGTATGTGAATGCTGCTCTGCTTTTGTTTTCAGATCAGCAACATCTATATGCCCTTCTTCATCGCTCTTCACTACCACTACTTTCATACCTGCCAGTACGGCTGAAGCAGGGTTGGTGCCATGCGCTGAAATGGGAATAAGCACCACATTCCGGTTTTCATTACCTGTGGCTTTATGATAGCGCTTAATGGTAAGCAATCCGGCATATTCACCCTGTGCCCCGCTGTTTGGTTGCAAACTACAGGCATCGAACCCGGTAATGGCACACAGGTATTCACTCAATGCATTAATGATACGCGTATATCCTTTTACCTGGTAAGAAGGAGCAAACGGATGAATATGTGCAAATTCGGGCCAACTTACCGGCATCATTTCGGTAGCTGCATTGAGCTTCATGGTACAACTTCCCAAAGAAATCATGGAAGTTATTAGTGAAAGATCTTTGTTTTCAAGCAACCGTATATAACGCATCATTTCAGTTTCACTATGGTGCGAATTGAAAACCTGGTGAGACAAATATGTGGAGTGGCGCATGGCATAATCCGGAATATTATCGGGCAAGTCGTCTTCACTGAAAGTAATGGATACACCGCTGTGACCTGAAGCTTCTGCAAAAATATACAGGATATTGAGCACGTCTTTCTGGGAAGTGGTTTCATCTAAAGAAATGCCAATATATTTATCGTTGAAGTACCTGAAATTTACCTCGTTTTTTTCTGCTACGGATTTTATTCTTGAGGCATTGTGAACCTGCACTTTAAGCGTATCAAAATAATAGCTGTTAACATTGATGTAGCCCAATTCATTAAGCCCGTCTGATAAAGTTTTTGCCAAAACCGTTATCCTTGTGGCAATCTGTTTTAGTTTTTCAGGTCCGTGATAAACCGCATACATAGCTGCCATATTGGCCAGCAATGCCTGTGCGGTACAAATATTAGAAGTAGCTTTTTCCCTCTTGATGTGTTGTTCCCTTGTTTGTAAAGCCATTCTTAATGCCCTGTTTTCCTGTGCATCAATACTTATGCCGATGATGCGGCCGGGCATATTTCTTTTAAATTCTTCTTTTGTGGCAAAAAAAGCAGCATGCGGTCCGCCATAGCCTGCAGGAACGCCGAAGCGTTGCGCTGAGCCAATTGCAACATCGGCCCCCAGCTCGCCGGGAGCGGTAAGTAAGGTAAGTGCCAGCAGGTCGGTAGCCATTACTACATAACCGTTGATGTTATGTATTTCATTAATAAAGCGCCTGTAATCATTTACCGATCCGTTGTTGTCCGGATATTGAACAATAGCGCCAAAAAAAGTCTCGTCCAAAAAAATATCCTGGTAAACTCCAAATACCAGTTCAATACCCATGGGTACTGCACGGGTAATGAGCACATCAATGGTTTGGGGAAATAAAGCGGTATCTACAAAAAACTTAGGCTTGAGGATGGTACCTGCTTTGTTTACATGATGAAACAGCATAGCCATGGCTTCAGCGGCGGCTGTGGCCTCATCTAACAATGAAGCATTGGAAAAGGGCAAAGCGGTAAGGTCTGCCACCACCGTTTGAAAATTAAGCAGGCTCTCGAGCCTTCCCTGAGATATTTCGGCCTGGTAAGGAGTGTACTGAGTGTACCATCCCGGGTTTTCAAAAATGTTTCTCAGTATTACGGAAGGCGTTATTGTTCCATAATATCCCTGTCCGATATAGGTCTTAAATACTTTGTTTTGTTCTGCTATTTTTTTCAATTCCTGCAGGTACTCATACTCATTTTGTGCGCCGGGAAGCGCCGGTGTTTTTTTAGATACGATAGAAGATGGGATCGTTTTTTCAATGAGCTCATCCAAAGATGAAACCCCGATGGTCCTCAACATTTGACTTGTTTCCGTTTCATTGGGCCCGATATGTCGGGAGCGGAATTCATTGGTTTGTATATCAAATATATTCATATAACAGAATTGATCCTTTTATTCGTATAATAGAATTGATCCTTTACAAAGATGTGCAAATTTAGGATGAAAGCCCGAGATCAAAATCGGATTGTGGAAAGGAGCAAACGATTGTGGATTAAATGTGCCGTATCTTGCATTGCGTTTCCTGGTCCTTTAACAGGCAGAGAGGCAAATTGTATTGCAGGCATGAAAGAAATTAAAAAAGATACTTCAGCTTTTACATCGGGTGAATGGAAAGATGTGCAATGGCAAAAAAAAGCTGCTGCGCAATATAAAACCTACGCCCGTATGCTGCAAAAACCCAATAAGAACAAGATATTAAAACAGTTACCTGCTCTGCATGAAGAAGCTTTTTCCGTAATTGATTGCCTGAATTGCGCCGCCTGTTGTAAAAATTATTCTCCCCGCTTTAAAACGCCGGATATAAAACGCATCAGTAAGCATCTTAAAATGAAGGAAAGCGCGTTTATTGATACCTATCTCCGGTTAGACGAAGAAGGCGATTATGTAGTAAAGCAAACACCATGTCCCTTTCTTGGCAATGATAACCATTGTAGCATTTATACCATCCGTCCTTCAGACTGTGAACGGTTTCCTTATACCAATGAGGATGTACTCATCAATCGCGCCCGCATTACTTTAAAGAATTCCACTTTTTGCCCCGCTGTTTTTTTCGTGCTGGAAAAACTTACCGGAACCAGGTAATATACGCACTCACCTACTACATCTTTAATACGTAATACGAATTGAGTAATTCCTCAAAAATATTCAGACAAAGTGCGGATTAAAAAAACGACAAAAAGTATTTTTTAATATCAAAATGTCGTATATTTGGATGTAATTATGGCAAAATCTAAAAAACATATCACAGAGAATGAATTTCCGGAATCCGTTGTGGAAGAAGCCGCGGTTCATTATGAAACCATGCGGGTTGTTTTAGGTGGAAACAACATCCTTTCTGCTCCGTCTTTTGATGATATGGACCTTATTCGCCTTTCCCGGAACGGCGTACGTAAATCTTCATTAAAGCCGTTAAGCCAGTACCTCGGTATTACGATGGATAAAATGAGCTCACTTCTGCATACTTCCCACCGCAATATTCAACGGAAGGATGACAATGAACTTTTAGATATTTATAAATCGGAGCGGGTTATAGAAATAACCCAGGTAGTAAGCAAGGGGCTTGAACTTTTTGGAACCGCGGATAACCTGCAACAGTGGCTGCATTCCAGTATCATGGCTTTGGGTGGTAAAAAGCCAGTTGAGCTTCTCGATACCTCTTTTGGTGTTCGTATGATTTTAAAACTTATGGGCCGTATAGAACACGGTGTATATTCTTAATTTAGTTTTTGTGAAATTATACAGAGCCTGTAGTTACAAATACCTGCATGATCTGAGTGGCTCAGGCGCCAGAATTAACGGAGGCCGGTGGAATAGCGTTGGAAAAGCCGCATTGTATACATCTGAAAGCAAATCACTGGCTATACTTGAAGTACTTGCCAATACACCGCTTGCCATTTTGCGGGCCGGTTTTTCTATCCTGACACTTGAGCTAACCAGTAACTTTTCAACAGATGAATATGCTCTGAAGGATCTGCCTTCCGGATGGAATACCTACCCGGTTCCGATTTCGATTACGAGGATAGGAGACAGGTGGCTTACCGCAGGCAAAACCCTGCTGTTAAAAGTGCCATCCGTTATTGTGCCGTCAGAATATAATGTCATCATCAATCCGGCACATCCCGGTTTTAATAAAATAAAGGTAACAACTACTGAAGAGTTGATGATTGATAAACGAATTGAAGAAAATCTGTAGCCATTAATATTGCAGCTTTCTTAGTTCCGGGGCTTTAAACCAGGTAGTAACCGCCACAAGCAGTGTCATACAACCGCCGAACATAACGGAAGTCACTACGCCCATTATTTTCGCCATTAACCCACTTTCAAACTGTCCCAGTTCATTACTCGAATTGATGAACATCGAATTTACGCTCATCACTCTGCCTTTCATTTCATCGGGTGTGCGCAACTGCATGATCGTACCCCGAATCACTACACTAATTCCGTCTAATACCCCGCTCAGCATCAATGCAAAAAAAGAGAGCAAAAACCATTTAGACAAAGCAAAAATAATAATGCAAATACCAAATCCTGAAACTGCAATGATGAGCCGTCGTCCCTGTTTTCGCTTCATAGGAAAAAATGTAAGCAGCAATACACTGCATATCGCTCCTATATCTGAAGCTCCGTTTAAAATACCAAATCCTTCCGGCCCAATTTTTAAAATATCACGGGCAAATACAGGTACCATGGCCACGGCTCCTCCAAAAAAAACGGCAAACATATCCAGTGAAATAGCACTCAGCAAATCTTTTGTTCTAAAAACAAACCGCAACCCTTCCTTAACGCTTTCTAAAGTCTTTTTTTCACTTTTTTGTATTAGTGCAGGTTTCTTTTTAATGCGAAAAAGTGCAATGAATGCGGCTAACATACCGGAACAGATACACAACAAGGTTCCGCTGTTTCCGATCAGCGCAATGCAAAACCCTCCCATAGCATGCCCCATAACTGATGCCGTAAGCCATGCGCCCTGGTTCCAGGTGATGGCATTCTGTAAAGTGTGCCTTGGCACAATCAGTGCAAGCAAAACATTAAAAGAAGGTCCTGCAAAGGCACGGATGATGCCCGTACAGAAAATTACAGCATAAATACCAATGACTATTTTGTGCCGGACAAGATGTTCGCTTGTAAACTTCGTTGAAAGCAACAACAATGCAATAGCAGCACACAGGTACATAAAAACGCCTGTAAGCAGTAGTTTCCTTTTTTCACTCCTATCAATTACATGTCCTGCATATAAAGCGAGGCTAAGCGCAGGAATAACTTCAGATAAACCAATAAGTCCAATGGCAAACGGGGCATTGGTAAGCTGGTATATCCACCAGCCTACCAGGGTGCTCATCATGCGCAGTGCCAGGATAAAGAAAAACCTGCCGCTCATCAGATATCTGAACTCCGGTATTTGCATTGCTTCAAACGGGCCGCTCGTCTTGAAATAGGTTTGAAGATTCATCACTTTACCGTTTTTTCAGGGTAGGGCTATATAATGCTGACCCGTTTCGTAATCCTTATCAAGCGCATCAATAATCATTTTCAGGTGATTTTCATTACCTAAAAAATCCGCATTAGCGGCATCTACATACAGCGTTCTAATATTATGCTGTTTTATATAATGCGTGTAGGTTTGTTGTATATTGAACAAATATTCATCGGGTATATTTTGCTCATAACTGCGTCCGCGTTTTTTGATATTTGCCTGCAGGTTAGCAACAGGAGCGTGCAGGTAGATCAGTATATCGGGCTGAATGAGCTGCTGATTAATAATGTCGAAGAGGCGCTGGTAAAGCAGAAATTCTTCATCCGGCAAGTTTACTTTTGAAAAAAGAAGGCATTTGGTAAAAAAATAATCCGATATGGTTATACTCTGAAAAAGATCTTTGGTATGAATCAGCTCTTTGAGCTGCTTATACCTTTCGGCCATAAAAAACAATTCCAGCGGAAAGGCGTTTTGTTTGGGATTTTCGTAGAATTTAGCAAGAAAAGGATTGTCGGCGAATTGTTCCAGTATCAGCCGCGCATTAAAATGTTTTGACAACAGGTGGGCCAACGTTGTTTTACCTGCACCGATATTGCCTTCAATGTTAACAAAAGGATATTTCATAAAGAAAGCCAAACTTAAACAACCCTTTTAAATAAACTCAAAAGGGTTATACACTAATTTTCCAGTTTTCGTACTTCTAAAGCATCCGTACATTCTTCTAAAAGACAAAGAATACTTTTTTTGAATGCCGGATGCATGGCTTCCGGAGCTATTTCACTCAGGGGTTCAAGAGCAAATCGCCTGTTGATCAATTCAGGATGAGGAATTTTCAGGTTCGGAAGGTCAATGATCTCATCATTAAATAACAAAATATCAATATCTATGATCCGGGGTCCAAATTTTTCAGCCCGGCGCCGGCCCATACTGGTTTCAATCTGCAATATGGCATTGAGCAAGTCTATGGGCGATAAGGGAGTTTTCAGCATAACAGCCTGGTTAAAAAAAGAAGGCTGATTGGTTTTTCCCCAGGCTGCCGTTTCGTAAAAATGGGATAAGAGGATTATTGTTCCGCATGCTTCACCAATTTTGATCACTGCTTTTTGCAGTTGCTTTTTCCTGTTACCCATATTACCGCCTATCAGTAAATACACTTTATTCATGGATAGTATGTAATTTCCGCTTCAAATATCTCTATTTTTACCAGATTAAATTTTTAAACGTGAGGAGTTTTTTTAAGTTTTTCCTGGCAGCTTTGCTGGCCCTGGCTGTTTTTACCCTGATTGGTTTTTTAATTTTATTTGGAATAGCGGGCAGTATTGCAAGCAGTGAGAAAGCAACAATAGCGTCAAAATCTGTACTGTTTCTTGATCTTTCCCGCAGCTTTAATGATAAAAGATCTGACAATACCATTGCACGCCTCAGTGGTGACAGAGATATATTTTCGACATCTTTGTATGATGCGATCCGGCTTCTTCAACATGCTAAAAAAGATTCATCGGTAAGAGGTATATATATTAAATGCAATGAAAATGCTAACGGATTTGCTGCAAGCGAAGAATTGCGCAATGCACTTCTTGATTTCAGGCAGAGCAAAAAATTTATTATCGCTTATGGCGATATGATTTCACAGAAAGCTTATTTTGTTGCCAGTGCAGCCGATAAAATTTACTGCAACCCTAAAGGCATGATAGAGTGGAAAGGATTTACTTCCCAGCTTTTCTTCATGAAAAATGCATTAAAGAAACTTGAAATTGAGCCGCAAATATTTTACGATGGTAAGTTTAAAAGTGCTACGGAGCCATTGCGTGAAGAGAAAATGACAGAGGCTAACCGCTTACAAACCACAGTATGGCTTGGAGATCTATACAGCCGCTTTTTACTTACCACTGAGGCTGCAAGAAATATAGATACGGCAACACTTCACAGGTACGCCAATGAATATATGATACAAACGGCGAATGATGCCGTGAAATATAAGTTATTGGATGCTGTGAAATATGATGATGAAGTAAAAGACGAGATAAGGAAAAGATTGGATATTAACAAAGACGACAAAATTGAATTTGTGCCAATGGGAAGCTATGCTGAGGCAACGGATATAAAAAAATACGGATCAGAAAGAATAGCTGTTATTTATGCCGAAGGAGATATTGTATATGGTAAAGGAACGGACGGACAGGTAGGATCCGACGAATTCAGAAACCTGATTTCAAAAGCCCGGACAGATAAAAATGTTAAAGCCATTGTATTGAGGGTTAATTCACCCGGAGGCAGTGCTTTGGCGAGTGAGATCATCTGGCGCGAAACCATGCTTACCCGCAAAGCCGGAAAGCCCCTGGTGGTTTCCATGGGAGATGTTGCCGCTTCGGGTGGTTATTATATTTCATGCGCTGCCGACAGCATTTTTGCGCAACCCAATACCATTACCGGTTCCATTGGCGTTTTTGGTATTGTGCCCAATATGCAAAGTTTTTTCAAAAATAAATTAGGGATTACTTTCGACCAGGTAAAAACAGCGCCTAATGCTGATATCGGTTCAGTAACCCGTCCTTTAACTGATGGCGAAAAGATAATTATACAAAGTGAAATAGATACCATCTATCATGATTTTAAAACAAGGGTTGCCGAAGGAAGAAAAAAAGATATGCCCTTTATAGACAGCATTGCACAGGGAAGGGTATGGACAGGCAGCAGGGCAATGCAAATTGGACTGGTAGACCGTGTGGGCGGGTTAGATGATGCCATTGCATGTGCTGCAAAACTGGCAAAACTCACAGAATACGGATTGAGAGAATATCCCGAGCCGAAATCCTTCTGGGATTTGCTGAAAAACAATTACGGCAAAACAGTAAAAAGCAAAGCCATTAAAGAAGAATTGAATTACAACGAATACCAGTTATTTATGCAGTTAAAGCGCATCAGGCAAATGGTAGGAACCGCGCAAGCAAGATTGCCCTTTGATATTGTTGTAGAGTAAATATTTAAAGATAACAAATCCGCTACCTTTGCCGGGCAAATTATAATTGCATGTCGAAATCCTATAGCCAGTTTAAAGCCATGTTTGCTATTGCCAAAGCCGGGCTTATAGCTATTTTCAAAAGTCCTTCGGCTGTTGCGTTCAGCTTTGCTTTTCCTTTAATATTTATTCTCGTTTTTGGTTTTTTGGGAAGCGGAGGCAGAATTTCCATTCGTGCGGCTTTTGCTCCTGCCACCGATACAACCAATTACCTCTATGGCATCATCAAAACCATCCCGGGGCTTCGTATCATTGAAAAACCAGAGACCGAAATAAAAGAAGATCTTGAAAAAGGGCGGTTAACGGCTGTCATCGCTATTCAGAAAAATGAAAATGCATCACCCGCTTATTTTATCAATCTAAAAAGTTCGGAAGCTGTAAGTCCGCAAAATTTGCAGGTGCTGCGTGCTATACTGGAATCCATAATAAAAAGTATTGATCATAAAAAATATCCTGATGCACCCACAGTTGCTGTTATAAATAATCATATTGAAAAAATCCCGGGTCGAACCTACCGTACCATAGATTTTATACTTCCGGGCCAACTGGGTTTTTCCTTATTGAGCGCAGGCGTTTTTGGCGTGGCATTTTTATTTTTCAGTTTGAGACAAACTTTAGTACTTAAACGTTTTTTTGCCACCCCCGTTAGCCGCACTTTTATAGTTCTGGGCGAAGGACTTAGCCGGGTAACCTTTCAGTTGATTACATCCATAGTGATTTTGCTGGTTGGCTATTATTTTTTTCATTTTACATTAGTACATGGATGGGTCACTTTTATTGAGTTGCTGGTATTGAGTTTTATAGGCCTGGTGGTTTTTATGTCTCTGGGCTTTGTAGTAAGCGGGATAGCTAAAAATGAAAGTGCTATTCCGCCGCTGGCTAATATTGTTACCTTACCCCAGTTTTTGCTTGCCGGTACCTTTTTCCCTATTGATAATTTTCCTGCCTGGCTTCAACCCTTTTGTAAAATACTGCCGCTTACTCATTTAAACGATGCCATGCGCAATGTTGCTTTTGAAGGTGCACATTTAACAGATTGCGGCAAACAGTTGGGTATACTTGCTATATGGGCTGTAGTTGGCTACACGCTTGCGGTGAAAACGTTTAAATGGGAATAAAACAAAGCAAAATATACCTGCCTGGAATGGTGTGTAAAGCGAAATCTAAAAAGAAAATCTAATTTTAGTAAGCAATATGCGATTAATAAAACAGATAGCGATTGGTATTATAACATTTAGCATCATATTATTGTTTTTTTCTTTTCTGTTGCCTTCAAAAATAAGTGTATCAAAATCGGTATTGCTACACGCTCCTAAAGACAGTGTAATGGCTGCTTTGCTGCGGATTGATGACTGGAAGCACTGGAATCCTATTTTGCAGGACAGTAGTGCTGCATATTCCATATCATCAGCGCAGCAGGTGGAGTGGGTAAGCGCCAACGGCATTTCAAATTCCATACAATTAGAACAATTCGCAGAAGATAGTATAATAGCAATAATAAAATCGGACAATAAACAGGTTTTTAGCAGCGGTTTTACAGTTGTTCGTCATCCGCAGGATGCCTTGCTTACCAAGGTGCAATGGTGGATCAATGAAGATATAAAATGGTATCCGTGGGAAAAATTCTATGGCTTGTTTTCCGAAAGCTTCAGAGAAACATATATGGACAATAACCTGCAATTGTTTAAATATTATATTGAAAAGAAACAACGCTAATCTGCAAAACCTACATTAAGCAATATCTGCACCGTAATTATTTTTTCAAAACAGCAATCTCCCTGCGGTTGAAATTCATTATACAGCGCTGCAACGACAGTTTACAATAAAAAGTTAAATGGATTTTATTCCACGTAAGTAAACAGGCGATTAACATCTCTTAAACAAATTACTTATTTATTTCACCAGGTAAATTACCTGGTTGTTATTGTGCAACCATTTTCTTACCCATTATCTAAAAAATACATTGTATGAAAAAATCACTCCTGTTACTGATGCTGCCGGCCCTTTTATTCGGCTCCTGCACCAAAGAAAAAGTTGTAGCTCCCAACGACCTGCCTGCTACAAGCGCCAGTTATATCAGCACCCACTTTCCCGATCAACAGATCGTTCAGGCTGTGAAAGAATTCGATGATCTTAAAATTACGTATACCGTTTATTTAAACAACGGTACCAAAATTGAATTTAACCAGAGTGGCGAGGTTAAAGAAATAGAAGGCAATGATGCGCTGCCCGACAGCGTTATTCCTTCCACTATTCTTTTTTATGTACAGAAAAATTATCCGTCTGAATTCATCAAAAACTGGAACCTTGAAAAAACGGTGCAGAAAATTAAACTGTCGAACGATATAACCCTGGAATTTGACAGGAACGGAAATTTTCTCCGGATTGATAGTTAGCGCTTGAAAAGCGCATTCTGCTAATTCATCTTTAGGCCGGTAAGACCTTCACAATGAAGACGCTTACAGGCTTTTAGCTGTCGCATCACACAACCGTATAGGCTAATGCCTGATCTTCGGGTTTCCCCTGTGTTTGTCACGCTTAGCTTCACATTTTTTTTGCAAAACATCTGTACATTTACAACTGTATCCCTTACTTCAATATGTTCGCTATGCCATTAAAAAAGATAATGATCACCGCTATTGCGTTGAACATTGCCCTCGTTTCTTTAAGAGCACAATCACTCCGTAATGCTCAAAATGAAAAAAACCGCAGTGGGTGGCCTGCTTATGGCGGCGATGCCGGGGGAAGCCGTTATTCGGGATTGCAACAAATTAACGTCAAAAATGTAAAGCAACTGCAGGTGGCCTGGACTTACCAAACCGGCGAATTAAAAAAATATGAAGGCACAAACGCAAAGGAGAAGGCAGCTTTTGAAGCTACTCCCATTCTCATAGATCACACGTTGTACTTCAGTACGCCTTCCTGCCGGGTGTTTGCTATTGATGCTTCGTCGGGAACTCAAAAATGGGTGTTTGATCCGAAGATTGATTTAAAAAATGATTTTTCGGAAATTACTTCCCGTGGTGTTTCTGCCTGGCCGGCGCCGGGTGATAAAGGAAACCGTTCCGCGTCAAAAAGGATTTTTATCGCTACGCTTGACGGGCGGTTGATAGCGCTGGATGCAAAAACCGGCGACCCTGTTGTTTATTTTGGTAAAGACGGCACTGTTGATTTAAGAGCAGGTTTTGGCAAGGATCTCAGCATCACTTCGCCGCCGGCAATCATTGGTAACCTTGTAATTGTTGGTTCTTCTATGGGCGACAACCAGCGCTTCGATTATCCGCGTGGCACGGTAAGAGCCTATGATGCTAACTCAGGTGAACTTCGGTGGAGTTGGGATCCTATTCCAACAGACTCTTCAGATAAGGCCTGGCACACCTGGCGCGGTCCCAAAGCCCATAAAACAGGCGCTGCCAATGCGTGGTCTGTTATTTCGGCTGATGCCGACCGTGACCTTGTATTCATTCCAACCAGCAGTCCAAGTCCTGATTTCTATGGTGGTGAGCGCCTGGGGCAAAATTTATATGGAAACTCTATTATTGCCCTCCGGGCTTCTACCGGAAAAATGGTGTGGTACTACCAGGTGGTGCACCACGATTTGTGGGATTATGATATTGCAGCTCAACCTATGCTGATAAACATAACCAGGGATAAGAAAAAAATACCTGCCGTAGCAGTAGGCACCAAAATGGGCCACATATTTATACTGAACCGCGAAACCGGCGAGTCCCTGTTTCCGGTTGAAGAGCGGGCTGTGCCGGCATCGGATATTGCCGGCGAAGAAGCGCATCCCACCCAGCCCTTCCCAGTGCTCCCAGCTCCTGTTGGTTTGCAAAGCATTTCTACTGCAGATGCATGGGGCGTAACAGCGCAGGACAAAGAAGAAGCAGAAAAGCGGATTGCACAATATGTTAATAAAGGCCCGTTTACGCCTCCCAGTTATAAAGGTACTATTATGGCGCCGGGAAATGTGGGCGGCATTCACTGGGGCGGTATGTGCTTTGACCCTGAACAGCAACTGCTGCTCACCAATATTAACCGCATACCCGCTGTTGTAAGAATGCTGCCAAGAGAAAAAGTAGCTCAATTGGAAAAGGAACATGCAGAAGTTATGCGGGCAGAAACCGGCCGGCAATTGGGCACACCCTATATCATGAAACGCGATTATCTTTTCAAAGCAAGTGATAAGGGTTTGATGATGCAAATAAAACCACCATGGGGTACGCTGCTTGCTATTGATATGCACAATGGAGCAAAGCAATGGGAGGTACCCCTTGGATATATGTACGATCCCGTGCAATACCCCGATACTAAAAAATGGGGCTCTGTTAATTTTGGCGGCGCCATTGTTACGGCTGGTAACCTTTTGTTTGTAGCCGCCACTTTAGATAATCATTTGCGTGCTTTTAATACCAAAACCGGCGAACTGCTTTGGGAACATGCATTGCCGGCCAGCGCGCAGGCCACGCCCATGATCTATGCAGTGAATGGCAAACAATATGTGGTAATAGCTGCGGGCGGGCATGGAAAGCTGGGAACCAAACAAGGTGATTTCGTGGTTGCTTTTTCTTTGCCATAATTGTAATACCGCTCACTGAACCTTAATACGATACAAATGATACTCCGGAACTTTTCGAAAGCAATTTTGATGCAGGCTATCTCAGGACTGTTTCTCCTGCCATCGTGCTCTGCCCAGGCCTCTGACAGCCTCACTTTTTTAAAGGGGTATAAAACAAAGGTATATTACAGTACAGGCAATGAAAACAGGGCGGCGTTAATAGCAGACCGCTGCGACAGGGTGATGGGTTTTTATCAATCGCTGATTGCATTTGAACCTGCTGTAGAGGTGCTCATCCTCGACCCTGCTGATTGGAAAAAATATACAAAGTTTCCTGTGTATGGAATGCCACATTATAATGACAACCAAACGCTGATCATAGCGTCTGCAGATAATGATTTCTGGAAAAGTTTTGTTCCACCTCTTGAAAAATTACCGAAATACCTGGCGGAGCAAATATGCCGCACATACAACAACGGAAACGGAACGCTTACCATGCAGCCATTTTTTGATCTACTGGCTATTCATGAACTGGGCCACGCTTTTCACAGTCAGGGCGGTTTAATTATGCAAAGAAAATGGATGGGAGAATTATTCGCCAACCTGCTGCTGCATACTTACATTGCAGAAAACGAACCCGAACAATTGCCGGCGCTTACCATCTTTCCCAAAATGGTTATTGCGGGAGGAAGAGACGGATTGAAATACACTTCACTAAACGACCTGGAGAACCGTTATGATGAAATCGGTGAGCAATATCCTCAAAATTATGGATGGTACCAGAGCAGGTGGCATTCGGCCGCCGGGGATATATACAACAGGAGCGGTAGTGCTGCGTTCACAAAGCTATGGAGGGCATTGAAAACGCAAAAAGACAAAATGAACGATGATGCCCTGGCATCTTTTTTATCGGACCATGTGCATCAAAGTGTGGCAGACGTTTTGCTTAAATGGGATGAATAATGCTGCACTGCTGCTCGTTTTTATTTCCCTTCTAACCTCCTTATCCGTATTTCCCGGAAATAAACTTCCATATCCATACCCCCATGCAATTGCAATGCAATGCACCCGGCTGTTCTGCCAGGGTCGTTGGTGAGATGAGCCGTTTGTTTTCCGTTAACCCATACTGTTATTTCTTTACCCACGGCCCGTACCTTCATTTTATTCCATTTACCAGGCATATACCATTTTTTTACCGCTTCTGCACTGGGTTGCACCACCCAGGCCCTGCCACCGGTCTCATATAATCCGCCGGCATCTTTGTTGGGATCTATTTCGGCCTGGAAACCATGTACACCTACTGCATCTTCCACTTCCTGCGCCCTGAAGTATAGTCCGCTGTTGCCTTTAACGGCTTTATAAGAAATTTCAATTTCAAAATCGGCAAAAACGCTGTCCGACACCAATAACCCATGCCTCGGTTCTGTAGCCGGGCTTGTACCAACTATAATACCATTTTCTACTTTCCACTCTCCACCCGGCAGCGTGTGCCAACCCTCCAGGTTTTTGCCATTGAACAAACTGATCCATCGCTGCGCCTGTATTGAGGATATGGTAAAAAACACTACAGCGGAGAGTTGCAAAAAGATTAGAACGTATTTTTTCATGAACGATCATTAAGAATGATGTTACAATATAAAACAAAAAAGTAGCTGCATGTAATTTGTTTTAAAAAAACGCTGAACACATAAGCACAACAGGAGCTTCGGAACGCAACCGGAAACGCAGACCCTGTTCATTATGGATTGTGAGAATAATTTTTTAACTTTCCTTTGAAGGCATATATTTACGGAGCATAAATATTTCATTATAAAATCTGCAATATGCCTGTTCACAACAACAATGCTTTTAATGCTTCGCGCCGTTCGTTTTTATTGAAGGGATCAATGGCTTCTGTGAGCCTGCTGATTGGCGGTTCAACTGCATGGTCAAAAGCATTTTCGTTTGATAAAGTACCCGACTCGAAATTCTTTGGCGTACAGATCGGTGTAATTACGTATTCATTCCGGAGCATGCCGCACAATGTGGAGCAATTGCTGCAATATATTGTTGATAGTGGTATCAGTGCTGTTGAATTGATGGGCGAGTCGGTAGAAGATTATGCAGGGAAACCTGTTAATACCATTAAAATGCCTCCCCGCGTAAACGGGCAGCCATCTCAAATTTCGGACGAACTGAAAGCGCAGATAAAAGCCTATGCAGAACAGGTGGCCGAATGGCGGGCCACAGTTTCAATGGATAAGTTTAAAGAGGTAAAAAAAATGTTTAAAAAAGCCGGGGTAAGCATCTATGCTTTCAAACCCAATGCATTGGGCACAAACAATACCGATGCTGAAATTGAATATGCACTTAGGGCTGCGAAAGCGCTGGGAGCCCGTTCTGTTACTGTGGAGCTGCCTAAAGATCCCGCTCATTCTCAACGTCTGGGAACACTCGCTGCAAAACATAAAGTATATATCGGTTACCATAACCATACGCAGGCCACCGATACCGTATGGGATGAAGCCCTGAGCCAGTCGCCCTACAATTCCATTAACCTCGATTGCGGCCATTATATAGCGGCAGGAGGGAACAATACAAAAGAAAGCTTACTGGCGTTTATTGAGGCAAAGCACAACCGCATTACAAGCTTTCATATAAAAGACCGCAAAACAAAAGAAAATGGCGGAGCCAATCTTCCCTGGGGTCAGGGCGATACGCCCATTAAAGAAATACTGAACCTCCTGAAAGAAAGGAAATACGACATCCCGGCAAGTATTGAACTGGAATATGAAATACCCGCCGGATCCGATGCGGTAAAGGAAACAAAAAAATGCCTTGCGTATGCGAAGGGGGCATTGGGAGCGTAGAATAATTTTGATAGTACTCCGGCTAATATATAATATCAGCCGGAGCATACCGGGTATTAAGCCGTTACCGCTGTTTCTGTTTTAATTTTAATACCTAACAAGGCATAGAATGCTTTCAAAATAGCCGGATGTCCCGGCCATGCAGGAGATGTAGTAAGATTACCGTCTGTTACCGCTTCATTAACAGCTACATCTTTATAAATTCCACCTGTTAAGGCAATATCCGGCCCAATGGCAGGATAAGCTGTAAGTGTTCTGCCTTTCAATACACCTGCAACGGTTAGGATTTGAATGCCATGACATATTGCCGCAACGGGCTTGTTGGCGTCAAAGAAATGGCGGGTAATTTCCAACACTTTTTTGTTGAGCCGGATGTATTCGGGCGCCCTGCCGCCACATATATACAGTCCGTCATACTCTTCAGGATTTACTTCGCTAAAGGTTGTATTCAGCTGAAAGTTGTGTCCCCTCAGCTCTGCATAGGTTTGAAAGCCAACAAAATCATGAACAGCGGTGGCTACCGTATCGCCCGCCTTTTTATCGGGGCAAACGGCATGTACCTCGCAACCAACAGACAGCAAGCTTTGAAAAGGTACCATTACTTCATAGTCTTCGACGAAATCGCCGGCCAGCATTAAAATTTTCTTTGACATAGTGGTAATATATTTGATGATGTAAGGGAATAAAAACGTTTGTGTAAAGTTACTAAACCTGTAATTTTAACTGAGCAAATAACAAAGTGCATTATTCTATTACCATAACCAACGACAGAACCGGCAAACATTTATTTTGTTAATTATTTAGTATAGTTTTATTATTGCTGATACAAAACTGTTGACCCGGTGGGCCGTTACTGCAAACATTTAAAATACATTTAAGGAGCTTTTGTACATAAACACATGCTGAAATATTTATTACGGAACCATATAATAGTCCATCAAAATCGGACTATGATCCATTCAGATATATATAGAGCATAGTAAATTTGGTTACACGATTTATTTCTTTACTACCTAAAACTTGCTATATGGGATACATTGAATCTAGAAAAGAATGGTTTCTCCGGCTATATCGCAACAACACAATACAACAGAATTTAAAGATATTTATATAACAGAACTGCATTGAGCAGTACAGTATATTCACATCAAAGTATTGATTTCCGCTATTACACTGTATTAATTTTTACAAGCTATATGAAAAGGTTTCATCCGCTCCTGTCCTGCCTTATAAATTTTATGTTTATTTTTTGCATTCACTATTCCGTTCAGGCGCAGCAAACGCCCGTTAAAAAGCCGCTTAAAATCAACCGGAACTATGTGCTGGAAGCTACCATGCTGGGTTATATTGCCAAAGACGGAACCCGCAACCCGGTGCTCAAGGCCCGGAAAGGGGAGCGGGTGCGCATAACCATCGTTAATGGCGAACCCATGACCCATGATATTTCGATGGAGAAACTGAAAATTAAAAGTAAAGTGCTTGTTGAAAAGGGCGCTACGGCTTCTATTACATTTACCGCCAGTGAAAGCGATACTTATTTCTGCACCATACCCGGCCACCGGCAGGCCGGCATGGTAGGAAAATTTGTTGTTACCAGCGCCGCTGATGTTAAAGTGGTTACGGCAAAAGGAACTCTACCGCTCAAAAATGGCAAACCGCTGAACCTGAATTTTGAAACCGGTACACTGAAAGACTGGACCGCAGAAGGCGATGCCTTTCTTAATCCGCTTATTTCACAGGATCCTTCGCCAAAGCATGCAAAGGATGAAAGCATAGAAAAAGAAGGCCGTTATTTTGTGAGCAGTGGCGGCGAAACGGAACACAATAAAACCGGAAAATTAACGTCCGTTGCTTTTAAAATAACACAGCCCTGGGCATCTTTCAAAGTGTCGGGTGGTGCATTGCAGGATACCAGGATTGAACTGGTTCGTGCAGATAACGACAGTGTTTTTTTCCAGATCCCCGGTACCGGCCGCGCAACCTTACGCCCGGTTGTTGTTGATCTGAGAAAATTATTGAACAAGGAAATTTACATCAGGCTTATAGATAATGAAACCGGCGTTTCGCCCATCCCTTATATACGCCCCGACAAATGGGCGCACCTGAATTTTGACGACTTCAGGTTTTACAGCAAACGCCCGGTGTTTTCGAATGAGTTAAAGCCAAGTGATGTAATTGTTCTTCCTCCCCTTGATGTTACTCCTTATGCCGGGCTTTCGGGCGAAAAAGCGGCGGAGGTAATGACCATGCCGGAAGGTTTTTCCATTACAATTTCCGCAGCAGAGCCTGAAATTCTTAAGCCCATTGCTTTTACCCTCGACTGGCGCGGCAGGCTTTGGGTGGTAGAGTCGCACACCTACCCGGTACGGGCGCCCGAGGGACAGGGTAAAGACCGCATTTATATTTTTGAAGATACCGATGGCGATGGTAAGTTAGACAGCAAAAAGGTTTTCATTGATACGCTCAACCTCGTAAGTGGCATCGAAGTAGGTATGGGCGGAGTGTGGGTAGGTGCAGCGCCTTACCTGCTCTTTATTCCTATTGATGAAAAAACAGATAAGCCTGCAGGCCCCGCGCAGGTTGTACTCGACGGCTGGGGCTACGAGGATACACATGAAACACTCAACAGTTTACACTGGGGCCCCGATGGATGGCTGTATGGCAACCATGGTGTGTTTACCAATTCAAATGTTGGCCGGCCCCGAACGCCCGACAATGAGAGGATAAAATTGAACGGCGGCGTATGGCGTGTGCATCCGGTAACAAAGAAGTTTGAGCTTTTTGCCGAAGGCACCAGCAATCCATGGGGCATTGACTGGAATGACTATGGGCATGCATTCATTACTGCCTGCGTTGTTCCGCATTTGTATCATGTTATCCAGGGCGGCAGGTATACCCGCCAGGCACGTCCGCACCCGGAATATACTTTTGATGATATTAAAACCATAGCCGACCATGTGCACTGGATAGGCGACCGCGGCCCGCATGCGGGTAATTTCAGATCGGCAAGCAAGGGTGGCGGGCACGCGCATGCAGGCGCCATGTTTTACCTGGGCGGCGATAGCTGGCCCGGCGCATACCGCAATGATATCTTTATGAACAGTATCCATGGCAGCAGGGTCAATACCGATCATATTATACGGAAAGGTTCGGGATATACGGGCACGCATGGTAAGGATTTCCTGCTTACCAATGATGCATGGTCGCAATGGCTGAATTTCCGTTACGGACCTACCGGTTCCGTATATGCGATAGACTGGTACGATAAAAATCAATGCCATAGTTCCAACCCCGATGTGCACGATAAAACGCTTGGCCGCATCTTCAGGATCAGCAATGCAAAAGACCAGTGGGTGCAGGTTGATCTGAAGAAAGCTACAGATATGGAACTGGTAGCACACCAACTCAATAAAAATGACTGGTATGTAAGGCAGGCACGGCTTATTTTACAACAACGCGGCCCTAACCTGCAGGTACATGAAGCCCTTAAAAAAATACTGGATGAAAACCCCGATGAAACGCGCAAATTACGTGCGCTGTGGGCGCTGCATGTTACTAAGGGCATAACTGAAAGCGAGCTGATCGCATTGCTTCATCATGAAAGTGAATACCTGAGAAGCTGGGCAATACAATTGCTGGCCGAAGAAAGTCATCCCTCTGTTAATGCCCTGCAGCAATTTGCCGCCATGGCCAAATCAGATACTTCGGCACTGGTAAGATTATACCTGGCATCGGCCCTGCAACGCACGCCACCCGAAAACCGCTGGGATATTATAAGCGCTCTTTACCAGCATGGTGAAGACAGCACAGATCATAATCTGCCTTTAATGTATTGGTACGCCCTGGAACCAATGGTGGAAAAGGATATGAACAAAGCCATTGATCTTGCCATAACCGCAGCCATACCCCGAACCATAGAATATACCATACACCGCGTGGCGGCAATAAACAATGAGGCATCCAAAAAAGCGCTCACTGATCTCTCCCAAAAATTAAGCGCTTCGCAAAACAAACATAAATACCACGAAGCGCTGATGATCATTGCTGACGCGCTGAAGAAAAATAAATAGTTGATGGTAATTGCCCCGGCACGGGTGTTTCTTTAGGAGCATCCGTGTCTTAATTCGCAGCAGCATTTGCAGCGCTTGGAAGATCGCATTGGTTTTGCCGGTGACAAAAACCTTTTTTGGTGACATAAGTGGGACACTTGCGCCTGCCTGGGACTTTACTAACATTCGATGTAGGAATTGACCGGGTTATAAGAAAAAACTACCAATTGGTTGGCCCGAGTGAATAAGTATGTGAGCCTCCTTCATTGTCTATGTATACGTAAAAGTCTTCGGTACCGTATAAGCCGGTAATTATGTACCAGGTATTTAATTCAAGAAGACCCAAAATCTTTTTCTCATCGTACGAGTTGCTACATCTTCTCCACACCAACTCCTTACCAATTCGGTCAAAATAAGATTTCGAATTATACTTTTCATTTCCTGTAAAATGACGATAGCAAAAACCTGAATCAACAATATGCTTAGCCAAAGAATAATGATTAAATTCCTTGTCAAATACCGAAACGGTGCTATCAAGCAATTTAATTTTTGCAATTTGAAAACCCTGATATTTTCCGTTTGCCCAACTCGTACTATAGATATAGCTACGGGTTATTGTTACTTTATTCCGGCAGGAAAAAGATATCAATACAATAAAAAAAACAAGGTATATAGCACTTAATTTATTCTTTTTTATTATCATCTCCTGTTTTGGATTTTGCACCTAATAAAATAGATAGATATCCAGTTCTTTTTACTTTTTCATCTTTAACAGAATTAACATATTTCAAACGATAATACCATTTGTCTAGGGAAACAATCTTATTATCAAATTCATTTGCTGGATTCAAACCTTCACTAATCATATACTTTTGTTTCCATGCTTTATAATCAGCAAAAACAGTCATCAATGCTTTCTGCCCTGTCGCTCCAGCAATTGTTTCCCCTGCTACCCGCTGACCAGTTATTAATTTAAATGGAACTGATATTAAATATTGAGTACTTTCATCCACCATTTGTAAATCGGCAAATAGCGTACGGGAATCTTCCACTACGTCGTATGCGCCCACTTTTGTATAATTTTCATCGTGACGTTTGGCAATAGCATCCGCAGCATCAATAGGATCCCATGAATAATCATAACCTTTCTTGCCACTTGCATTAGGTTTTCCCGTATAAGTGATACTTCCATCCCCGGAATAAAGCCCGTGTGTTGCGTAAGACCCAGACAATTCCCAAACAGGATCTCCTTCCTGCTTACCATTCTGATAATAATACTCATGTTTGACACCCTTTCCTTCTGGCCCATAACCCGCCGAATTATACCAGTCTGCCGGGGTGCCACCATGAGCCAATAAAGTTTTTTTATCCATCTGGTAATACACTACATCCTTTGTGGCCAATATTTTTCCCGCTGCATTAACTGTATGAATTCGTTTTACATATTCTAATCCATCTAAATCCACCCCATCAACAGGACGATTACTTGCAAACTGGTACGGCGTAAGTTCAGGATATTTAGGCGTTAACGGATCAACCGATTTAAACTTCGCCAGCCTCGGATCGTAAATCCTGAAACCATAATCATACTGCACTGGGCTTTCTCTATCCATCTCCTTCCCGTTAAATCCGTAGCGATAAATGTTTCTGCTTGTGTATGTTCTGCCCGGCATAGTCATTCCAAACGGGTAATAATCCTCCGCACTTACAACATCCGCTTCGTAATAATCTATCGTTCCATTGCCTGCATCATGGGCTTTCTTTTTATCACTCACCGTTACCAGTACATTGCCCAGGTGGTTGCTTAATTCAAAGAACTTTTTCCCTCTTTCAAATATAATTAAATTACCACTGTTTCCATAGCCCATATTCAAGGCAGACGGTGGCGTTGCCAAAAGATCTTTAGCGGGCATAAAAATGCCGAGGCGGCTGCTACCATATATATGCTGTTCTCTTAAAAACAACTTACTGTCACTACTGTTTATACCATACACAGCCATTGTTTTGCCGTTGGCATCGCGTACATACAGGGTTGTGGTGGCAGTGCCGGCGGCAGTTACGGTTTTGCTTGTGCGATTACCGGCAGCATCATAGGCAAAATCAATCTTTTCTCCATTGGTTTTGGCAATGCTTTTTATCTTTCCATATACCGTCCATTCAATTTTATCAATTCCTTCAGCCCTGTCTTTTACCAAATTGCCTATTTCATCGTAATTATAATTGTCTGCCTGCTGATCATCCATATCTTCTGTATAATTAGCAGAAGGCACTTTGTCTTTTACGTGATCCAATTTATTATTGCCCGGCTGGTAATGATAAGCGAGCTCGTCCATTGCCACAATTGAACCAAAACCATTTCTATTATAAGTGAGTATATTGCCATTGGCATCATAACTTATGCCTTCTTTGTAATCCTGTGCAGCAGTGATCCCGTTGTCCCATATATTGTTGCCGGCAGCATTTTCTTTATATGCATCCATGCCGGTTATACGGTTTAGCTGGTCGTACCGGTAATTGTATAATAAAGGAGTGCCCAGCTTACCAATGTTAACGCCCATGCTGCTGATGTTGCCATTGTACAATGGCATATTCGCATTAAGCGACTGTAGCTTTGTGCTTAACCCGCTATAGGCATTGGGTGCGTTAATGGCTGTGTAGTCGTTGCCATAATAATGCAGGTTGAAATGATAAGCGTCCCGCGCTACCCGTCCCTCTTCGGTAGCTGTACCGTTCACCCCTTTTAGCCACCCCTGTAAGGTATAGGCATAATCAAGGCCCTGTACCTGATTTTCGCCAATAACAGCACGACTCAACGGCCCATGTTTGTAATATTGATAATGGGCATCATGTTCCCAATGCAACTCATCCGTACTGGTATATACGCCGGTAAGCCTGTTTTCTGCATCATAGTTATATTGATGATAAAATGCATCGGGTTGTGTAATGTACTGTTTAGTAACGGGGTCGTATAACCGGGGCTGATAACTTACATTGTTTACTTTTCCACTGATGAGATCATACCGGTATGTAATGCGCTTATAGCGGTTTCCCTGCTGGGCCAATACACCCGCTGCGCCGTAATCCTGCAATAAGGTATCCGCATTGCCCGCAATATCATAATGATAAAATGCAGCATAATCATAATTGTTTATATCTCCATCGGTGCTAAACAAGGTAAATGCCACCCGGTTGCGCAGGTTGCTTTGCTGTACAATATAAGGTGAAATATCTTTATGCAGGTAGCTTTCCTTTGCCGGCAAATCGTAAAAGGTTGCCGTTACCTGCCTTTTGCCGGAGGCATTGTTGTTCATCCAGGCTTGCAGTTGGACAGGATTGCGGCTAATACCATTATTCATTGCCAGGTCTGCGTTATTGATTTCGCCTGTTTCGGTTAGGCGGCCCAGGTAGTCGTATTGGGTGTAGCTGACCCTTATCCGCCCCGGCGGACTAGCCCCTGGCCCCTCTCCACTGGTGGAGAGGAGGATGGCCTGTTTAGCATTCTGGCTTACCACCAGCCTGCCGAGGCGGTCGTACCAAAACCTGCTTTCACCCGCATCGGACGTTTCCTGGTGTACTACCTGGTTGAGGGTATTGTAGCGATACTGCGCAACTAATCTGTGATCCGGCACAATGACCCTATTTGCGCTACGCGCATTTTTTACACTTTGCAGCCAGGCTGCGTCGTAATTGGCATACACACCCATTGGTGGTACCGTTTTAATCAAATTCCCTGCCTGGTCGTAATAATACAAAGTATAATGATATTCACTTACTGGCTGCTGAACTGTAAACCGTTCTTGTTGCACCGCCTGAAGGCATTTATTGACATAGGTTTTCATAAACTCCCCCCGAACCGAATCGCTGTATGCACTATACCGTTCGTACCCCCTGCTTATGGCAATGTCAAGACTGTCGGCACAGGTGGTTTCATTTCTTGCTTGCACCGTTATTTGCGAAACCGTGTTTTTCCCGCAGAGTAATAAGCCGGGATTAAATGAAGGTGAAAAGATGCTGTCGCCACAAACCTTTAACGCTATGCCATTGGCTTTATACAATGAATCAATTTGATTGAAATAGTATGCCGCATCACGGGCTTTGTTAAAGTATCGCTCAAATTTAGTAACGCAATCTGCAGATGGGCATGTGTATGCCTGCGCGTGAGAAGCGAGATTAGCCGTATCATTAAAGTCTTCAAAAAGTATGAGCTCATCATTCGTTCCATAAAGCTTCATCCAATCTAACTGAACATCCATTCCCTGTTGAAACTGAAGGTAGGGCCCAATGATGTCAATATAACTTCTCCCATCCCTGGGAATTTTGAAAATTAAATTTCCCTCATAATACACCCTAAACGTATCTTGTTTTGCAGCGAGTTTGATAATTCGCCAGTCCAGGAAATCTTTATAGCTGAAGGATGTGTCATAATGTCTTATCCCGCGTAACCTGTAGAATGATGCATTGGGCCGATTGGGTACAAAGTCCACGGCAAAATCTTCATCAATATCACTGCTGTCAATATTAATACTGTGTGTATTGGTACTAATCACCACATCACCGCCCTGGGATGCCGCAACGGGGTTTTTAATTCTAACTTCAACAGCATATTCATTTTGCACGCAAATATCTTTTATACTGTTGTAATTGATTGATGAATAATACAAGGGTCCCGATCCTGACGGCATATGTAAAACGCCCGTGTCAACAATCATAGACAGGGTATTTGAGCGTACTGGCAAGCCTGTATTTGAAGAAAGCCCCCCGGAACTCCAATAAACCGGAGGAAACCCGGTATCAATGCCGCTATCATTGATAGAAAGATAGTTTTTTATATAAGAATCAGCTATGTGCATTAACGAATCTTTCCGTGGGTAACTGTCATCACATACATTAAGGTGCTTACCACAGGTATTAAAATAAACCGAATCAATTTGCTCATAAGTATAGGTGGTTCCTTTATGCTGGTTGAAATAAGCAGTAAAGGATTGCTCACAACCTACTGTTGGTTTCGGACAAGCAAAGGAAGGCGCAATTGTTTGCCTTGCAGCAGTGGTCAGATAATCATCAAAAAACACCAGTTTATCAGTGTGATCATAAATTTTAGTATAATCCAATGCAGCCTGAAAATGCATGAAGCTCATCGTGAACGTCCGGATATTTTTTAAGGGCGCCGAAGTTCTGGCTGTTTCCCTAAGTAATGTATTATTAGCGTAAACTCTGAAATATCCTTCGGAAAACTCAAACCTGATGGCAGTCCATTCTTTAAAAATCAAATCCGGATCGCTGCTGATTAAAGAAGATTCACTATTAACGGTTATTGCTTGTCCACTTACCGGATCCACTCCCCTTATTCTACCTAAGAATGTGCCCTGACTTTCAATTGCACCGGATTTACGCCTGTACAATACAAAACCTCCATTGGCATCGGTATAATAAAAGAACTCCTGGTTGGCGCCGATGTCATCTTTTAAAAACCTAAACTTGAACTCCACAGCGTATCCTTTTTCAGAACAATACGAGGAACCTGCAAGTACATGCTGAAAATATTCAAAATAACCAATTGCCGTATCTCTTACCGCTTCAGGCCAACGCAAGATTCCGTCTGAAACAGACTGGGTTATATCTCTTTCATATACGGTTGGGTTCAGGGAGTTCGACTGCAATGCAGCCACCACCCGCAACGGATTTACATCCCTGTTAAATGTATCCATCACCGCTTGTAGGCTATCACAACCCTCATCTGCATCTCGTGCCAGGCAACTATCCATAAACGATAAATATTCTTGTGCCTGTTTTGCAAACCCAAAACGTTTGTTCATATAATAAGCAAACAGTTCATTCATTTTTTGTTGTTCACTTGTTGTTGCTTCAAGACCGGGCGCTATATTGTGATAGGCGCTGGTAAAAGCGTCAAAACCCTCTTTCACCGCAATGCAGGGCACACAAACATTATCCATATCACATTGCAGCGCCGGAGGGAGGTGAATGGGAACAGCAACGAACTTGCAGTCAATGGAGCCGGCACAAAGGTTCAGCAGCGTATCCAAAGCGCCATTGCTTACAGTAGTGTGGAGCGTTCGCTCAATATAAGCGGAAAAGTTGGTATCATTTTTTCCCCGCAGGTATGCATTGTGCAGTTGCGTAATTTTTTCACATTCACAGGATTCGGGCTTAGTCAATACTGGTTTATCAGCCAATACCAATGGTTTTGAATAAGGAGCAGGAAAATTGAGCAGACTGCCATTGCAATCCAATACGCCAACAGGTGTGGAGGGATTAGCAGTATTATACAACTGTACATAATGTGCAAGCACTTCATCAAAGTCCTGGAAAGTATTGGTGGCGCCCGGCGCTATGGAACTTGCACCCATCATATGCGTTTCATCGGTTCCTTTTGTACATACGGTTACCAGGTCGGCCAATAATTGCGCTTTATACGGCAGCAGTTTTTGAAGATCGCATGGTGTAAGTTTCTGCCACCACAATTCGGCATAGCCGGCGCATGAACTTTGATGTGTATAAAAATCTTGTAACCCTGCATCTATGTCATCTTTGCTATTAATATCATTTATACCTGTGCCATTTTTTATGGCATCTGTATTACTGGTGAAATACGAATGATATTTGGTTTCATCTATTGCAGGAGCGGTTCCGGTAATCCCTTTTACCATGTTCAGTATCAATTCGTCTTTCCTTGATTTGTACATTGCCCTAAAAGCCCGCCAGGCTATATCCAGGTCGGCTGTGCAACCCTGCGTGCTAAAAGGATCAGCCATTTGCTTTTGCAAACAGGCCAGGTCATCCTGAGCAGTGCAAAACCCTGCTATAGATGCCGCGTTCCAGATATCCGCCGTGTAACTACCTCCCACGGCAACCTGCTGCATAAAGTTGTGCATCTCGTTTCGCAGGCTGCCATGCAAAATAAAAAATGGATCTGCATTACTGCTATTGCCGTTAAATACAGTCGCATACCGGTTAATAAATGTGCTATTGTTTGTAGGATTGAGCAAACCCTTTTGCTGTGCCTCAACAAATGTTTCCGTTGTTATAAAATCCATATCCCAGTCATAACTTGCAGTACCTACTGCCGGCTGGTTATCAAACACCGGTGTTGTATTCAATATATTATACTGCATTCTTTCGGGATGCAGGTTGTCGGCCAATGTTTCGGCCCAGGAGGGTTGAAAATGTGAAACAAATTCTTCTATGGTTAATTGCTGCGGCTTAAGCGTTTGCCAGTTGCCATTGCGTAAAAGGGTAACAGTTGCAGGATTGCCGTCTTCATCTTTATAATTCAGCGATGCAATGGTATAACGATAATTACGGTTTCCGGAACTGATGGGTCCGAAAATACCATTTCCGGAATATTCTTTATTGTCGCCGGTTCCTGTATAATCTTCAATATTGGCGTACTGTCCGTAAGGAGGGGTTACATCCTGTAGCATCAGAACACGCAAATTGTCTAAATAATTATTCTGTTTGCCAGTGCCGCAAAGTTCTTCACACTTTGCTAATAATTTTATATACGCGGTTATAGCCAATTGCCTGCCGGCAGCAAGATTTGCATTTAAGCCGTTGTCAGCAGTAAATTTATCAACAAATGCCTGCTGTGAGGCGCCTAACTGTTGTTCGCAATTGTAGCAGGGTGTAGCGCAATTATTGGCACTGGTTAAAAATATTTGTTTTTGTTCTTTCACAAAATCCTGTACGGTTTTGCAAAGGTTATTGCCTGCAAATATTTCCTGGTATGCTTGAAGCGCTTCATCACGAATAGTTAGTTTTTTAGTAACCGTATAGCTGCCTTCCTGCAGTATTTTCTCAAAATTTTTAGTAAACATTTCCGGAATTCCGGCACAACCGGCATCAATGCCGCCTATAACATCGGTATATACAAAGGGGTTTCCGCCAAATTGTTTGTTACCGCAGTCATCGCTGATGGTGATTTCAATAGCATAAGAACAGGAGTAGCATATATCTGCGTCTTTACAATCTTTGATGTTAACCTTTTCAGGCAAAAGGGTGTAGCTGAATATATGTTTACCCGTTTTTATAACCAGCAATCCTTTACTGCTTTCAATGGTAAATCCCTTTACAATATTATTTGAAGCATCTGTGAGTGTTTTGGTAAGATAGCTATCCTGTTTAGAAGGAAGATAGTCTAATTTTATATCCGCGGGCAAATCGCCGGCTAAAGCAGTAGCGATGGTGCGGCCATGCATATCCATATAGGATACACTGTATTGCCCGTTTGCATCTCTCACCATGTTTTTAAAATAGTGAGAAGCATCACCGGCTTCCGTACCAAACAACGCATCTAATTCAACCTGATCGGGATTACCGTAGTAATATTTTGTTTCATGACCGGCGCCCAACTGGTGGGTGGGTCCCACACCACCTTGTGCGGCTATACGACCGGTATTATCCTGTGTGTATTTTATTTCAGCAAAAGGAAAACCTTTGGCATCGGGAATGAGTTTATTGTTTCCCTCCTTTTTTTGTGAATTCTGCGGTGAGTAATATTGCGCTGCACCGCTCTTTGCGGGATCCAGCGCTCCCGCGCCACTGTTGCAATAGTCGCGGCTGGCGAAAAGCTTATCGTAATTATCTTTATAATATTCGTTTGTGTTTAAAAAATTATTGAAACGTGGCGTATGCTTTATCAGTGTATTAATAGTGGGGGAGGGGAGCACCTGGATGGCAGGTCGTCCCTGGTAATCGTAAAACGTTTCGGCTACCACAGTTGTGTTTTCCGTATTGTCTTTGGTTACGGTTTGACGGCTACGCAAACTGCCGTCAAAATATTGTAATATGCTTTTTCGTTTTCCTTCTTCAGCAAAACTTGTTGACGCCTGCCAGTTGAGGTTTGCCTGGTGACCAGTGGTAAATTCGAACAAATTGTAATCGCTCCAGTTGGCTTCGGTACGCTGTTCTGAAGGTTTTAACTGCACCGAACGCACCCGAAAAATCAGCCAGCCATGTTTGTCAAATAACAAAGGAATGCTATAGTGATGCATGGTGCTGTTTAGTGTAACACGGGTGGCATTATTTTTAAATACCTTCCCAAAGTCTTCACTGCCGGGTGTGCCGTATAGTTTGGCCTTGTATGCCGAATGATCAATAAAAGTCCATTCCACGTCGTATTCATCCGCTCCTTCAGCAGGCTGCCAAAAGACTTTCAATTCATCGGCACCGGCATCTGTGGGTTGCAAAAAATTTATCTGCTCAACCTTGTTCTCTTCACAGTCAAATGTATATATCCTGTTTATCCGTAATTCATTGGTAAGTTTTAAAGACGGAACAGGATCCCATCCTTCTGCATTTGTTGTAATGCTTACAATCTTTACGTTTACTTTCACCGCATTTTCAAATACAAAGCTATTTTTTACATTGAATGATTTTCCCTGTGTGGTATCATAATTAATGACCATAGTTTGGTTATCGGCCAATGAATCCTGAGCATACGGATTGCTTTTAAAACTAAAGTACAAACGATATACAATGGTAGCCCGGAAAGACGATTTTAAAAATTGTACCGATGCTTCGTCAATAGAAAAAGCAATAATATTTCGTGTATGGGTTTCTTCAAATTTTTTGGGACTCCGTTGCAGGTCAGCATAAAAATCCATATCCTGCACCTGTGCGAAAGAGCCCGGTTTTAGTTGCCCAAGGCGACCTTCAAGAGGCGCAATTACTGTAAGTTCATCTACTGCTATAGCTGCAGAGAGGTAAAAAGTACCCACAAGCAGCATCAATACGTGTTTTAGCATAAGTGCAAATGCTTTTTTGAGTTAACTGGTCTTACTATCTCTCCATCTTCTTTGATTAGCCGCCTTTTAGTAAAGAAGCATATTCAAGCTCAATGGAGAGAATAGATCAGACCCGGTGTTGTTATTCATTTTTGTAGTATATCGAAACGTTCTTTATGATCGGTCTAAAGCATGCTCTCGGAAAACAGCTTGCCTTTACATTTCATTCAACGTATACCTTGTTTACTACTGAATAACTGTTATAGGTAGCAACGGTTGTCCATTTATTGTTTTGTTTCTTTACAAACCTGGAGCAATTGAAAATCGTGTCCTTGAAAGCTGTCTTGCTATATGCCAAAAACAGCACAGTAATAATAATACCATTCGGTTTATTTTTGCCGGTTGCATAATTTTGAGTAGCTCTTTGTATATAGCTTATTTTTCGGAGACGATAATCTTTTATATTGTATGCAACGACGCAGGAACTGTAGTAGGATTCCGGCGTAAAATAAAAATGTAAGGTTCGAAGTGTTTTATCATTTGTGCGTATTACAGAATCAATGTTAGCGGCAATGAAAGAAGAATCCCAGTTGTCAATTACCAGTCTTCCCTTTTCAATACTTGTGGCAGGATTAGTGAGTACTATCATTTTTTCAGGATGATATACAGCAGCATTCACACTATCATTTTGAATAAACTCCATCTTATCCATTTTACAATAGTAATTGCTGCCTTTTATTTTTATATAAGCGGTAAGGGTGTCCAATATTTTTTTGGGAGCAGCTTCCATTGCATACTGATATTGTATGGTAAAGCTGTTATAACCTGAATTCGAATAGGAATTCCTGATTTTGAAAAGTTCTTCCGCTGCACGGTCGAAATGCTGGGTATAGCTGCTAACGGTAATCAGCAACAGCAATAAAGCGACTGGAATTTTCCCGGTTAATATCATTGTGTTTTATTTTAGTATTTTTCTTCTTAATATTATATTCAGCGATCTGACGGTCCTTCATCGCATACTGACCACTGCGATTTTACGCCTCACCCCCGCCCGACAGAACATCGTTCGGGCTGGCTCATTCCCTCTCCTCTCAACGACCGCCTTGCCGGACAGACAGGGAGAGGAAGGATACTTTAGAATAGTTCCAAACAACGGGTTCTACCACATCCTCTTTTAGAAGATATCCAAACCAATTGGTAGTTACCCGCGGCTTGAGGCTTCCTTTTGCTGCATACCAACTACAACATTTTAAACATTTTCACATTTCTCACATTTCTCACATTTTTCACATTTTCACATTTCTCACATTTTCACATTTTACAATCCCCATCCACTGCGGGTTTCTTTAATAGTTTTTATACCACGTTCTGTTTCCTTCTTTACTCGAACCAAAGAACCATCATTGTTGTATTCATAAAATGTTGCGTAATTGTTTTCATCCAGTTCACTCATCAGCCGCAGACTTACCGCATCATATGCAAATGATTTCATATTGCCATTGTAGGGAAGAAAGCGCCAGTCGTCAAAAAATATTTTTCCTGAATTGCCATCTTTGCTTTCAGCCTTGAATTTAATTTCCATTTTTTTTGCACCCTTTGGTATAGTCACTGCTTCTTCTATCCGTTGCCATCCTTCAATAATATTCCCCGATGGTTTAAGAACCTCACGCTGTGAAAAACGGTTACCCCATTCATCCGTATAATTAATTACAACATATGCGTTTTCGTAATTGTCGCACATGCAATCCTTTTGTTCTTTTACCCATGCACTTACTATGTACTTATTTCCGGCGGAAGGTGCAAATTCATCGTATAGTATATTGGCGGAAGCTCTTGTGCCCTGCCAACTGATACAACGAGTTATGTTTTTAATTACGGCCGCCTCTGCTGTATTTAGGCTGTTGTGCAGGTTGATAAGAGGAATGATTTCAGGATTGACCCCGTTGGGTTTCTTCCAGTTGAGTACGGCAAGTCCTTCACCCTCCCCATCGGTATGCTCGACTCTTATTTTGTACAGTTTGCCGTGGTACATTTTAACCGGCCCACTGTATAAGGAGACATTCCTGCCATTATTAAAATATACAGGCTCATTAGGGAAAGCATTCAATACCAGTTTATCATCTATCCATAATTTAAAAGAATTATCGGCCGCCACACTAAACAAATACGCGCCTTCGGGGTCTGTATTACTGGCACTACGATCTTTCCTAAGGGTAAGATATCCTTCCCATACTACTTTGTAAAAATGTTGATTCCTGGTTAACCCGAGTTTGTTCCGGGTTAAACTTCTCCTGTCATAATTAATATCTACGCCGTATTTAATAATCGGGACGGAAGCACCAGTGTTGTAATTATAAGCATCCAGTCCATAATTGTCATTCCAGTAATTGTAATTTTTATAAACGGTGGCTTTTAATCCTGCTCCGTTGTTCACCCGCGTAATGGTGCTCCGATGTGTAGTGTCGGATACAAACCGAAGATAAGGAAGGGTACTTGTTCGTAGCGTATCTTCCAACTGAACCGGTATTTTTATATCGCTTCCTGCTGGAAGTCCCAGGCTGAACTTTCCACTATGTGCTTCTTCATTGGTTACATAATTATTCAGTACATCAGTATGTATATGTTTTTGTATTGAACAGCCTTCATCACACCTGTCATTACTATATGCATAATCTTCAAAGCCGTCAAATGCGTGATCCGTATATTTTGAATTTTGTGTTACAGCTACCGGCAAGCTTTCATTGTATCCATACTGAACGGAATTGTACCTGCCCAAAGGATCTTTGTTTTCGGTTTCAAACCCTTTCCGGTTAAACTGCGTGCTTTGCATATTCCATACCCAGCGAACAGTATCGGTTGAAGCATTTATTCCGTTTGAACCGAATATCCAGAAAGGATCGAACTGGCTAACCGTACCATAGGTGCGGATATTGGTTTTGCCATCATTGCCGGATATCTCACTTTCTGTTCTGTTTTCATAATAACTGTAGGCTCTTTCTAATCTCCAGTTACCGAGTATGCCCCACCGGTAAGGATTGGTAGCCGTATCGGAAATCTGCGAAATACAGGTATCTATGGCAACTGTTTTTTCACAATAAAAAGAATCGCATTCCTGTATAAGTCTTTCTCCATCGCTGCAGGAAATGTATTCAATGGTTAATTGCGGAGCCGTGGAACAGAGAATATTTAATTTGGCGCCGGCACGGTAGCCATCGGTTACGTTGCTGCAACTGCTGCACTCAGGTACAATAAGTGCAGGAGCAACCAAAGTCATTTCATCTTGCTGAACCGGCAATGATTGATTGGTAAGTGTATTGTTGTTGCTCACCGGGCCGTATTGACTACAGCCATTTACATAATCCTGCGTATAACTGTTAACCGACCAAAAGCAAAGCTTATTGGCTCTCTTATCGTGGTGATTTGCTTTTATTCTGAACCAACCGGGGCGTGCAGTTTGAGACAGTGATTCATTTACCAGGCTTTTTACATTTATGATATAATTGTTTTGTTTATCGGTTGCGAAGACCCTGGAAGAGGAGTTACCCAGGTTATTCCTGTTAAAAATATTTTTTGTATCGGCATCATTATCTCTTAACGCATTAAGGTATACATTATCCAAAGCCGCATTTAAGTCCAGTTGAATTTTAGCCTCATTATCATATTGCCCGCTATTGTGCGGATGCAAGGCATCATGGTTCCTGTGTTGTACATATCCCCTGGTTTCTGTATGGCTTCCCAGGTGAGGCTGAAGCTTAAGTTCGGCACTTACAATAACAGCACCCGCAGGCAGCATACTAAAGTCAAATTTCATCCAGCTTTCCAATACATGCGCTTTTCTTTTGTCGAACCTCCGTTCGGGTGTATTTTCTGTACATTCAAAATAAGGTGCATTAACAAAGGGACGAAAATCTTCATTATCAATGCCACCCAATCTTTTTTGTTTAAAATCGCGGCTTATAGAAAATGTTTGACCCGGCAGGGGATTAAGGGTTATTCTTTTCAGGGCGCTGGTTTTTGTAGTAATCATTAGTGGCTGATATCGCGCATCTTCCACTTTCCAGAAATCATTGTACGAAAGTGCTGAGGTATTAATTACCCCGGTTGTAGTATTCAACACCAATTTCCATTTCCCCGCTACCTGTTGCACAGGATTCTGCAGGCTCACAATATTGCCTATGCTGGTAGCCGCCATGTTTCGTTTACCGGAACGAAGTATTTGCAAATCATTACCTGTTCCGGTAAAAAATTTTCCATCTTCATCAATAAAATACATGCCTGTTAATCCTTTGTTGAGGTAAATTTTAGAGGATTGTATGGCCCAGATTTTTTTAGCAGTAACAGCGCCCATAACAGGTTCGTTACAAATACCAAAACCCGTGCATATATTTATGCCATTTTGCTCCGCCTGTCTTTCCAGCCCGTTAAAGACTTTGATCTCATCACCGCTTTCAAAATATTTTTCGACACCCGGGTAACCCGGGGCGCTTATAATTTTACCATTGCTGAAACTGATGTTATGGAAAACAGCAGCAATATTGCTATATGCCCCTCCCATACCACTATAAGCCCAATGCGCAGGATAATTGAACTGGTATACCTGATCATTAAATTCATTTTGTGTACGGGTTAATAAAACATTGCCGGTTTCGCCATCATACAAAAGATTTTCGGTGGTAACCAAACTGCCTTTTTCATATACCATTACTTTATCAATAATACCATAACGCTGCACCACTTTGGTAATAGCAGCCGAACGATAGCGGTTCATTTCAAAATGCGGCATCAGCCATGGAAATGGAATGCTTACAGGAATTGGGCCGGCCATAAAACCATCTATATTAAATTCAACACTTGCACCCTGCGATTTGAATTCCTGTTCACGCATATCAATCATCAGCTCAACATCTTTTCCTACCTGTGCCTGCATATTGATATGGCCATTGGCAGAGTCAACAACCGCTACCGTATTGGATAATCGTTTGAACTCCGCATGTTCATCTTCCACTTTGTAATAATATTTGGTATACGTCAATGGATTATGCGGATCGTTTTCCGGATAAGAAGCCGATCCCCTGAGCTTGCCATTCATATCGTTGGTTTCTATTTTAAATCCCTGCGAGAAAGCCAGTGCTTTTTTTGAATAGAGGTTCAAAATGTTCAGCAGGTTCTCCGAGTTGTATCTTCTTTTTTCCAGTGGCGTATGCTCCACTACCGTTGGAAAGTCATAAGTGGTATAGAACTCCGATTCTTCATAACCACTTGCCGATTTCACGTCTTTGTAATGAATGGTATGTATCCTTACTTTACTGTAGCCCACAGCAGCCGAAGGAAAAAAGGCTTCTCCCAGGGGATGCTCTGAATACATATAGTTAACGGGGGCTAAAGGCGCTATCTGTTCATTGTATTCAATGGGCTCCCGAAAAGGATTTTCTTCATTGCCAATACCGGGCTCGTAACTTGCAACGCCACTGCTGATCATCGTTTTAGCTCCATTGATGTCTTTAACGGTAGTGTAATCATACTCCTGTCCGTAAGTTGCATCCTGCTCCGCTCCACCGGTCATTTTGTTCCAGTTGTCATGAATCGTTATGCGCTTAACCCTCAATCCATCGCCGTATTTTTTATATTCAGGATTGGAGAGTCGTACAAAAGATTGTTCAGTATTCACATTTTTTGCCCAGCCTCTTATCCTGGCCTGTACCGGGAATTTTAAAAACAATTCACTTATACTGCCCATTACAGCGAATGTGGCCTTCACCAATGCCAGCGCGTCAAAATCTCCGTTAAGGTCGGAGCCCGGATAGGCTTTGGAAGGCAGGTTAAGTCTTAACACCTGCAGGGCTGTTTTGGTAAGCGGACTGGCATCGCCATCACCGGGTTTTAATATACCGGTTCCTTTTATTTTGAGCCAGGCAATACTATTGTCGGTCGTTAATCCGTAATCTTCATATTGCGCGTAGGTAGTCACCTGTTCATCACCGCCTCCATATATATCAGAAGGCATCTGCACCCGGAACTGGAAATATAATTTGGAAGAACCCGATAAATATTTCCGCAAAATCTCTTTCTTAATTCCTGCAGATGTAGTGGCGCTCACAGGTGAGGGTAGTTTGATGAATATGTACCGGTAATCTTTGTACGCTTCTGCGGCCGAACCATACAAGTTATTTGTTTTATCATTCAGATTGGCTGAACTACCAAAGCCTTCTATCCGGCACATCTGCATGGCTCTCCTGTTTTGCACATAGGCATAGTCATCGGATTCATATTGTATATTTATTCTTCCGCCGGAAGGAAGCACGATATCGCTGAGTGTCCAGGCTGCCGCATGCACAGCGGCTTTTGAACTATCCCATTTGCCATTGCCGCTTTCATTGCCATTTTGAAGCGTATAGGGATAATCGGCATTGCTCATTTGCGCCGGGTTGCTGGCGGCATCTTTATAATTGCCCCAGCGATCGAAACCTTTAGGATCATATGGTGGATTGTAGGCTGCTTTGGGAATGCTGTTGGGGTCGTTGGCATCCTGGGGATGATACAGAAAAACATAAGGATTTTGTTGCCCTTTATCATTCTTATTATAAGTAAACCAAATTTTTTTTAAAGTCAATTTCCCTTTGCCGGATGAGGAGGAGGGTAAGCCCTGGCAAAGTTCATAATTGTATTCAAAATGAACGGTTTTAATGGGTTTGGCTGCCTCGTGGTTTTTAATATAGTCTGCTTTACTGTACAGATCAATTTGTTTAAGATACCGGAGCGGCTGCTGCAGATCTGTTCCGCCATTTTCATCCTTTGTTCCATAAGCATCTTCTCTTATTTCTCCTTTTTGCGGATCATTGAGTGTAAAAGTGGCGATCATTGATTTTGATTCAAGCGAATGGAGATACCATACTTCCTTTTGCCCGTAGATATAGCTGCCTTTATCATCGCTGTTATCCGTTTTCAGCCCTTCATTATAGGTGGCTTTATTTTGAGCAAAGGGCGTACGCCAGCGAAACATATTGTCAATGCCATATATCCTGCTGTAATTGAATTTTACAGCGTCACCCATATCATCACCGGTTATTCCATCGCCCGTTTTATCGGCATAGTCCGCCGAAACAATTCCTGTAAGCAAAAAAGAATGCGCATAGGCCGGCAATTCTTCTGCTCCGTAAAAATTGTCCTTTCCTTTTGCATTGTGTGTTGTATTATCCAGTCCCGGTGCATATTCTACTAACCCGGTTGATACATCGGCGCCGCTTTTGTTTACGCTAAAACTCACATCTTTCTGCATGGTATTGTAAACCGGCAGGCCATATACATATCGTTTGCCATCTGCATTGAGCACGGTTATTTCGGAGAGATGATGTTTTTTTCGAAATGAAGTGGTACGGGTTTCGGTTACTATTGTTTTGCAATTCAGGGGATTGGGGTCATTGCAAACGGGCAGATCGCATTTACCTGCATAAAAAGTATTTACAGGATAGATGGGTATTGTTTTATCCAACCCAAACAAGCCGGCATCAGCAGCGGTTAAGTAGCTGATCACCTGACTGCGTTTATCCCTGTAGCGTTTTATGGTTTGCAGGGAATCTACCTTAATTGGATTGCCATAAGGCAGCATGTTTTTATACCGTTGAATAAATGGCGACAAGGTGGGATCATCATTGGCGCTCATTACAGGTAATACCGGATCTGTATCGCCCAGTCTGTCATAATAACGTTGGAGGTTGACGGTTTTTTCAGCAGGGTTCTTAAAATAAACGGCTTCAAAACTACTGTCGGCTTCTTTAAAAGGAAGTTGTAGAGCCATAAGGTTGCCATCAGACCAGGCACTGTTAGCCGTAATTGCCGAATTCACACGCACATCATAACCCGCATGTACAAGATTCCCTGCTCCCAGGTCTAAGGAGATGCTTCCATCCAAACTTTTGGAACGAACATCCGCATCTCTTATATACCCAATATCTCCCCGGTAAGCACGAAACATACCACCTGTTCCTTCAGCAGTAATACTAAACACATCATAAGTGTAATTGGGAATAGCGATATGCGGAGTAGGAGGAGTAGCACGGTAGGTAAGTTCTTTCTCCCGGTTATAGTCTAACAACGCGTTTGCAAAGTTACGGGCTTTTTGATAATACAGGTAACCAAAGGCCGGCAGCATTTGCTTTTTATCATCTTCGGCTATATATTGACGTGAAAAAAAACCACCGAAAGAAACATTGGGATGTGCGCCAAAAGCCTCACCACCGGGCTTCAGGTTAAAACTAAACTGGTAACTGGTAAAGGGTATACTGGCAGATGGCGTATATGCCTGGTGCGCGAACGAAATATTCACCAGGTCGCGTGAAGCAGTATAGGAGGAAGCGCTTTTAGCAGATATATTATTCTTGATGTCATTTTGGTACTTAATTCTCCCTTTTGATGCAATGCTTAAAGATTGCAATCCACTGCGGGTGCTGAAGGATGAACTGACGGAATATCCGCTGGTTTGTATACCTGTGGCTTCAGCATTTTTTCTTTTATATTCCAGTTCAAATGATGGCGCAATGCTTACCCCGCTTTGCGAATTGGATTGCAAACCCAAATTCGCCGTAAACGATCCTTTGCTGCCAACAGATGATTGATAGCCCACAGAAGCGCCTGCCGAAAGCCCTATGCCTTTGTAGTTGTTGTAAAACAATGAGCCGTTTAAACCAACATTAAAATCGTTGAGTTCAAGTCCAAAAAGCTCCATTCCCAGCGCAATATTTCCACCTGCTGTCCAATTGGGACGAAGAGCATTTGTTTTTGTAACCACATCTTCCCCATTAAAATCATCTGGTAGTCCACGCATATTTCTTCCAATGGAACCGGGATTTATGTTCCATCCCAGTCCAACCCAACTGGCTTCCTGGTCCATAGTAATACCGGTGCGGTAATGAATATTAACGGCATAACCACCTACATCCAGCAAGGGTATGGAATAAGAGAAATCACCACTAAACAGATCAACCAGGTTATTGCTGTTTACACTTTGAAAACTTTGCATCTCCGGTTGGCCGGGTCCGGGACCTGAAAACCTGTTTCCCTCATTCTTTTTTTGCACCGTGAGGCTTTCTTTTATTGAAGTAGCGGTTTGTGTTATATCCCCGGCTAGTACCTCCGGATGTTGTACAGTGGTAGCATTACCGGTAACATTGCCTGAAAAGACAGATGATAGTGAAGTATAGTAATTTGACTCCAAAGTATGATTGCTTTGGATAAAAGCATTGCCCCGGGAACTACCATAAAGTGTAGAGCAGAACTGTGAAAAAAATACCGACAATAATATACCAGCAGCGCCCTTCCGGTGGCTGCTCAAAAACTGTTGAATCATTTATGTGTGTTTTTATAAGTTAGCTGTTCTCATGAAAATTTAATCCCTGTAACCTGTACCCTGCAACGTGTAACCTAATTCCTTACATACTTAAACTTCAGATTCCAGGTTTCTTTCCGCTTATTTATCACTTCAATTAAATACTGTTGTTCGCTTTTGTATTTTGCAATGCCATCAATCCCGATTTCAATAAAATTCTGCCCGGGCTTCATACGAATGACCCTGCTTTCCACTTTTCTTCCTGGCGCACCCTGCCATTCGTATACTGTTACCGTTGCCAATGAGTCGGCTGTTTCATTATTGTATTCAAATTTTAGATTCCCCTCGCAGATATAGGAATACGCATCATAACCCTTTCCCAATTTTGGATATAAAGTGTGGTCAATTGCAATGATGGTGGTGTCTGGCTTAACTTTAAAACTCCATGCTTCCGTTTTCTGCGCGTATGCCTCACCGTTTCGGGCAATAACCTGCCATGCATAGTGCCTGCCCGGCTCTAACGATTGGGCGGAGGAAGGATAAGGCAGAAAAGCTGCTGACAGATGTATTTGCATATAAACGGGTGTATTTTTTTGAATAGCGTCATATGCATTTTGCCCCTTTTTCATTTCCACCAGCAATATTTCGTAATGCAATTGAGGAACCATAGCCGCCGGTGCAGGCGGAAGCCATGTAAAATTCGGATAACGGCTTTCCACCCATGATGTATCGGCGGGTGTTATCAACTGGGGTGGTGCAAGGGGTTCTATTTCCACGGGCACACATTCTTCCAAAACAGAAAGACCGGTTTTATCGTTGGTGGTAATTAATGTATAACATACCATATATTTCCCTGCAGCTAAAAGCCCTGCCGCACTGTTGTTTACGGAGATATTCAATCCGGAGTAACTGTATTGTACCGGTTCCAGAGCCGATTCGTTTAATTGCTTTGCGCCTTTGGCAATTGTAAAGGGCGCCGACATACCCATTAGTGCTTTTTGTCCGGAATGCACATCGGTCATTGTCATTTGCAGCCGCGCGCCGATGCTGTAACTGTAATTGCTGATAAGCAAAATATTCCAAAGCTGGTTTTTATGCAGCAGTCCGGCGGCCGGCAACTGCGGACTAATAAGTACCTGCGCTCCAGCGGCCATTGTGGTTAAGAAAATCATCAGAAAAAAGAATACGCAAATGTTCAGCTTCCTCATACGCTGTATTTAAAATGTTTTAAAATATAGGATCCGGAACATATCATTTGGCAACAATGTTTGCGACATTCCCGGCAAAAAGCCACGATCGAACGAAATGCTCACTGCTCCCGGTTTATTCAATTGCAACTGCACATTGCCGTAATAGCCCGGTCCGGGTGATTGCCCGTTCATCTGGTTCAACTTTAATCCTCCGCCGGCTGTTAGCCACTTACTGATGCTGTATTGTATGCCTTCATCTGCAGTAACAAGGTTATAATCCGGGTTATCACTAAGGGAAAGCATTGTGCTGAATGTGAACCTGCGCCCGGTAATACTGTGATTAAACATCCAGGTACTGGCATTATAATACACAAAGTTTTGCTGACCGGCATCGTTAAAGAATTTGGTATACATGGCGGATACATGCATATAATATTGTTTTACCCTGTACATATAACTGGCGGTGGCCATGACCATATTGAACCGGGTTTCAATAATTTCATTACCCACTTTACTCAATTGTGAAGAAGGCAGATAACCTGCAGAAATCACCGGCCATTTTTTAAGGCGCAGTGTTGCCCGGATGTTTTTAAAAATGGTATTGCTTTTATAATTATAAATCGTGTACGGTGAATTGTATTCATTGTTTTTTATGGATGCGGTTACAAATAATGCGCTTTTAAAGAAATGCTGATCAGCCCTTAGCTGCCAGGTCGAATACTGTGCGTTGTAATTGAAAATATTGAAGGATTGAAAGTTAAGTCCCATGCGTTTGTATTGCGCGTAAATGCGGGTGTTAACAGAAGGAATACCGGAAAACAACTGAATGGAATATGCTTCATTGCTCCGGTCGGAGAATGAAGATAGTTTTCCTGCAGGGCTGTTACCGCTTTGCCTGCCCTGTCCGAATGCCGGCCCGAAAGAATCATTCTGGCGGGGTTCATCCGGGCGGACGGCCGGCAGGTTTTGCGAAGGAGCAAATTTCGGGTATGAAGATTTGGCTATTTCCGCAATAATATAATTGTTCCTGTTTACGTAATACCTTCCTTCGATAGTGATGCCCAGTACGGGGTTCTGCAAGGAAATGTTATTACTGGCAAAGCCCGGAGCCTGCTTACTGCCCCTGTACGCGGTTAGTATTAAACCATTGCCTTCCTTTTTCCCTATACCCGCCCTTACCAGGGTAAGCCATTGTTTAGGTCCGCGGCTGCGGTTTGAAATAAAATCGCGGTAACGATAATCTACTGTGCCTGCTGCAACCGCATAATAAAACCGGCCATTGTATTCAGCATTTACGCCTGTAACACAAATGTTTTTTGCAGAAAGTTCTGAATAATCAACCGAACTGCGACCGATGGACAATCTTTTGATCGCCATCAATTGTTTTACCCGGCGGTAAGAACTATTGCTGTCTAATCCGTATTTTTTAACCTGGTTTTGCAGTACAGCCGGGTCATCGGTTGCATCAACCAGTTGGCGAACAGAATCCATTGCCCGCCGGGCAGATGTTTTTGCCTTGTTGTATTTTTTTTCAAATTGCTGAACCTCCTCAGAAATCTCTTTGTATTTTTCTTTCTTCGTTATATACTCTTTTATATATGCTAATGCTTTTTCCTGTTTTTCACTAAGCACTGCTGTTGCAATGGAAGATACACCCTGGTTTTTTAAAGCAGTGATCCGTTTCAGGTTATCCGAAATCGCCGCGCCACTGTGCATCCATTTGGTATGAACTGACCGCGCTCCTGTATTTTGTATTGTATCCTGAAAATATTTTTTTACGCTTTCTTCAAATGCCTTCTCACCGTATCCCGAAATATCTGCGTGGCCCATAATAGAGGCAACAGACTGGCGGCTATCCATCAATTGCTGGATATGGCGCCCATCCTGCAGCCATTGCCCGAGTTGTTGCTGCAAGGCGTATTTTTGTTGCAGACCGGCATACAGCAAACTATCCGCATTGTTTTGCCGGATTTGATCCACCATTGCAGACTTTAATTTTTCTCTTAAAACAGATTCCCATGTTTGCCCGTCAAATTCAATACCGCCGTCTGCATAGTTTTTAAAAAGACGGGAATTGCTTTGCCGGGTATTGATATGAATAGCTAAAGGCAATGTTTTGTTGATTGTAGTATAAATATTTACACGGGCGATGTGCTGCACAATATTATTAGCTGCAAAAGGTGTATCAATAGCGGAGCGGTAAAAGAAGTCGTAGCTCACATCTCCATGTATAGCCGGAATAGCACGTGACAAGACAGTTTTTTCAGAAATGGCTTGCGGGGCTTTTACCGGTAAAGGCGGTAATTTAAAAATATGTTTAGAATAATAATTCCCCTTGCAAATACCGGTAATGAAAAGAAAATAGCAAACGGTGCTGTCGCCTGCATTGTAATATGCTTTAAAAGGGAGTATTAAACTATCGCCTTGATTATTATAAGTTACTGGCAATAAATGAGGTGGAGATGAGAGCGCGTTGTTCAACTGCTGCGCAATGACGAGCATGGGGAACAGGAATAGCAAAAACAATATAGCTTTGGTGTTAGCCAAGGTCTTTTACAGATGTGGTGTTAGCAACTAAGTTTCAGGACTAAGCTAAAATAAAGATTGATAAATCGCAAATTAATTTCATGGTTTTTGAAAAAATATTTTTTTTATTTCCTTAGGAAGTCAAGTGAAAAACCGTGGTTGATCCGCTATGGATAAGGATTGTAAGGTTGGGGTATGGCAGTACAAGTTGTGCTAAATGCATTACTTTATTTTCAGCATATTGTCTGCCGTTGCTTGCCTTTGCTGGTGTTCGTGGGCGGATATGAGGGAGGCATCACCAACATCAAGTGGGGTATTTTGATCAGGTACAAATATAAAAGAACCGGGGGTTGCTTTAAAGCAGAATGGTTATCCCGCTGCTGACAATACCAGGCAGGAGCGGTATATTATCACTATCCGCGTTGCACAAATAGCCTACCTTTGTAACTATTGTCATCCTGCCTAACAACCCAAAATATAAACATGCAGTCCACAGATCCGCAGGTGCGGATAAAACAGGAATTGGTCAACAGCATCACGCATGGCTTTGGAATACTATTCGGTATTGTTTGTATTCCCATCCTCATAGCAATGGCAACCAAAAGCGAAAACACACCCGGTATTGTGGGCGCAGCCATTTACGGATTTTGCTTCCTGATGGTATTTACTTTTTCCACCTTATACCACGGCTTCCAGCATCCTCAAACCAAAGAGGTATTGCAGATCCTTGATCATATCAGTATTTATTTTCTGATCGCGGGAACCTATACGCCTTTTTTGCTCATCTATATGAACAATGCCTTTGGTATTACACTGCTGTCTGTGTTGTGGGGACTAACGGTATTGGGTACCGTATTTAAAATATTCTATACCGGCCGGTGGAATGGTTTGTCCACATTTATATACCTGGCCATGGGCTGGATTCTGGTAGCCGGCGGACGCACATTTTTTGTAGCCCTGCCGCAACCGGTGCTGGTTATGTTGCTTATTGGCGGCGGACTATACAGCCTCGGTGTTGTTTTTTACCTGTGGGATAAATATACTTACAGCCACGCCGTGTGGCATTTCTTTGTGCTGGCAGCGGCCATCTGTCATTATGTAGCCATTTTGCTGGCGGTGTGATAAACGCCTTACAGTGCCTTACCTGTCTTACATCTTACCTGTCTTACCTATCTTACATGTCTTATCTATCTTACATGTCTTACCTGTCTTACCTGTCTTACCTGTCTTACCTGTCTTACCTGTCTTACCTGTCTTACATCTTACCCGTCTTACAATAATCAACCACACTATATTTCTTCTGTTTGCAATAAGTAAAACCGGAAGGGTTAATTTTGCATCCTCAAAGAATTAAATGACATGAAGCGTAATGAAGCAAGGGGCATAGCCGTGAGCATGGAACAGGCAGCGCAGCAAACTGTTTTTCCCATACTTTTCGCCATCAGTTTTTCGCATCTTTTAAATGATACCATACAATCCATTATCCCTGCCATATACCCGCAGCTCAAAGCGTCCTTCTCCTTGAATTTTGTGCAAATAGGATTGATTACACTCACCTTCCAGTTGGCCGCATCATTGCTGCAACCATTGGTGGGACTGTATACCGACAAAAAGCCGCAGCCCTTTTCTTTGGCCGCCGGCATGGCTTTTACCCTTACAGGACTGGTATTGCTTTCAAGTGTAGAAAGTTTTCACGGGGTTCTGCTGTCGGTTGGGCTTATAGGCATTGGCTCCTCTGTTTTTCATCCTGAAGCATCAAAAGTAGCCTATATGGCGGCGGGTCACCGGCGCGGGCTTGCACAATCTATTTTTCAGGTGGGCGGTAACGTGGGCTCTGCCATCGGTCCTTTGCTTGCGGCATTCATTATTCTCCCCCACGGCAGGCACAGTATTTCATGGTTTTCCATTATCGCCCTGCTGGCCATTGTTGTATTGTGGAGGGTAGGCCTCTGGTACAGTGCCAGCTACCTGCACATCGCCAAAAAAACAAGGAGCGCCGCTATCCCGCACCATCTCTCCAAAAGCAAAGTAACCGGTTCCGTTATCATTTTGCTGTTACTGATCTTTTCCAAGTATTTTTATATGGCCGGCATCAGCTCTTATTTTACTTTTTATGTAATAGACAAATTTGGTGTTAGCATACAACAATCGCAGATATACCTGTTTGTGTTTCTGGCTGCAGTTGCTGCGGGCACACTGGCAGGCGGACCTATCGGCGACAGAATCGGCCGTAAATATGTGATCTGGGGCTCCATACTGGGCGTGGCGCCTTTTTCACTGATATTGCCTTATGCCAGCTTGTTCTGGACAGGCATTCTGATCTTCATCATTGGGGTTATACTCGCCTCCGCGTTTTCCGCTATTCTCGTGTATGCGCAAGAGTTATTGCCGGGTAAAGTGGGTATGGTATCGGGCTTGTTCTTTGGTTTTGCATTTGGTATGGGAGGCATAGGATCGGCACTGCTGGGCAAACTGGCCGATATCACCAGTATTGAATATGTATACAAAGTATGTTCTTTTTTACCGCTGATCGGGCTGCTTACAGGGTTTCTTCCCAATTTGAAGCAGCGAAGGGTGTAAGGGATTGCCTTGTACTTGTCAGAAGCAGGAACATTTATCATAGGCGCAAAGGATTTCAATATGGAAGCACAATACCAACAGGAATTTACTGTACCGCGGTTGTTTTTAAACCCTCCCGCGGATGCTATGCTGAACACAGCATTGTATATTGATTTTGCCGGAAAGGCTGTATCCGCCATTGACACCGGGATTATTCAAAAAATAGCCGCAGACCTCGGAGTATCCTTTGTACCCGAAAAGGAAAAAGATGGTGAAGTATGTTTTATCAACAGTGAAGAAGTGCGTCCGGAATTCAAACTCAGTTTCGCGCCTGTTGATTTATCGGATTACATCTTAGCTGTAATACACAATGTTTATAGCATCGGGGATAAACCATTACCGGAAACCGGTTCCGTGATAATCCCTTATCCCAAAGACCCCGTTGACTTTTGGGATTTGGTGAAGCTGGGAGAAAAATTAAGATTTAAAAAAATATCTTAGCGAAACGAATATTTGACTATTTTCAACTCACCACCTTACAATAAGTATATACAAACAAACAATTGCACCATATTATGAAAGAAACAAAACGCTTATTATCCCGCAGACAATTTGTTGCCACCGCAGCAACCGCCACTATTGCCGGTCCGCTTATTTTTAGCCAGGCGGCGCAGGCAGCTTCCCGAAACGGAAAACTCAACCATGCCTGCATTGGCGTTGGTGGAATGGGTTTCCACGATTTGCAGCAATTCAAAAAACATCCCAATGTACAGATCGTTGCCTTGTGCGATGTAGATGCCAATAACCTGAAAAAAGCAGCGGAACTGATTCCCGGCGCCCGGCTGTACAGCGACTGGCGGGAGATGTTTAAAAAAGAAGGTAAAAAAATTGATTCGGTAAATGTAACCGTACCGGATCACAATCATTTTGCCATAGCCATGCAGGCGTTAAGAAACGGCAAGCATGTATATTGTCAGAAACCGATGTGTCACGATGTTGCCGAAGTACGAATGCTTACACAAACTGCCGTTAAGGCCGGGGTTATTACGCAACTCGGAACACAGATCGCTTCGGGTAAGGGCGACCGTACGGCCGTGCAATGGATTAAAGAAGGTGCTATAGGAAAAATCAAACATGCTTACCTGTGCTCCAACCGGCCGGGGGCCATTGACACGTACCGCCTTGTAGGGCCGCGGCCGGCGCAGGGACAGGAACCACCTGCACATCTCAACTGGGATCTGTGGACCGGCACCGCTCCGCTGCGTCCTTATGCACCCGAAATTTATCACCCTACCAAGTGGAGGGCATGGCAGGATTTTGGAACCGGCTGGTCGGGCGATATTGGCTGCCATATATTTGATGCTGTTTGGAAAGGCCTTGGTTTAAAGCCGCCCATATCTGTTATTGCGGAAGTACAGCAATCATGGAAAGATGCGCCCGAACGGAGAGCGGATACCTGGCCGCAGGGCGATCATATTACCTGGATGTTTCCCGGAAATGATTTTACGGAAGATAAAGTATTGCCGTTAGAATGGTTCGATGGCGCATTTTATCCACCCCAGGAAATACGATCCTTATATAACGGTAAGGAATACCCTGCAGAATCGGCAATGCTTATAGGAACTGAAGGCGCCCTGCTGATACCGCATGGAGGAATGCCCGTGTTATTGCCGGAAGATAAATTTAAAACGCATGCAGCTCCCGAACTGGAAGAACGCAACCATTACCATCATTTTGTTGACGCCTGCCTGGGCGGACCAAAAACAGAGTCGCATTTTGCGCAATCCGGTCCTATGACTGAGGCTATTATTTTGGGTACAGTAGCGATAAGGGTGCCTGGCCAATTGCTGGAATGGGATGCAGCCAACCTGAAATTCCCCAACTATCCTGAAGCGGAAAAATATTTGCGTCGCACTTACCGCAAAGGCTGGGAAGTAAGGGGGATGTAGGAGGGAGAGGAGAGGTGAGAAGTGAGGAGAAAAGCGAGAGGTGAGAAGTGAAAAGGGAGAAGACGAAAGTTTTACTATTGTTTATCATTTCACGCTATGAAAGATGGCAAGATTTCGGATGCCATATTAACTATTTGTGAACAGGCGTATATTGTCGTTTATAATCCGGAGTTTTGGATTTTTAAAATGTATTACTATTAAAAAACATACAGTTCATGTTCAAACACTGCATTTGTGCGCTTTCGCTTTTATTGGTGAGTTCAGTTGCTTTTAGCCAGCAAAACAACAGCAAAAAAAAAGCTAAGAATATTATTTTAATGATAGGAGATGGGATGGGAACAGCCCAGATATTTGCCGGGTTAACTGCGAATAAAGGAACACTTCATTTGGAGAGATTCCCCGTTAGCGGTTTCCACAAAAGCCAGTCAGCAGACGGCTTCGTTACTGACTCAGGCGCCGGTGCTACCGCTTTTTCTATAGGTAAAAAAACATACAATGGCGCTATTGGCGTAGATGCAACAAAAGTTGCGTTTCCTACAATCCTTGAGATCTCTGAACGGAACAAGCTGGCAACGGGAATGGTAGTGAGTTGTGCGATTACCCACGCCACGCCGGCTTCTTTTATAGCGCATCAGCCTTCCCGCGGCATGCAGGAAGAAATAGCAGTGGATTTTTTACAAACAGACATTGATGTATTTATTGGTGGCGGAAGAAAATATTTTAACCGGCGCAAAGATGGCCGCGACCTTACAGACAGCCTGAGAGCACGTAACTACCAGGTGCTGGATACATTGACCGATATAATAAAAGTAAGTTCAGGTAAACTGGCCGGTTTTATAGCCGATGGAGAACCGCCCAAAGTATCGGAAGGCAGGGGCGACCAGTTGCTGCAGTCAACACACACTGCATTAAAGCTGCTGCAACAAAATAAGAAAGGCTTTTTTTTGATGGTAGAAGGTTCGCAGATTGACTGGGGCGGCCATGCCAACGATATTGATTACGCTACTACTGAAATGATTGATTTTGACAAAGCCATTGGCGCGGCACTTGATTTTGCAGCCAAAGACGGCAATACCCTGGTTATCGTTACGGGAGATCATGAAACAGGCGGACTTTCTTTAACAGGCGGCGATATAAAAGCGGGCAAAGTGGAGGCAAAGTTCACTACCAAAGGACATACCGCTGTGATGATACCTGTTTTTGCCTACGGACCGGGCGCCGAAGCTTTTGGCGGTATATATGAGAACAATACCATTTTCGATAAAATGATGAAGGCATTCAGGTTTAAATAAAGGTGTGTTGCAGCATGGACTATCTGCCTGGCATTTTATTCTTATAAATTATTGCCAGTTAATATGTCTGAGCACCACGCTGGCAACCTCCTCCGTATCTCCATCAAAATGATGGCCGCCGGGAAGTATTTCATGTGTATATTTCTTTAAAGAAATGTTCTTTAAATCAAGTGTATGCTCGTCACTGGCGGTAACAACAACAATGTTATCTTCAACAAGTTTATTCATTTCAGACACAACATCCATGCTCCTTGTTTTGCTTTGTCCCAAAATATCCGACCAATGAACCTCAAAATCAGTACTTCCGGAAGAAGCCATGATAAAAGAAACCCGCAGGTCTTTATGAATGTTTTTTGAAAGCCTGTTCATAATAAAAGGAAGCACATCTGCGCCAAAAGAATAGCCAATGAATACAAACTGCTGATTTTTTCTGCCTGCTAACTTTTTGCTTAAAAAATTATTCACATCGGTTGCTGCTTTTTCAGGTGTTTTTTTATTCCAGAAATAGGTTCTTGCATTTAATGCCGACACTTCATATCCCGCTTTATTCAATGCGATGCATAAATCTGTGGAATATTTGTTTAGGCCCCCATCGCCTGAAATATAGAAGATGAAAGGCTTGTCATGGGAGGCTGCAGCCCACTCCCGTACCGGAAGGTTTTGCGCAAACAGGGATAACGGCATGGATAGTGGCGCTGATAAAAGGAGCAGCAGGATTATTTTATGATTCATAATAACATCAGGGTTTCATTACTTTGTTTAAGACTACGGGCAATTGCAGCAGGTCATAATCATTTTCAAACACCAGAAATTTATCTTTCCATACGCTGGCATACTTCTGCTTAAAATCGCGCAGTCCGCGATAATGTTTAAAACGTCTTAATCTTTCCCCGGCATACTTAAAGAGGTGTTCCGCAGGGTTAGTGGGATCAGCAATACCGGTCATAGGTACAAGCCCCATGTTTATAAACTGATATTTGTTTTCTTTTGCATACGCTATCAATTTAATAACAAGTGCGTCCATACATCCCCCCGGCGCTTCAGCCTTTTTTCGAATGAGGTCGTATGTACATTCATCCGGCGCATAATCCGGAATGATATTTAAGAACGCCGCAATATTCCTGTCTGCATCGGCAACGGTAATAACATCCTGTTGTTTTATTTCATCTGCATTGAACATGCCTTGCGAAAAAATCTGTTCTTCTTTGTCGAAGGCGGATAGCCATTCATCAGATATTTTTTTGAGTGCAACCGCCAGATCAGCTTCCAGTGGCGCTTTATGAACCGTGGTTGTAAATCCTTTTTTTTGCAGACTGTTCAAAGCATTTCTTAATGATTTTTTATCTTTCCCTTCCAAAGTAAAATTTCCCACATCTAATATCGCTTCCTGTCCAATAATCATTCTGCGTTTTCCGAGTTCATTAAACCATGAAATGCTGGTTTCATCCACCCGGTAAAAAGCGGTTCTCAGTCCCATATGGTGGCAGTGTTTATAAAATTCCGCTATCACGTGTATTTTGTTTTCCTCCTCACACACGGGTGTTTCCAGTGCAATGGCAAAGCCATTGGCAATGCGATACGATACGAAAGCCTCATGGAGGCTGGAAAAGAAAAAAAGTTTATCCGCTGATATTTTAAAATAATCCATGGAGGAATCGCCATACCGGGCCAGCAGGGATATTGCTCTTTGCCTGCTTGTTTCATTGACAGGTTCTGTTTCAAAAAATGGCTTAATGAGTGTAAACAAAAGAAATCCCCAGGCCGCAAAGCTTAAAAAACGAATCATTTGTATAAACTGATGACCAAAATGGGTGAGTGGATGGAGTGGATTATCATTGGTGAATACGAAGCTTTTGAGCGTATAAGCCAAGGATTGACGCCAGGTAAAATCTATACCAAAATGTTTGATATCAATAAAATAAAAACTTACGAACCCAAAGACCAATACAGCCAGGAAAATGGCGGCAACAGATAAAAGCCCGAAACGAATCCATCTCAGGTTGCTCCGCACAGGGTATTGATGGCGGCTGATTAACAATAAAACAATGATCGTTGCGGCAAAAATGGCTTCTTCATAATCCAACGCTTTTGTTAGGTTGCCAATGAGGGATAAAACAGAAAGCAACAACGCCAAACGCCAGGCGTTTTTTAAAGCCTTAAACATAAATGCCGCAGTAATCAGCATTGCCAGTCCTATAAACAACACCAGCAGGTTTGAAGCATTAATGGCTTCCAGCGGAAGAAAGGACCTTATCAATTTCAGGCGCGGGAGCAAAGGCGGGGTTACCACAGAAATGATATTAAGCAGTCCCATCACGAAAATAAACAGGGCGGGAGCAATCCTGACAAACAATTGCCTGCCTCTCCATGCAAATGCCAGCATGCCGAAAATCATAGGAAGCCAGAATTCGAAGACCCGGTATAAAACAGTTACCGATAAAGCCTGAACGGTGGAATAGCCATATATCTCTAAAATATAAACCAATGAAATTTCTACCGCTCCAAGCCCTCTTAAAAATGGGGAACTGATCATTAATAACACAGAAATGATATAGGCAATTGCGGCAACGGTGAACGATGCAGGCAAGCCCAATGCGAGCATGGCGATAAAAATGTGAAATATCCCGCTAAACTCCACACCGGTGGAAAACAAAATGGCGCCTGCATATTTCTTATTGTTGATATTAGCTGCAAAAAACGCGTCAATTGCAGGGGTTATGCGGGGAAACTTATTGTTAATAAGTCCGTACAGGTTTCCTTTTGCTTTAAGCAATTTTGCTATAAGAGCAATGGCCGCCAGCATAAGTATAACAAATATCAAACTGATCCATACCTTCCATAAGTGTTCATTGCCCGATAATGCGAACAGAATGATCACCGGCAAACCCACCAGGAAAACAGTGAATAGTCCTGCAAAAGCATACAATCCGCTTGCCTGGTGTACGGCTGTTTTTTTAAATCCTCTTTTTTTAAATTGAGATGGCATATAGGCCAAAGCGCTTACACCTCCGGCGGGTAAAAAAATGCTTAAAAAATTTCTTTTTAGAAAAAGTTCAACAGCGTCCACAAATTTTAATGAGGAGCCTATAGCCGCAAAGCTGCTTACATATATGCCGCTTTGAAGAAGTACATAAAGAACGGTTACTGCAATGCCGGTAATCAACCACCTAACATCTGCAGCCTCAATATGAGGAATGATTTGCAGTAATTCCTTCCTTTCACTTTTAAAGAAAACAAATGCCAGCAGCACCATCAATGCCGCCAGAATTTCTCTCCAGTATAACTTTGCAGAAAAGAATTGTATTTTTTTATCACTATTGTCCGACTAAAATATAAGCAAAAGATATGAAAAAGGGCAGTTCGGTAGAACCGCCCGATTTGGTAAGTTTGAGTTACGACACTTAAAATTACCATGGGCGAAAGTAAAAGTTTTTCCGGA
>Ga0209916_1000217_pt1 | contig 114352 bp, 83 predicted proteins | sample ThiBio_1000_plan_FD_183956 | JGI IMG/M metagenome (GOLD analysis project Ga0209916, IMG submission 183956) | Wastewater bioreactor microbial communities from Cape Town, South Africa - Thiocy_solids_2 (SPAdes) | ecosystem: Engineered > Bioreactor > Thiocyanate-remediating > Anaerobic-Aerobic ...
TAAAGTTATAGGGATATCTGCTTATTCTCGCGTAGGTTAAATGCATACTTATTCCTTTTAGTATATAACAAGGATTACATTTTAACCTTTTTTACCTTCTTTATCAACCTTTTTCGCAGCAGGTCTATTGATAAATTTCTAAGTTTTAACGTCATAGTTATGTTCTTTTAAAGAAAAGTAATACAATCACATATTGTAACCCTTACAATATAATTAGGTGTATTAGTTTAGTATATATAAAATTGCTTATAAAAGATTATGCTGCACAATTCATAGCAAATTTATAAATAATCTCCGAAAAAGCTTAAGTAACATAGAATCTTTACCCTGTGTATATAAATATTATTATTTTATTTACATTGTTAAATTAATATATATCACATATCAATTATGATATATATTAAAATGTATAACCATGCTCTTCACATATTTGAGTAAAGTTAAACCAGCAGCTCTTGCAATTATATCTTTGCTTAGCTTTAGGCTTACCATTTATTTTAACTTTTACTCATTTATATTTTTTGCATTTTACAGCAGATTTTTAGCTGATAGCATAATACCTATTCTTAGTCTATAGCAAACCCAAATATTTACGCTAAAGCTTGTGGTAATTATCTCTTAGCACGTGGATCTTTTAGTTCAGCTTGCTTTTTAAAATATTCAAGGAGTTTCAGATAACTTATCACATAACGAATTGCCACTTCTTTATCTATGTGTGGGCTGTTAGCAAGTATAGGATAAGTTCTTCCTCCTTTGGAAAATTCCAACTTGTCCAATTTTTTCCTTCTTTTAGCATTAAGAACTACCAGAGTGAAGTATTTCATCACACTATCTCCTGTTTCTAAGTAACTCTTCCAAGTTTTATATCTTGTGATAGATTTATCTAATTCAATAGAGGATAGAGTAGATTTGAGCATTTTAAATTTCTTTTTAAAAGATTCCATAATTGCTGCATCGACCTCTTGTTGGCTAAATCCTATTACTGAACCGTTTAAAAAGTCTTTACCAGCATTAACTGCCTCTTCTATCAATCGTTCTTCTTCTCGTTCTAGAGGAGCTTTTGTACACCCACAATTAACTAATACAATACTAATTAGCAAAAAATTGATAAATATTGATAAGCTTCTAAGTTTCAATGTCATAGTTATGAACTTTTGGAGAATTTCAGAGAAAAATAATATAATTATAAATTGTAACTCTTACAATACTAAGTGTATTATTTTAGTATGTGTAAAATTGCTTGTAAAAGATTATGCTGCACAATTCATAGCAAATTTATATATAATCTCCGAAAAAGCTTAAGTAACATAGAACCATTACCCTATGTGTATAAATTTTTATTATTTTATTTACATTGTTAAATAAATATATATCACATATAAATTATGATATATATTAAGCTGTTTTTTGTATTTCTATCTATGTTGATTCAACAATCCTATTTTATTAATAATAAAGTCAGTTATACTTCAAGAATTAGAAAAAGTCTCATAAGCTTTTAGAAAAGCTTGCCCATGAATAGTTACAACAGATTCTTCTGTTTTTTCAATAATTTTTGCGTTAAATTGTTCTTTAGCAATCAACATTGAACTATTCACCCCTACTAACAGTAAGGTGTTGAGCAAGGTCTTATCTATACTTGCCTTCATGCTTTATCCATTATTTAGAGGGTTAAACTTCCTTCTTAAAAAAGGATATCTCTAAATAAAACTTAACAAATAAACTGTAGACTCTTTAGAAGTAGGCAGTAGGGATGTATAACACTAATTCACAACCATACCTTTTTTAACCAATGCTTTTATAGGGCTATAACGCCACTAAAAGACAAACTAACTCATAGAAAATAAGTTGCTTTATTTGATGTAACTTTGCTGTAAAAAAATCAGATATATAGGCTAGCCAATTCGTGCTTACCATATTATCTTCAAGGATTTACTAACAAACCAAGCACTCATATTTCATACATGAAATTTAGCCAACAAGAAATATTAAATGATTATCGCATTGCATGCGAAAGTAGAGAAGCCAGCATATTAGCTCGTAAAGAAGTCTTTATGGGTAAAGCTAAGTTTGGCATCTTTGGTGACGGCAAAGAGGTTGCACAATTAGCCATGGCCAAGGTGTTTCAACCAGGGGATATTCGTTCTGGATACTATAGAGACCAAACTTTTATGTTGGCTATAGGAGAGCTCACCATCCAGCAGTATTTTGCACAGCTCTATGCACATGCTTCTGTGGTAGATGACCCTGCCTCTGGTGGCAGAATGATGAATAGCCACTTTGGTAATCGTATGCTCGATGAGAACGGTAACTGGAAAAAACTCGTAACACTTAAGAATAGTGCAGGCGATCTATCTCCTACTGCTTCACAAATGCCTCGTTTGGTAGGGTTAGCATATGCTTCTAAATTATATAGAAATAATCCTTTATTGGCTAGCTTTACAGATTTTTCCCATCATGGTAACGAGATTGCTTTTGGCACTATTGGCAACGCATCTACTTCGGAAGGTATGTTTTTTGAAGCCATTAATGCTGCAGGCGTACTACAAATACCTATGCTTGTTTCTGTCTGGGATGATGAATACGGAATCTCCGTCCCCAAAAATTATCATACTACAAAACATAGCATTTCAAAAGCATTAGCAGGCTTCCAGCGTACAGAACAAGAGGCTGGCTTAGAAATATTTACTGTAAAAGGCTGGGATTACCAAGCGTTATGCGAAACCTACCAACAAGCAGCTAACTTATGCCGTACAGAGCATGTACCTGTACTCATTCATATTCAAGAAATGACCCAACCACAAGGGCATTCAACTTCGGGCTCACATGAGCGCTACAAGACACCAGAAAGGCTAACTTGGGAAGAAGAACATGATTGTAATAAAAAGATGAGAGAGTGGTTGTTAGTTAATAACTTAGCAACAGCTTCCGAGCTAGATACTATAGAAAAAGAAGCCAAAGAAACAGTAAAAAGTCAAAAAGATGCTGCTTGGCAGTCTTTTACTAAAGATGTACAAAAAGATCGCCAAGAAGCGATATTACTTTTGCAAGAGCTTACATCAACAAACCCAAATAGCCAAGAGATCATAAAAATCCTAGAAGAACTTAATGCAGCTATTAACCCCACCCGTTTACATGCCACCCGTGCTGTAAAACAAGCACTTTACCATTTAAGGCAAACACCTTATATAGTAAAAAAACACTTGCTTAGCTGGTTACAAAAAAATCGAAAGGAAAATGAGCAACGCTTTAATTCACACCTTTATAGCACAAGTCTTAATGCAGCTTTAAATATTTCTGAGGTAAAGCCTGCTACCGATACAAATAGTCCTTGGATAGATGGGCGCGAAGTATTGCTGGCTTGCTTTGATGCAGCCTTAGGAAGAGAGCCTCGCCTATTTATTATTGGCGAAGATGTAGGCAAAATAGGCGATGTAAACCAGGGCTTGGCTGGTATGCAACAAAAGTATGGAGACCTACGGGTAACTGACACTGGTATTAGGGAATGCACTATTTTAGGACAGGGTATTGGCGCTGCTATGAGAGGATTAAAGCCTATTATAGAAATACAATATTTAGATTACCTGCTATATGCTCTTCAAATAATGAGTGATGACCTAGCTACCTTACGCTACCGAACTTGTAATGGACAAAAGGCTCCTTTAATTATACGTACGCGTGGGCATAGGTTAGAAGGTATCTGGCATTCAGGATCTTATATTGCTGGAATTATCCACAATGTACGAGGAATTTATGTATTAGTGCCTAGAAATATGACCCAAGCGGCAGGTTTCTACAATACTCTGCTACAAGCGGATGACCCAGCTTTAGTGATAGAGTGTTTGAATGGGTATCGTATCAAAGAACAACTACCCACCAACATTGGCACATTTACAGTTCCTTTAGGTATTCCAGAAATACTTAGAAAAGGTGAAGATGTTACCATTGTTACGTATGGAGCCATGTGTCGTATTGTCATGGAAGCAGCCGCTATGCTAGAAAAGTTAGGAATCGACTGTGAAGTAATAGATGTACAAACTCTTTTACCATTTGACATTCGACATACCATCGTAGATTCTCTTAAAAAAACTAACCGTATTGTATTAGCTGATGAAGATGTACCTGGTGGTACTACGGCCTATATGTTACAACAAGTCATAGAAAAGCAAGAGGGATTTAAATATTTAGACACAGCACCCATTACCATTACTAGCCAGGAACATAGGCCTGCTTATGGCGATGATGGTAATTATTTTTCTAAACCGAATATAGAGACAGTAGTTGATACTATATATAGCATGATGTCTACTTGTGCACCGGCAAAATATCCTGCTTTGATATAAATAGTAAGGCCCAATAAGGAGGCACTTAATGAGCCTCTGCTTACAGCTTATATTTTATTTATTTTGCCCACGCAAACATTATGGATTTTTAATAATCTATCGTATGTGCACTTGGAGTCAACAATGGGCTAATTTCTTAGTAATACCCTCCAATCACAAACAACCATTGCATGTTCTGCGTCATTTAAATTTTTAGGAACTCCTTAATAAAAGACGAGAATTACTTTGCTGTACTTACTAAATAGCATTAGTGTGCTTCTTCCCAATTTTTACCAAGGCCTATTTGTACCTCTACAGGTACTCCTGCTAAAGGAAGCGAATTTTTCATGAAGTAAGCTACATGCTCTCGCATGATTTCTACCTCATGCTGGGGTACATCAAACACAAGCTCATCGTGTACTTGTAGAATTAGTTTAGACTCCAGCTTTTCTTTTTGCAGCCACTCATAAATGTGCACCATGGCTAGTTTTATCATTTCGGCAGCAGTACCTTGTATTGGTGTATTAATTGCGTTGCGTTCGTCAAATCCTCGAAGCGTTGAGTTTCTGGAATTGATATCCCTTAAATAACGCTTTCGGCCCATCAGAGTGGTAACGAAACCTTGTTCTCTAGCTTGAACGATAGATCTATCCATATATGATTTTACTGCATGAAACTCTTGGAAGTAAGCTTGGATAATGAGCGTGGCTTCCGACCGTGGAATACCAAGCCGTTGTGCAAGTCCAAAAGCAGAAATGCCGTATATAATACCAAAATTAGCTGTTTTAGCCTGTCGTCTCATTGATTCATCTACTTGCTCAAGCGAAACTTTAAAAAGCTTACTCGCTGTAGCCGTATGAATATCCTTTCCTGCTTTAAATGCTTCTATCATATGTTCATCTTGTGAGAAAGAAGCAATAATACGTAATTCTATTTGGGAATAGTCAGCAGAAAGCAACACATGATCTGGCTTACTGGGAACAAAAGCTTTACGGATAGCCCTGCCCTTTTCTGTACGAATAGGAATATTTTGTAAGTTCGGGTTAGTAGAACTAAGCCTACCTGTAGTAACAATAGTTTGATTGTAGGAAGTGTGCAGCCTTCCATCAAAGGGAGATATTAAATTCGGGAATGCATCTACATAAGTAGATTTTAGCTTTTGTAGTTCTCTATAGTCTAATATGTTTGCAATAATAGGATAGTCATTTGCTAAATCAGCAAGAACCATCTCGCTCGTAGCATACTGGCCTGATTTTGTCTTCTTGGCAATGCCAGGGATTTTTAGTTTGTCAAACAATATTTCTCCTAATTGTTTAGGGGAACTAATATTAAAGATACATCCTGCTGATTGGTGAATTTCTTTTTCTAGTACCACAAGTTCTTTAGTTAGTGAAGTAGAGATTTCTTGTAACACATCTGTGTCTATTTGCACACCTTGAAATTCCATAGCAGTAAGTACCTGTACTAGCGGACTCTCTATCTCATAAAAGAGCTTAGATAAATTTTCTTTTTCTATCTCTTTTTCTAAAATTTGCTTAAGCTGCAAGGTAACATCAGCATCTTCACAAGCATATTCTTTCACTACCTGTACATCAACCATGCGCATGCTTTTCTGAGTAGACTTTTTAGAACCAATCAACGCTTCTATAGGAATAGGTGCATAATTCAGATAGCTTTCGGCCATGGCATTCATATTATGAGGCCTATCAGGAGCTACCAGATAATGAGCCACCATGGTGTCAAAAATAGGCGGTGCAACTTCTATCCCATAACAGCGTAAAATCAGGTTATCATATTTTAAGTTTTGCCCTACTTTACGGTGGCTAGTACTTTCAAATAATGGGCGGAATTCTTCAAGAATAGCTTGTGCGGCTTCCCTATCTGCGGGAATAGGTACATAGTAGGCCTCCTTCTGATAATAAGCAAAAGAAACTCCTACCAACTGAGCTTGATAAGGATCAAGACTCGTGGTCTCTGTATCAAAACAAAAAGTATCTTGTAGTTTTAGATATTCAATTAATTCCTTTCTTAGAGCAGGCGTATCTATTAGATGATATTGATGCTTTGTAGTATAAATATTACTAAAAGAGGCAGGATCACGATACAGAGAGTCTGATTCTGAAGCTGTTTGGGTAGCAATATTTGTATCAAATAAATTACTTTGTATTCCAGGATTTCTATTCACATTAACACCATCTCCGCCAAGTATACGTTTGGTAAGCGAATTAAATTCTAGCTCATGAAAAATTTCTCTTAATGCTACCGGATCGGGCCCTTGGTAATGACTATCATCCAGGTTAAAAGCAATGGGCACTTCGGTATGGATAGTCGCTAGCTCTTTTGACAAAATACCCTGCTGGGCATATTTTACTACATTCTCCTGTAACTTTCCTGTTAGCTGATCAGTATTTGCTAATAAGTTTTCTAAGCTACCAAATTGTTGTATTAACTTTTGTGCTGTCTTAATACCAATGCTCGGTATGCCTGGAATATTATCTACGGCATCGCCCTGGAGTGCAAGCAGGTCTCTTATTTGATCTACGTTGGATATGCCCCATTTTTCTAATACCGCTTGCCTATCTAGAATAGCTACGCCATTGCCCATAAAAGCTGGCTTATATATATAAATATGGTCATCTACCAATTGTGCAAAGTCTTTATCAGGTGTCATCATATACACTTCAAACCCTTGTCCGGCAGCCTGCCGAGCCAATGTTCCAATAATATCATCTGCCTCATAGCCTTCAAGCAATAGTATAGGTATACGAAAGGCATTTAAAATTTTTTTTACATAGGGGATAGCTACTGTAATATCCTCAGGTTGAGAAGGCCTATGTTCTTTATAAGCTGGGAAAGCCATATGTCTGTGCGTAGGCGCTCCAGTATCAAAGGCCACAACAATGTGGCTTGGCTTTTCTTTGGTAATTACTTCTACTAGCGTATTGGTAAAACCTAAAGTAGCACTGGTATTAAGCCCTGTTGAAGTAATTCTAGGGTTTTTAACAAAGGCAAAATGAGATCGATAAATAAGTGCTAATGCATCTAAGAGAAATAACTTTGGTTTATTAGTAGTAGACATAACTAAGGATTAAGTGCAGGACTTTTAAATATTTGCTGTTGCTTTAAAGCTTTAGGTATATAACTATATTCGACCGTTTCCGGAAATACTGCCAGCTTCTTATCTAAACCCTTTTGTATTGCTATAGCTCCTAAGCGTCCTACCAGACTATATGTATTGGTAACAGGCATTTGTGCTAATGGATCTTCATAAGCTTCCTCAATAGAAATGATTTTCCATCCTTGTTTCCGGATATGTTCTATAAGATCACCTATAAAAAGTGCTGCTAAATCATTTTCGTGTAGCAAGAGCACATGCTTTACTTTTCTATTTAGCACCTTATGCGATAGCTTATCAACGCTGGTAATACAATCCCATAAAATGCTAACATATAAGTTTTTAAGCTTTTCATAATCAACAACTTTTCCGGCTTTAACTGCATCAACCAGCAATTTACTCATATAATAGTCGTGATTGTTAACGGTAATATATCCTTCTCGATAACCCATTTCTTGTAGAGCTCGTATAACTTCTCGACGCTGAACTTCATCTTTACCTTCGGCCAAGTACGGAAACCTAAATAGTAGCTTAAAATTGGTTAAAGGGCTCAAAATCTCATGTGCCTTTTTAATGTCCTCAATGAATTCTTGGGCAGTAATATCATTAAGTTTATAATGGCTATAAGAATGGTTTGCTATAATATGGCCTGCTTCTCCATACATGCGCAATCGCTTCAAACTAGTGGCTGTATGTGCGTACTTCCCTATTGCAAAAACACCTATTGCAGGGCAATTAGCATCTTGCAATGCTTGTATGATCCTTTTTGTTTTTTCTACACCATTAAAAATAGCTGTACTAGGCATGGGTGCATCATCTAAACTAAGGGCTATTTCACCTAAAGGCTCGTTTGGTTCAGAAATTGCCTGGGAGAGCCCACTTGTTTCTTCTGCTGTGTCTACAGCTATTGATGGAGTAATAGATACTGTAAAAAGTAATAAAGCGTAAAATAGATACTTGCTTATAAATACTATGTTTGGATGGTAGTACATTGATTATGCTATTTTTAATCTACAGATATGCTCGAAAGCAGTAATTATACTAACTACCTGTATAAATTTATCTATATCAGGCATATAGTGGTAGCCTTAAGCATGTAAATTTAAGATTAAAGCAAGATACTTGATTTTGTTATTCTTTTCAAAAGTTAGCATAAACGCTATATCAATAACTAGCAAAAGAAAGTCTCTACCCAATGCTAAAGATAGAATACAGATAGCTTAACGCTAATAGCGTATTCTAGCTAGTACATTTTGTTAGAAAATTGAATTTTTGTGTTAGAAAATGGAAGGAATAAGATACAGTATATCTTTATACTAATTGTAAAAGCGGTCTGGACGGGACTCGAACCCGCGACCTCCTGCGTGACAGGCAGGCATTCTAACCAACTGAACTACCAGACCGTTTTATTATAGCTTACTAGATTGCTTATCTCAAACGTAAGATTTTTCAAAGATATTACAAAAGTTTGATATTTTGATAGATACAGGGAAAGAATTAGGTTATACTTAAAATCAATCTTAGTTTTGCAAAAGCCTTTTCAGTTATTAGGCAAACTTTAGTCTTAGTGAGCCAAGCAAAGACTTAACCAATCACTTAGGGGAAATTTATCAATTACTACCTGAAATAGCTGAGAAAGCTGAAAATTTTAAAAAATATTTAAAGAAAAAAGTATGCTTTTAGAATTTGAAAAACCGATTGCCCTTTTGGAAGAGAAATTAGCCACCATGAAAGCAAAAGCTGCGCAAAGAAAAGCTAGCAAGCTTCTGCAATCCATCCAAAAGTTAGAAGAACAAATAAAGACACTACAAGCAGAGACCTTTAAAAATTTAACACCTTGGCAACGCGTACAGCTTTCCAGACATGCTGATAGGCCATATACCTTAGATTATATTACCCATATGGCCGATGATTTTATATCCTTACATGGCGACCGTAATGGTAAAGACGACGCTGCCATTGTAGGTGGTTTTGCTAGATTGGACAATCAAACTATCATGCTAATTGGCCACCAGAAAGGCAGAACTACTAAGGAGCGGCAAGCCAGGAACTTTGGAATGGCTAATCCAGAAGGATATAGAAAAGCCTTACGTCTAATGAGGCTCGCTGAAAAGTTTAACAAGCCTATTGTAACTTTAATAGACACACCAGGTGCTTATCCAGGCTTAGAAGCTGAAGAGCACGGGCAAGCAGAAGCCATTGCAAAAAACATACAAAATATGTTTGATATCCGTGTGCCAATCATATGTATTATCATTGGAGAAGGGGCTTCGGGTGGCGCGTTAGGCATAGCTGTAGGAGACAGGATTTTAATGTTGGAGAATACTTGGTATTCTGTTATCTCTCCAGAGTCTTGCGCTTCTATACTTTGGAAAAGCTGGGATTATAAAGAACAAGCAGCAGAAGTACTAAAACTAACTGCAACTGACATGCAACAGCTCCATATAATTGATGATATTATTCCAGAACCATTGGGGGGAGCACACAGAAATCCTCAGGAAATAGCCTTAACCGTAAAAGCAGAAATCCTCAAACAGCTTGAAGTACTTAATAAGATGAAGCCTGAAAAAAGGATGGAGGAGCGTATAGAAAAATTTTGTAAAATGGGGGTAGTAAAGGAATAAAAGGAGTAATAAGAGGACAAAAATCTATGTAATCAACAATGTAATTATAGCAAGCAACATCTTTGTTGATTTAAATAACAAATGCAAAATCCCAATACAATAAATTTAATTTAAGGTACTTCGGTTAACGTAAGTGTGATTAAAAAAACATTAGATACGGTAAAAAAGTATGATAGTGATGTCAAGCGTAAATGCAGTAACACTAATACTTTTAGAATAAATATAAAATCAAGATGCTGTGTTAGTTGCTCTACTTCATGACACAGTAGAAGATACCAGTTTGTCCATGACTCATATTAGGGCTATGTTTGACGATACAGTTGCTTTTATAGTAGGAAAGGTAATTAGTCTAAAAGATAAATTTATGTAGCCTAAGCTTAGATGATCATGAAAACCTACATCGTTTAATGCACTACGGAGATGAGCGTGTGGCATTAGTTAAACTATCTGGCTGGTTACATAATATGCATACTATACAATATCACCCTTCATTAACCAAGCAAAAGAACATAGCTAATGAAACAGTAGCATCTTTTGTGCCTATGGCTAAGCACTAAGAAGAGAACAGATGGACGAAGAATTAGGGAGGTTGAGTTTAGACATATTAAACACAAGAGAGAATAGAAAAGAGCCACTTGTAGCAGTATTAAAAGTGAGCTCCTAATACTGTTACTTACACCATGAGTTAGTTCTCATACCCACAATTCTATATGGCAGATTGTTGACTAAGATTGATAATGTATCTATAAAATCTGTATATTTAGCATGAATTTTACTTATATGCATGCAGCTAACTCTTCAAACACCGATCGAATATTTAAAAGGCGTAGGGCCTAAAAAAGCAGCCTTACTTCAACAGGAACTGCAAATTTATAACCTAGCTGACCTTATTCAGCACTATCCTTTTCGCTATGAAGATCGTACATGCTTTCACAATATAACCGATGTACGAGAAGACTTACCCTATGTACAGCTGAAAGGCGTCATTCAATCTCCTAAAATCATTACTACAGGCAAGAAAAGGCTTGTAGCAACTTTAAAAGATGAAACAGGTGTTATATCGCTGGTTTGGTTTCAAAAGATAAATGGCATACTTAAACAACTGAGACCTGGTGTATTATATCAATTTTTTGGTAAACCAACTGTATATAATGGTTCTTATACCATTGTACATCCTGAAATGGAGATATTTACTGCACAAACATCTCAAGATAAAACCCTAATACCTGTTTACCATACAACAGAAAAGCTGAAAGCTAGTTATATTGACAGCAAATATCTAAGGAGAATTCAAGCAAACATGCTAGAACAATTTCCTATACATCTGCCAGAAACCCTACCAGAGAATTTACGTGCACAATATAAGGTTATAGACAAAAAGTCAGCTTTAGTCAACATCCACTTTCCAGCCACACCTGAGATATTACAGAAAGCACGTTTTCGTTTAAAATTTGAAGAACTCTTTTATGTACAACTAAGACTATTACAAGCCCGCCAACTACGCCTTGAAAAGCAAATAGGGGAGACATACAAAGACACTAAGCTTTTGCAAGATTTTTACCAAAACGGCATACCTTTTGAATTAACAGGTGCACAAAAGCGTGTGGTAAAAGAAATTTATGCAGATTTAAAGTCTGGCAAACAAATGAATAGACTTTTACAAGGTGACGTAGGAAGTGGGAAAACAATGGTAGCTTTTCTTTCTATGCTTATTGTATTAGGAAGTGGTGCACAGGTAGCTATGATGGCCCCTACAGAAATCTTAGTAGAACAACATTATAAAAAAATACAAGAATTTGCAGCACCTCTTTCGCTACAAATAGGCATTCTCACCGGTTCTACTAAGACGAGCGAGCGAAGAAGAATTTTAGATGAGTTAGCACAAGGAACGTTACAAATTATCGTAGGCACCCATAGCTTGATCAATGAGAATGTGGCTTTTAAGAATTTAGGCTTAGCAGTCATTGATGAACAACATCGTTTTGGTGTGATGCAAAGAGCCAAATTTTGGCAAAGGGATGACACCCAACTAGTACCTCATGTGTTGATTATGTCTGCAACACCTATACCACGTACCTTGGCAATGACTTTATATGGAGACTTAGATGTGTCAGTGATTGATGAAATGCCTGTTGGTAGAAAGCCTATAAAGACAGTCCATTATTATGATGCTCAACGACTTAAAGTATTTCGCTTTGTTAAAGACCAAATCAATTTAGGCAGGCAAGTATATATAGTTTATCCGCTTATTGAGGAGTCTGAGAAAATGGACTATAAGAACTTGATAGATGGTTATGAAAGTATTTGTCGTGCTTTTCCTGAGGTACCTTTAAGCATAGTGCATGGAAGAATGAAAGCAAGTGATAAAGATTATGAAATGCAGCGCTTTGTAAAAGGAGAAACCAAAATTATGGTGGCTACCACTGTTATAGAGGTAGGCGTTAATGTACCGAATGCAAGCGTAATGATTATCGAAAATGCAGACCGTTTTGGTTTATCGCAATTACACCAGCTGCGTGGTAGAGTAGGAAGAGGAAATGAACAATCCTATTGTATACTGATGACAGATTATAAACTAGGTAAAAAAAGTAGAGAACGTATTCAGGCATTGGTGCGCACCACCAATGGGTTTGAAATAGCAGATATGGATTTACAACTTAGAGGGCCTGGAGATTTAATGGGTGTACAGCAAAGTGGTCTGTTAGAGTTAAAAATTGCGGATGTAGCACGTGATGGCCATATTTTACAAATTGCACGAGAGGCAGCAAAAGAGATTATAAAAAAAGATCCTCTTCTTGAACATCCGAGCCACCATGCCATAAGAAACCAACTAGCTATCAGTAACAATGCTGCCTGGGGTAATATAGGTTAGATGCAAAACATCATCTATCGTTTCAGGAAATGAAAAGCATTGACTTGGAATATTTAATAACAAAATAAAAACTTGTAGTACATGTTTTTATTGATTTAATAGGTATTTCTTTTTTAATTCTTACAAAAGAAATACCTATTAAAAGTATATACACAATTTTGTTGACAATCAACTGGTTATATAATTACATATATGTACTAACCATCATATATTAATAAAAAACTATTAAACAAAAATGCATAAATAGAATACACTACCAAGCATTCGGTTCTTTTTTATTCTTTTTGGTTACTATATTTTCCTTATCGCAGCAGGCCCATTAGAAAACTCATATACCTTTAATTTGAACACGCTATTACAAATAGTAACCACGAAAGAACAAACCAAATGCGAAGAAGTATTTTTCCTTATTTTTTACAAATTCTTGATATGAATTATCTTTAATTATAAAATTCATTGTTTTTTAGTTTGTTAAAGATACCATTATATTAGCTATTGATAAAGAAATGAGAATAGAGGAGATAAATATAAACCCCTGATAATGATAAGCTTTCCTCACATACACTTATCAAAAAATATAGAAAAAGATTGATATCAGACAGTGTATAGGTAAAGCAATATGTAAACGTTAATACATCTCAAGATTTGTAGTTATTGATCTTATGCAGTCTATATTTAAAGATATAACAAGATTCATTTTCGTTGAACATAAGCCATGCAAGGTTGATATTATACTAGTGCCAGGTGGAAGTTATCCACAGACTATGAATAGAGCTTGCGAGTTGTTTTTAGATGGTTATGCTGACTATATACTGCCTTCTGGTGGTTTTAATAAAAAGCTGCCTACCAATTTGACGGAGTTTGATTATTTTCATGGTATTGCTCTTAGCAAAGGCATTAGTAACGATAATATACTAAGAGAAGATAAGGCAACCAATACATTTGAAAATGCGCTATTTTCTATGCATTTGGTACAATCCAGAAATCTTAAAATAGATAAAGCTATGCTTGTCTGCAAAGCTTATCATGCAAGAAGAGCTTTACTAACTTATCAATATGTTTTTGGAGATAGTGCAGAGTTTTCTGTTATACCTGTAGAAGATACACGGAACATTAATAGAAATAATTGGTATACAAAAAGGGATAGTCGAGATCTTGTGCTCAATGAACTAATAAAAATTGGTGCCTATTTCAAAAAGTTCAGTGAATTCGAGTATGTATAATAGATTATTACTATCTGTATGCGGTTATAGCAAAAACTAATAAATTGCCTATTCTGTAAATTAGCTAAAGTTCCATACCCTTTACAATTTTAACAAACTACAGAAACCACTAAATCTACAGCTTATTTTTATGCTTTATCAATAATAATTTGTAGCTTTATTTCATTTTATCTTTACCTCTTTTCTAATAAATTTAGAATAAATTCCTAATTAACTTATTTTACTTGGCCATTTATGGAGGCCAAAAAAGTTCCACGTGAAACACTATACAATTTATACTATACAAACCATTTAAAGCCATGTTTTCTGAATATGATATTATTGTAGTAGGTGCAGGACATGCCGGCTGTGAAGCTGCTGCAGCAGCTGCTAAGATGGGTTCCCAGGTACTGCTTATTACTATGAATATGGGAACGATTGCTCAAATGTCTTGTAATCCTGCTATGGGAGGTATTGCCAAAGGGCAAATTATACGTGAAATAGATGCATTGGGTGGATTATCTGGTATTATTACCGATAAATCTATGATTCAGTTTCGTATGCTTAACAAATCTAAAGGACCTGCTATGTGGAGTCCTCGTGCGCAAAGTGATAGAATGCGGTTTGCTGAAGAATGGCGCCTGGCGCTAGAACAAATAAACAATGTAGATTTTTGGCAAGATCTTGTAAAAGAAATTCTGATTGAGAATGGGAGAGCAGTGGGCGTAAAAACAGCCATGGGGCTTTCTATTAGATCTAAAGCTGTTATTTTAACTAATGGGACTTTTTTAAATGGAGCAATCCATATTGGAGAAAAGCAATTTAAAGGAGGACGTACAGGCGAAAAATCAGCGACTGGGCTCACAGAACAACTTACCGAATTGGGATTTGAATCAGGAAGAATGAAAACGGGTACTCCGCCACGTGTAGATAGTAGAACGCTTGATTATACCCGCATGGAAGAACAACCAGGGGACGAAAATCCAAGTAAATTTTCATTTTTAGATAGTACTACACCACTTATCAAACAAAGAAGCTGCCATGTAACTTATACTAATAAAAAAGTTCATGAGCTGCTGGAAAAAGGATTTGATCAATCACCCATGTTTAATGCACGCATTCAAGGGAAAGGACCACGTTATTGCCCTTCTATAGAAGATAAAATAACGCGTTTTGCAGAGCGAGAAAGACACCAAATTTTTGTAGAGCCAGAAGGTTGGAATACCATTGAGGTTTATGTAAATGGATTTTCTAGCTCTTTACCAGAAGATGTACAGTATCATGCCCTAAGAGCCATTCCAGGTTTTGAGAATGCAAAAATGTTTAGACCTGGCTATGCCATTGAATATGATTATTTTCCTGCTACCCAGCTATATGATACGTTAGAAACCCGCTTAATCGACAATTTATACTTTGCAGGCCAAATTAATGGCACTACAGGTTATGAAGAAGCCGCTTGCCAAGGGTTAGTAGCTGGTATCAATGCACATCGAAAAATAAATGAGTTAGATAAAGTCGTTTTCTCACGCTCAAACGCTTACATAGGTGTCTTAATAGACGATCTCATTACAAAATCTACTGATGAGCCCTATCGAATGTTTACATCTAGGGCTGAATTTAGAATCTTGCTTAGACAAGATAATGCAGACTTGCGCTTAACGGAATTGGGCTATAAGATTGGGTTGGCAGACGAAAAACGTATGAGCCAAGTGCAAAAGAAGCAGCTTAATATCAACCAATTAATCAATACACTTAAAGATTTAAAAGTTAATCCTGAATTGGTCAATGATGCTTTTAATCAAGCTGGCATAGTACCTATTAAAGAAAAACAAACTATATACCAATTATTAAAACGTCCTGAGCTTAGTATATCTGTCTTAAAACAGTTCCATGAAGGCATAATAAATGCTTTAGAAGATTATGAACAAGACGTAATAGAACAAGCTGAAATACATGCTAAATATGAAATGTATATCCAAAAAGAAAAAGAGCTCGTAGAGAAGTTTAAAAGGCTAGAAAATTGCCATATTCCTCTTGGGTTTGATTATACGCAAATTAAGGCACTTTCTGCAGAGGGGCGTGAAAAGCTAAAAAAATACGAGCCTACTACTATTGGCCAAGCATCTAAAATTAGCGGTGTATCTCCAGCTGACATATCTATTCTGATGGTATATATGGGTAGGTAAGTTCTTATTAAATAATATAAAAAGTAGCTGATGCGTCACAATTAATTTATAATAAAAGCTTTTACCTTTGTTTGTAAAGAAACAATAAGCAACCAAAAAGCCACCGAACATGTTAAGAGACACGCAAATATTTACACTTATTGAAAAAGAATACCAGCGCCAAAACGAGGGTTTGGAGCTGATTGCTTCTGAAAACTTTGTTTCTCAGCAAGTTATGGAAGCAGCAGGCAGTATATTAACCAATAAATATGCAGAGGGACTTCCAGGGAAGAGATACTATGGAGGATGTGAAGTGGTAGATGAAATAGAAACTCTAGCTATAGAACGTGCAAAATCGCTTTTCCATGCTGGCTGGGCTAATGTACAGCCTCATTCAGGCTCGCAAGCCAATGCTGCTGTTATGTTTGCTGTATTAAAGCCAGGAGATAAAATTTTAGGGTTTAACTTAGCACATGGTGGCCATTTAACACATGGATCTCCTGTAAATTTTTCTGGTCAGCTATATGATTCTCATTTTTATGGAGTTCAGCCAGAAACAGGTTTGATCGATTGGGAAGAAGTTGGTACCATAGCTGAACAAGTAAAACCTAAGCTAATTATCTGCGGAGCATCGGCTTATAGCCGTGATTGGGATTATAAACGTCTTCGTGCTATTGCAGATCAGGTAGGTGCCTTTTTATTAGCTGATATTTCCCATCCTGCTGGCCTTATTGCACGTGGTTTATTAAATGATCCGCTCCCTTACTGCCATTTTGTAACAACAACAACGCATAAAACGTTACGTGGGCCTAGAGGTGGCATGATTTTAATGGGAGAAGATTTTGAGAACCCTTTTGGAAAAAAGACAAGCAAAGGGAAACTAAAAAGTATGTCTACCTTGCTCGATGCCAGTGTATTTCCAGGAATACAAGGGGGCCCATTAGAACATATTATTGCAGCAAAAGCCATTGCATTTCAAGAGGCTATGAGCGATGATTATTTTAATTATATCCTTCAGGTACAAAAAAATGCACGTCAGCTAGCACAGTCTTTTATTAAGCAGGGGTATAATATTGTTTCCGGTGGAACAGATAACCATTTGATACTCATAGATTTAAGAAATAAAGACATTACAGGAAAGGTAGCAGAAGAAGCGTTAATAAAAGCTTCTATTACACTTAACAAGAATATGGTACCATTTGATGACCAATCGCCACTTATTACTTCTGGTATACGTATAGGCACGCCTGCTGTCACTACTCGAGGCATGAAAGAAACTGATATGGAACAAATAGCAGGGTGGATAGATGCTGTTTTAGCCAACTATGAAGATGAGTCAAAAATTAATTCTATCCAAAAAGAAATTGGTAACTATATGCGGCAATTCCCATTACCTTAATAATTGACTTTGCCTATGTATAAGTTTAACTGTGAAATATATAGATGAATTTACATCTTTATCACAAGCATGTTTAACATTTATGCCTAATATAAACTTTGTTGTTCAAATTAAGTTTATATTATTTTATTATAAAGCAGAGCCTTTTCAAGTAAATACAGATAACCTCAATAAATTAAGTTGTTGGTTACTTGTATCTTACTTATTCTTGGAGAACACTAACATTAGCGTAATAATATGATAAAATTTGAAGGTTTTACATTAGAAAATGGGTTACGAGTGGTTGTACACGGAGATCCTAATAGTTTAATAGCAGCCGTTAATCTCATGTATTATGTAGGCGCTAGAGACGAAGAACCACATAAGACAGGATTTGCACATCTATTTGAACACTTAATGTTTAGTGGCTCACAAAACGTATCTTCTTATGATGAATCTCTTCAGCAAGTAGGCGGTACTAATAATGCCTATACTAGCTCTGATGTTACTAGTTACCATTGTACTTTACCAGTTGCTAATCTAGAAACAGCTTTTTGGTTAGAATCTGACCGTATGCTGGGTTTAGCATTCAACAAGAAGGGGTTAGAAGTACAAAGAAAGGTTGTTATAGAGGAATTTAAAGAAGTATACCTTAACCAACCTTATGGAGATGCATGGGGCCAGTTAACTGGGCTAACTTACACCCAACATCCTTATCAATGGCCTGTAATTGGTAAAGAAATTAGCCATATTGAACAGGCTTCTATGGAAGATGTAAAAGCCTTTTTTAATAAATTTTATATACCCAACAACGCTGTATTGGTGGTAGCTGGTGGAGTAACGGTAGAACAAGTCAAGCAACTTAGCAAAAAGTGGTTTGAGCCTATTGTAGCTGGAAGAACACCTAATAAGAAATTTTCCCAAGAACCTATTCAAAAAATTCCTAGAACAAAAACTGTTGAATATCATGTTCCTTTAGATGCCATTTATAAAGCTTATCATGTCCCTGGTCGATTAGAAAAAGGATATTATGCTACAGAAATATTATGCACTGCATTAGGTATTGGCAAATCTTCTACGCTATACCAAGAACTTATAGAAACCAGAGGGTATTTTAATAGCATAGGTGCATATACAACTGAAACTATTGATCCAGGCTTGCTAGTAATTACCGGTAGGGTTAATGAAGATATAACGTTAGAAAAAGCTGAACAAGCCCTGTGCGATGTCATCTATAAAATCCAAACTAATGGATTTACAAAAGCTGAGCTAGAAAAAGCGAAAAATCATTTAGAAGCATCTTTTGTATATGATACAGTTGATATAACAACCCGTGCAGAAGAGCTTGCTTATGCCACGTTGCTAGGTGATACAAATATGGTCAACACTAATGCTGATAATATATTAAATGTCACATTAGAAGAACTACAACAGACGGCAACACGGTTATTGCAACCAGAAAATAGTTCCACATTATATTATAAACGCAAATAGTAAAATAAGTTTTGTTAGCGAGTCTGTAAATTGCTAGTTTTGCGATTCAAATAATTGTTTATATGTATAAAAAATTACCTACAAGGGCTGAAAATTTTAGTGAGTGGTACAATGAAATAATTAAAAGAGCTGGACTAGCAGAAAACGCTGCTGTACGAGGCTGTATGACTATTAAACCTTATGGATTTGCTATTTGGGAAAAAATGCAAGCCATATTAGATAAAGCATTTAAAGCAACAGGACATGAGAATGCTTATTTCCCTATTTTTATACCTAAATCCTATTTAAATCGTGAAGCAGCACATGTGGAAGGCTTTGCTAAAGAGTGTGCTGTCGTTACGCATTATAGACTTAAGACGACAGAAGATGGACAACAAGTTGTTGTAGACCCTTCTGCCAAACTAGAAGAAGAGCTTATTGTACGACCCACCTCAGAAACTATTATCTGGAACAGTTACAAAAATTGGATTCAATCTTATAGAGACCTGCCTTTACTAATCAACCAGTGGTGCAATGTAGTAAGATGGGAGATGCGTACACGTCTTTTTTTAAGGACTGCTGAATTTTTATGGCAAGAAGGACACACAGCCCATGCTACCCAGGCAGAAGCAGAACAGGAAGCATTACAGATGTTGAATATCTATGCTGATTTTGGAAAAGATTATTTAGCCATACCTTTTTTAAAGGGGATCAAAACTGAGCATGAGCGTTTTGCTGGCGCAGAAGAAACGTATACTATAGAGGCTTTGATGCAAGATGGCAAAGCTTTACAGGCAGGCACTTCCCATTTTTTAGGGCAAAGGTTTGCGAAAGCCTTTGAGGTAACCTTTACTAACCAAGCTGGCCAATTAGATTATGTATGGGGTACTTCTTGGGGCCTTACTACTCGTTTGATAGGTGCCCTTATTATGACACACTCAGACGATAAAGGATTGGTATTACCTCCACGTATAGCACCTATACAGGTAGTTATTATCCCTATTTACCGAACCCAAGAAGAAAAAGAGGCTATACAACAACAAGCACAACATATTCAACAACAGCTTATCACACATAATATAAGCGTTAAATTAGACGGACGAGATGAGCACAAACCAGGCTGGAAATTTGCAGAATATGAACTAAAAGGCGTACCCATTAGAATGGCCATAGGGCCTAACGATCTGTCCAATAACACGGTAGAATTAACTAGAAGAGATACAAGCGAAAAAGCTACTGTACCAATAGATAACATCGTTACAATAGTTAAGGATATGCTAGATGACGTCCATATTAGCTTGTACCAACGTGCTTGTGCATTTAGAGAAACAAATACCTATCAAGTAGATAGCTATGAAGAATTTAAAGAAGCAATAAACCAAAAACGAGGTTTTGTCCTAGCTCATTGGGATGGCACAAAAGAAACGGAGAGGCAGATACACGCTGAAACTAAAGCTACAATTCGTTGTATTCCACTAGAAGGGAATACAGAACCAGGCGTATGTATTTATACTGGAAAGCCTTCTAAGCAAAGGGTAGTATTTGGACAAGCTTATTAAGAGGAATAAAGGTGTTTAAAATTCTTTTGAAGGTTTTTCCATGATTTTTAGCAAAAATATAAACTACGTTTTAATATTACAATTATAGATTAATTTATAAACTTCAAACATGCTTCTTGATAGTTATAAGCCTAAATCAAAATGCTCTCTTTAGATTATTATCTCGCATTTACTTGTTTCGTAGTGGCTATAATAAACCAATATATCCATAATTAATTCCTAGAAAGCTAAATTTATGCAATACAAAATTACCAAGCTAGTTTACTCTACTTTCCAATAGCAAACGTATAATTCCCGGTAGGAAGCATAGGGGTTGTAGTACTCATATAAGAGAGGTGCCAATTGCTTTGTCCAAGATTAGTAACTTCTTCAGAAAAAATACCAGCATACCTATTGTAGGTGGGTTGAGCAGCCTGTTCCTCACTAAAATGCCTTTCTATTCTTCGCTTCCATCTTTTAAAATCTGCTGTTTGCTCTTTAATTTTATCTACAGTTAAAGAGTTTAGTTTACTGGAAACCCCATTCATTTCTTCCAACATCTCTTCCAATCTATGATAATACCATATTTCCTTATGCTCATCCCTAACAGCAAGCATATCCGTTACCTCCTGCTTAAGCTTATTAAAATTCTTGATTGGTTTTGCAAGGGGATCAAGAACAAGTAAGCTGAATGTATGATCTGAAGCAGTTTGATAATTTCTATAAGCATCTTCTTCATGCGGATGTCCTGCTTCCAGTAATGTTACTCGCCCATATGTAATATTTAAGGGAAATCCATCATTAAGAGCAGAAATAATTTCAAAATGAGCTGATACAAACCTCATATCAATTGTTTTTGGCTCCAAACGCCTACCTAACATCATGCTTCTATAAAAATCATCTGGAAAACCTGTAAAACTAGTAGATGCAATCAATGGATGAGAAAAATATTTAAGTCCTGCTGCATATCGCCAATCTATAGCCCCATGTAGCTTATCACGGAGAAATTCATATCCTTCAAGTCCTTCCTTAGCATCTGCATAAAGGTTTCCATCAATAATAAAAGCAAATGGTTCCTTTTGATTTTTTGTACATGAATTAATAAAATTAACAGCAGGCCCGAGTACCTGAGGTAAATCTTTAGACTTAGATGGGAAATGTGAATTTAAAATTCTGATTTCTACACCAGAACGGTGATGTTTAAGCACAAAACAAGCAATATTAAACTTATGTTGAAATCTATCTGTTCTTGTTTTAGGGTCATTTGGCATTAAGTAATCAAAATATGTGTTTACTACATCAAAATCATCTTTAGCATACATAATCACATTAAGGTTTCCTAGGCCAGAAGGTCCTTTATTATTAGCAGCATCATATTCTATATGTTCGGCAATACATTTACCATCTAGCGCATCAAACCCTATAAAATTATATGCTGGGAAAGCTTTTTTTAAATCAATAAATTGTGTAACAGTTAATTCTTGAAAAGCTAATATACCTGCTGGCACCTTTTCTTTATCTTGGTTAAGTTTCAGGGACCTTCTAACTCCCTCTATATATGCATCACGCATATTAAACCATAATTCCCATTCATTCTTATCTAAATTTTCAGGCAAAAATTTAGATATTTTATTTAATAATTCTTTTTTAGTTAGCAAACTTACTTTGCCTTGAACTTCAGCTTGATTTGACTGAAATCTTCCCCATCTCTTAAGTGCTTGCTCGTAGCGCTCAACTACTTGGCTTGGTTCAAATGAGTTGATGATAGTTTGTATAAGTGTTTCACTACCAACATATACAGGATTTTCTTTTAATTCCATTAAATGAGATCGAATTATACTTAATTCCTTGGTAGAAGTAAATTGATGCTGTAAATCTTGTAATTCTCTAGCAGAAAATACAGGTTTCTGTATATTCTTCTTCGCATCACTTAACTTCCGATGAGCTCGTCTGAATAACTGAATAAAAAAATACTCCTCGGCAATATCTTTTTCAGCATTAGAGATAGGAAGGCTTCTAATAATATTAGAATGCATGTCTTTAACCTTTTCCCTTGCAACAATACGCTCTAAGTAACCTGCTATGGTTATTTTACACAAAATCATTGCACGCATATATTCACCTCTAATATTAGAGCCAGCTATCAGAATATATTTATCTCTATTAGGATAATCTTTAATACTTTCAAAAATCTGGGATGGATGGCCAATTGGTTCCATGTCTTTAACTAATCCCATTTCTCGACCACGTTCATAAACCTTTTCTCTAGATTTTAAGATTTCTACAGTTTCAGTTTTACAAGATGCTAGGGTTACAATGCAAGCAACCAATAAATATCTTAACAAAATTTTCAGTTTTTTAATTTTATAACAACCCGCTATTGATATAGTCATTATACATCATTGCACTTATGATTATAGGGCCTGCCCTATAACATTTACATACGTGTTACAGATTTTAACCTTACTTATAGCTGACCTTAAAAGAATGCCTATCCACCATAATGATAAATTAAACTAAGGTTATACTAACCCAACAGCTCAATAGAAGAAGTAAGCTACATTATAGAATAAACTACTTACTTCTGGCGCATTAACTCCTCTATTTCATCAATTTCTAAAGGTATAGTGGCCATCAGATCTTCTATACCATCTTCTCTAATTACTACATCATTTTCTAAACGCATTCCTAAACCCTCTTCACAGATATAGATACCTGGCTCCACCGTAAATACCATTCCTGGCTCAAATTTCTTATAGAGGTTACCTACATCATGCACATCCAAGCCAAGATGGTGAGAGATGCCATGCATAAAGTATTTTTTATAAGCTGGCTTGTTGGGATCTTGGTTGTTAATATCTGCTATATGCAAAAGACCTAATTCTACTAATTCCTTTTCTACTACTTCACCTAATGCTTGGTGGTAGGTATTTAAATCATTGCCAGGTATTAACATTTCTTTTGCCTTATGCATAATACGTAACACAGCATTATAGACAACTCGTTGGCGTGCAGTAAAGTGGCCACTGACCGGTATAACACGCGTAAGGTCTGAGCAGTAATTGGCATACTCAGCACCAAAATCTGCTAGAATGGTAGTACCTGCCTGACAAGCTTGGTTATTATTATTATAATGCAAGATACATGCATTGGCGCCAGATGCAACAATAGGTGCATAGGCGAATCCACGTGAACGATTCCGAACAAATTCATGGATAAGCTCAGCCTCTATTTCATACTCCATGATGCCTGGTTTGATCATGGGCAGAATACGACGAAACCCTTTTTCAGTAATAGAACAAGCTTGCTTGATTAAATCTATTTCTATCTCAGATTTAATCATTCTCAGCTGATGCATAATCGGTGCAAGTCGTTCATATTTGTGTAAAGGATATTTATGCTTGCAACAAGCAGTAAAACGCATGTCTCTAGTTTCTACAGAACTTTCAGCACGTATATGTTCATTGCTATTAAGGTATACATATTCTACCTGTGCCATCAGCATAGGTAGAATTGCATCAAATTCATCAAGCCAATAAATATTGGTTATACCGCTGGCAGTCTGTGCTGCTTCCTGAGTATATTTTTGTCCTTCCCATATGGCAATATGTTCGTTGGTTTTCTTTATAAAAAGAATTTCTTTCCATCCACTTCTAGGAGCATCTGGATAAATAATTAGCTTCGTTTCTTCTTGATCAATACCTGAGAGATAAAAAAGATCGTTGTTTTGCCGAAAAGGCATTATACCATCTGCATTGGTGGGCATAATATCATTAGCATTAAGTATTGCTAGAGAGTTCGGCTTTAGGTATTGGGTCAGTTTTTTCCTATTACTTACAAACAAGCTTGAATCAATTGCGTGATACCGTAACATATAATTGTTTATAGATTGTTTTAATTAGCCTTAAATTTATGTGCGAGTTGATTTTTACAAGGACAAGTGTGCCTGTAACAATGTTTTATTCAACTTGGAAGAGGAAGGTAATAAAAATTTCTAAAAACTTGTTTTATAATTATTAAAAACTGACCGGTTCCTTGTTAAGCATGTTAAAAGCTCATATATAAAGGCGTATTTACTTACTAATAAACTCTAATATTTACTATCTATTAGTTATTTATATCTACTCAATTTCTAGTTCTTCAGGGCTCCAAAAAATAGTTTGAAAATCTTGCACCTGGTTATTTTTGACTTTAATTCCTTCTTGCTGAAGCAGTTGCTCCATACTTGCATTGGAAGCAAAGTGTTGCTTACCTGTTAACAATCCTTGTCTGTTTACTACCCTATGCGCAGGTATGTCTTTGTTATATTTGGTTTGGTTAAGAGCCCAACCTACCATACGTGCACTTTTCTTAAGCCCTATATAATGAGCAATTGCCCCATAAGTAGTTACCCGACCTAGAGGAATTAGTTTAACTATTTCATGGACTTTTGTAAAGAAGTCGTCTGGTAGCTTTTCATACATAATTTTACGAGAGATTTAAGATCATCTTATCTTTGATACACCGCATATTATAGATCTATTGGCAACTTAGTAAATACAATTGGTTGGTTGTTTGAGGGTTTGTAATTTATAAAATTTCTAAGAAAAATATTGTTTGTATAAAAAAATAAACCCAGAGGTTTAAGAAACCCCTGGGTAATGTTTGACTTGATAAGTGACCAACTGTTAGTCTTATACAGTTGCTATCTAAAATATTATTTTAGTTCTTTATCAAGTACGTTGATTCCGTCTTCAACTTTTTTAATTACAGCATTAAGCTCTTTTGATAAGTTCTTATCTAACGTATAGTGCTTTCTTTTTCCTTTCCTAATTGTTGTCACAAAAGAACCTTTTAATGGTGTTTGATATTCAAGCTCGCTTCCTTCTACAGGGATTATAATTTCTACACCGTTACCCTCAGGTCTTACGTCTTTAACTTGGTCTACAAACTCTTCCAAATATTTTCTCAACTGCTTGATAAGCTCTGGCTTATTATCTTTATTAGGCCCAGTAAGAATAGCTGCTCTCATCTTATCTGATAAACCCATATAGTTAGCCACTACATAAAATCTAGGATGTTTTGCTGTATTAGTATTTTTTGATCCTAAAAATTTATCAAATACCTCTCTCATTGCTCCCTGGATCTCTTCGGCCATTTCTAGCTGCCCTCTTTTTGCTCTACGTTTATTAGCAGCATCAAGTTTTTCTTCATCTCCTGCTACAGATTTACGTCCTATTTGTGCAAAATACTGAGCACCTTTAAGTACGTAAGCTGTTTCTTTTTGCCCATAACTATCCTTGCGTGTGTTTACTTTACCTTCCTTATTTACATTTGCTTGAGCATCTACAACAAGCCGATTTTCAAGCCACTTCCTCCCATGGTTTAAAGAATAACCCACAGATTCCTCCAAAAAATGTTTCTTAGCCTTAGAATTTTCCTTATCATTTGGATCTATAGGTAGAGCATGATTTTGAACTCCAGATGTGCCAGCATGTTCATTTGAAGTACATTGTGCTGCCAATAGCAAGAATAAAAGAAGGGCGCCTGATATCCCTCTCTTAGCCAGGGTTGCTTTTTGTATTGTTTTTGTTTTTCGGTAATTCATTTCTTATTGAAGATTTGAAAGTGATACATAATTTTTTGAAACTTATGTAAGGAAAACGCTTCCTTATATCCGCTTCCTTATACTATTATAATACGATTTTTTTTTGAAATAAACTAGGATTTATATGCTATTTGTAATACTTAAATAAGTATAAAAACGGCTAAAATTAATTGGAGATATAAAGGGGTAAATGTGCTAATTGCTAAGCAAAAAAAGGCAGGAAATTTGTCTATCAGTCCACACTATAACCTAGCTATCGAGGATTAATAATAGGATTAGCAAGCATATATATACTCTCTTTTTTACGCATCTCTTCTTGCTCCAATAATGTCTCATCATTATAACCCAATAGATGTAATATACCATGTATCATTACTGTATAAAGTTCCTGCAAAAAATCTATTTGGTAAGTTGTAGCATTGTCTGAAACACGCTCTATACTGATATAAATTTCTCCTTCTATATTCTTTTGATCTTCAGCATAACTAAAGGTAATTACATCAGTAAGTGTATCATGTTGTAAATACTTCAAGTTTTTCTCGTGTAAAAATTTATCCGAACAAAAGATAAAATTGAGATTGACAAGCTGGCAATTTTCTTGTTGTATAACGTTATGTATCCAATCCGTAATAATTTTTGGATTAGGTAACTTAAACTGTATATCTTCTACAAAATAATAGATATTAGCTTTAGGCATGTTATTAGAACTTGTTTTAAAGAGAAGTATATAGGATTAGCTAGCTTAGTATTTTTATATTATCTTGGACGCTTTGTAAGCTGACTTATGTATATATAGTATAGAATACAAAAATAGTAAATTATAATGTATAGGAAGTTACGATACGACCCCATTTTAGCTAACTCTACCGACTGGCCTATTGTAAAAATGTATCAGGATAAAGATACTTTTGTACAATCAGTTAGCGACAGAGCTGTTGCGGATATACTAACGCTGCAACCAGACACTTTAGCTTTACGTAAAGATCTAGCAAAATCATTAGCCCAACACCAAGCACGTCTGCAAAGAATGCAATGGAAAGTAGATGCTAAAGATGATGCTAGTTTTTGGGCGCAAAAAATAGATGCATTAAATCAAGAGCAGGTGCCACTTCCTGAGTTATTAAAAGACATAACACTACATTATGCAAAAGAGATAGTAGGAGGGTTTAATTTATGGCACTATCGATTAGCACAAGCTACCGCTTCTTATACACTAAATAGGCTGCTAAATCCTGTAAATCCTCGCCGTCTACGCACACTACCACAGATTAGAGCTAGGCTGCAAGAACAAATTCCAATATTGGGAGCCATTAATGAGTTACGCCAACTAGCACGCCTGGGAACTGTTGTAATGGTGCCTACCCATTGTAGTCATTTCGATTCAGTATTAATAGGATGGGTTATAGAAACGCTAGGACTACCACCTTTTACTTATGGTGCAGGCCTCAATTTATTCAACCGGCAATTCTTTGCTTATTTTATGAATAAACTAGGCACTTATAAAGTAGATAGGCGTAAGAAAGACGTGGCTTATTTAACTACTCTAAAAGCTTATTCAAGCTTATCTTTACATTTAGGGTGCCATAGCTTATTTTATCCTGGCGGTACGCGTTCTAGGACAGGTGCTTTAGAAAGTTCTTTGAAATTAGGTTTATTAGGTACTACCATAGAAGCACAACAAATTAACTATCAAGTTCATGGTGCGGCTGCAACTAAGATTTTTATAGTGCCCGTGGTATTTAACTATCATTTTGTGTTAGAAGCTCCTTTTCTAATCCGTGAATATTTAGCAGAACAAGGAAATTATGTTTACACGCCTAAAAAAGATTGGCTTAATAACTCTTACAAGCTACTGAAATTAATCAAAGCTTTTGCTACTGAAAGTTCTAGCATAGTTGTTTCAATTGGTCAGCCTATGGATATACTAGGCAATAAAGTAGATACAGCAGGACATAGCTACAATTTACAAGGAGAACGTATAGACTTATATCAGTATTTTAAAGAAAAAGTAGAAGCAGAACACGAAACTGAACAGGAGAACAAAGAGCATACAAAAGCTTTAGGAAAACGTATTATAGAATCTTACCGTATCAATAACTGTGTACTTACAAGCTGCCTATTGGCATTTATAGCTTTTGAGTTGATGCGTAATAAACATGCAACTATAGAGCTTAAAGATTTCTTAAATTTGCCAAGTAATGCACTAACAATTTCCTATACTGATTTAGAAAAGGCTTTCGCACAAGTAAGAGAGGCTGTTTTAACATTAGAAAAACAAGGTAGAATACGTGTATCTGAGAAATTGCAGCAAGGCACAATAGAAAATATGATTGTAGATGGATTTTCTAATTTAGGATTATATCACCACCAGCTTCCTTTGATAAGAGATAAAAATGGTAATATAACAACTAGAGATATTTGTAGCTTACTTTATTATCATAATAAACTAACTGGCTATGAGCTCGAAAAATATATCTAATAAGTTGGTAGGCGTAATTGGCGCAGGCGGTTTTGGTACAGCCATTGCAAACTTATTAGCATATAATACAGATGTACTCTTGTATGTGCGTAAGCAGACAACGGCTAATGAACTAGAAAAGTCACGTATTTCAGCCGGCCAAGTTTTAGCTCCTAACATCATAGCTACAACCGTATTAAAAGACTTAACCAAACATTGCCAGGTAATTTTTCCAATTATACCTTCTCAAGGAGTTAGGGAATTACTAAAAGAATTAGCACCACTATTAGATTCACAACATATTCTTATACATGGCATTAAGGGACTAGATGTAAATTGGCCGCATAAATCTGATGGGGAAAAGCTTATGGGCTTGCCTGAGCTTAATAGAAGCCATGTAAAAACAATGTCTGAATTGATTACAGCTGAAACCCCAGTTAACCAAGTAGGTTGTATTGCAGGCCCTAATTTAGCGAGTGAGCTTGCGCAAAACCAACCTGCCGCTATAGTAATGTCTAGTGCTTCTAAAATGGTTATGAAGATTGGGCAAAGACTTTTACGAAGCGATAATTTCCAAGTCTATACCAATACCGACATGATTGGTGTAGAGCTATGTGGAGTATTAAAAAATATCATTGCCATAGGAGCTGGTTGTTTAAGTGGATTAGGATATGGAGAAAATGCAAAAGCGCTTTTAATAAGTAGGGGCTTGGTAGAAATGATTCATATAGGTAAAGCCATGGGGGCCAGCGTACAACCTTTCCTAGGTTTAGCAGGAATAGGGGACCTGGTAGCTACTTGTGCCAGCAAGCTAAGTAGAAATTATACCGTTGGCTATCGACTAGCACAAGGGGAAACTTTATCACAAATTTTAAGCACGTCAGGATTAACAGCAGAAGGCGTTTATACAGTAAAAACTATCCGTAGCCTTATATCCCACTATAAACTGCGTGCACCTATTACGGAAATGATGTATAGAGTACTATTTGAAGGGGTATCTGTACAAGAAGCGACCAACTATCTGATGAAATATCCTCTTAATGTAGATGTAGACTTTATATAATTTATGGCAATGATATATTTGGATGTACAAAAATTAGTTTCATATTTGTATCATAAATGATACAACATGCCTAGCCCAAATCCTATAATAGCTTTTAATTCTCTATCAAGCATGCTTACAGCATTACCTACTGATGAAGCATGTAGAGAATACTTAGAGCAAGTAAGATGGAATGGTGTACCAGTATGCACACATTGCGGTACTGCTAATGAAAGCCACTATAAGCTAAAGACTAAGGGTGAATTTAAGGGAATGTATAAGTGTAAGGATTGCAAGGCAAGGTTTACAGTAACAGTAGGTACTATGTTTGAAGGTTCACATATCCCGATGCGTAAATGGTTTATTGGTTTGTACATATTTTCTTCTCATAAGAAAGGTATCAGTTCACATCAGTTAGCAAGTGATCTGGGTATTACGCAGAAATCAGCATGGTTCATGTTAGGCAGAATAAGGGCTGCATTTAGCATGGATAAGCCTACAGATTTAGGCTGCATGGTACAGGCAGATGAAAGCTTTTGCGGTGGTAAGAACAAGAATAGGCATGCTAATAAAAAAGTAGATGAAAGTCAAGGTAGAAGCGTAAAGGATAAAACACCTGTATTGGGTGTAGTAGGCATTACAGGAAAGGTATATACTACTGTTATTCCTGATACAAAAGCTAAGACTATTAAGCCAATCATTGAGAATCTTGTAAAGGAAGATTCAATAGTAGTAACCGATGAATGGCAAGCCTACAAAGGGTTAGCAAAGAATTACGCCCACGTAGTTATAAATCACAAGGAAAGTGAGTATGTTAGAGGTGCATTTCACACTAATGGTATAGAGAATTTTTGGAGTTTATTGAAGCGTGGTATTTATGGCATTTATCATCAGGTAAGCCCTAAACACCTGCATAGGTATTGTGGTGAATTTGCATTTAGGTTTAATGCTCATAAAGAAAGCAACAATGACAGGTTCAACTTTTCATTGGTTAATTCACCGAGACTAACCTACAAACAATATATAGGTAAGTAGTCATGGCAAAGCAGGAAGCAACAAATATTATACATAACTTATTGCCATACTTAGAAGAGGTGAATATACCTATTCTGAACATCAAGGTTGATGTTTGTACAAAGAAAACTAGTCCTTTGCGGGGTGATGTATGGATTAGTAAAGAACCTTCAAATTCACGTAATTGGGAAAGGAACATCATTGCATTGATAGAAGCGAAATCAATGCACACTACAGTAGGTTCAAAGGATTGGAATGATGCTATTAAACAGGGTAAGGCTAAGGCAGAATTTCAGGAACTACCATTCTTCATAGTTACCAATACGGTTACAAGCTGGAAGTATTACAGGACTTCTGACAAGAAGGAAATATTGCTGGATGACCAGCCAATCAACAAGCCTTTAGGTATGTATGAATTGGGATTGTTAGCCACACAGGTAAATGATTCTACTTACAATGTAGTAAGGAACAATGCTGCACCTGAAAAACTTTATTCAGAGAAGGAATTTCAGACTGCTTTATATCAGGTTAAGAATGTCTATAGGAATTGTTCTATTGATGATATAAATAGCAAAATTAAAACAACAATCACATTTGTTGTTCTTAAATACATTACGGAGCAGGAAAAGATACACAGGACATTAGATAGGAATGTAATGTTGTGGAATGATTGGCGTGATACTAACCTTGATAGAGATATAAATGCTACTATACAGGATATACAGGGGCAAACGGTATATGCAGATGTAGCAAGCCAATTAGGCATAGACCATGCGCTTACTGCTGCTCACTGTTTGGATATAAAGAAAGAACTTGGTAAGTTTCAGTATTCGGGCTGCAACTTTGATTTGTTTGGTTCTGTATATGAATCATTTGCCGATAAGCATATAAAGAAGGAATTTGGCGAATACTATACCAGAAGGCACATAACTAAGATGTTGTCTGAAATCCTGTTAAAGGATGAATTAGTACCACGTAACCTTCAAATCTGCGATCCTGCGTGTGGTACGGGTGGGTTCATGACTGAAGCCTACAGAGTATTACTAAGAAACTATACAGGCAGGGGATACTTTACAAATGAAGTCAATGAGCAGCTTAAAAGAAACACCTTCTTTGGCTTTGACATAAAGGAAAGCAATATTTCGTTAGCCAGGATTAATATGTGCCTTGCTGGTGATGGGCATAACAATATTAACTATACGCCCGATTCACTTATCACACTAGGTACTGAACAATACGATTATGTTCTTACCAATGTTCCTTATGGTGCTTATAAGGGTTCAGTCAATATTAGCAACTTTACTTATGGTTCTAACAAAAGGTGTGAATCGCTTTTCCTAGAAAAGGTGGTGAAGTCTTTACGTTATGGTGGTAAAGCCGTAATTGTAGTGCCAGATGGCATTTTAGAATCCCCTTCTTTGGAAAGCTATAGAATAAACCTGCTGAATGAGGTAAAGATTGAAGCTGTTATATCACTGCACAAATACGTCTTTAGACCCTATACAAGCGAAAAAACCTATGCTTTGATATTACAGAGAAGGCTACAGGAAGATATAGGCAGGAAGCTGGACTACAATACATTCATGTACATACTGGAAAATGACGGTTATCAGAAGGGTGATAAGCGTTATCCGATACGTGAAAACAACATACCTGATTTATTAGCAAACTATAATACTGCTAACTGCGAAGCCCCACATGCTATAATAAACATCGGTTCTATTAATGAAAGCAACTTTCATAATCTGACACCTGAATTTTACCTGAACTATTATGAAGGAGATTATCAGGATGTAGAAATGGACGAATACAAACAGATTCTTGAAAAGTTGAAGCAACTAAATAGAGTGCTTGAAAATCCATTTTCACAGCTATGACACCTGAACAATTAGAGTTACTTAAAAAATATAGGATTACTATACCACGTAATGTTAAATGCCAGTCATTTGAAGCAGGTAAGCTATTCAATTTCCTGCCTAAGAATAGTGGTTTAACTGAAGAATTTATATACAATAATGAAAACCCACTATCATTACAATTACCTGTTTACACTGCATCCTATGAGCCAATTGGCTATTTACCGATTGATACCTATAAAGATGGCAAGCCATTAAAGATATGCAATGGTGAAGTGATAATCATATTCAGACAAGGGTATGCAGGTCTTATGTATATATCTAATGAAACAATGTTTTTTGCATCGGAACATACTATACCTATCCAGGTAAAGGATGAATACAAGGAACTACTAAACCAACAATGGTTTGTAAAATACTATCAGCCTGATGTAATGCATTATGTTACTGGTAAAGCTGATTCTTCTAACTATTCAGCATTAGCATTTGAAAAAATGACATTCCTGATACCTGAAAAAACATGGCAGGATGAATGTGCTGCTATGTACAGGGAATTGGATAATGAGCTAGCTAAGGTATCAAAGAACATATCTGGAATATCAATTGCCAAGCCTAATGGCAAAGGACTTTCAAATGAAGAACTAGTTGCAAAATACGAATCATGTGATGTAGGTATGGATAAAGCAGTAAAAACAATGCTTAATAAACCAAGGCCTACAGCTATCAAAACCGAAAAGCAAACCAAGAAGCGGTAAAGAAAAATCAGCCCCTAATCTATGAAAGAAAAAGGACTGGTACATTAAAGTATATCATTGCTAAGTAAAATAGATAAATTTTATCTTTGGATTCACTTGATGCTTTTCCATATTGGTTCACCAAGATAATTAGCCCTAACAACCTTTCTTCATTAATTTTTGATTGTATAAGTTGCTGTATCTCTTCTAATGAAATGCATGCAAATGTTTTTGCAATTTTACGTAAAACAGGTACTGGGACACCTATAAATTCATCAGCTTCTGCATAATCACCTGCGCCTGTTTTAAAAAATCTAGCAACCTTTTCCTTATTGGGGCTTGCTAACCCTTGCAAGAACGTTTGAATTTGATGTATATTTTTATTGTTGATACTGCCTTTCATGATCAATAAGCCATTTTTTACGGTGGATTCCCCCACTATACCCACCTAATTCTCCATTACTGTTAATAATACGATGGCAGGGAATAACAATAGCTATTTTATTAGCTCCATTAGCACTTGCCACTGCTCTATAAGCAGTTTCTTTGCCAAGCGCTTTAGCCTGCTCACCATAACTTCTTGTCTGTCCATAAGGAATAGCCATAAGTTCACTCCATACAAGTTGCTGAAATGGGCTTCCTAAAAGATAAATGGGGGTTTTAAACTCTTCTAACAAACCTTCAAAATACTTATTTAATTCACTTTCTATTTGCTGTGTCAACTGTGTGCGACCAGGAACAATAATGGCACGCAAGTTACTACGTAACCTTTCTAGCTTACGCTCTAAATTATGCTGATCAACAAATTCCAGAAGATATAGAAACTCTTCGTCTGTAATGGCAAGCATGGGTCCAAGTGGTGTATCAACCCAACTTGATTTAAGAACAGTGTGATGTTTATCAAATTTTGTTGGTGCTGCCCCTATGATTTTTGCAAAAGCATCTCTAAAACCACTGCTTGATTCATAACCGCTATCTAATTGTGCGGCAATAACTGATTCTCCTTTTTGGATTTGCTTCATTGCGCCTTCCATACGCTTTACGCGTGCAAATTGTACAAACGTCATACCAAACCTCCTTTTAAATTGGCGACGAACCGTTGATGCATCCACAGATAACTCTTTGAAATCACTATTTTTCCATCTTTTTTCTGGATTTGTTTCTATTAACTCAACAAGTGTTTGCACCAAAGGTGAAACCTGCCCAGGATGAATTAACGGACAACAACGCATACATGGCCTAAAAGATGCTAAAAGAGCATCCTGGAAAGTATTGAAAAATATACAATTTTCAAATTTAGGTTTCCTTGCAGAGCAGGTAGGACGGCAAAATATACCAGTTGTTTTGATACCTACAAAGAAAATTCCCTCATATAATGGATTTTTATCAACCAAAGCTTGATAAAATATTTTAGCCTGATTATCAGTTATCAATCTCATAATGTTTAATTCTAAAAGAATGTTTCAGATGAATATTTTCTACTTCTTCCTACAATTATATACATCCTTAAAAAGAATTGCGACCGAAATTCAGGCATTGATTTTTTATTTGATAACCCTAGCCAAATATTTCTTATTTGAAATTACACCAACCATATATGCTACCATTGTCAATTAAAGATTTCTAAACTTCTTACAGAATAGATTAATATGTTTCTCATAATTTTCTACCTATAAGTTATTATGTTCAAAGCACACCTAAAATATGCTATAAATCCCCCAGAAGATTTAAAAAGTTTTTATATCTAAATTTGGATATTTATTGACATTAAATAACACAATAAATATTTAATATAAAGCCTTACCCTCCATCTCTAGTGGAGTAGGTAGCTCCATATATTTTAAAATAGTTGGAGCAATATCTATCAATGTGCCAGCATGTAAAGGTTGGCTAAAAGATGGAGCAATAAGTATGCAAGGAACTGGGTTATTAGTGTGTGCCGTATAAACAGTGCCTTCGTGCTGTAACATTTGTTCTGCATTACCATGATCACTTACCAATAAAACCATATAGCCATTTTGTAATGCATAGTTAACTACTTTTTCCACACATCTATCTACTGCCTCACAAGCCTCTACAGCTGCTTTCCATACTCCAGTATGACCTACCATGTCCGCATTTGCAAAGTTGAGGCATATAAAGTCAAATTCTTTTTGTGCCAGTATAGGTATAAGTTGCTCAGTAATTTGATAGGCACTCATGGCTGGTGCTAAATCATAGGTAGCTACTTGAGGAGAAGGGCATAATATGCGCTCTTCTCCTTTAAATGGAATTTCTCTACCCCCAGAAAAAAAATAGGTTACATGTGGATATTTTTCTGTTTCCGCTATACGTAGTTGCTTCTTACCATAATTACTTAATACTTCTCCTAAAGTATTGGTAAGGGGTAGTTTACTAAATATATTATGAATACCTTGGAATGTGTCATCATATAAGGTTAGCGTTAGGTAGTAAAGCGGTATTAGATGCATCTGGTAATCAGGCATTGAAATTTGTGTTAGCGCCTGCGTAATTTGTCGGCTACGATCAGTTCTAAAATTAAAACATACAACTACATCTCCTGGCTGAATAGTGGTTATAGGTGCTCCTGAAGGCTGCGTTAATATGATAGGTTGGATAAATTCATCGGTAATTCCTGCTATATATGCTTCATTTATAGCTGTCTCCCAGTTGTTAGTTTGTACATTACCTATTCCATGTACCAATGCATCATAAGCTACTTTTATACGCTCCCAACGATTATCTCTATCCATAGCATAGTAACGGCCCATAATGGTAGCCAATTGTATATTAGCATTTTGGGTGTAGGGTATAAGCTGTTTTATAAAATGTATAGCACTATGAGGATCAGCATCTCTACCATCTGTAAAAGCATGAATAAATATATTCGGCAATTCATGTTTTCTCAATATCTTACACAACCCTTTCAAATGATCAATATGGGAATGTATGCCACCATCAGAAACAAGACCCATTAGATGTATAGATTTATTTTGTTGTTTGGCATAAGTCAACGCCTTTAATAGTGTAGGGTTATTGGCAAGCTCTTCAGAATGAATTGCATCATTAATTCTTACTAAATCTTGTGGAATAACCTTACCAGCGCCTATATGCATATGACCTACTTCAGAATTACCCATCTGTCCGTCTGGTAGGCCCACAGCCATACCAGACGCTTGTAGCTGGCTAGAAGAGTAGCTTTTGTAGAGTGAATCTATAAAAGGTGTTTTAGCTTGAGCAATAGCCGAATATTGATAGTTATCTGTAAGTCCCCACCCATCTAAGATCATCAAAAGTACCTTCTTGTTCATATATTCTTTTATTATTCAGAATAGTAAATGTTAAAACCAATTGCAATATGCAAAACAATCTTCATTTAAGAATTTTCAGCATTTATTTTATAATGAAAGGCTAGTAATTCAGCTTCACTAATAAATTTTTGTAGACAAATGGATATAATGAAAACCATATTAGCGTTCAAAAAATATGGTTCTCAGCATAAGTATAAAGGTTATTATATAGCAGCTCTAGATGTTAGCTAACAAGCTATTACATACCTTAAATCTATATGAATAATCTGTTAACAGTATTGTTTACTTCAATAGAAAATCGCTTATGCCAATTAGCTATAGGGTAAAATGTTCAAATTGTATTTTTAACAATACCCAAACTAGCGTTGCTAATAAATTTTAATATGGTATCTTTTTCCCAGCAAGATGGTATTTCTTGCTCTATACGTGTAAGTGCTTCTGCCAAGGGTAGATCTTGTTGAAAGATATAGCGATAAATGAGCTGGATAGTTTGCAGTTGGTATGCAGTAAAACCAAGCCTCTTAAGCCCTACTATATTAAGACCACAGTATTTGAGTGGTTCTCGAGCTACTTTGACAAAAGGTGGTATATCTTTTTTCACTAACGACCCACCGCCTATCATAGCATATGATCCTACTTTCACAAATTGTCGTAAAGCGGCAGTGCCTCCTATTTTCACGTGTGTCCCCAGCTCTACATGACCAGCTAACTGCACAGCGTTAGCAAGAATACAATGGTCACCGATAATACAATCATGCGCCACATGTACATAAGCCATTAATAGAACATGGTTACCTATAGCAGTAGTAAGTCCTGCTAAGGTCCCTCGGCTAATGGTTACATATTCTCGGATGATAGCATAGTCGCCAATTTCTGCTGTAGTCTCTTCTCCTTGAAATTTTAAATCCTGAGGTATTGCTGCAATGACTGCACCAGGAAATATTTGGCAATGCCTTCCTATCCTAGCCCCTGGCAAAATGGTTACATGTGGCCCAATCCAGGTACCCTCACCAATTATTACATTTTCCGAGATAGTGGTAAAAGGGCCTACACTAACATTTTCACCAAGTTGTGCCTGAGGATGTATATAGTTTAATGACTGAATCATTCAGTTTGTTTAACAATTTGCGCGGTCATGGTAGCCTCACAAGCCAACTTATTCCCTACAAAGGCTCTTCCACGCATCTTAACAATACCTCTTTTAATTTCTGAAAGCAATTCGCAATGCATGATAAGAGTATCTCCGGGCAAAACCATTTTCCTGAAACGGCAGTTTTCAATAGCTAAGAAGTATGTTGAATAGTTTTCAGGATCTGGAACACCACTAAGGACTAATACACCTCCTGTTTGTACAATGGCCTCTATTTGTAATACACCAGGCATAACAGGATTATTAGGGAAGTGTCCTTGGAAGAAAGGTTCATTGATAGTCACATTCTTAATACCCGTTACAGTGCGTTGATCTAAGTGAATAATCTTATCTACCAGCTGGAAAGGGTATCTGTGAGGTAACATTTTAGTAATCTTCTTGATATCTAAAATGGGTTCTATATTAGGGTCGTACGTAGGTATGGTTACGCTCTCTTGCTGAAGCATCATTTTTCGAAGCTTTCTGGCAAAAGCTACATTGGAGGCATGGCCTGGTTTATGTGCTACAATATGCCCTTTGATAGGACGTCCTAATAACACTAAGTCTCCTACCAAATCCATTAATTTATGTCTAGCAGGTTCATTAGGAAAATACATTTTTACATTGTTTAACACACCCCCTTCTGCTAACTTGACCTCTTTCTTATTAAGAATTTTTGCTAAATTTTCTAATTCAGAAGCAGACATTTCCTTATCTATTATAACAAGTGCATTATCAAGGTTTCCACCGCGTATAAGTCCATGTTCATATAGAGATTGTATTTCGCTTAAAAAAGCAAAAGTTCTACTAGGGGCAATTTCTTTTGCAAAATCTGATATCTTTCCTAAAGAAGCATGTTGGTTATGTAGTTTATCAACTTCATAACCAATCATCACTGAAATTTTGTAATCATCTAACGGAAAAGCACTTAACTCGATACCTTGGCTCTCATTAGCATATACTACTGATTCGTTGATTTGAAAGAAACGCCTTGGCACTCCTTGATTAGTAAGTCCAACTTCTTGAAAGGCTTTTACAAAAGGCATGGAGCTTCCATCTAGAATAGGTACTTCAGGACCATCTAATTGTATAAGCATGTTATCTATCTCTAGCCCACCTATAGCAGCTAGCAGATGCTCTACAGTATCTACATAAGCGTTATTATGTCGTAAAGTTGTGCTCCTAGTTACATCTACTACATGATCTACAATTGCTTCAACAATCGGTTGTCCTTCTATATCGGTACGTTGAAATTTAATACCATGATCAGGTCCAGCTGGTAAACACGTTACAGTTGCTGTACAATCAGAGTGTATGCCTACACCTGAAAAAGTCACAGGTGCTTGAATGGTATGTTGCTTTGTTTGCATATGTTTCTAGCTATAAATAATATATAGGAACCACAAATATAATTAGTGGTATTCTATTGATATAATCTTCTGTTTAGCTTTACGCTTTATTGCTCATCCTTTTTTATCTGAAGGATGGTTTGCAGCTGTTTAAAAATTGCGTAACTCTTTAAATATTTTTTTCTCTCAACAGCAGGCATTCCCATTAAAGTAATATTACCTTTTTTATAAGACTTTGTAACACCTGCTTGTCCTGCAACAACCGTCCTATCTCCCATCTCTGTATGCCCAGCTATACCTACTTGCCCGCCTAGCATACAATTGTTTCCTATTTTAGTGGAACCAGCTATACCTGTAAGGGCTGCTATTACTGTATCTTTACCGACCTCTACATTATGCGCTATCTGCACTAAATTATCAATTTTGGCACCTTGCTTAACCAAAGTATTACCCAAAGTTGCCCGGTCTATAGTTGTATTAGCACCAATTTCTATATTGTCTTCTAAAATTACTCCTCCTACTTGAGGTATTTTTTCATAGCTTCCTGTTGGCTGTGGAGCAAATCCAAAGCCATCACTACCTATGACAGCTCCTGCATGGATAATACAATTTTTTCCTATTTGACAGCCTGCATAGATTTTGACACCACTATATATGATCGTATTTTCTCCAATTGAAACATGATCTCCTATGTAAGTATGTGGATAAATCTGTACCTTATCTTCTAAGGTTACATAATCTCCTATATAAGAAAAGGCACCTCTATAAACTAAATTGCCTAATTTTACATGTTTACCTAAATAAACAGGCTCTTCTACGCCTACTTTATGTTTATTGAGTACAGCTTGGTAATAGTGTGCTAACAATTTTGTAAAGCTAGCATATGGATCTTCTACTAAAATTAAGCTAGGCGAAACAGAACGTTCAGGTTGAAATGAATTGTTGATGATAACAGCACTGGCTTGAGTAGTGTACAAGTATTTCTCATAACTTGGATTCGCTAAAAAGGTAATGCTACCTGGTATGGCTTCTTGAATTTTACATAGCTTATTTATGTTGATAGACACATCACCCACCACACGACCTCCTATAAGTTGTGCTATTTCTTTAATAGTAAATACCATAAAAGTCTATATTGTGTAGCTATACTCTTAAAATTTAGACGTGGTGAAGCTATGACAAAAAATAAAGTATGCCAATAACTTTGACAAAAAAATTTATTTTAACTCGGATATAGTAAAATTCTTTTCTACATGTAGACTTTTATAACACTACAATTAGAATATCCAGTAAAAAACTTTGTTAACAAGAAAATTACTAATTTTTATATAAAAATAGCTACCCTATATCATATTCCTATAAGATTATAATGATTGCTTATTGCCACTTATTTTGCATGCAACATAGTTATCTACAAGTCGCAATAATTTTGTGGCTTTCAAGTTGATTGTATGATTGTATATACGTGCAGCAAGCGAATTTCTTATTAAAAAAGTTAGTAACTGACTAGGATTAAGCCCTATTTCAGCAGCCTGGTGAAACAAAAATGAAGAAGGATTCATGCCAGCAGTTGTGTTAGGATCATTCAAGTAAATCCTATTGTCAGACGAAAATATACCATCTATTCTGGCATATACTTGAAAGTCTAAGCTTTCAAAGAGTTGTACACAAGCTTCTTTAATAGTATTTAGTTGTGCTAAAGGCAATGCCATAGGAGTCTGTTTACGTACTAATCCTGGTAAATATTTGGCTCTATAATCAAAATGTAGGTTGCCTTTTAACATTTCTGTGGGCGGCAAGGCTACTGGCTTATTTCCTGCTTCTTGCAGTACAATACAAGAAAACTCTCTACCAACAATAAATGACTCAACAAGTATAGACTCTTCTCCTTGTAAACTAACTAAATCTAAAGGCGACTCGCAAGAATTGAAGTAATTATCAACAAAGTTTAATAAAGCTTCAGGATGATAAATAATGTGTCCATTTATTTCCACAGGTAACCCAATCCCTGAACGTAAATCAACCAACTTGATAAGCCATTGCTCTTTAGCTTGCTGAGAAAAACCTTGCCATTGTTTAGCAGTAACCTGCTCTATAAAAAAACTAGCCTGTATAGCTTTTATAAAAGCTTCAGGATCTTTTTCTCGTACGATGTTTACACCTATAGAAGAACCTTGACGCGGGCTTTTTATAACCAATGGTAACCCTAGTGTGCGAACGAGTTCTTCAAAAAGGACAGTTTTATCTGTGGTCTCCTGCCAAGTATTTCTATCTATAATGCTGTATGGTGTTACTAAAAAGCCAGCTTGTTGCATCCACTTTTTCTGTACAATCTTATCAATACCTACAGCAGTTCCTAATATACCTGAGCCAGAATAAGGAATTTTATACCATTCTAATAAACCCTGTATACTCCCATCTTCGCCACAAGGGCCATGCAAAGCTAAAAAAGCAAAATCTATCATGTCTTTTAACTGTTCTGCCATAACCTTCTTACCTACTTTAGCAATATATTCACTTAGTTGATCAGCCGATAAGTCACCTAGAGATTCCATATAAATTTGAAATCTAGTAGGGGACAGCATGTCACTAGGTGAATAAAAATCACGTATGCTACCTTGATATAGATAACGCCAATCTAGCTGTATAAAATTGTTAAAGCTATCTACAAAAATAGGTATAGGTTCAAACAAGCCTTTATCTAAATTATCATATACAGTTCTTCCACCTGCAAAAGAAATTTCGCGTTCCCTAGAGCTACCTCCTAAAAAAATACCTACTTTGATTTTATTTTCCATTACTTATTTTGTTGTGTATGCTGTGTCTAAAATTTTAATATAGAGTAATACCTAGCTGTAGATAATTCTACAAAGTTAAAAGGGTTTACAATAAATAGTAGTAAGCTTAGTATAGCATTGCATATTAGTCCAAAAACAAGAATATGAATTGAATAGATATAGCATGTACACAACAGTTACTATAAAACAACCTAGCCGCATTGGCTAAATAAAAAATGTTTCAATGAGGCTGTGCTGTGATTAGAAACGCTTACAAGCAATAAAGAACATAGCCTTTGTATTATTTTAGTATTTTTCCCGAATGCTTAAGCTGATACTCACTATTTAGAACACTCCACTCAAGGGTAAGCAAGTTTTTAATTATTTACTAAAATTAGTTGCACCTAAACTGTAAATGATATTAAATGCAAAAGCAAATTTAAATATTGTCCCCATGGTAAAGATATATCAGGCAATACCTTATGACTTTAATTCTAACATTCAAGTTGTTAGTTGTTTCATACATATTCCTAAAAAGTTTTTATTGCTTGAACGTGCTTCCAGCGGGGCTGACTCTGAAACCTGGGGAATTCCTGGTGGTAAGATAGAAAATTATGAATCACCACTTCAAGCTATGAAAAGAGAGCTATTCGAAGAAACAGGCTTAGAACCAAAGCTGTCTTTACGCATGCTTGGTTCCTTATTTTTTAGAAGGCCAACAATAGATTATACTTTACATGTTTTTGAACTTTATTTAAACGAGCCTCCTAAAATCTATTTATCAGAAGAACATGCTAACTATAAATGGGTAACACCATTGCAAATAAGAAAATTCAAATTAATTCCTGGTACCATTCAAGTATACCGCTATTTCTATCAAAATATTATAGCCCTTTAGACATATCAAATATTTTATAAAAATTAAATGAAAATATAAAAAAAATATGACTTTTAAACTTACAGCCCCTTATCAACCCACTGGAGACCAGCCACAAGCCATTCGCCAACTAGTGCATGGCATTAATCAAGGAGAAAGGTCGCAAACTTTACTAGGTGTGACAGGCTCAGGAAAAACTTTTACTATGGCTAATGTCATACAAACGGTCAATAAACCAACCCTAGTCATGAGCCATAACAAAACTTTAGCAGCTCAGTTATATGGAGAATTAAGAAATTTTTTTCCTGAAAATGCTGTAGAGTATTTTGTATCCTATTATGATTACTACCAACCAGAAGCATATATACCTGCTACTAACGTTTATATAGAAAAAGATCTTAGTATAAACGATGAATTAGAAAAGTTACGCTTAAGAGCTACGTCTGCTTTACTTACAGGCAGAAGAGATGTGATTATCGTGGCTTCTGTTTCCTGTATTTACGGTATTGGAAATCCAGAAGAATTTAGTAAAAATATATTACGCTTACAGGTAGGCGAAAGAATTGCTCGTAACAAATTGCTTCTAAACTTTGTAGATATGCTGTATAGCAGGAATGAACAAGAGTTTAGCAGGGGCCATTTTAGAGTAAAAGGAGACACGATAGATATATTCCTAGCTTATGCAGATTATGCTTACCGATTTTTATTTTGGGGTGATGAAATAGAAGCTATCCACAGCATAGATCCTAATACAGGACAAAAGCTTTCTGAAGAAAGACAGGTACTTATTTTTCCTGCTAACTTATTTGTAACCAGCAAGGATACCCTACACCAAGCCATTGGCGAAATTCAAGATGATTTGGTAGCACAAATCAAGTTTTTTGAAAACGAAGGACGATTTGATGAGGCTAAAAGAATTCAAGAAAGAACTGAATTAGACCTAGAAATGATGCGTGAATTAGGTTATTGTTCAGGCATAGAAAATTACTCTCGTTATTTTGATAAGCGCCAACCAGGTACGCGGCCATTCTGTTTGCTCGATTATTTTCCTAAAGACTATTTGTTGATGATCGACGAAAGCCATGTAACAATACCACAAATACGTGCTATGTGGGGAGGAGACAGGGCTAGAAAAGTAAATCTAGTAGATAATGCTTTCCGGTTACCTGCTGCACTTGACAACAGGCCTTTAAATTTCAATGAATTTGAAACACTCATTAACCAAGTAGTCTTTGTAAGTGCTACACCAAGTGATTATGAATTAAGGCAATCAGAAGGTGTAGTTATAGAACAATTAATTCGGCCTACGGGATTGTTAGACCCAGAAATAGAAGTAAGGCCTAGCCTCAATCAGATTGACGATTTGTTAAATGAAGTGGCAGATCGTATAAAAAAGCAAGAACGCGTATTAATTACAACGCTGACTAAGCGTATGGCTGAGGAACTAACCAAATATTTAGAAAGAGCAGGCGTTAAATGTAGTTATATACATTCTGAAATTAAAACATTAGAAAGAATAGATATTCTAAGGGACTTGAGATTAGGTGTAATCGATGTATTAGTTGGAGTAAATTTACTTAGAGAAGGATTAGATTTACCAGAAGTTTCCTTGGTGGCTATTTTAGACGCAGACAAAGAAGGCTTTTTAAGAAATGTAAAATCACTCGTGCAAACTATTGGAAGAGCAGCTAGGAATGAAGATGGCAAAGTAATCATGTATGCAGACACCATTACCCAATCTATGGAGACAGCTATTGACGAAACAAGAAGAAGACGTAGTATACAGATGGAGTATAACATAGCCCATAATATTACGCCTAGATCAGTACATAAATCTAGAGAAGCCATTTTAGAGCAAACCAAAGTAGGGCAACAGACACAAGCGGCACAGTACTACGTAGAAAAAGAACCAAGTGTAGCAGCTGATCCTATCATACCTTACATGCGTAGAGATGAGCTAGATAAGCTTATACAGGCCACAGAAAAGAAAATGTTGGCTGTAGCCGATAAACTAGACTTCATAGAAGCTGAACGTCTTAAAAACGAACTAGAGGCCCTAAAACAGATTGCTGCTAATAAAACCTATAAAAATTGAGCATGCTAGTTTTAAAACTGTTGAGAATACATGCAAACGAGTTATCTATTGCAAGGCTAGCTAAAGTCATGCATTAGCTATTAAAATTAGTTTTTCATATAAATTATGTCTATAGTAATAGAAGTTAAAGCTATACCAAAATCGAGAATTTCAGCTATTACTATAGATAAATTAGGTAGGTTATGTATTCGAATAACTACCGCCCCTGAAAACGGAAAAGCTAACCAAGAAATTATTAAGCTAATTGCAAAAACGCTCAAGCTTCCTCAAGCTAATGTAGAAATTATATCTGGGTTTACAACAAGGTTGAAAAAGATTAAAATAACAAGCTCCTTTTCAAATGAAAGCCAGCTTGTGAGCTCATTACTTCCATCGGTGCAACAAAAACTATTTTAATAAATAATCCTCCAAACCTTCTTAAATACTTACCAGCATACATACTTTATTCTAGTAAGTAATCTACAAAGCATATACACACTACTAAGCTAATTTTTACTTCATATACCTTGTATATTATAAATAATTGTGTATAATATAGATATAGATCAAACGTAGATTTATAAGCATTAAATAAAGTGTAAGAGGAATATTATTAACCTTATTAATGCTTTTTTATAAAAAAATTATTACATTATTGATAATAGGTTAAAAACATATAATTATGCCTTATAAACATAATTCTGAGTTACCTAAAAATATAACTAATAATCTTCCAGAGCATGCACAAGATATTTACCGAGAAGCTTTTAATCATGCATGGGAGGAATATAAAGATCCTAGCAAGCGAAGAGAAGGTAGTAGAGAAGAAGTAGCGCACCGTGTAGCATGGTCAGCTGTAGAAAAAAAGTATGTGAAGTCGTCAAGCGGTAACTGGGTAGAAAGAAAGTGACGACTAGAGTATTATGCTAAGGCAAGGCCAGGTTAATCTTCATATTGAAGCAGTATGTGTGTTATATAAAAGGCTTACATAAGTAAAATATATATATATTGTTTTTATCCTATCAGTGAGTTTCTAATAAAATAAAAGTATTAAACAATTTATTTGAATCTGGCTTCTAACTACAACCCTTTAAAAAATATCCCCCTCCCCATCAATTTATCAACATCAACTTTAATAAAATATATATTTAAAATATAAATATATTGTTTTTGTTAGCGTGTGGATTTGTGGAAAAGTTTAAATCTACCAGCATTTTATTAAAATTGTCAGCATTTAGTGTATAGATCTTGAGTTATGCACATATAATCCAATTTAAAAACTTCTGTTAATCAGTCACATATATATAATATGTGAATAACAAATTATAAAGCTGTTTTTTATAATACTTTTACTTATATGTGGATATAGTTGTGGATTGTAAAAGGTAAAAGTGTAAAAGTGAGCATTATTCAGTTTGTTACCCCTTAAAAGACCATTTTAGGAAATAGTACTACTTATTTATAGACACTAATACACATTATACACAGAGTTATCCACACATAATTGTTTAGTTAAGTTATTTATAAGAAGTTTATGCTATTTCAGCCATTGATTATGGTTAGGAAGCATTAAATGAACAATTTCGATTCTATATCAGTCTATAGTTCAATTCACACGAGAAAGAACAGAAGTTATGTAATCCTAAATCTTCCATTTATTAAGTGCATATACGGAGCAGAAAGAATTTTACAGCATCATTAACGTAATAAGGCTTTTCTAATAAATAAATTATACTACAAAAAATTAGAAGCAAGCAGAATTGCTATTGTATGTAAGTGTTTAGAAATAGTAAGTGTTTAAAAACAATATAGTTAACATATATCCTAACTATACTATGCTATGGATATTTTTAAGCAGTATAACTTAAAGAAAAGCCTGCTTCGCATATAAAACCTTGTCCTGGAATTCTACCTTCCAAAAATCCTGAGGTTTTATACAATATATTGCCATGTAGTGATAGATAAGAATTAATCTTGAACTTGTTATAGATACCTACTAATCCACCCCAGTAATTTCTATCTTCTACTGTATCAGCTGGTTCCAGTACTAACTTAGGTTGGTACCATATATTAGTTGCTAGATCTAGCGTATAGTTTTTATACGTATAAAGTTCATCAGTTTTACATCCAACTCCTCCATAGTATTGTGTGTAAAAAGGTGACTTACCGATATTTAGACTAATTAAAAAAGTTTTTTCTTGATTATTAATGAAATTATCTAGGTAATAGCTTATTCCAAAAGGAGTTAAGCCTATTCTAATTATAGGTATATAAGCTATATTTTTCCATGTTAAGCGAGGTATGCTAAATATTTTTTCTTTTTTAAATAGCTGTGCATAAAAAGACCAGATGGAAACATATAATACAGGATTAAGAAAAAATATAGCAGCATTTGTTCTGAGTGTGCTTAGGCTTATTCTATCTGAATCATATTTGAGTTTTAGCGTTGACAAGTAGTGTAAAATATCATTACCTAGCGTTGGTCTATCAGTAATTAATATATATCCTAATAGATTAGTAAATGCTTTAAAGAAAAGGTTGTAATTTCTATAATCTAAAGATCCTATCTTGAAATTTTTTAAAATAAACTCATTAGCTAATACAGCATTTGCTTCATTACCAGCTATTGCTTTTAATAGTTCTCTATCAGTATGTGTGAAGCGCTCTTCTAATTCATCAAACTGATTATAATGTGTAATAGCGCCCAATCCATTCATAGGTATAAAAAGACACGGTATACTACCAAAAAGAAGCGAGAGACCATATCCATCTACCCGCTTGTTAAAGCTTCGTTGCCTAAATCCATGTCCACTTACTTCATGAGCAAACAGCATTAGTAAATCATTGCATAGGTTATTTCCAACTAATGTAGACCATCTTACCCAAAAGCTATCTTTAGCTTTATCAGAAATATACTTGTCCTCTAGTTCATTCAAAAGATTTCTGCTTCCTATAAGCCATGAAGAAGTAGCATAAGGGCTTCCATAATGATCAAGAATAAACGACTTTTCTATAAGCTGGGTATGGTTTAACTTATTTGTATCTGTAGTATCTGTAGCATATGTATGAATGGGAATTAATAACAATAAAAAAATTAATAGATATTTGAAGCTGCTATTTTTACAAGGTATAAATGGTATATGCATTTTATAGAGATGGATAGGAATATAGTTCGTAATTGATATGTTTAGTATAAATTCAACAAGAGTTACTTTTTAATTTGGTTAAAATATTAAAATAGTGCTACAACAAATATTAGTTTTAATTGTTAGCCGATACTTTTGATTCTTTAGAAGCACTTTCACCTGGCTTTTTAATTTCAATATAAATTTCTTGGGCACCTTCCGTATGTTCTACAGATAGCCCTTCTGAATTGTAAAATGCTACTTTGCCTTGCTCGTTTTGATACATCAGCAACACTTCTATTTTGTTTATATTTTGAAGCATTTTTAAAGCCTCATCAAAATCTTTTGTAAGAATAGCCGTAGCATATGCGCTTGCTGTCATACAATCATTTGCCAATACAAAAGCAGCTACTATATTCCCATAAACTGGATAACCTGTTTGTGGGTCAATAATAATATGCATGTTCTGTTCACTTTCCCAAGGAGCATACTGCCTAACTACAGAAATAGCTTTGTCAGTTAGCTTGCTGTGTATAGAAAAAGGTTCAATTATAAATTTGCTTTCGGCTATGGTTTGTTTTACTTGCCATGGCTGCTTGTCACTGTTTACTCCATGGGCTACTGCTTCATTTCCCAATTCTATACACAAATCTTTTACACCTTTAGAATGTAAAAAAGCTACTATCACATCTATCGCATAACTAGAAATGATACTATTCAAATCCACTGTAACTCCTTCTTTTAATTTTTTTACTCGCTTCTGATTTACTACTATATAATCCAAACCAATGTATTCTTGTAAAGCTTGTATTTCTGAATCAATAGGACGTATACCTCTTTGTAGATTATTTTTCCATAGGTTGATAAGAGGGGCTACAGTAGGGTCAAAAGCTGCTTGTGTTTCATTATATATCTCTTTGCTTTTAGCAAAGACCGGATATAAATAAGGAGATTCAAAATGGAATGCTGTACAATCATGCTTGTTAAACTTAGATAATTCTGAGTCTTTGTTAGACGCGTCCAATACTTGAGTTACATCAGTTAACAAAGCTTCAATTTCAGTTTGATAGTTCGCATCTCCTTTTATTTTGTATTGTATAGTATAGTTTTTACCTGATACTTGCCCTTGCAAGGATATAACTTGCGACTTTTCTTTTCTAACCGAAATAACAAGCAAGAATAATAACAGTAGTATTAGCAACCATTTATATTTATTAGCCCATCTAAATAGTAATTTTAGATACCTTAAGACTATTGATTTAATGTTAGGTTTAGTGTCTTTTGTATAAATTTCTATGCCATCCATTTTTATATTATTGCTTTGTACCTAATTTCTTAGTTCCTTTACCGTGAAATATGCTTGCATCAAAAGCTAGCTAAAAATACATTAAAAGCTGCAAATACGTGGCCTATAGTTTGGGATAAATGGGTTATACATTCTAAACTGCTTAATACACTCCATCTACAGACTCTGTTATGCGCAAAGATTATCTAAATAGTACCAAAGATTCGCTATCTGCACCTGAAAAAGAAATAGAGCGTGCATTGCGGCCACACGTGTTTGCTGACTTTACAGGCCAAGAAAAAATTGTTGCGAATCTAAAAATTTTTGTACAAGCTGCAAAAGAACGTAAAGAGCCCTTAGACCATGTTTTGTTACATGGACCTCCTGGTTTAGGTAAAACTACTTTGGCTCATATTATTGCCAATGAATTGGGTGCTAATATACGTATTACTTCTGGGCCAGTGCTAGACAAGCCTGGTGATTTAGCTGGGCTGCTTACCAATTTAGCTCCTTATGATGTATTATTTATTGACGAAATTCATCGGTTAAATCCGATTGTGGAAGAATACCTTTATACAGCTATGGAAGATTTTAAAATTGATATTATGCTAGATTCTGGCCCTAGTGCTCGCAGTGTACAGCTTAATTTAAACCCTTTTACCCTAATAGGCGCTACCACTCGTTCTGGTTTGTTAACTTCTCCTTTGCGTGCTCGTTTTGGAATTAACACTCGACTAGCATACTATGATGTGGCTTTGTTAACGCAAATTGTGAAAAGATCTAGCCAAATTTTAAATGTACCTATAGAAGAATCTGCTGCTTACGAGTTGGCACGTAGGAGTAGAGGTACACCTAGGATTGCTAATACTCTATTAAGGAGGACACGTGACTTTGCACAGATAACTGGTAGTGGAACCATTACACAACAAATAGCACAAATGGCTTTAAACGCATTGGACGTAGACGAAGACGGATTAGATGAAATGGATAACCGTATATTATCCACTATTATTGAAAAATTCCATGGAGGACCTGTAGGTATTTCTACTATATCTACGGCATGTGGTGAGGAGTCAGAGACAATTGAAGAAGTGTATGAGCCATTCTTAATACAAGAAGGTTACCTACACCGTACACCGAGAGGCAGGGAAGCAACACCAAAAGCTTATAAGCATTTAAAATTGGCACCTCCTCAGCGTGCAGGCACACTTTTTGAGTAATATTTAAAAAGAATATGATTAAATCCATTATTGTAGCTAAGGCAGTTAACCACGTAATTGGAAACAAGGGCACATTACCTTGGCATATGCCTGCAGATCTGAAGCATTTTAAAAAACTTACTGATGGGCATCATGTTATTATGGGCAGGAAGACTTTTGAATCTTTACCAGGACCTTTGCCAGGACGTAAAATAATTATATTAAGTCAAAGCTTAAACTATCAAGCAGAAGGTTGTATAGTAGTGCCTAGTTTAGAAATGGCTTTGGAAGTAGCAAATCAAGCTAACGAAACAGAAGTATTTATAGCAGGAGGAGCAGCTGTTTATAGAGAAGCATTAGGTATAGTAGATAAAATTTACTTGACAGTTATTCATACAGACGTAGAGGGTGATACTTTTTTTCCGACATTGGAAGATCATCAATGGACAGAAGTTAGTACAGTTTCTCATAACCTTGATATCAAACATACTTATCCATATGATTTTATAGAGCTGGCAAGGCGTATTTGATATCTATAAAACTTATAGACATATGCGTACAGAAATTATAAGCATAGGCAGTGAGTTGTTGCACGGAGAGGTATTAGATAGCAATGCACAACATATAAGTGCAGCGCTTTCTCAAATAGGGTTGCAGGTTATGCAAATAACGGTCGTACCCGATGAAATTGAAGCTATAGTAGAGGCTTTAGCAGCAACTAAGCAGCGTAGCTGTAAAATTGTTATTACTACTGGTGGATTAGGGCCTACTTCAGATGATGTAACTAAAGAAGCTTTAGCTAAATATTTGGATTGTCCTGCTGTAGTTTTTAGTAAAGAAAGGCTATCTAATTTAGGAGCTGTGGATACTCCAGTTATACAGTATCTCGAACGAGCAACAAATTCTTCCGTTAATATTTCTGATTTACAATGTGGTGGTATTAATAACCTTTTAGGAACAGCCTCTGGCATATACTGTAAACAGGGTAATCAAATTTTAATAGCTTTACCGGGAGTACCTACCGAAATGCAGGCTATGCTACGGTATACTGTATTACCTTACCTACAATCTAATTTTACCTTACCCAGCTTTTACCAAAAAACTATTTGTACCATAGGTATATCAGAAGAAGAAATAGCAACTATACTAGCTCTGTGGGAAAGCCAATTACCTGCACCTATAAAACTAGCCTACTTACCTGATCTAGCAACTGTAAAGATTAAACTTGCAGCAACTGTATCTACTTGGGAGGAATCTAAGCGGCTAGTAGAAGAAGAATTTTTAAGGGCCCTACCTCTTATTAAGCCGTATGTATATGGATATAATACAGATACGATAGAAGAAGTAATAGGTAGTTTGCTTAAGTCACAAGAAAAGAGTCTCGCTGTTGCTGAGAGTTGTAGCGGTGGTTATGTTTCTCAGTTAATTATTCAAGTTCCTGGTAGTTCTACATATTATCAGGGCGGAATAGTTGCTTATAATAATACTGTTAAGCATAAAGTCCTTGGTGTAGCAGAAAATACATTATTGCAATATGGCGCGGTAAGTCAAGAAACTGCTATGGAGATGGCACAAAATGTGCGTCTTAAGTTAAAGGCTGATATAGGATTGGCAACTACTGGTATTGCAGGGCCAGGTGGAGGAACTATAGAACACCCTGTGGGAACTGTGTGGGCTGCTTATGCAGATGAAAACACATGTTATGCACAAAAGCTACAATTAAACAATAACAGATTATATAATATTCAACTAACTGCTTATCATTTACTTGATCTATTGAGAAAGAAGTTGCAAAGTAAATAATAAGGTTCTTGTCTACGCATAGCCTTATTTTTTTTATATGTAAACAATTAAAAAAAATACAAAGCAAGCCTATAAGCCGAGTTCTGTACGCTGTTCTTCTATAAGAGAACCGAGCGTGCTTATCATTTATCTGGGTCTGCAATCACTTGCATCCTCTAGCGGCCTACCCATGTTGCCTTTCAATAATTGAAATACAGACGAGCAGCCTGTTATCCCCTTTTATGGGAAAGCAACACTTACTTGGCCTTGCAACCCCTAAGGTTTACCGTGCCTTTGTTGTCACCAACAAAGCGGTGGGCTTTTACCCCACCTTTTCACCCTTACCTATTACTAGGCGGTTTATTTTCTGTGGCACTGTCTGCTATCCTAGCTTTCTTACTAGGTGCCTTCCTGTTAAGAAGTAGGGCGCTCTATGTTGCTCGGACTTTCCTCCCTGGTACTTTTACCAGAGCGATAAGCCAGCTTGCTTGTATCTTTATAAGTTGTTAAGTGACCGAAAAAAACGATTCCATCTTATTTTACCAAACCCACTTTTCAGGGCATCTATGGAACCTAAAACCAAAATAGCTTTACCGACTAGATGATCTTCTGGTAAAAATCCCCAAAATCTAGAGTCTACGGAGTTGTGTCTATTATCGCCCATTACAAAGTAATAGTTTTGTTTAAATGTATACAATTTAGTTTCTTGTCCATTAATCCATAACTTTCCATCTTCTACATGTGCTTCTTGGTTTGTGTCATATAATATAATTGTTTTTTCGTATTTTTCAAGGGTTTCTTGATTAATATTTATCACCATTCCTTTAGCTGGTATAGTTATAGGGCCAAAATTGTCTTCATTCCAAGCTAAATTCCTGCTATGTGGGTAAACAGACGGATTAAAAAAGTATTTAGGAGAAACAATAATCTCTGAACTTTTTATATAGGGTAATACTTTTAATGTTTCTGCGGTTTGTGAATTAGTATGAATTAGAAAACCTTCCCTAACGGCCATATACTCTTTAATATTATATTTATTAAAAAAGCGTTCTGTAAGATTTTCTGCTGTTTTTAAATAGTATCTATATTGTAATTGAGAAGGAGGGAGCTGTAGTTCTCCGTCAATATAAACTTGCATATTGTCAATTTGTATAGTTTCTCCAGGGAGCCCCACACATCTTTTAATATAGTAAGTTCTCAGGTCAATAGGCTTATCTAGTTCGGTGGTACAATTAAAAATAACCTTATCGCCTCTTTTTACGCTGGAGAAACCAGGCAGCCGATAGCTAGGCAATTGAAGCCAAGTTAAGTAAGAAGGGATCTCTGTGCCTCTAATGGTTTGGTGCATTAAAGGAAGCTGCAAAGGGGTATGAGGAGTACGTGCACCATAATGTAGCTTACTTACTAAAATAAAATCCCCAGCCAATATGGTTTGTTCCATGGAAGACGTAGGTACCTGAGAAGGTTCTGCAACAAGCCAGTGAATAAGTGTAGCAGTTAAAATAGCAAAGGATAATGCACTAATCCATTCTCGTAAAGGTGACTTTTTTTTAGTACTTTCAGCAGCTTTATTTCTCGAAAATAATTTCATCTTTTAAAATAATTTTTTCACAATTAAGTGTTTTAGAAATACAGATATTGTTAATCTTAGATAGGTAAAGGGATAAAACTAAGCTGCATTAACTTAAAATTGATACTTTTTTATATATAACAAAACTATACTAATTCGGCAATGTTAAACTATAGACTATTAACTTTTAAGATTTAGAAAATCGTCCATTCCTAGCACACCTTTTTTGTCTTGTATCCACTCGGCTACTAATACTACACCTTGAGCAAAGCTTTCTCTGCTATGTGCTGTATGTTTGAGCTCTAAACTTTCTAAATTAGAAGAATAGTTGATAATATGTGTGCCTGGGCTTTCAGAAATTCTTTGAGATATAATACTAACCGTATCAGGTTCTTGCGTGGCTGTGTTAATCCATTTTGTTTTTGTAGTTGAATTTTTAATAATATCTTCTGCTAGCTGGATGGCTGTACCACTCGGTTGGTCCTTTTTCGTAATGTGATGCGCCTCTTCTATACTGACTGTATAACCAGGAAGGCGATTCATATACTTTGCTAATAGCGCATTGAGTTTAAAGAATATATGAACTGCTAAGCTAAAATTAGCTGCATAGAAAAAAGTACCTTGTGTTTCTCGGCAATATTGTTCTATGGCAGGTTGATGTGTTAACCAACCGGTTGTTCCTGAAATAATGGGTATGCCTTGTTGTAAACAGGTATATATATTGTTATAAGCAGCTTCTGGCTGGCTAAACTCTATGGCCACATCTACAGTTTGCGGTGTTAACTGCGTTAGCACCTCCTTATCTTGGTGGTCTAGCCGATAAACTATTGTATGCCCCTTCTCCAAGGCTATCTGCTCAATGGCCTTCCCCATTTTACCGTAACCAATTAAGGCTATCTTCATCTTTATCTTTTGGTCTTAAACTTATATTTAATCCTATACTGGTATTCTGAGCTGTATCGTTGGAATCACTAGGTTGTATAATTACTTCTAAATCATCCGAAACATCAAAAGTTTTGAGTGTTCCTCCTACATAAGCATCAAATACATTAATTAAATGCCATAGTGCAGAGGCTAGTATAAAAATAGTACGGTCCCTTTTCCTGCCATCCATGAAGTTGACTAAGTTTTGTGGCATTGATTTTCCTTTGTTCTCGTAATTTTCAATTAAGTCTCTTTTTGTAGTAGTATACTCTTCATGGTTATAAATAGCTCCCCAAGCCAATAGCCCAAACACTCCATAAATTAAAGGAACACGCCAGTAGTTTTTGTTATAAACTTGCCCTAAACCTGGTATTATAGCTGAATATAACCAAGCTTTTTGGGTATGCGTAGGAGCATCTTCTAATAATTTCTTCCTTGGGTGTACATTTTTTAGTTGCTGCTTTTGCTTATTCTTATTTACTAGAGGCTGTGTTTGCTTAAGAGGTGTTTTTATAAGCATGCTACCAGCATGTAAAGAAGACATAATTGGCTCAAAGCTAAGATTTTGATAGTAATAGGTTGTGTAATAAGAAGAAACATCTGCTTGTGTTTTATAAAAGGCAAAAGCATTGTCTAAATTTATTGATGCCAAAGCTATGCATAGAAAAGCCCTAAGTTTAAACATAGTTATGGGAATAATATACGGGTAATTCTATTTAAATCCTGCACGTTGTTAAATGTAATACTAATTTCTCCATTTCCTTGTGAATAGGTTCTTGCTTTTACAGGAGTAGTAAGCTGATTGGTAAGCTTAGTAGTTATCTCTTCCAGCATACTCGAAAAAGTAGCGTTAGTGTTGTGCTTCTTATGACTGGTTGCAGCTTGTGATTTATTAGAAATATTTCTAGCTAGCTCTTCTACTTTTCTAACGGATAAGTCTTGCTTGATTATTTCTTCTAAAATACCTAGCTGAGCTGTCGTAGTACCTACATTAATTAATGCTCTAGCATGGCCCATACTTATCTTTTGATCTTTTAATGCAATTTGTATATCTGGCGGAAGTTTAAGAAGCCTAAGGTAATTGTTAACAGTTGCCCTATTTTTGCCTACCCTGTTTCCGAGTGTTTCTTGTTTAAGATTGCATTCTGTTAGCAGCCTTTGGTAGCTTAGTGCAATTTCTATAGGGTTTAAGCTTTCTCGTTGTATGTTCTCAACCAAAGCCATTTCCAACATCTGCTGGTCATCTGCTGTACGTATATAAGTTGGCACAGACTTTAAACCAGCCCTTTTAGATGCCTGTAGCCTCCGTTCACCAGCAATCAGTTGATACTTGTTAGGACCAATTTGCCGGATAGTTAGTGGCTGTATAACACCATGTACTTTAATAGATTCACTTAATTCATTAAGGGCTTCTTCGTCAAAAGTCTTTCTAGGTTGTAAGGGGTTAACTTCAATTTGCTCTATTGGGGTTTCTCTTAGCGGGTTAATTTCTCCTTTTTCTGTAAAGTAGCTACTATCTTGTAATAATGCTTGGAGGCCTCTTCCAAGTGCATTTTTTTTAGTTGTTGTTTCTTTCATATTTATACAACTTACGCAGTGGTAGCTAAGCCTGAAGTGGCTTGCTTGCTAATAATTTCTTGTGCAAGGTTTAGATAGCTGATTGCTCCTTTGCTTTCTCCGTCGTATAAAATAGCTGGCTTGCCAAAACCTGGGGCTTCACTTAGCTTAATGTTTCTGGGTATAATGGTATCAAAAACCATTTTATTAAAATGGGTTCTAACTTCTTCTACGATTTGGTTAGAAAGCCGCAGTCTAGAATCATACATAGTCATTAAAAGACCTTCTATTTCTAAATCTGGGTTCAATCTAGTTTGGATAATCTTAATAGTATTGAGTAGCTTACCTAATCCTTCTAAAGCAAAGTATTCACATTGAATAGGTATAATTAAAGAATCTGCAGCTGTTAATGCATTAATAGTTAATAAACCTAAAGAAGGCGCACAATCAATCACAATATAAGCATACTTATCTTTGAGTTGTGCTAAAGTGCTTCTCATTCTTTCTTCTCTATGTTCAAAATTTATCATTTCGACTTCTGCACCCACTAGGTTGATATGAGAAGGAATTATTTCCAAATAATCTAATGCTGTTTTTTGGACGACATGTTGTGGTGCTATTTCACCAATCATACACTCGTAAATGCTACTAGTTACTTGTTTGGGATCTATTCCTAGCCCAGAAGTAGCATTAGCTTGTGGATCTACATCTGCTATTAAAGTTTTATGTTCTAAAACAGCTAGGCTAGCAGCTAGATTAATGGCGGTGGTAGTTTTTCCAACTCCACCTTTCTGATTGGCAATGGCTATTATTTTTCCCATTCGCGTATTGTAAATTGATCAGTATTTAGATAGATAAACTTGTATATCGTTTGACCTAATCTAACAATTTTATTGATACAAACAAAGATCGTTAATTTTTTATATAGCTCTAGTATAATTTATTGATAAGTATCTTCCTATTCATAACTTATTATTTTAAATAGAAAAGTGGAACCGATCAGCTTTCTTAAAAGCTATAAAAGTATAAAGTTGAAATAGATATGTTGCAGTTAGAAGGCTAAGTCAATTCGGGTTAATTAAATATTTTGAAGCTACTGAAAAATTTAAAGACGTTTGCTGAAAGAGTTGAACTTACTACTTAAGACACTCCAGAAAGTTATTCTTGATGGCCAGTTAAAAGCTAATGCTGGTTTAGTGATTGACCGAGTACTCCTCATTGCTGCTCAATTATAACAAATTAGCAGCCGGATCTCGTTAACAATAAACTTAAGCAAACATAAAAAAACCTGAGTGCTATTGAGCCTCAGGTTTTTCATTATTGCCATACAATTATCGTAAGTTTACATCATACCCCCCATACCTCCACCCATTCCAGGAGCTCCTACGCCTGGCTTATCTTCTTCTTTCTCATCCGCTATTACACATTCGGTAGTAAGTAATAATGATGCTATGGAAGCAGCATTTTCTAAAGCAAGTCTAGTCACTTTTGTAGGGTCTATAACACCTGCTTCATATAAGTTTTCGAAGTTACCCGTTCTAGCATTATAACCAAAATCACCTTGTGCTTCTCTAATTTTCTGTACTATTACAGCACCTTCGCCACCAGCATTGCTCACAATAGTCCTAAGTGGTGCTTCTAATGAGGTACGAACAATATTTATTCCTGTAGCTTGATCTTCATTTTCTACCTCAATATTTTCTAAAGCAGGTATGGTTCTTATTAAAGCTACACCTCCACCAGCAACCACGCCTTCTTGTACAGCTGCTCTAGTAGCATGTAATGCATCGTCTACCCTATCTTTCTTTTCTTTCATTTCTACTTCAGTAGCAGCTCCTATGTATAGAATAGCTACGCCACCTGATAGCTTAGCTAAGCGTTCTTGTAGCTTTTCTCTATCATAATCTGAAGTAGTATTTTCTATTTGAGATCTAATTTGGCTAATTCTTGCTTGTATATCCTCTTTCTTGCCACTTCCATTGACAATAAGTGTATTTTCTTTGTCAATATTAATTTTTTCAGCAGTACCTAGATAATCAAGCGTAGTATTTTCCAGTTTATAGCCTCTTTCTTCAGAAATAACCGTTCCGCCAGTAAGTATAGCTATATCTTCTAGCATGGCTTTTCTTCTATCTCCAAATCCAGGAGCTTTTACAGCAGCTACTTTTAAAGCACCTCTTATCTTATTAACTACCAAGGTAGCTAATGCCTCACCTTCTATATCTTCTGCAATAATAAGCAAAGGTCTACCTGTTTGTGAAATAGCTTCTAGAATAGGAAGCAATTCTTTCATAACAGAAATCTTTTTGTCACAGATTAAAATATAAGCATTACCTAATTCTGCTTCCATTTTTTCTGTATTAGTAACAAAATAAGGAGATAAATATCCTCTATCAAACTCCATACCTTCTACCACTTTTACTTCTGTTTCAGTACCTTTTGCCTCTTCTACAGTAATAACTCCATCTTTTCCTACTTTATCCATTGCATCAGCGATCATCTTACCAATTTTATTGTCGTTGTTGGCAGAAATGGTAGCGACTTGTTCTATTTCTTTAGAATTGCTGATTTTTCGAGAATTTTGTTTTAACTTCTCTACAACAGCTTCAATAGCCTTATCTACTCCCCGCTTCAAGTCCATAGGGTTAGCTCCTGCTGCCACGTTTTTAATACCTGCTGAAAAGATAGATTGAGCAAGGACAGTAGCTGTGGTAGTACCATCACCAGCTCCGTCTGCTGTTTTAGAAGCTACTTCTTTTATCAGCTGAGCTCCTAGATTTTCAACCGGATCTTTAAGTTCTATTTCCTTTGCTACAGATATACCATCTTTGGTTATGCTAGGTGCGCCGTATTTTTTATCAATTACCACATTCCTTCCTTTAGGCCCCAGTGTTACTTTTACAGCATTAGCCATGGTATCTACGCCACTTTTAAGTTTTGCTCTCGCTTCTGAATCAAAAATTATATGCTTTGCCATAGTTTTCTTAATTTTTTGTGGTTATAGATGTTATATAATTCTTATTTACTTTTAAATTTTAGACAATAGCATAGATGTCCGATTCACGCATAATCAGGTAATCTTTTCCATCTATATTAAGTTCTGTGCCTCCGTATTTACCATACAAGACATTGTCTCCTACTTTGACAGTTAATGGCTCATCTTTTTTACCTGGTCCTACTGCAACTACTTTACCTTTTTGTGGTTTTTCTTTAGCAGTATCAGGTATATATAGGCCTCCTGCTGTTTTTTCTTCTGCAGCTGCAGGTTCTACTAGAACTCTATCAGCCAAGGGCTTTACTCTTATTTCAGTCATAAGTTAAGATAAATTATATATACGTTATTCTATGTTTAGCGTTTCCAATTTAGTATAGATTTAAAAACATTATATATTCTTCACATATTTTATGCCAAACATTAAAAAAGTACCACACATATCTATATATAAACTATTACTACTTCATATTGTGTAATTTTATAAGTAAAAAACTGACAAAATTACCTGTTTAAGAATTTTCAAGTTAATGTAGGTAACTAGGAGGGGTATTTATGAATTTTATTGATGGTAGGTATCTCTAATAGTAAGGATAGTTTTTATAATACTGCATGAAGTTATGAATGGAAGACATCTTATTTCCTAAAGTAAAAATTGATGGTATATCTTATCCATTACTTAGGATTTACCATAATATTAAAAGATATTGTTAAATACATCCATATTTTGCAAACTCAGCCAGTTTTTATAGTTCTTGTAAAATTTGAATAAAACATAGTTAATATCTTTTTGATTTACTGAGTTTATATTATTAAAATTAAAAATAACAAGAAGCTACAGCTATATGCTAGAGTCTATTCTTATCTTAGGCAGTTTCTTAATATAAAGCTATGAAAATCAATAAAATTACGTGCAGTAATAGTAATTTATATTTTGTCTATTAGCAACTTTAACGATATCATACAAAAGTGGACAGTCTATGCCTAAGAGGTCTGTAGAGTTTAATAGTGCACTTGTTGCTTTTATTGTATCCGTCCTATCTTAAAGCGTACTATTTCTTCTTTAATAAATCACAATAACCTTAATTGGAAAGCTATTATTGTATTTGATGGTGTAGAGCCCTATCGAATTAGTCAACGATTCCAGAGTTCAATCAATACACATTACTAAAACAGATAAATCTAATCATGTAGGTGAAGTTAGGAATCAAGGTATGCAGTAAGTAAAGGCAGTATAGATAGCTTTTGTAGATGATGACTATTTGTCATTCGATTATGTAGATCGTTTAGCTGAAGAGATTCAATTGAATAATAATGTTGGATCAGTTATTTTTCTATAAGTATCATCCTACAAGGGCCAAATTTATACCTGCTCCTCAAGACGAAAATTTCTCAAAATGCCATGTTGGGATTAGCTTTAGTATGAAAACTTCTTTATTTCATGATTTCATGCAGGAACAAAGTATAAGCCAGGTCCAACAGAAGATTTGACTTGCTTGGTTATATTCAGAGAGCGAGGGCACAAAATGGTTATGTTACCCTATATAACCTATTAGATACGAGAAACTCAATTTAACCATGATGTTAATCCATATAATTGTATTAGAGTATACATCAATTTATTAATATTACCAAGTGTAATTATATCTCTATAAGCTTATACATCTCTGAAATAGAATAGAAGTAAGTAAAAGGTTGCGAACTTTTCTGTATTACAGGCTAAACAGGTTTTTAGCTTGGCATTTATTGCTCAATAGGCATGTTTGTAAGCTATATATGATAATTTTTACAGAAAAAGTCTTTATTTGTAGTTAACAGACGGATTTTATGCTTGTAAAAGATTACAAGTGTAGAATCTATCTGTATTAGTCAATTATCTAAAAAATTTAAATCGGTAAATTTTCAGTGCAAGCAACAGATTTGATCTCCCTGTATACAACAAATAGTTGGATAAAAGAGTTAACAAAAAGCATACATAATTCTTCCCATTCATTTATCCGTTTAAAAGGTTTAGCTGGTAGCTTACCGGCTATATTGGGTGCTGCTTTACATCAATTAAATAATTTTACACAGATATTTATTTTGCAAGATAAAGAGGCGGCTGCTTATTTATATACAGACTTGCTTAATTTACTTGGTCCTCAGAAAATAGTGCTATATCCAGCCATAGAGTATCAGACAGACAGCAAAGCTCTTTTAGATACTGCAGCTAACTTAATGCGTAATGAAATTTTACAGCAGCTTAAACCAAATAATAAAATCTCTAAAATTATTGTGACATATCCAGAAGCTATTGTTACAAAGGTGATAAGCCAGGATAGTCTAACTAAAAATGGCTGGAGTCTACAGCCAAAGGATAAAATAGTTTTATCAGAATTTATTAATACGCTTATCAACAAAGGGTTTGAAAAAGTAGATTTTGTATATGAAGCAGGTCAGTTTGCAATTAGAGGCGGTATTATAGATATTTTTTCTTATGGCAGCCAGCTTCCGTATCGAGTAGAGTTGCTAGGAAATGAAATAGAAAGTATACGTCTTTTCAATCCTTTTAATCAACTTTCAACAGATAAGGTAAAAGAAGCCTTTTTACTTTCTTATACTGAACCATTGAATACCCTAACCTATCAATCTTTCCTTGATTATTTACCTGTAAAATCAGTTGTGTGGTTAAAGGATTATGAAATGGTGCTCAACGCACTTAGAAATGAGAACGATAAAACAAATGGTAGCACTGAGCAGATAAGCACTTCAAGCACTGCTAATACTAAAAAGAATATAGAGTTAGACAAAGTATTATACGAAACTATTGAAGATTGGGAGCAAAATATAAGAAAATTTACCTGTATAGAATTTGGGAATAGATTTTATCTGGAAAGTAAAGAAGTAATTGAGTACAAATCTTCATCACAGCCTAGTTTCAACCAACAAATTAATTTGCTAGCCGAAAATCTGCAGCAAAATCAAAAACTAGGATTAGAAAATTTTATATTGGCTGAATCTACAAGCCAGTTTGAGCGTTTGGCTAATATGCTTGAAGAGCTAGATATAAAAGTACAATTCAAGGCATTGCCAATAGGGATCAGCCAAGGTTATATAGATCATCAAATAGGTATAGCATGCTATACAGAACATCAAATATTTGGTCGTTATTACCGTTATAAATCACCTCAAAAATATTCTAAGAGCCAAGCATTTACACTGAAAGAGCTTAACAATCTACAAACAGGTGATTATGTAGTACACATCGATTATGGTATTGCACGTTTTGCTGGACTTAGTAGGGTTTCTATAAATGATAAAGAGCAAGAAGTACTACGGCTTGTATATAAGGATAATGATGTAGTTTACCTTAGCCTACATGCTTTGCACAAAATCTCTAAATATACAGGCAAAGAGGGAATTGTTCCTACGATGAGTAAACTTGGTAGTGGTGCTTGGGAACAGAAAAAGTCAAAGGTAAAGCATAAGGTTCAAGTTATTGCTAAGGAACTTATTCAGCTATACAGTAAGCGGAAATACGCTCCTGGATTTGCATTTAGTAAAGATGCATTTTTACAGGCTGAAATGGAGTCCTCTTTTATATATGAAGATACCCCTGACCAAGCATCTGCTACTGCAGATGTTAAAAAAGATATGGAGGCACCACATCCCATGGATAGATTGGTATGCGGTGATGTAGGATTTGGAAAAACTGAAGTAGCTATTCGAGCGGCTTTTAAGGCTGTACAAGACAGTAAACAAGTTGCCATATTAGTTCCTACTACTATTTTAGCCTTACAACACTATGAAACATTTAAGAATAGGTTATCTAATTTTCCTGTCGAGGTTCAGTATGTTAATCGATTTAAATCCAAGCAGGAGATCAAAGGAATCCAAGAAGCTGTAGCTCAAGGTAAAATAGATATACTAATTGGTACCCATACAATTTTAGGCAAAGCATTTGGGTTTAAAGACTTAGGCTTATTAGTTGTTGACGAGGAGCAAAAGTTTGGAGTAAAGGCTAAAGATCGTATTAAAGAGCTTAAGGTAAATGTGGATGTGCTAACCCTTACTGCAACACCTATTCCTAGAACATTGCATTTCTCATTGATGGGCGCCAGGGACTTAAGTATTATTGCTACCCCTCCTTCTAACAGGCAACCTGTACAAACTTCCATACACACTTTTGATAAAAAAGTTATACAAGACGCAATTCACTACGAGGTACAACGAGGAGGACAAGTATTTTTTGTGCACAACCGTATAAATAATATTCAAGAAGTAGCAAACATGCTTCGTAAGCTAGTTCCTGAATACAGAATTGATATTGCACATGGACAGATGGATGGAGATCAGTTAGAGAAAAAGATGCTTACCTTTATAGATGGAGGATATGATATTTTAGTTTCAACTAATATTATAGAATCGGGCCTAGATATTCCAAATGCCAATACCATTATTATTAATGACAGCCATATGTTCGGTCTTTCAGATCTGCACCAAATGCGTGGTAGAGTTGGTAGATCTAACAAGAAGGCTTTCTGTTATTTAATAGCTCCACCTAACTCTAGCCTTACTGAAGAAGCCCGCAAGCGATTAAGTACTTTAGAGGAGTTTACAGAATTAGGAGATGGATTTAAAGTGGCTATGAGGGACTTAGATATTCGGGGTGCTGGTAATTTGTTAGGTGCTGAACAGAGCGGATTTATAGCTGATGTAGGTTTTGAAGCCTATTGTAAAATTCTAGACGAGGCAGTGCAAGAACTTAAAGAAAATGAATTTAAAGAGTTATTTGCAGAGGAGTTAGCTCGTAAAGGTCAGTTGTCTAATATAGATTGTACGCTTGAAACAGATTTGGAGTTATTAATTCCTACTAGCTATGTAAACAATGATACCGAACGTTTAAGACTTTATACTAAGCTAGATAACATAGAAAACGAAAAAGATTTGGAAAGCTTCCAAGTTGAAATACAAGATAGGTTTGGTACTCCACCAACGGCGGTCCAAGAACTTATTAAAGCTGTAAAACTTAGATGGGTAGCTAAAAAACTATGTTTACAGAAAATAAGACTAAAAGATAACATTATGCGGTGTTATTTTATTCCTTCGCCACCTAAAACTGTTTTTTCTGAAACGTTGACCCGTATACTTAATTATATACAGAAGTATCCTCAACGTTGTCAGATGAAAGAACTTAAAAGCCAACTAAGCTTAACTATACATGCCATTCATACGGTAGAAGAAGCGTATGATATTTTAAAATGTTTAGAGAATAATAGATAATCTCATGATTGATCAGCTAATTATTATAAGGAAAATTCAAACCTTTTAAAGTGCTATTTACCAGCAATGAATATTGTATTGATTGTGAAATAAAGCTTTGTGTTAGTTGTAAACGAAAATTTGAGAGGTATCCGTTCAGAGGTCTATATTAGACCTCTGCTTTTATAAATATTTTTAATCTTCTGGCGAGAAAGTGAGGGTTATTCAAATATTTTTCTAAATTTGAAGTAGGCGTCGCCTACTCTCTTTGTGTTAAAACTGGTAAATAATACATGCTAAGAGAGGATGATGAGCAATGCCCCCAAGTAAAAAGGGGGGCGGGCTCCTCTGTTGTTCTAGTTTAGCAGGGTATACCAGTACCTAACACAGCTAGATATGCGGAGGTCCCGCCCTCTTTTTATTTTTCATAGACCTTTTGGAACCTCGGGTCAGATAACACTGAATTAAACATGTTTCTATTAGAAAAGGTCTGTAGTATACTTGCTACATATACGGTTATATTATCTCATAAAGCCACTTATTTTTTAATCGCTTGTGTATTGTTTCTCTTTATTCTAATCCTAATTTTATTTAGAAATACTTTAAAGAAGTAAGTAGCTTAGCAAATAAAATTTGACTATGTTTTTTTGATATTGCTTTTCAAGCAATTATAAACTTATTTATGGTCATTATTTTAAAACTTGTTATTAGTTAAACTATATGCCAAAAATATCCATAGACATCATAATATTCATTGTATTTCTACTTGCTAACTTAATAATAGGGTTATGGGTCAGTCGTCACGTAAAAACCTTAAGAGATTATTCTATTGGTAACAAGGATTTCTCTACAGGTACTCTTGCTGCTACCATTGTAGCTACTGGAATTGGAGGTGGAGCTATGATTTATGGATTGGCTAATGTTTATAGTAGTGGGTTGCGGTTCATTATTCCCTTATTAGGAATGTCATTCGGTTTATTCTTAACAGGGCTTGTAACCGACCGAATGGGAGAGTTTCTCAATAATCTTTCTGTAGCTGAAGCTATAGGGAATTTATATGGGAAATCTGCTAGGATGGTTACTGCCTTTAGTGGAATATTATGGGGAATAGGAGTGATAGCCATACAATTTAAGGTGGTTTCCAAAATATTAACGTTAATATTGGGATTTGAAGGACCTGGAGTTACTATAGCAGCAGCCCTTATTATTATTATCTACTCAGCTTTTGGAGGTATTAAAGCGGTTACCATAACAGATATATTCCAATTCTTTGCTTTTGGTATATTCATACCCATACTAGCTTTAGTCATCTGGAATAGCATCAAAGAGCCTCATAAAACTTTACATGTTCTAAGTACTAACCCAATCTTTAGTTTTAAAGAATTGATAAGTTGGGACACGAAATTTGCAAACTTTTTAACTTTATTAATATATGGTGTAACACCTACCATGGTACCAGAGGTATTTCAAAGAATAGCTATGGCAAAAGACCCTATACAAGCAAAAAAAGCACATATTTATGCGGCAGGTATATCTGTTTTAATGTGTTTGTTTATAATTTGGATAGGTATTTTGTTACTAGCCAATAATCCTAATTTAGTTCCTAGTAACTTAATCAACGCTATTATCGATAATTATTCTTATACCTGGCTGAAGGGTCTTATTGGTGTAGGCATTGTATCAATGGCCATGTCTACGGCTGATTCTAGTCTAAATGCTTCTGTGGTATTATTTGTTAATGATATCGTAAAGCCGCTAGAAATAGGTGATAAAAAATTACTGCTTATCACCAGGGTATTAGCTTTTATTTTAGGTATTCTTGCATTACTGTTGGCCTTAAGCATGCAAGATCTGTTTGCCATTTTATTGCTTTCTGGTAGCTTTTACATGCCTATTGTCAGTATCCCTCTGTTGCTAGCCATATTTGGTTTTCGTAGTACTAAAAGGGCAGTTTTAATAGGTATGACAGCAGGGTTTATCACGGTTTTATTTTGGGAATTATTCTTTAGCAAGACAGGTTTTGATATCTTGGGTATAGGTATGATAGCTAATTTAATCTTCTTGATGGGTAGTCATTATATCCTAAGAGAAAAAGGTGGCTGGGTAGGCATTAAAGTACCTGGCCCACTTATTGCAGCTAGACAAAGGAGAAAAGATGCCTGGATAAAATTTATTAATTCTATTAAAGAAACCAACATATATGACTATTTGGAAAAGAATTTACCTGAAAGGGAAATAGTATATTCAGGCTTTGCCATTTATGTAATGGGGGCTACCTATTCTTCTTTTTATACTATACCCGAACAAGTATTGGATAAATATGATCTTCTGTATAAAGTCATTTATCATTCTGTGCTAGTTTTAACAGCCGCTTTTTTAACTTTTCCTGCTTGGCCACCTACTTTCAAATCCAAAAGGTTTATCACCTTTGCCTGGCCTGCTGGCATATTTTATATTCTGTTTGTAGTAGGCAGTATGCTAGTTATTATGAGTGGATTTCATGAAGTACAGGTGATGATTTTTATGGTTAACCTGCTGATTGCTGCCTTTTCACTTTCCCTCCCGCTTATGTTATTACTTTCCAGCTTGGGTACATTAGTAGGATATGTAATATTTAAACTAATATATGGAACTATTTACTATATAGGTGCAGCAGAGTGTACGCAGTTTAAGGCCATTTATATGGTGCTCTTATTTGGTAGCTTACTCGTTGCGCTTTTTAGATTTAAAAAAACACAAAAAGTTTTAGAAGCTAAAAATGTCTATTTAGAAAAAGATGGAGCAGAACAAAGTGATGAATTAGCGGATATAATGGCTTATCGAGATGTCCTTTTAAAAGAACTTAATCAAGAAGAACTTTCCTTATTTGACCACACTACGGCTGCTTACTTGAATCAAATTATCTATCGGATGACAGAATATATCCGGTTGGAAGTAACTAACATTAACTTGGACAAACTAATGCTAGAAATAAAAGACCTTATTAGGATGAAGTACTTTGATGACTTTGATAAGGCTCCACAAATTATAGTTAAAAAACATACGCAGGAAGTATCTATTAATGCTGATTATAAGAAATTAAAGCGTTTACTCGCAAATGGCATTACCTATATACATCAACATAACCCATCTAACGAGCCTGTTTCCATCATTTTAGAAGATACTAAGCTAGGGCATAGTATAGGCTATATGAAAGATTATACACGTCAAATAGCAGCGTTGAAGATTAGTATTGTCTTAGATCATCATATCCCCCCTAAAAAAGATATCTATATGTTCGATCAGTTTGTGTCAATTAATCAACCTGATTTACAAACAGAAAAACGGAAACTTGTAGAAAATTTTCGAATCATCCATGCGCATTACGGCTATGGAGAGCTCGATCAAGAACAGACGCAAATATATGTACTTCCCATTAACGTACGTGAGGTAAGGGGTAAGGTAATGGAATTGTTAAGAACACCTGCTATAGCCGATGAACAAGAACTCAAACATCCACTCGCTATTGAGCTTGAAAAGGAGCTCTTTGATAAAATACAGGGAACACAAATAGACAAGAGAATTATAACCAAGGCCCTAGATATAGTCAAGAAATACCATGCAGGCGTAAAAAGGAAATCAGGAGAACCCTTCTTTACGCATCCTATACAGGTAGCTTTGATTGTATTAGATTACTCGCAAGATCAAGATGCCGTTCTAGGTGCTTTACTACATGATACTGTGGAAGACACGAGCCTTTCACTGCTTCAAATAGAGATTATATTTGGAAAAAAGGTGGCTTTTATTGTAGATAAAGTAACTAATCTAAAAGATGAATTGCGAAGAGTAAGCTTGCAAGATCATGAAAATATTTACCGGTTAATTAACTATGAGGATGAGCGGGCAGCTTATGTAAAACTGGCAGATAGGTTACATAATATGCGCACCATTAGTGGCCACTCTTCTCTGACTAAACAAAAGCATATAGCGAGTGAAACATTAAACTTCTTTGTACCACTAGCTAAGAATTTGGGTTTAGGAGCTATGACTAGAGAACTAGAAAAACTTAGCTTACAGGTATTAGGGAAAAGATAATCAGGATTAAGTTTTTATTAGACCCGCTGCAAAACCATTTCGCAGTCGGTCTAAAGAGAGAATTTAACTCTTAAAAATTTACTATTTTATAAAATAAAAAATGGCTTTTTTACGCTTTAAATATATATCCTATTTCTAAAATTATTTTGTGACTTTTTACCTTTTATTATAATATTTGTTTCGCAGCGGGTTTATTGCCTCAGAATTATTAAAAGATGCCTATTGCATTTACCAACCAATCGATAAATGGTTGTCTATAGTTTATATATGCGATTTATGGTTAGTAGTCGGCCAGCTCTATAGACGCAGGTGCCATTCTTGATTAAAAAGAGGGACTTTGCTTTGTGCAGACTTGTGAAAAAATACATTTGACAGTACAAAGAGAATTTATCACATTATAGGTTGTACAAGCTTAAAAATACTTTTATGTTCTTCTTCACAGTTTGTTTGATTGTTTAATTCACTTAATTAGCCAAGTAGAGGTAGATGTTCACAAGCAGTATAACACTAATAAAAATCTAACTGCACTTTTGTATAATTTTTAAAATTAGAAACTTAATAAAATTTTAGTCAATAATTAGTTCAGGATGTGTTAGTGTTTCACCCATTTGTAGCTTCCAAAGATTAGCATACACATTATCATGTTGAAGCAATTCTTCATGTGTTCCTTGCTCTACAATTGATCCCTTTTTTAGTACAAAAATTTTATCAGCATGTTTAACCATAGAAAGCCGATGAGCAATAAGTATCATTGTTCTTCCCTGTCCAATTTTAGATAAGGACTTTTGAATGGCTAACTCAGTAGCATTGTCAACTGAGGAAGTAGCTTCATCTAGTATAAAAATAGCCGGATTGCGTACAATAGCTCTTGCAATAGCGAGACGTTGTTTTTGCCCGCCCGACAGGTTCTGTCCTCGTTCTCCGATTATCGTGTCGTATCCTTCTGGAAGCCTTATAATAAACTCATGTGCTGCTGCATTTTTTGCTGCTTCTATAATTTGTTCAGGAGTAGCTTCTGGATAACCATAGCTAATATTTTCTGCTATGGTGCCTTCAAAAAGAAAGGGTTCTTGACTTACAAAACCTAATTGTTTCCTGAGGCCTGGAAGAGAAAGCTCTCGGATTTCCTTATCATCAAAGAAAATCTTACCTGAAGTAGGTAGGTAAAATCCTAATAACAGATGTAATAATGTAGATTTACCAGCTCCTGTAGCACCTACAAAAGCTATATGTTGTCCGGGTTCCGTTACAAAGGTAAGATTATGTAAACTAGGTGTATGATTATGGTAAGAAAAACTAACATCATCGAACGTAATTTTACCCTTAATGGGCACTATGTTATTAGGAGAGTTTTCTGTTGGTAATTTAAATAAATTTAATAGACGTTGGGTAGAAGCCATTACACGCTGGAAATTAATCATGATATCTGCTATTTCCGTAAAAGGCCAAAGTAACCGCTGTGTAAGAAATATAAGAATACTATAAACTCCTACATCTAGCTTTTTGTCTATTGTTAATTTGCCCCCATAAATTAAGGTTACTAAGATACCTGACAATATAACAAAACGTATGATAGGGACTAAAAGCGCTCCCCAACGAATAGCATTGAAGCTGGCATCTTTATAAGCTATACTAGCCTTTTCTAATTTCTTTTTTTCAAGTTGTTCGGCTACTAAACTTTTTGTTGCTAACAATCCTAATAGGCTGTTTGTTAGGAAAGCGCCTACAAGGCCTGCTTTTTCTCTTACATTTAGGTAATATGGGCTTAGTTTTCTTTGAAACCGAAAGGTACCGTATATAATAATTGGGATGGGAATAATGACAAATATTGCTATCTGAGGTGCTAGAAAAAAGAAGATACTACCTACAAAGACACTAGTACCAATAACCTCAATGATTTTATCTATACCCTCTTCCAAAAATCTTTCGAGTTGGTTGATATCATCATTAAGAATAGAAAGAAGATTTCCTGTTTTTTGCTTAGAAAAAGAAGTGATAGTACTTTTCTGAACATGTTCAAAAGCTTGCATTCTAAAATTGTGTTGCACAATTTGGGCAAGATTCCACCACCGAATAGAAAACAAATATTCAGATAATGATTCTAAGCCATAGGCAATCATAGTCATTAGTCCTAGCAAAATAAGCTGTGTCTTAAGATCGTGAAAGCCTAAGTTCGCTAGCCAGGATTGTTCTCTAGCTACTACTGTGTTTACAGCAATACCTAACAATATCTCTGGCATAAGATCAAATAATTTATTTAGGAAAGAATATAAAGCCGCAGAAAGGTATATCCTACGAAAAGGGCGCATGTAAAGTAATAACTGTATAAATGAATTTGCAAGCGGCTTTTCCATTGTAATAATATAGATTAGTAAAAACTTAAAAAAATATCTAGCTTGTTTTTGTCCAAACAAATCTAACTTGGCCGAACAAAAATAAGAGTTCATTATAAATTTTACTGTCTTAAACATAAAATCTTTACAATATTTATGCATAAGAAATAGTGGCAAATTTATTATAACTTATTCATAATCCATTACGTATATAAGGTTCTTTATAAAACTTAAAGTTTACTGCAACATAAAGTTAGGAGGACCTACCCTTTAGTAGTATAAATGAAAAGATTAAAAGATATATGGTAGAGATTTTTAAATCGATGAAAGGAATATGGGCATTGCAACGTACGTGTAGTATAGGCGCCGTTATGCAAGGGACTGTTAAATTTAGTGAGACAAATGAAAAATTATTATATCATTATCAAGAAGAAAGTATAGTGTATTTTGAAGATAAATCATATAGAGCACATAAAGAATATGCATATAGTTATGATATTAATAAAATCATGATACACCTTTGGAATAAAAAAGAAGACCAAAAGGCTGATCTATTACATACTTTAGAATTCTCGAATTATACTCATAATTGCTGGCCGATTAGTAGCTATAGCGTACATAACTGCAAACAAGATATATATAGACTTCATTTTGTTCTTGTAACTCCTGAAAAATTACAATTGAATTATCAAGTGCAAGGTCCTCATAAAAATTATACTATCCAGACTTTACTACATAAAAGGTAGAATTATAACTGAAATTTACACATAGAAGTAGCTGTATTTATTAAGGAGTTAAACTTTCAAAAAGTAGAGAATATTCCAATAATCTGTAAAGTTTATGATTATTATATAGGATAAATTATTATACAATAGACTTTTTCTGAAACCTACCACTTGACCGAAAATAAATAAGTTTAACCCTAGTTTTGTTAGGGTTTTAGAAGATTGCTAATAAGAATATATTACCTCTCAAAGAAGCCAATACTTATTTGAAGAGTTTTTCTTGCCAACTTACTAAGTTATGCTGTAATAGTATCAACTAATAATAGGCCCTAAAATGTAAAATAAAAATTAAAGAGACGTATATAGACTGCTTTATCAAAGATGTATGGGTATTTATTAAAGTAGTGAGTAACCAGAGGGAAGCAATTGAATGCTAAAACTAATATTAATCAATCATGAAAGCTAATAGGACGTGCTATAAGTTATAATTTTTGTACGCGTTCAGAGGTACCCTTTAAATTTAACTTAAAATGCCTATCTTATTTGCTAAGCAACCTTTGAATCTATGTTTTACGGTTGGTATACAGTTGCTTTTATAATTGTCAGCTAGTTGCATTTATATATACAAGATATACAAGTGGCGTTTTCTGCCTAAAAACAATGGTTTTATCTTTGGTAGACCCCTGAACGGGTACTAATTTTTTATTAATGGCTGGCTGGCAAGTCCAAGTATCAATCTTTTAGGTTGTTTTATTAGTAACTAATATGGTATTTCAGCTAATTCTATAATTAGCGTGTATTTAGCGACTAACTTTATTAAATATGTAATGGTAGGTATAGATAACTTGGTTGTTCATCGATAATAATTATACATTTACTCTTGTGATTCCTTTTCTAATAAATTTACTATTTCCTTTTTAAGCGTGTGAAGTTCATTCTCATTTGCTATTTTAACAAGTATACCTAATAATTTTGTGTATTTTTCAAGTAAATGTGTGTACTTCCCTTCTATCCGCCATAAATCTGCCGCTTTATCTTCCCTTTTAGGGACAGACATGGAATAATCACCTGCCAAGTTAGATTCTTTTTTCATCTCAGGAAAATCCAGGGTAAAATCATAGTGTATAATATTCCCTACATCCATAATGAAACGATAACCTAAGTTTGCATTATCGAACCTATTATAAAGCGTATTGCGGCTTATGCCTAGCTTTTCAGCTAACTTGGTAAGAGAGTATCCACTCTTTCTAACAATTTTTTCTACTATATGTCCTCTATGTATCATAAAAGACAAGAATCAACATTAAATGCCTATCTAATAAAGCGATTTGTAGTTGTTTGTGTATAACTTTTATAAATATATATTCATTTATGTTGATTTTTAAGCTTATATGTTTAGTTGTAAATTTTATGTATATAACTTGATGGATATGATTATATATTGTTAGGTTCTAATAATGTATTTCACTTTCTTGCTAAACTATGGTTGTTATGTTTCCTCCTCTCTTGTATAAAACTTAATTGCTAAATATAAACTGATTTGTGTATACCTTGTGTTTTTTAGAGAAGTGCTTATATGGTTAACTTAACGTAATTGTTTATACTTTAAAAGTACACAGGAAATATCTATTGTTATAAAAAAGACAAGCTAAGTAAGTATTTAGAAATCTGTTAGATAATTGGTTGATAGGCATAAATCGGTATTATTGAATTTGTTATAGATAGTCTACCATTAGTCCTCGATTAATGGTAAAACTATCTCAAGTTAATAATGCCATATATTATACTGATTCGACTAGTGAGCAAAAAGGGAAATGATGATAAGTTATAATTGTAGAATTATTTGTTTAAAATATGAATATTATCTTAATCTATTGATTATGTTTAGGTTACTTTTAAGTATGTAAATCTAAGAATTTACAGAATGTGTCAAGTATATATAAGAAAGTTGAATTTTAATACATAATGAATTCTCGCATTCCTTATAAAGTTTGCTTAGGTTATACCATTTTATATTAAAAATTACAACATTGTATTAGGGTATACAAGGCTAATAAGAGTTAATAATAAATTCAGTACAGATTTATAATATAATATATGAAAATAATAAAATATACATTTATAGCATTAATAAGTACATTCGTGCTTGCACTTATAGTGGGTTTATTTTTACCATCTAATTACCAAGTAAAAGAATCTATTATCATTGATACGCCAATTGATATTGTTTTTAATGAGGTAAATAGTTTAAGACAATGGAGCAATTGGTCGCCCTGGCAACAGAGAGATTCTAACATGTATATCAATTATGAGGGGCCAGAATCAGGTGTTGGCTGCAAAATGTTATGGGATAGTAAAAATCCTAAAGTAGGTAAAGGCTCTCAAGCAATTGTTAAAAGTGTACCTAACAAACATATACAAACCGTTTTAAAGTTTGAAGGATGGGATGGTGTTACTAATGCCAGTTGGGATTTTGAGCAACAATCATCTGATAAAACAAAGGTAACCTGGACGTTCAATGGCCAAGTAGGAAGAAATATATTATATAAATATATGACTTTGATGCTCAAGCCAGCTTTAAAAAGAGACTATGCAAAAGGGTTACAACAATTGAGAAAACATGCAGAGCAAAATTATATGAAGTAATACTAAACTAGTCGCTTGCTTAGCATATAAAACAATTAGCTTTATAGATAAATTTGCCTAAACATATATTGCTTAGGCAATAGCATCCTTCCTTTAGTGTAAATTAAGTGGAGTTATCTGAATTTATTTACCAATGGTAGTTTAGGGTGTATTGTACCAAGGACAAGTGAGAATAAAGTCAATATATTTATCCATTAAATACTATGGCTATGGATGACTTTAGAAACATCTGACTGGGAGCTATATGCTAACTATAAGCTATGGCTTTATTGACTAGTAGGGTAAGTAATAAGTAATAGAAACCTTGTATATGTAGGCTTGTTTGAATTTAGGTGACCTACCTGAAAATCTGTAGATAAATAATATTATATCTATATTCTACCTATAATTATTTAAGTTTTGGGTGTAGCAATTTCCATATATTATCTTTAAATTTTTGTAGTCCTTCTCCCGTTACTGCCGAAATAAAGACGCAATCTATTTGTTTAGGTAACAATTTTTTTATTGTTACCTTTTCTTCCGCACCAATCAGATCAAGTTTGGATACAACTAGCATACGTGGTTTTCTAAAGAGGTCTTCGCTGTAGGATTTGAGCTCTTTAAGTAGGCTAGTATATGCTTGTCCTATGTTAGGGGTGTCATCAGCAGATATCATTAGTACTAAGACTCGGTTTCTTTCTATGTGTTTTAAAAACCTTGTTCCTAATCCTTTTCCCATTGAAGCACCCTCTATAATTCCAGGCATATCGGCCAATACAAACGAATGTCCTTCTCGGTAGGCTACTACGCCTAGCTGAGGTACTAGAGTTGTAAATGGATAATTAGCTATTTTAGGTTTTGCAGCTGAAATAGATGCTAAAAGTGTAGACTTTCCAGCGTTTGGAAATCCCACTAGGCCTACTTCAGCAAGCAGCTTTAATTCTAATTTAATCCAACATTCTTCTCCTGGCTCACCTGGTTGTGCGTGTCGGGGGGCTTGTTGGGTAGGAGTTTTGAAATGCACGTTTCCTTGTCCGCCCCTACCACCATGCAGCAATATAGTTTGTTGGCCGTCTTCAGTAATATCTACAAGTATCTTTCCTGAATCTATATCTTTAGCTACAGTTCCTAAAGGTACTTCTAGAATTATATTTGCACCATCAGCTCCTGTGCGGCATCCACCTTCTCCAGCCTTTCCATCTTCAGCCACAATGTGTTTTCTATATTTAAGGTGTAATAATGTAGATAACTGCTTATTACCCTTTAAGATGATATCTCCACCTTTTCCACCATCCCCACCATCTGGACCTCCTTTAGGTACAAATTTTTCCCTTCTAAAATGCACGGCTCCTGGGCCACCATGTCCAGCCTGTACATATTTTTTTACCTCATCAATAAAGTCGAAAGAAGCCACGTACTTTGTTTATAATTATTTTTAGTGTAAAAAGCTTATTTATGATAGAGTGAGTTTATTATTTGTATTATTCTTTTAAACACTTCTTCTACAGCACCCATACCTTCTACACGGTAAAGCTTATTTTGCTTCTCGTAATAATCTACTACTGGCAATGTCTCACTGTGATAAATTTCTAACCTTGTAGCTATTTTTTCATCACTCTGGTCATCTACACGGCCCGATATTTTTGCTCTATCCCTGATTCTTTCTCTTACTATTTCATCAGGTACATCCAAAAAAATGACCCCGTCTAGTTGGTGGCCATGCTTGGGAAGTAATTCATCTAGCGAGATAGCTTGGGCTATAGCGCGCGGAAAGCCATCAAATAAAAATTTGAAACCATGCTTTTTGCCTTTTACTTGCTCCTCTACTAAGTCCATAACCACCTTATGAGGTGCTAGCATGCCTTCATTAATATAATTGGAGAGCATCCTCCCTACTGATGTATCCTGGATAATGTGTTCACGCATTAAATTACCAGGTACAATAGGCGTTAAGTTATACTGACTGATTATCCTTTCACTCTGTGTTCCTTTACCTGCGCCGGGAGGGCCTAATAATACAATATTGGCCATTTTTATACTTTTTAATTAAACTAACTTATGCAAAGTAAAGATATTTAAATTTTTATCCTAAGTTTTGAACAAAAATTTAACTAATATACTCAAAATCTGTATACTTCGTGAGTATATTTGGAATCTTAATTTTATCCTCTGCAAAGTTTAACTCTAATAATGCCGCCATAATTCTTGGTAAAGCTATGGCACTTCCGTTCAAAGTATGTAAAAGCCGGTTGTGTCCATTATCTTTGTAACGTAACTGCATACGATTTGCTTGATAAGTCTCATAATTGCTAATAGAGCTTACTTCTAACCAGCGGTTCTGGCCTACAGAGAAAACTTCTATATCATAAGTAAATGCTGATGCAAATCCTAAATCTCCGCTGCATAGCTTTAATACTCTATAAGGAAGTTCCAATTTCTGTATGAGGCTTTCTACATATTTACGCATAGACTCTAAAGCTTGATAAGAAAATTCTGGCAAGCTTATTTCTACAATTTCTACCTTGTCAAATTGATGTAGCCGATTTAAACCTCTTACATGGCTACCCCAAGAACCAGCCTCTCTTCTAAAACAAGGTGTATAAGCTACATGCCGAATGGGTAGCATATCTTTACTAAGAATTTGGTTTCTATATAAGTTTGTAACAGGCACCTCAGCAGTAGGAATCAAATACAAAGGTTCATTGGCTAGTTCATACATTTGTCCTTCTTTATCAGGCAGCTGCCCAGTGCCATAGGCACTAGCCTTATTAACAAGTATAGGAGGTTGTATTTCTTCATAACCAGCTTTTCTAGCTTCATCAAGGAAAAAGTTAATCAATGCCCTTTGTAGTCTAGCTCCTTTTCCTTTATATACTGGAAATCCAGCACCTGTTAACTTATTTCCTAATTCAAAATCAATAATATTATAGGTAGTAATCAGTTCCCAATGAGGAATTAATTGTGCAGTATGTTCAGGAATAGATTCAACTTGATAAACTATTTCATTTGAAGTACTATCTTTTCCTATAGGTACATTATCATGTGGTAAATTAGGAAGCTCGTCTAGTTTCTGTTGTAAAGTTTCTTTATAAGTATTTAACTGTAGTTCAAGTTCCTTAACATTTGCTTTTAACTCTTTACTTTGCAACTTGATAGTTTCTATTTCTTGCTTTTTACCTTCTTGTAGTAATTGTTCTATTTGTTTGGTAAGTTGGTTAACTTGTGATAGAGTTGTATCTAGTGCTGATTGAGATTCTTTTCTTTGTTGGTTAATAGTTAAAATATTTTCTATTAGATCTGCAGCATTATGAAGATATCTTTTTTGCAACTTAGCAATAACACTAGTTTTATTTTCTTGTATATAGTTAATCTCTAACATACTTAAATCTTTGTTTTTATATAGCTATGTAAAAATATGGATACTTATGGGAATGATAAAACTGATTTTACATTTAACCAACCTCCTATACAGTGTCTAAATTACGTCATCTTAGTGTTAAAATTTTAAAGTTTATCTTAAAATAGTAGATAATTCTTGACAATGGTCTAGTAATAGTATATCATTGTATTGCATTAGTAATAATAGTGCCTCATAGATATAGATGACTGTGGGCTTATTATTTTATATGTTATATATACCATAACTATATACCGTTCGTATTACCTCTTGAAGTTTCAGGTAATCATTTCGATAAAAATAAATCATTACATTTCGGTGAATTTGGACACAATTTAACTTAGGCTTGCTAAAATGGTCCTTTTCTTTGAATATTTACATTATAATTTTGATTATGTACAATATAGATGAACTTGATGCTCTCTTGCTTTCAGAATTAAGAGATATTGCAGAGACTTTAAAAATTAAAAATTACAAAAAGCTTGACAAACAGGAGTTAATTTATAAAATCTTAGATCAGCAAGCACTAATACCGGAGTCACAGCTACCAGAGAAAAAAGTAGTAGAAAAACCTGCTACAGAAAAACCTGTTATAGAAAAGCGTTCTAATGTTGTAGCTTCTAACAATAGCGCACAGGCTATTAACGAAAAAAATAGTGTGTCTACTAATGCTGAGCCTAGAACTACTCCTGCTAGGTCGTCAAATAATGCTACAAATAACAACCCTGAACAATCAACAAATTTAAGGGGTAATAATGGTCATATTAGGAGAAGTAGAAACACTAATCCCAATAATGCTGTTAATTTAGATATTGCTATAGATAGTGAAGGTGTATTAGAAATAATGCAAGACGGATATGGTTTTCTTAGATCTGCGGACTATAACTATCTGGCTAGTCCTGATGATATCTATGTATCCCCTTCACAGATTAAATTATTTGGACTTAAAACGGGAGATACTGTTAAAGGCGCTGTAAGGTCACCTAAAGAAGGAGAAAAGTATTTTGCTCTGCTTAAAGTAGAATCTGTAAATGGCAAGACTACTGAGGAAATTAGAGATAGAATTTCTTTTGAATACTTGACCCCACTTTTTGCTCAAGAACGATTAAGATTAGATAATGGTCCAACTCAGTATTCAACCAGAATATTGAATCTGTTTGCACCAATTGGAAAAGGACAGCGAGGAATGATTGTGGCACCTCCAAAAACTGGAAAAACTGTTCTGCTTAAAGAAATAGCTAATGCTATTGCTGCTAACCATCCAGAAGTATACCTTATCGTACTACTTATAGGCGAGCGACCAGAAGAAGTAACGGATATGTCTAGAAGCGTTAATGCAGAGGTTATTGCATCTACTTTTGATGAACAAGCCGAACGTCAGGCTAAGGTTGCTAGTATGGTGTTAGAAAAAGCTAAGCGTATGGTAGAGTGTGGTCATGATGTAGTAATACTTCTTGACTCTATTACACGTTTAGCACGTGCTTATAATATTGTTATTCCTTCTTCAGGTAAGATTCTGTCAGGTGGAGTAGATGCTCATGCATTATATAATCCTAAGAGATTTTTTGGTGCTGCACGTAATGTAGAAGAGGGAGGATCTCTTACTATTCTGGCTACTGCACTTATTGATACAGGTTCAAAAATGGATGAAGTAATCTTTGAAGAATTTAAGGGTACTGGTAATATGGAGCTGCAACTCGATAGAAAGCTTGCTAATAGACGTATATACCCTGCTATGGATGTGCCTGCTTCTGGTACACGTAGAGAAGACTTACTAATGGACAAAGAAGTTCTGTCACGTGTTTGGATTTTACGTAAATTTATGGCAGATATGACTTCTATTGAAGCTATGGAATTCTTATTAGGTAAAATGAGAGGAACTAGAAACAATGAAGAATTTTTAGCTTCTATGAGTGATACATAAGCACTTTATAATATACAGTAAGGTTTGACGAATTAGGCTCTCTATTATTATAGAGGGCCTAGTTTTTTTCAACCATTTATAATTTTTTGGTAAAGAGGCCATATAGCTGAAGGAGATTTTAGTATACAGACTATATGGTTGGCTGTGTATTATAAGTTCCCTAACCTTTATATGCTTTTTTGAACAAGCCAAACAAATAGCATCCTTATTATGAGGGCTGGCTTTACATTGTAAATAAGGGCGAAAATCCCTTCATCAGACAACATATTAGTAGTTATAGTACACTTCCAATAGACATAGGAAAAGGAAGTTGCTATAAACGCCTTACGTTTACCTGGCTAGTATCAATTACTAAAAATTCAACAGGAATGTTACTATTGGTAATAAACTATTATACTTTGTTACCATAAAAGTAACGGTGTATACTGGCTTATCAGTTTTGATAAGTGTCGTTTCTTGACAGTTTATACCTGCTAATATAGTATCTATAAGAGGAGAATTTAAGAGATAAGCTCACAACAGCAGTCCACATATTTATTTAAAGTGGCTTGTTTCTAAAAATAAAATAGTTAGTTGTCCCTTTGTCTATAGCATGCAAACGCCAATTGTAACTATTTTACCCAGTATATTAAAAAATAGTTGTATGCATGAACGTATGTATCTTGTCAAGATATCCACCAAAGTATAAAGCTGCTATGATAGCTGTTGGCGGCACTTCTGCATGGGACAATTTATTTTTTTATGGATGTAAAATACTTTAGTAAATCATCAATAAATACGTGTATTACTATTGATTTTCAAACCTAGTAACCTTCGTTTTATGGCTTGTACTCTATACAGAATTAAAGGTTATTTTTTTACTCTTATCTATTAATGACCACGTGAGTTATTTAGGTATTATATACCAGGCTGAATGTTGTTTTGTATATACAGAGATATATAATCTTATAGAAATGATAAAAGGAAAATCTATTAAATAGAGCACTTCAATTACAGTTTTTCTTCTTGTTCTATAAAATCTAAGATTTCTTTCTTGAGAGTTGTTAAAGTATTCTCATTGGCTAGTTTAGCTAGCATGCCTAATAATTTAGTATACTTCTCAAGTAACAAAATATATTTGCTTTCGGCTTTCCAGAGCTCAGCTGTTTCTCTATCCAAAGAACGAATAGGAGCATCTCCCATTAATTCAATTTCTTCCTTCATTTCTGGAAAATCTATTGTAAAGTCATAGTGAATTACATTCCCCACTTCCATAATAAAACGATAACCTAGATTTGCATTTTCAAATCTATTGTAAAGGGTGTTACGGCTTATACCTAATTTCTTAGCTAGACGTGTAATAGAATAACCACTTCTCCGTATAATTTTTTCTACTATTTGGCCTCTATGACTCATAAGAAATAAAACTGGAATTTAAACATCCGAGTATATACTTTCATTAAAATTATTCAATATTACACCTAACTTTAATTTTTTTCACAAACATTTATGACTTATATTTTACGTAACTGTAAATTTTTCTTAAATTGCATTCGTTAGATATAATTTAAAATTTACTTAATATGGTATTATAAATATTTATATAATTTTTTTGGAAATCTTTTGCTTTCTTATAATTACTACATTAGTACTTATAAAAATAAGCATTTAGTTGTAAAAGTTTGCTTTTTTTTAATAAATTTTTGCAATCAGGTCGTTCTATACACTATTTTATTTTACTGGTTAATATATAAGTTTAAGCTAGTTGTAGATATTATATGATTTGTAGTAGATAGTCGCAAGCCAGTATTTGTGTTTTTTGTGTAGGTTGTCTTAATTCTTCTTTTTGATTCAGCTACTATTTCTAACCTACTTTTAATTGCCTAAATAAGTACTAGCTTTATGGCAATTTATAATTGTTACTTAAATGTGCTTTAATCTTAATCTAGTAGGGAAGCGTGGTAGTTGTCTGCTTTTAAAACTAATATGCTTAAAAGACATGGTGTAGATTATATTATACCTATGATGATAGCTTTTTCCGCAATTCATAACAGTATTTTAATACAATATTGTATCCTGTCTATTGCTGAAATAAACTACCATATGTCCTTTAATGGTAGTAATATACCTGGCTCTTCTATTGTGGTATTATTGCCTAGCTTCACTTAAGCTTTATTGTAACTCTAAAAATTAAGGTATTACTATTACTATAGTAATCTTACCTATCCTTACGTGTTTGAAATGAAACAAGCATTTTAGAATTTATTATATATAGCAGTAATAATACATAATTCTATACTATTTGATTGAAGGATAAGGACTTGGTTTAGATAGGGTTCCATTAATCTAAGATAGTTGGTTTGGTGTTTTATATATACCCTTAATGAGGTTAAAGGTTGCATTGTTAAGTTATAATATGCCTTATATATAGTAGTAATGAGATCTGTAAGGAATTATTGTTAAATGCAAGCAACATTATAAGTACAAGCACCTCCATTCTCATTACATAAGTCAGTTAAAAATTTAAGATCTAATCAATATATACACTAAACCGTTTAATTCTATAATTGTATTTGGAAAGTCTATGATTTCACATTATTGCCTGTATACTTTAAATAATAGAATTCTTTTTAAGCTATAGTTAAGCTATAGTTAAGCTATAGTTAAGCTATAGTTAAGCTATAGTATTGCTCTTGTTTAGATAAGCTGCTAACTACTTTAAGGTTAGCTTCGAAAGAAGTTTAATATGTAAGTTGTAGCGGAGCAATGAAGCAGCTTATATATGGTATCGGAGGAAGTAGTGCTGTAATAGAATTATACGTGTGTATGCTTAAAATTATTATTGGGTACAGATTAGTTACTGTTGATAGGCTTAGTAAATAGGTCTTTTGATAGGTTATATATAAGTGAACGTTAAGGTTATGGGAACACATAACATGTATAAGTGCGGTTTATTGTAATGGTTATTATGGAGAATTGTGCTCAGATTGCTTTTTAAGATAAGCACATATACATATGGAGTGAGTCAGAGAACTGTAGTACTGTGAACGTTATAATATCTTAATAAGGCAGTGTTTTAGTAATATTTAAGGGTAAAGAAAAGGCATAGCAAGCAATCTCTGATATCAATTGCCAAGGAGTTTTACCCCTTAATGCCTTCAGTCTACGAGCAAAATTGTAAGCCAACAAGAAATCATTCAAATGCCTGCTTATGGCTGTTATAATAATAGCTTTGCATAGTGGCTTGTTTGATTGTTCTATTCATACGCTCTACTTGTCCATTGGTCCATGGGTGGTCTATTTGCATTCTTCTATGAACCATACCTTCTTGCTCACAAATACGATCAAACATATGTTCGAGTGCTAAGTCTCCTTCTTTTCTATTGGTAAACCGCACACCATTATTTATGGAATTTTATAGGGACCAAAAGCAATCAAGTCTTCTAAGAAACCTACTGCTGCCGATTTAGAAGCAAAAGAATATAGCCTGGCGTAGCAAAACTTGCTGGTTCTATCTAATGCCACAAACAAATAGAATTTACCTTAGGCTGTATGCACTTCTGCTATATCTATATGGAAATAGCCGATAGGACACGCTTTAAAATGCTTCTTAGCCACTTTCTCCATAGTCTACACTTTCTCTAGCTTAGGGCAGCCATAACGCCGAAAACAGTGATGCAAGGTGGAACGGGATAAGTAAGGTAAGTTTCTTGTAAGCTATATAGACAATCATCTAAGGGCAATTGAGTCAGCTTTCTAAAAGCAATAACGATCTCCTTCCTCTTGCTCAGTTAATACCTTAGAATGCCTTACTTTAGGCCCCATAGCCATCCTGGCAAGGAATTCTGTTTTTCCATTTAGCTACTGTTTTACGGTTAACTCCAGAACGCCTAGCAAGTGTTGCTATATTCTCTTTAGATAGCTGTATTTATCTATGAGTTTTCTCTGTTGACCTGGTGCATTTATGTAATATTTGTCCCATAATTTTTGTATCTGGTTTTTATTGCTAATAATAACATAACTAATATAACCATAACTATTAGGGATCAAACAAAATAGACTTCATAGGCTTCTTCTGAAACCTCATTAAATCTAGATGTATTTAAATGTGGCCAAGTGATAGGTTTTGGAAGAAGCTTAATATAAAAAATTATAAACTCATTGTATATAATATCTACGTATCTCTAAGCACATCTGTAAACTTATTAGAAAAGTATCTCAAAAGTGTTTAGTAAGCTTAGAGTTCCTCTAGCTAGATTTAAACGTATAAAGTGCTCTCTGTTAATGATGGATATATATCTAATTAGAAATTGGTATAGCTATCAATGTCAATGTATTAAGTTCAAACTACATTAATAGATTAGCTTTATATAGTAGGGTTCACCTCATATAAATAAGAAAGGATAAAATGTTTTATATGTATCCTTTTAAATTTACATTCAAGTATACAAAAGCTATAAAGTAAAATACCCAGACTGTTTAGCCTGGGTATTTTTGTAAAAAATTATAATATAAAATTGCTATTAGAATTTAAATGTAGCTACAGCCTTTATATGGTGAGCATTTTTAAAATTCTCATCAAGATTTTGTCTTCCACCCCATGTATATTCAGCACCGATAGCAGCTCGTTTAGTTATCCAATACTTTGCATGACCACCGATATAGACACCTAATTTGTACACATCTTTCCCATTCTCCCTCTCGTTTTTATCTTGATTGAAAGTATAGTTTGCCCCAGCGCATATATTAAAGTGTAAAGCAGGGGACCAACGATGTTCAAAAGATGCATGTGCACCACCAACCATAATAGTTTTTACTTCGTTATCAGTACCTTTTTTTATATACACATCACCTTCCTCTACTTTTTTCATTTCATTTAAATCATGTACGTAGCTTCCTATCCCTTGTCCAAATAAAATATTAGCAGTTAATATATTAACCTTAGGCTTTAAGTTTAGCTTGGTACCAAGGTTAGCTCCCCAGCCAAGTAGCAATGGAGTTTTCTGATCCTTGCTACCACTATCGTAAAAACTCATAGGTCTTACAATACCACTAAGCGCTATAGAACCAAAGTCATCTGAGAAATCATATTGTAAATTAGTACTAGCTGCTGGAAAATTCCTTGTAGGTTGAAACTGCTTATCTTTAATCTCTTTTTCAGTATATTTTTTTGCCGGATATAACATAACTTCTTTGTTTTCCTCAATACCAAAAGCAAATGTAAAGTTGTTCTTATATTTATTTTTCCAAGAAGCTTGAATAACTTTAACAGCACCAAATGTTGCTATGTTACAAAAGTTATTTTCTTTTAAACCAAGAGAAAAATTTTCGGTTTCAAAATATAGCCTTCGAATGGATAGCTTATCTCTGTCTGCTGCAAATTCTGCAATACCTTTTGAGAACCTTTCTTCAACATAAAATTTTGTCTCAAATCCTATTTTTAAAGATGCATCATAAATAAGAGCATTAGATAATTTTTTCTGGGTGCTTGTCATAGGAATTAAAGATGGTGTAAAACTACCATGTTCCTCTGAGTACTTTTGTTGAATGTTGTGGGATGCTTCAATGTTTGCATGTCCATAAATTCTAATTGGCTCTTCTTTTTTTACCTTTTCAGCATTGACTTGTGCATAACTGCTGAACGTAGCTGACCCAAATGTTAAACTAACTAGGGCCAGAATCCATAAATATTTATTTCTATTTTCCATAAATGAGTTTGTTTATTAAAAAAATAAATAGTTAAATCTCTATAATTGTGATATAAAAACGTTTAACCTATAGTCCAATTTATCTTGTTGTTAACAAGGAGACACCAATTAAGTATATTTCTGCCTAAAAACAAACTAAATTTAAAAAAATGTAAGCTAAAGACTAATAAATTCTACTTCTACAAGGCTTTATTCTAGTTAGATAAAATATTTATAAGCTCATCAAACGTATAGGATGTTTGATCACCTGTGCTCATATTTTTTAGTGTAAACTTAGAAGTCTGTCTTTCTTCCTCGCCAATAATTAACACAAAAGGTATATTCTTTTTGTTAGCATATGTAAGTTGCTTTTTTAGTTTTACCTTTTCTGGATATAATTCAGCTGATACATCATGATTCCTTAACTGCGTTATAATATCTAATGCTACCTTAACAGATTCTTCATCCAAACTAGTTAGCATAACCTTTGTATTAAAGTGAGCTTGTTGAGGAAATAAATTTAACTGTTCCATTGCCACGTATAGCCTATCTACTCCAAAAGAAAAGCCTACGCCTGTTAGGCCAGATACATCAAAGTGTTCAGCAAGATTATCATATCTCCCCCCACCTGCTATACTACCTATATTGATAGTTGGTACTTTTACTTCAAAAACAGCACCTGTATAATAAGCAAGTCCTCTAGCAAGACTAGGTTCAAAACTAATAGGTACTTGGGTCATACCTAATGACTCTAAATACTGAAGTATTTGTTTAAGTTCTTCTAGCCCCTTGCTACCAGCTTTATCATGTGCTAAGTGGTTGCTAAGAATATCTAATTTTGTATTATTGTCACCTTGAAGGTCAAAGATAAAATCAAATTTTTCTAACCCAGTTTCAGAGAATCCTTTTGATAATAGTTCTGCAATTACCTTATCCTTTCCAACCTTATCTAATTTGTCTACAATAGTACAAAATTCATTTACACGCTCTAGCTCTCCAATTTGGGAAGCAATTCCATTAAGAATAGATCTGTGATTTAAATGTATAATAAAATCATTGATACCCAATCTTTGCAAAATCTCATAAGCCATAGCCAGAATTTCTGCCTCAACTATCAGTGATGTGGTGCCCACTACGTCTGCATCACATTGGTAAAATTCTCTATATCTTCCCTTCTGCGGACGATCTGCTCGCCATACTGGCTGTATCTGATATCGCCTAAAAGGAAAAGTAAGCTCATGATAATTGGTAGCCACATAGCGCATTAAGGGAACGGTTAAATCATAGCGAAGCCCCTTTTCAGAAATCTTAGGAAGGATCTCTTTATAGTTTTGTTCTATTAATAAAGCTTGAGGGGTATCTACTAAAAAATTTCCTGAATTCAGCACCCTAAATACTAACTGTTCTCCCTCTTGTCCATACTGTCCAAATAACGTAGATACATATTCTAAGGTAGGAGTTTCTAAAGGTGAAAATCCATATTTTTGGTAAACCTGCCTAATTGTGTCAAATATATAGCTTCGTTGTGCAACTTGTAAGGCATCGAAATCTCGTGTGCCTTTAACTAATTGAGGTGTTTGTTTTTCCTGCATGGAGTATAACTCAACTGATAAAAGGGTTAGAATTAAATTGTAATTAGTCTATTTTATAGCAAATATATATTGAAGCTTGCATAATGCTGCTTGGCCCAGTGTATTAGTTTAGAAAAGCCTAAGTTAGAAATAATGATGAGATGTGTTGCTTTGTTTGAAACCGGACATGAGAACAGTTGTATTGACTATATTAAACAATAGCGTATACAATTATACATAGCTTAGATAATTGTATACGCATAGCGTGCTAAGCTGTTATTTAGAAATGGGTTAATAAATACCAAACGTGTAAGCATATTTTGGGTAGGTTCCGAGCCTATGAACTTTGAGATAAATTCTATCTAACAACGTAAACCTACCAGTTGCCTAGGGCGAAGAATAAAAATCTCACTAGCTAATTTATCTTAATTTTAAGGTTACTAAAGAAAGAATAGCAAGTACTATACCAACGATCCAGAAGCGTGTGACAATTTTAGATTCATGAAAACCTAACTTTTGAAAATGATGATGCAGGGGAGCCATCTTAAACATTCTTTTACCTATTCCATACCTATATTTAGTGTATTTAAAATAGCTAACTTGTATGATAACAGATAAAGTTTCTATAAAGAATATACCACAAAGCAATGGAATCATCAGTTCTTTTCGAATAACAATAGCCAGCACAGCAATAACACTTCCTATAGCTAAGCTACCTGTATCTCCCATAAAGATTTGAGCAGGGTATGTATTATACCATAAAAAGCCTACACAAGCGCCCACAAACGCTGTACAGAAAATAGCTAGCTCGGCTAAATTAGGAATATACATGATGTTTAAGTACCTAGAAAAAATAACATTTCCTGAAACATATGCTAAAATAGCCAAGGTAGTGCCTATAATAGCAGAAGTACCCGCTGTTAAACCATCTAATCCGTCAGTTAGATTAGCCCCATTAGAAACAGCAGCTATAATAAATATCATAAATAGTACATACACAATCCACATGTACTTGCTATCTAGCCAAGGAATAAGCTTGCTATAATCTAACTCATTATTTTTCAAGAAAGGTATGGTTGTTTTAACAGTTTTTACATCTTTATAGTCATTAATAGTTACTTCTCCATTTTCTATTACAGTAATATTGGAACCAAATTCTCTAATTACTACATCATCTCTAAAAATAAGGGTAATGCCTACAATTACGCCTAAAGCCACTTGGCCAACAATTTTAAATTTTCCTGCTAGTCCCTTTTTATCACGTCTAAAAACCTTTATATAGTCGTCTATGAACCCTATTAGCCCCATCCATATAATGGATATTAGTAGCAAAATGATATAAACATTTTTTAGTTTAGCAAAGAGTAAGGTAGGCACTACAGTAGCTGCTATAATAATAATTCCCCCCATGGTAGGGATATGTGCTTTTTCCGATTGTCCGGCTAAATCAAGCTCACGTATTCCTTCTTTAATTTGTGCTGTTTTAAAAAACATGATGAGGCGTTTTCCTAAAAAAATGCTAATACACAAAGAAAGTATAGCTGCACTGGCAGCTCGAAAGGAAATATATTTAAACACACCTATACCAGGTATATGAGGAAACCTATTTATATATTTAAAAAAATAGTAGAGCATTGATGTAAGAACTTAGTTGTTGATATTAGGCATAATTTTAAAAATAATTTCTTTATTTTGCGAAGGTAAGATTTTAACTCGAAAACTTGTAAAAACTTAAATGACATTTGGTTACTTGTAAAAATTAGAGCTTTGTGGCTTGGAGGGTTGTCATAAATTAGATATATTATTATTAAGAATAAGTAAATACATGTTTAAGTTAAAAAGGGTGTTTTGCAACCTACATAAAATTACAGGTGCTTATTAAAAAGTGGGTGCTGTAGAATCATTAAAATAATTGAAGCTTTATCAAAACATGAAATCATCCAAAAAAGTTTTAGACCTACCTTGTTATTATTTTTTTGTATTATCCCTACTTTTAATGCCTTTAGTGCAAGGCTGCTCTCTGTTTGGAGCAGGCCGGGATGATAATGGTGAATTTAAATCTGCTGCTAGAGGCTCATGGGTAATGCAGGCTCCAACCGGTATGGTGCTTATTCCAACAGGTGCATTTATGATGGGAGGAGTGGAGGAAGATATTTTTAAGAGAGCAAATCCTAATAGAAGAGTAACAGTTAGCTCATTCTTTATGGATGAAACAGAGGTCACAAACGGCAAGTATAACTATTTTTTAGCCAAGGTGAAAGAAAGGTTTGATTATTTAAAAAATAATCCTAGTATAGGCGAGAATGCAGGAACTACGATTGATGATGGTCAAGCAACCGACCCACTGGACAAAAGACTTACAGAAGAATTTATTAGAGATGTATTAACTCCAAATATGGATGTCTGGCGCACTGATTTTAAAAATCATATGGCAGACATAGTATTGGAAGGGTATTTTACTTCGCCGGGTTATGCAGATTATCCAGTAGTAGGAGTGTCTTGGGAGGCAGCTAAGTTTTTTGCTGCTTGGCGTACAAAGTATTTAAATGAAAATAGAGAGAAGAAAGGATTAGATAAATATCCTAGCTTTAGCTTGCCAAGTGCTGCACAATGGGAGTATGCAGCTCGTGGTGGTAAAGAATTAGCCAAGTATCCTTGGGGAGGACCTTATATTCGGGATGTTAACGGAAATTTGAGAGCTAACTTTAAATCAGGCCAAGGTAATTATAGTGAGTGTGGATATACCTATACGTCTCCTGTTACTGCTTTTCTACCTAATGACTATGGTCTATATGACATGGCAGGCAACGTGGCAGAATGGACATTGGATGCTTATAACCCTGCTGCTGTCGCACTAACTTGGGACTCTGATCCGCTTTATCTAGATGATGAGCAACCTATGAAAATTATAAAAGGAGGCTCTTGGAAAGATATATCGCGTTTTCTACAAACAGGAGCTTATGATTATGAGCATAAAGATACTGCTAGATCTTATATAGGGTTTAGATGTGTAATTCCTTATATAGGAGGTGCACAGTAGATAATTTAATAACTTAATAGTTTAAAATTCAGAATATAAATAATTGAAAAATATGGCTAGTGGAAACAATAGTTGGGTAAATAAATTTTATACAGTAATAATGCCCAAAATATATGGTATAGGTGCAGCAGTAGTTATAGCTGGGGCTATGTTTAAGCTACTTAACTGGTCAGGAGGTGCATTGATGCTAGGTGTAGGACTTACTACAGAGGCAATCATCTTCTTCTTAAGCTCTTTCGAGCCTACACCAAAAGAAGTTGATTGGAGTAAAGTTTACCCAGAGCTCGACGAGAATTATGTGGGTTCTCCTATTGTATCTAGAGGACAACATCAACCCATTGATTCAATTAGCGATAAGTTAGATGATATGTTTGCTAAAGCTAAAGTAGATGGCGCTTTATTAGAAAGATTAGGACAAGGCATGCAACATTTAGCAGCATCAGCCACACATATAGCAGACTTAACACATGCAGCACAAGCTACAGAAAAGTATACTGTGAATTTAGAAAAAGCATCCAATGCTCTGGAAAGCATGTATACATCACAATCTAATGTGCTTAATGCTATGCAAAAACTAGATGGATTAGCAGAATATGCACATAATTTTCATCAAGGTCTGCAAGGGCTTACAGAAATATTAAATAAAGCGAATGTGGCTTATAATACAGAGCTTCAAGAAATTCACCAAAGGCTTGAAGGCACAAAATCCATATATGTTAATGTAGCCAACTCTATGAATCAGTTACAAGAGGCAAGTAGCGAGACAGAAAACTTTAGATTAGAACTTTCAAATTTAAATGATAAGCTAGCGTCTCTTAATAACGTGTATGGTAATATGTTGATGGCACTTAAAAGCTAAAAGATATTTGTCTCAAAAAAGAAACCTAAATTTATGTCAGGAGAAAAACTGAGTGCAAGGCAAAAGATGATAGGTATGATGTACCTAGTACTGACTGCCTTGTTAGCCCTACAGGTAAGTAGTAGTGTGTTGGATAAGTTTGTTTTGATTAATAGAAGCTTAGAAAAAAGTATTCATAAGCAAGAATCTGAAAATACCACTCGTATTAGGCATATTAAAACTGCTGTAGAAGAAACCGGTAATAGACCTAAGGATGTAGAAGTACTGGATAAAGCATTAGCTATAAGAAAGGAAACTGATAAGGTTATTACTTATATAGATAAATTAAAAGATGATCTAATAGATTTAACAGGAGGTAAAGATCCACAAACAGGCCGCCCTAAGGGTGTTAAAGATGATTCTGGTGTGGCACAACTGATGTGCAACGCAAACAAAGCGGAAGAACTGAAAAATTTGCTCAATGGTTATATGCGATACTTAACTAAAACCATAGGTAAAGAATATAAAGATATTGCATTGGATGCTAAGGATAGTGATTTATTTAAAAATGATCCTAACCAGCACAACAAATGTTTTGCAACGCTCAACTTTGACAAAACTCCTTTAGGAGCTGTTCTAGCAACATTAAGTCAATTTGGTACTGATGTTATCTATGCAGAATCTGATGCACTTGAAATACTAGGAAGTAAATTAGGCGCGGATGATGTTAAATTCGATAAAATATTCCCACTTGTAAAACCACAATCTAATATTGTAGCTGCAGGCTCTAAATATGATGCTGAACTACTGCTAGCAGCCTCTTCATCAGTATTTGAGCCAGAAATGGCTATTGATAATAAAAGCATACCTGTTGATTCAGGAATAGGCAAAATAAGTTTTGTGACAACGCCGGGCAAGTATGATCAAAATGGGTTAGCCAGAAAAACTTTTAAAGCTGCTATTAAATTAAAAGTGCCAGGGGGGGATTCCACTTTTGTTAAAGAAGTAGAGTATTTTGTGGCCAAGCCAGTTATTCAGGTACAATCTGCAGCAGTATCTGCACTTTATCTTAATGCTGGAAATGAACTTAACATACAAGTGCCAGCACTAGGTATTGCCTACCAGCCTAAATTTACAGCAGAAGGAGCTACTGTTATACAGGGACAAGGGAAAGGCTTGGTTACGCTTATTCCAAATGCTTCGGAGGTAAAGTTGAATGTTTATAACAATGGTAGTCTTTTAGATACCATAACATTTAAGGTTAGAACAATACCTAAGCCAGATATACAAATTACATCCGGGGGCAAAGTTATTAATGAGCGGCAAGGTGTACCAGCGCCAGGGCCTAGGAGGCTAGAAATAAGAGCACTTGCTGACGAAAGCTTTAAAGTTTTCCTACCTAAAGATGCTCGTTATAGGGTAGCAGAATGGGAGGTTACGTTAGCACGAGGTAGCCGTCCTATTCAAACTAAAAAGGTCACTACCCAAGAAGTGAGCTTAAGTGATTTTGCTTCCTTAGCACAACCAGGTGATAGGATAGTTATAGAAGTAAAAAAAGTAGAAAGATTGAATTATAAAGATGAAATTGAAACAGTGAATGTAGGTACTGTTGTTCATAATATCCCAATTAACTAAATTAATGTCAATTATGAAGAAGTTGTTTTCTAGATTGTCAATAACACTAATAGGTGTCATTTGCTTGCATACTAGCCTTTCAGTGGTATTTGCTCAAACAAACAGTAGTGAAGAAAGAAGTACGCTTTCTGATAATCCAACTCTACAAACTAAGGTAGGTGAAGTTCATACACAGGAAGATAACCCCTATCTTCAATATAATGAAAACTCTGTTATCCCTATTTCAGAAGCTGATATCCTATTTAGGAGGCGAGTTTGGAGGGAAATTTACCTGAAAGAGCGTAAGAATAAACCTTTTTTTGCACGTAATAGAGAAATTACTAAGTTTATTATACAAGGCGTAAAAGAAGGTGTTCTTATTCCTTATAAAGATGAATCATTAAATGAAAAGATGACCAAGGAGCAATTCTTAGAAAATTTAAGCCTTCCTAAAGAAGAAAGTTTATCTGCCCAAGAAAAAGCCCTAGGGTTTACAGAAGATACTGGTTGGGGAGATAAGAAAGCGCCAGCTGATAAAAAAGCTGCCAAGGATAAACATGTAGATGAATTTTTACCCAATGAAATAACAACCCTTGAGCTTATGGAAGATATTATATTCCATAAAAGAGAATCTACTTTTATATATGATATACAAACTATCAAGCTTATTATCCCTGCAGAAAAATTTCCTACAGGTCTTCGTAAAACTGTAGGTACATTTAAGTATAAAGACTTAGCTGCTTACTTCGATAGTAAGCCTAAAGAGGCCCTATGGGTTAATGTAAAAAACAATGCTGGCAATAAGAAACTAACTGATGCTATACAGTTAAGGTTATTTGATTCTAGAATTGTTAAGGTAGAAGATCCGGATGATCGTACAGTTGAAGATATTTATAGTAAAACACCAAAAGATCATTTGTATGCTTCTCAAAAGCTGGAAGAAGATCTTATTGAACTAGAACAGTTTATATGGGAATATTAGTATTCTAGTTCCGTTAGGTGTTTTTTAAATAGTTTAATTATTTGAGGGTTGAGAATCAATATGAATAACTTACAAAGTTATTCATATTGATTGTTAGGCGAGGTTATTAGTAACATTTTTATAAAAGTTATGGAGGGCTGGATTATATGAAAAATATGTTGACTTCTTAAATTTATAATACTTTTTATAAATGATGTTTAGCAAGTAGCACTATAGCTTTTAATAACATATATATACCCCAATACCAAACATAAAAAAATTCTTGCTTCAGATTTTTTATTTAGGTATTTCAAGCAGCATATCTCCTCAACTTTACAAAAAAACTGACTAAGTAGCTCTAGATACAATGGAGTTAACAACACATAATTTATTTTATTAAAAGATGTTTTTAACCCTTGTTTTAAGTATAAACATGTAACTCCTAAAAGGTTTGTTAGGTTCTAAAGTAAATTAGCTGCTTTTACCCACCGTAATCTTTCATTTTATTTAATTGTTGGGTAATAGATTATTTTCTGGATAGACTCAATAGTTAGGTATTACACGATAGCGATATAATAATTATTCAAGATAAAAAACTTTTAGTAGGGCATGCAGACTAGTTAATCGGAGGGTCCCTACAGCATTTATTTTAAAAATATATTTATAAATCCTTTCTATCTAACTGGATTTTTAGAAATATAGCCCTTAATTTTGCATTTAGTTTGACAAAGTACATTTCATAAAAGAGTTCTAGAAAGTATACATTAGTAAATAATTTCCTGCCTAAAAAAACCGTATTTTTGAATACTGCAAAACTGTGTCGGTCCCATGTGTCTATTATGAATCTTACATATTTGGACACTTACAATTTTTTATAGTAAGCCTATAAGTAGTAAGGATATATATTTTACCTATGGCATATTTGATAATATTTAACTTAAGATAGAAAAATTTAAATAAGAAATATTTAAATAAGAAATATAATATAATGATTACTAGGTAGATGCTAAGAAATATTTTACTTAAGTAAGTTATACTGGGTAAAATAATTTAATTTTATGGTTGTCATCTAACATAAAAATATAAAAGAATCATTTTAAGTATTATTACCCATGGGGATATTAGACTTTTTATACAGCGATTTAGCAATTGATTTAGGAACTGCTAACACTGTTATTATTAGTAAAGGTAAAATTGTTGTAGATGAGCCTTCTATCATAGCTATAGATAAGAATACCAATAAAGTTGTTGCTATTGGTAGAGAAGCTATGCAGATGCATGAAAAGACTCATGAAAATATTAAAACTATTAAACCATTAAAGGATGGGGTAATTGCTAATTACCAAGCTGCTGAATTAATGATTCGGGGTATGATAAAAATGGTTAATAATAACAAGTGGAAATTGTTTAATCCACTATTTCATAGGATGGTAATTTGCATTCCTTCTGGAATCACGGATGTTGAAAAAAGAGCTGTAAAAGATTCTGCCGAACATACAGGTGCTAAGGAAGTATATATGATTTATGAACCCATAGCAGCAGCTATTGGTATTGGCATTAATATAGAAGAGCCTATGGGCTCAATGATTGTTGATATCGGAGGTGGAACAACAGAAATTGCTGTTATCTCTCTTGCTGGTATAATAGGTAATCAATCTATTAGAGTTGCAGGGGATGTATTTAATACAGATATTCTGGAGTATATGCGTAAACAACATAATTTGCTTATAGGAGAAAGAACTTCAGAAAAAATAAAGATTGCAGTAGGAGCTGCACAAAAAGATATCGATAATCCACCAGATGATTTTGAGGTACGTGGTAGAGATTTAATGTCGGGTATACCTAAGGTTATAAAAGTAAATTATGAAGAAATTATACCTGCAATAGATAAATCTATTTCTAAAATAGAGGAAGCTATCTTAAAGGCATTAGAAGAATCTCCGCCTGAGTTGTCTGCAGATATTTACGAAAATGGAATTTATTTAACAGGTGGAGGAGCACTATTGCGTGGATTAGATAAAAGGTTAGCAAAAAAAACTAAACTTGCCGTACACATAGCAGAAAATCCGTTGCAAGCTGTAGTTCGTGGTACAGGAGTTGCGTTAAAGAATTTGAATGCATATAAAAGTGTACTGATCACATAAACTTAATATAGGGTACAGGAGTGAGCTATTGAAGGTATTGCCTATAATATGAAGAAGCTATTTCGTTTTTTGTATAACTATAAGAATCTACTCACTTTTTTAACTTTAGAATTCTGTAGCTTGTTACTGGTTTTTAATCAACATTTTCATACAAAATTTAAACAAGTTAATAGTTCTAACTTATCGATAGGTAGTGTATATGAATTTTTTTCTAGCTTAAGGCAATACACTTACCTAAAAGAGAATTATATAAAAATTTTAAATGAGAATGCTTATTTGAAAGAGCAAATTCTGCAAAATAGTATACAGGCTAATAAAATATCAGATAAGTTTAGTGAAAAACAATTTAAGTTTATTCCAGCTCAAATAATTAACAATTCTATTACTCATACTAAAAACTATTTAACGCTTAATAAAGGTGCCTCGTCTGGTATAATACCTGGTATGGGTGTAATAACAGAAAGTGGAATAGTAGGTAGTGTCAAGTCAGTGTCTGAACATTTTGCCACTGTCGTTTCCTTGCTTCATACAGATGTACTTGTATCGGCCAAGCTTATACCTTCTAATGTAATGGGGACAATACGCTGGTATGGCTACAATCCATTACAAGTACAACTGTTATATATTCCCCGACATTTAAAGGTTGAAGTAGGAGATAAGGTAGTTACATCAGGTTATGATGCTACTTTTTATACAGATATACCTATAGGGGTAGTGAGTCGGGTAGAGTTAAATAAAGAATCACTATTTTATGACATTTGGGTAGACATAAGTACTGACTTTAGTACATTACAACATGTATATGTGCTTGAAAATAATTTAAGGGTAGAAAGAGAATCTTTGGAAAATGTTACTAAGTCATACTATGAGTAAAGAAAACATATGGTTGAGGTATTTTGCTACTTTTGTAGCATACATCAGTTTGCAGATTCTTATTGGGCAAGCTAGCATGCACTTTTACAGGTCAACGTGCTTTGTTTATATTGGATTCTTTTTGTCTTTACCTTGGTACAAGACCACCCTGATATTTCAATTATTATTAGGATTCTTTATAGGGCTTATTATAGATGCTTTTTACAATAGTTTAGGTGTACATGCATTCACTGTTGTATTATTAATTTATTGCAGAAATTTATTATTACATCTATTGCCTCCTATTGCTGTAAATGATTATGAATATGCCACCAAACCATCTTTATATAGTATGGGGTTTAAGAAATTTTCTATATATGTGCTTTTCCTTACTGTTATATACCATATAACAGTATTTTGCTTGGATGCATGGAATTTTGTTTCTTTCTTTAGCGTACTTCCCTCATTATTTATAAATGTTGTTTTAAGTTATTTTGTCATTTGTTCTTTTCAAATTATTTCTGCATTAGTAGGTAATACTTCTATTCGCTAAGGTACAATATGAGTATATGTATTTATCTAGAAGTCATATTATTCAAATAATTTTCATACTTGCTGGAGTTACTTTCATAATAAAGCTTTTCTTTATACAAGTTGTAAATACTGAGTATAGTATCGCAGCAGAAAAGAATATTGTACAAAGAATAGAAGAGTATCCTTATAGAGGCATAATTTATGATAGAAATAAACAGCTTTTAGTGTACAATAATCCTGTTTATGATTTAATGGTGATTCCCAAGGCAGTAAAGAACTTAAATATACTTTCCTTCTGCCAAGCTTTTAATATTTCTACTTCAGAGTTTACCAATGCATTAAACAGAGCTAAGCGCTATTCACATATACGGCCATCGGTATTTATTAAAAATATCGATCATAATGATTTTGCAGCCATACATACTAAACTGTCTGATTACCTAGGGTTTTATATTAGAGCCCGTACAGTACGCAAATACCCACAGGCAATGCTTGCTAATACAGTAGGGTATGTAGGGGAAATAAATACAGCTCAGTTGCTTGCTGATACTTCGCAATATTATAAACAAGGCGATTTGATAGGAATAAGTGGGTTAGAAGCAAAATATGAAGCTTTGCTAAGAGGTAAAAGAGGCGTTAAGTACAAGATTACAGATGCTAGAGGTCAGGAAAAAGGTTCTTTTAAAGAAGGGACATTGGATATTTTATCTGTTCCAGGACAAGACCTTATTAGTACAATAGATGCTTCGTTACAGCTATATGGTGAAACGCTAATGAGAAATAAGATTGGTAGTATAGTAGCTATTGAGCCTAGTACAGGTGAAGTGTTGGCTATGGTATCTAGCCCGGCTTATGATCCTAATCTACTAACATCAAAAAATTTAAGTAATAATTTTGCTGCTTTAGAAAGAGATAGCTTGGCTCCACTGTTTCACAGGCCTATTATGGCTATGTATCCGCCTGGTTCCATCTTTAAGCTGGTTCAAGCTTTGATTGCTTTGCAAGAAGGGGTAGTACAACCCAATACAGTATATTCCTGTAATAAAAAAATTGTGAATTGCCATCCTCATCCTTCGCCTACCAATTTACACCAAGCTATACAGTTTTCCTGTAATCCATATTTTTACCATGTATTTAAACATATTGTTAATCAGCATATTGTTAAAGATACTTATGAGGATACACGAATAGGACTTAATAAATGGTTGAACTATGTTCGTCAATTTGGATTAGGGAAGCAGTTAGGTATAGACCTGCCACATGAAAAGAGTGGGTATTTACCAGATGTAAGCTTTTATGATGCACGTTATGGAGAGAAAAGGTGGAAAGCTTCTACTATCCGTTCTTTGGATATTGGACAAGGTGAAATGTTAGTAACACCACTTCAAATGGCTAACTTGGCAGCTATAATGGCCAATAGAGGACATTATTATACACCACATCTTATAAAATCAATTGAAGGGCAAACTATTTCTACTAAAAAGCATGTGATACAAATTGAAAAAAATCATTTTGATTTTGCAGTTAATGCCATGCGTGATGTGATTGATTCTAGTAGCGCTTGGAGAGCTAAAATAAAAAATGTGATTGTCTGTGGAAAAACAGGTACTGCTGAAAATCCTCATGGAGAAGATCATGCTGTTTTTATGGGTTTTGCTCCTTTAGAAGCTCCTAAAATAGCTATCGCAGTTTATGTTGAAAATGCAGGCTGGGGCGCAAGGGCAGCAGCTGCTATTGCTGGTTTAATGTTAGAAAAGTATCTTATGGGCCAAGTATCACGTAAGTCTATAGAGGATTATGTGTTAAAAGGCGATTTTACATATTAAAATGGAAAAAAGTATATGGGCTAAATATGATTGGTTACTGCTATTTATGTATATAGCATTAGTAATATTTGGCTGGATTAATTTATATGCAGTTGGTTATGAGAAGGGAGTAACTACTGCGAGTTTGTTTGACTTTTCTACAAGCACAGGAAAACAGTTCTTATGGATAGTTGGTGCCAGCATTTTATTTATATTCTCCCTGTTTTTTGATACACAATTCTATCGCTCGTTAGCATATGTTTTTTATGCCTTCTCAATAGTGCTCTTAGGGGCCACTCTGGTATGGGGAGTCAAGGTAGGAGGGCACAGTTCCTGGTTTCAGTGGCATGGTATACAATTACAGCCTACTGAGTTTGTAAAACTTACTTGTGCTTTGGCAGTAGCCAAGCGACTTGGTAATATTGGTGCTAAGCTTAACCAATTTAAAACACAGTTAAGCGTATTGTTGTTAATCCTTATTCCAATTGCTTTTATTTTATTGCAAGGAGATGTAGGATCTGCTTTGGTTTTCAGTGTCTTCATAGTTGTACTCTATAGAGAAGGATTTCCTATTATTATATTATTAGTAGGAGTTGGTCTAGTTGTTATTTTTGTTCTGAATATATTGCTACCCAGTACTTATCTGGTGATCAGTGCACTTGGTGTAGGGCTTATGCTAATAGGCATAGGGAAAAAGAATGTTAAAAGGATTTTTCTAATATCATCTATAACACTGGCTATTATAGGTTTGGTAGAAGTTTTTGATTGGGTAGAAAAGCGGGTATTAAAGCCACATCATCAACATAGATTAAAAGTACTTGTTGACCCTAATGCCGACCCTTTAGGTATTGGTTGGAATGTGACACAGTCTAAAATAGCTATTGGTTCTGGAAGACTTTGGGGAAAGGGATTTTTAAAGGGTACTCAAACTAAATATGGTTTTGTACCTGAACAACGTAAAGACTTTATCTTTTGTACTATTGGAGAGGAATATGGTTGGATAGGTACTTCGATATTTATTGTTGTTTTTATGGCATTAGTGTTAAGGATTTTATATATAGCAGAGAGACAACGTATTCGGTTTGCTAGGGTCTATGGTTATGGCGTAGCTTCTGTACTTTTTTTCCACTTTTTTATTAATGTAGGTATGACTATAGGGGTATTACCTGTAATTGGCATACCGTTGCCTTTTATCAGTTATGGAGGTTCTTCTTTATGGGCTTTCTCAATAATGTTATTTATTCTGCTCAAATTTGATTCAGAGAGAAATCAGTATGTTTCTTGGAAAACTATAGCAATAGATTTAGAATAAAAGTGAAGAATATGCACCCTACTATAATCGCTGCTAACTGGAAAATGAATAAAAATTTTCAAGAAGGATTACAGTTAGCTAAAGACATAATACAGTTTATACAGACTGAGCCCCTAGCTGGTGCACAGATTATATTATTTCCTTCCTTTATACATTTAGAGGCGATCAGCAAGCTATTGATACCAGATGTGAAATTACATTTAGGAGCACAAAATTGTCATGAACAAATTGCTGGGGCTTTTACAGGTGAAGTATCCGCAGCTATGCTTGCTTCTGTAGATGTTCGATATGTATTGGTAGGGCATAGCGAGCGAAGGCAAAATTTTGGAGAGAATAATGATTTTATAGCTAAGAAGATTGATGCCATATTGAGTTGTAAGCTACAGCCTATCTTCTGTTGTGGTGAACCGTTGTCAGTGAGGGAGAATAGCCGGCATTATGCTTTTATTGAGCAACAGCTTACTGAAAGTCTGTTTCATCTTAAGCCTGATCAGTTACAACAAGTAATTATTGCTTATGAGCCTATCTGGGCTATTGGAACTGGATTAACCCCTAGCTTAACGGAAATAGAAGAGATGCAGCAGACAATCAGAAATATTTTAGCTAAACAATATAATACTACCTTAGCAGATAATATGGTTATTTTATATGGAGGAAGCTGTAATGCGACGAATATAACAAACTTTATTAGTCTACCTGGAATAAATGGTGTACTTATAGGGGGAGCATCCTTGCATTTTAAAGAATTTATGCATATATTAAGTTCTCTATAAAAAGGATTTAAAAGTGTTAAATTATGAATGATTCTGTAAAGAAAATGCAAAAAAGTAGCATAATTTTGCGTAATTTGCGCGAAATATTTCTTCATGAGCTAGCTAACTCATTTGGCAATATTTTGGTTACTGTTACAAGCTTGCATATTTGTGATAAAACTAGGGTAGTAAAAGTTTATGTAAGCTTTATGCCAAGCCAGAATGGCCCTAGAATGATTAAAGAACTTGAAAAACATAAAAGTAAAATTAGAGGTTTATTAGGTAAACGGTTAGCTAATAAGTTACGTAGCATCCCTGAATTAAAATTTCATTTAGACAACTCTATTGAGCGCGCTTACCATATTGAAAAGTTATTGAATGGATTTGAAGTTTCACTCACTAAAGCAAGTATAAGCGTATAATTGCAAGGAATAATAAAACAAGCATAGTCAATAATATGGATGAGAGTATTTTTCTGAAGTTAGTTATGTGGCAACGCGCTGATTAATGAAAAATAACCTTGTAGAAATTAATCACTTATTCATGAAAATTTTATGCTAATTGTATATGCTACGTTGAAACATGGTCGATTGCTTCATTAAAATCTACGAAAGGAGTTTCTATTATAGTTTTACAATAGCTTAAATTAAGCTAGTAATATAAAATAATAATTAAAAATAGCTTCTCGTTTAAATTAATAACCATAAGTGGTTATTAACTTCTTCTACAGTCTTGGCATGTCCTTTAAAAAAATAAGCATGCGGCTATAACTTATATTTTTATTGTTAACAATAAGCATCTTCTAATCTTATAAAACTACCTAGCCAGAAACCTCTTGAAATATTGATAAAATTAGTTTTTAAAAGGCGCCTAACCTCAAGCATATATATAAGTAAAGATATTAAAGTATGCTAGGCATGCATATTATAGCACAAAACAATAGCTTACTAAAAATGCTCTAAAAAGTTGCCTTGTGTTTCTTTATCGTAATTATTAAATTTTCTGCAAAAGATAATGTAAAACTCTTCTTGTTAAGCAAGTTGGCTTATCTGCTCTTTAAAATCCTTTCTTAAGTATTCTTGCAATGGTAATAAGTTTACTTTGCTTATTACTTCATCAGCAAAAGACTCTAATAGCATATGCTTTGCTAAGTTTTCAGGAATACCACGCGATTGTAAGTAAAACAATTGTGATTCATCTAGTTGTCCTACAGTAGCTCCATGAGAACATTTTACATCATCAGCCCAAATTTCTAATTGAGGCTTGGTATGTATAGTTGCCTGGTCAGAAAGTAGTATGTTATTGTTGGCCTGAAAAGCATTGGTTTTTTGTGCTTCAGGCTGTACATGAATTCTTCCGTTAAATACACCTGTAGCATTGCCTCCTATAATTCCCTTATAAAGTTCATTGCTTGAGGTATGCGGTTGTTGATGGTCTACCAGGGTATGGTTATCGATATGCTGAGTGTTGTTAGGGCAATATAAACCGTACATATTGGCTTCTGCATGTGATGCTTGGATAGCTATATGTAGGTTATTTCTAATGAGCATTCCATCCCAGCTAAATGTATAATTATTAACTATACTATGCTCAGCTTGGTAATAGTGTATATTGTTGATTTGGTATGCATTGCCTAGCTGTGTTTGTAAAGTATAGCAGTCTAGTTGTGTATAAGGACCAACTATTATATCAGTAACGGCATTGGTAAATCCTTCGTTATCTCCTAGTGTATGCCAACTATTAATTACGCTAAGCTGGCTATTCTTGCCAGTAGCTATAAGTATTCTTGGGTAATTGATAGTTTGCTCGGTAGTGGTATCAGTTATATTATAGATACATAATGGTTTGTCCAACACCACATTATCAGGAATGTAAATAAACAAGCCTTCTCTAAAAAGCGCCGTATTGATAAATGTAAAAACGTCTAGCTTATCAGATGCAGATTGGACAAAATGTTGCATGAACCAATCTGGGTGTTTTGCATAAGCTTCCTCAAAGGTATATATCTGAAAGGGGGAGGTTAAGTTGATAGGTGTACGCCTTCTGTTAAGTACGCCATTAACTAATACAATAGAATAACTATCAAACATCTGTTGTAATAGCATATCAATTTCAGGAGAAGTCTGAGTTGAAGCAACTGGTGAATTACTTAAATTAAACTTTTCTGCTAAAATGGACGTAATAGATGTATTTCTATAGGCTTCTGTTTTTGCATGTGGTAGTCCCAATTGCTGAAAAGCATGATATGCTTCTTGCTGTGCTTTTTTCCAACCATGGGTTGCTGGTAAGCTATTGATATGTTTCGTAAAAGCTTCTTGCAGTTGCGTAAAGACTGTTGTTGTATGCATATCGTTTGGGAATAGTTTACTAAGCAGTGGCTTCTTTAAGCCAATCATAGCCTTTAGCTTCGAGTTCTTTAGCTAGTTCTTTAGATCCTGATTTCACGATTTTACCTTTGTACAATACATGTACAAAATCAGGTACAATAAAATCTAATAGCCGCTGGTAATGGGTAATAACAATGGTGGCATTATCATTGGTTTTAAGTTGATTAACACCAAATGCTACTGTTTTTAGTGCATCAATATCTAGCCCCGAGTCTGTCTCATCTAAGATAGATAAAGAAGGCGCTAACATGGCCATCTGCAATATCTCATTTCTTTTCTTTTCTCCCCCAGAAAAGCCCTCATTGAGTGTTCTATGAAGTAACTCTTTATCCATATTAACCAACGCAGCTTTTTCCTTGAGTATTTTTAAGAATTCTACTGCATCCAATGGTTCTTGGCCCCTATGCTTTCTGATCTGGTTGACAGCTGTTTTTAGAAAATTGGTATTGCTAACACCTGGTATTTCTACTGGGTATTGAAATGCTAAGAATAGGCCTGCTGCAGCACGTTCTTCAGGTGCTAAGGAAAGTAAATCTTGTCCATGGAAATCAACACGTCCTGCTGTAACTGTATAGCCTGGTTTTCCTGCTAGTATAGAGGCTAAGGTGCTCTTCCCAGACCCATTAGGGCCCATAATTGCGTGAACTTCTCCTGCTTGTACAGTTAAATTAATTCCTTTTAGAATTTCTTGTCCTTCTACACTGGCATGAAGGTTATTGATAATCAACATCTTTTGCGTTTGTTTCATAATACACAATTACAAAAGTACGACCAAAATTTAGAACAACAGGTGGGTTATAAGAAGTAATTCCTAAATCCACAGGTAAAAATGTTACTCGATAAGTCTGAATTATAACTTATCCATAACAACTATATATAAAAGGTTCGTATTATATATTATTCTATGTTTAACACTTGTATGTTCTTTATACACATAGCTTGGTTGTTACTATCAATAATACTCGTTCTTCCTGAGCAAAAAATATTCGTAGATTTTAAAACAAATACTTCACTAATCCAAAAGCAATGATGACAGCAGAAAAAGTGGCTATTAAACCCGGCAACATAAAACTATGGTTTAGTATATATTTACCTATCCGTGTAGTGCCTGTCCGATCTATATTGACCGCAGCTAGGAGAGTAGGATAACTAGGAATAAAAAATAGCCCATTAACAGCTGGTGCAGCAGCTAATAAAGTAAGTGCTGGAATACCTAACGTTAATCCTAAAGGTATTAATGCTCGGATGGTTGCTGTTTGGCTTACCAATAATATAGACATACAGAAAAGTATAATGCTAAATTGCCAAGGATGTTTTAGAATTTGCGCTTGTACAAGTTCCATAATTTGTGCTTGGTTGGCATTAACAAATGTATCGCCTAGCCAAGATATACCTAAGATAGAGATAACAGCTTGGATACCTCCTGTAAAGACACTTGCTTTAGTAATTTCAGTAGGTTTTAGTTTACAAATCAGTACAATGAGTGCTGCTATGCTAAGCATCATAATAGCAATAACAATAGACATATCCATAGGAATTAGCTTGCCATTTTTTTCCCAGCTAGGACGTAAACCTTTAAAAGCACCTAATAATATGATAAATAAAATGCCTATTCCAAATAAGATGACCGATAGCTTGGCTGAAGTAGTAACTTTAGACAGAGCAGTTGATTGATTGTTGCGATTTGCTTCTTGGCTTGACTTCAAAAATTCAGCATAACCAGGTTCTTCATTTAATTCTTTACCTGTTTTATTGATAATTAAAGTAGTGATGAGCATTCCACCTAAGGTAGCAGGTATCAATATGCATAACATATCTATCAACTCTATACCATGAGGGGCTAATAATCCAATTAAAATAGCTGTTGGGGCAGAGATGGGGCTGGCCATAGCAGCTTGTTGGGCCGCAATAACACTAGTTGTTAATGGGCGTTCGGGTCTGACGCCTGTTTCTCTAGCAACTGTTGCTATAATGGGTAGTATAGAGTAAATAATGTGACCAGTTCCTGCTAAAAATGTAAATATATAGGTAATTAGCGGGGCAATAAAAGTAATTCTATGCGGATATTTTTTTATAGCTTTTTCTGCTAAGCTACTTAAATAGCCTAATCCACCTGCAGCTTCCAACGTGCCAGCTGCTGTAACAACAGATGTAATAATTAATAAAACACAAAAAGGGGGTTCTGTAGGTTGTAAATGGAAAAAGAACGTTAAGATAGCTAATCCCAAACCTCCCATAATACCTAGGCTAATGCCTTTTAATCTTGTACCAATAATAATGGCTGATAGTACAACTATAATTTGTAACCAGATCACTTGAATTGTTGTTATATTGTTATGTAAATTTTCTATACTTCACAGCCTTATATTCCAATTATGACTAATTAATGCTTAATTATTTGATGGCTCTTTATCTGTGATGCGCGAAGCTACCACTATTTTGTCAGACTTGCTATAACTCTAGCTATCTTTTTATATAAATCATAATTATCAATTTTAAGCCTCATTCAGTAGCTTTGTTATAAACAACTTGCAAAAGCTTATATTTTTGCTTGAAGTTCCAAAGATCATATGAAATAAGTATTTATGATTGTAACCCAACGTCCTATAGCTGGCATGGCTTTGTCAGAAAGAATATTTATGGTATTAGCTAGTATTTTTATCGCCTCGCTTATACTTACTAATGTTATTGCAGGTAAATATTTTACATTTTTTGGGTTGCCTTTGTCTTGTAGTACCTTAGTATATCCATTTACCTTTGTAGTAACAGATATTGTTTCAGAGGTATATGGTCTACATCGTGCTAGGCTGCTTGTATTAACTGGCTTTATAGTAAGTATTGTAGTTACTATGTTAGTATGGATAGCCAATCAACTACCTATTGCTCCGACATCACCTATAGATGCTACTGCATTTAGTCAATTATTTGGTCTTTTCCCTGGTGTTGTATTAGGGTCTATGATCGGTTATTTAACGGCTCAGTTTATAGATGTACAAATTTTTGAGTACTTAAGGATTATTACCAAAAACAAACACCTTTGGATTAGAAATAACTTTTCTACGCTAACCAGTCAGCTAATTGATACGATTATTGTAGTAACGATTGCTTGGGTCGTATGGCCGATGATTGATGGTAATCCGGCTACGCAGCCTATTGGATGGCAGGTATGGAGTAAAATTGTAATGGGCCAATATCTTTTTAAGGGCTTACTAGCATTATTAGACACCCCACTTGTTTATGTTAGCACTTATCTGATTGCAAAGTGGATTGGTATACAGCGTAGTTAAAGTATAATTCAAAATAAATATAAATATGTTATTAGAACAGTTTAGGGCGCAACAACCTTCTTTATCAGAACGGATGTATGTAATATTGGTTGGCCTTTTTCTGGGTGTATTGTTGCTAACTAATATTATTACCAGCAAATACATTATTATTGGACACTTAACCCTTACAGCAGGTGCTATTACTTATCCCTTTACTTTCTCTTTATTAGATATTATTTCTGAAGTATATGGAAAAAATAAGGCAAAAATGGTGATCTGGATGGGATTACTGGCCAGCTTATTTATGACTTTTATAACGTATTTAGCAAATATCATCCCTATATATGAGCATTCTCCAGTACCCCAATCTGCATTTCGGCTAGTATTTGGGTTTACGCCAGGTATTGTCCTAGGGTCTATGGTCGCATATCTGATAGCCCAATTGGTAGATGTTTATTTATTTGAGTTGGTACGACGTATAACCAAAGGTAAATATTTATGGCTTAGAAATAATATTTCTACACTAATTGGCCAACTTTTTGACACGGCAATTTTTGCAGGTATAGCTTGGATGATTTGGCCTTTATTAGGGCTAACGCAAGGAATTGAACCTATAACTTGGAATACTTGGTATCAAATCACCGTCAACGAGTATATGTTTAAAGTATTTTTTACCTTTATTAATATTCCAGTTGTTTATATAGGCGTTTATTTGGTTAAGCGTTGTATAAAGGCTTAAAAACACTTGGCTGATATAAGCTAATGCTATACTAAGAATTATAAGTAATATAAATAAACTAAAGCATAATCTATTTATGCGTACGTGTTCAGGGGTCTATACCTTTTAAATTTAGCCTGAAACTCCTATTCTATTTACCAAGCAACTTTTAAATCTACACTTTACAGTTGGTATATAGTAGCTCTTTTATACTTGGTAGTTAGTTGTATTTACATATACGGCTAACAGTTTTGGCTTTGGTAGACCCCTGAACGCATACATTTATACATATATATGATTATACAAGGATATATAATCCGACCTAAGCGAAAAGCCTAAGTAAGTAGGTTTAATATTAACTATTTTTTCCCTTTATGGCCACTCGAAGCTCTGACAGCATCTTGAAAACGCTTTTTAAAAGAACTCTCTTTATTTACTGATTTCTCTTTATTCTTAGCTAACTTTGCCTTAATTTTTTCTTCGTCTACAAACCTTTTTATAAGGGTTTGCTGTGCAAAAGTAAATAGGTTGGAAACAAAATAGTAAAAACTTAAACCAGCAGGGAAACTGTTAAGAATAAACATGAATGTAATAGGCAATAAGTAAGACATTGTCTTCATAGGCCCTTGAGGTGTGTTAACTTGGTTGCTAGACCAGGTATATAGGATGGTAGAAGCTGTCATTAACAAAGTAAATAAACTTACATGGCTTCCATAAAAGGGTATTTTAAAGGGTAAGTTGATAATAGCATCATAGGTTGATAAATCAGGAGCCCACAAAAAAGCTTTTTGACGTAAGTCTATAGCATTGGGAAAGAAATTAAACATGGCTAACAAAATAGGCATTTGTAATAACACTGGTATACAGCCACTTAGCGGGTTGATTCCCATTTCTCTATAAAGCTTTACTTGTTCCATCTGCATACTTTGCATATCATTTCCGTGTTTAGCTTTCAAGGTATCTAAGGTAGGTTTTAGTACCTTCATTTCAGCCATAGAAATATAGGATTTGTAAGAAAGTGGAAGTAATAAAAGCTTGATAAAAAGGACAAGTATCAGTATAACTAGGCCATAATTACTTACATACTTTTCTATAAATGAAAAGATAGGGATGATTAGGTATAGATTAATCCACTTAACAATGGGCCAGCCTAAAGGTAAGTTTTTAGAAAAACCTTGTGCAAAGCTGTTTAGATCCTTGTAAGTGTTAGGACCAAAATAAAATTTAAATGTGCCCTTTTGAATAGGTTGTGACTTGTTAGAAGTCAAGCTTAATTTCGTATATGCTTCTTTAACAAATTTATCAGGCTGTGTAGTTGGCTTTAGTAAAATGTTGCCTGATTCGAAAGGTTGGTCTGTAAAAATACCTGCAGTAAAAAACCGCTGCTTCATGGCGAGCCATTGAATAGGACTTTGCACCGTTTGTTCTTCTTGTTGCTCGCTATGTTCCTTTAAGTTTTTAAAAGATTTGTTTGCTAAATAGTAGTTAATCGTAGTCTTATTGCGGCAAGCCTGTATATCTTTTTCAGCTCTTCTAATAAAATCATGCCATACAAAGTCTATTTTACCTTGATCTATATAATTTTCTGTTCCTACAAATTCCCAATTTTGCGTGAGGGCATAACCTTCGCTAGGTAGAGTATAAACTTGCTGTAAGTATTGGTTAGGCCCTAAAGGGAGCATAAAAGTAACTTTTCCTATAGATGTTTGCTGTATATGCTGGTCAGTATCTGATGTATGAAAGAAAAGTTGATTTGTGTTAATAGTTGCTTGGTTGTAAACAAACTGGAATCCCATCTTACTAGATTGCTCATCTAGGAGTTTAAGAGTTTGGCCTAAATAATCTTTGTATTGTTTAAGGATAACTTCCTTTACCTTAGCTCCATGTGAACTTAAAGTTACTCGAATATCCTTATTCTCTAATATGATGTCTTTACTTACTCCTTGAGTAGCTTTAGCAAAAATACCGGTTTGGAAATTTAGCGTAGCTTCCGAGGTTTGTAGTTGTATGTTAGAAGTGTTGTGAGGTACTTCTTGTGTAGTAGTAGTATGCTGGGATGTCTTTGGTAATTTATTGTCAAAAAAATGCGTATATACAATGAGCAGGACAGATATAAGTATTAGACCGATAAGTTTGTTTTTATCCATAAATTAAGTATTAATTAAATTTTAGTGCATAAAGCATATGCGCTGGTTTTTAGTAAATTTTAGTCCCAGGCAATCAATATTTGTTAGCGTTGTAAAAGTTAAAGTCAAAGTTAGCGTCTACGTGTTAACTTTCAAACAGTTGCTAAGAGTTCTATAATAGTATATAACTGCTATTTATTAATGAGAAAGTTAAAAATAGATATTGTTTCGTATAATAAATAATAAAACTTACTTGTTTTAAATTATGTATTGCATATAGATAATTGTAATAAAACTGCCAGATTAACCGTCAATCATTTGCCTTATACTATTTTAAGTTCAAGCTGCCAAGATAATGTTATATTGATAAGTTTCTCCCTGTTATAGTATACTTCAGTTTAAATTTTAAATACAAACTAGTGCAGATAAGTTGCTTCCATTTAAGATGCACCATGTCCCTAAAAGTTCATACCTTGTCCATAATAGTTGAATAAAAAGCAGTCCCTGGCTATCTGGAGATTGCTTCCAAATGTTAAAGTAAGTGCTATGATTCTTTGTAAACCTGCTTTATATATTGCACTTTTTCAAGTAAAGGTACTGAATCTGCCTAATTCTAATCCTTACAAGTATATTGCTCTCCTGGCATAAATTTAATTTTAGTAGCTTTATTAAGCAGCACTCTCAATACTCTGAATAGCAGCTAATAGAATTCGCTAAAATCCCTTGTTTACAAAGAAAAGTTGCATAATGTGTTCTAGAAAAGGAACATCAATATTATCCAATAAAACTTGTTTATTACCTGTAAGTTCTTGTAAAGGAGTATAAAGGTGTTTATAAAGCCAAGCTTTCCTCATCTTCTCACTTTGGTTTAGAGTCTAACAGGTACTTAAAGAAAAGAGATTAATGCTTTGGAAGGTTGCTTAGGAGTTTGCATGAATTGTGCGGGCTGCTGGATAAAAAGGCTCTCTTGTTATATTTCTAATTCTAAAAGCTTAGTATAGTGTATAGTAAACTGCTTTCTTACAGGCAAGGATTATTTTTAAGAGTTTATGATCTAGGTCGCTTCTTTCAGAAGTATACTTTTAAAGAACTTATGAATTAGCAGGCCAGTCTAGTAGCAAGATACTTGGTATGCTTTTGCTCGCTAATGTTAGCATGATTGGATGTGAGCCGTCGCGGCTAATATTTTACTTTTGTAAAGAGTGAGGAAAATTTTATGAACTCAATATGTGTAGTTTGTATAAGTAATTAACACTGAAGTGTCGGATTAACTGTTAATCATAAAAAAATAAAATTAATCAATTTCAATTCCATACGCATTCACAAATCTTGTCAACATAAAATCACTATTTTTAGCCAAAAAATATCACAATTGACCCTAAAATCAGCTGCCTACCAACTATAAACTCGTCTATATGTTAGCTACAAGACGTATATTTATAAGTTGGTGGGTAGCTGGAATAAGCGTTTTTAGCTAGATTTAAAGGGTATGTAGATCTGTAGGTGCCGATCCCCAACCTGCCCCTAAATGTACATGACCAAACATAGGATTAGTCATTTCTATTTCGCTAGTGTAGAATAGAGGATTGTTATCAGTATCTAGTTCTTCAATTTTAGGAAGGGGTTCAGGAGCTGGAATCCTTTCAAATTTTAACGATAGGTTACTTACGCCCTTACCTATCTTACGTACACCATTTAATGGTGAAAGGGCTCTTTTATGCCATTTAACCTTTACCGCTTCTTGCCTATTTTCAGTAACCTGAGGTTGATCCTCCTCTGCGTTATATCTATCGCTTCCATCAGGGTCTAAAGCAACCAAAGTCGATTCTGAAGATTCATTTTTTGGAGCCGGCTCTGTATATACAGCACTAAACATAGGATTAGTCATTTCTATTTCGCTAGTGTAGAATAGAGGATTGTTATCAGTATATAGTTCTTCAATTTTAGGGAGGGGTTCAGCAGATGGAATCCTTTGAAATATTGACGATAGGTTATTTACGCCCTTACCTATCCTACGTACACCATTTAATGGTGAAAATGCTTTTTTATGCCACTTAACCTTAACCTCTTTTTGTCTATTTTCAGTAATCTGTGGTTGCTCCTCCTCCTTATATCTATCGCTTCCATCAGGGTCTAAAGCAACCAAAGTCGATTCCGAAGATTTATCAGCTTCAGAAAGAATATGTAATATTCTTTCTTTTCTAAGGCCCTTTCCTTGTTTATCATAGAAGCTTACCAACCTTTCTAGGACTTCATTATCAAAATAAGGAGTTTGATAGTTCTCAATTTTAGATGCAATCATGCTAGCGCTTACTTCTCTTAAAGCATTGTTATTATATGCTTTTAGTACATCCAAACGTAAATTGGCCGCTTTTAAATCAGATAAGCCCGTGATATTTAAATCCGTATTACTTAGGTCTAAACCGGTAAGGCTTTTAAGATCTTTTAAATATCTTAAGCTATTATCTTGCGACAGCAATTTATTTCCACTTAGGTTTAGGTAAGTTAAATTTGATAAAGAGGATAAAGCATGATTAAGCTCCCATGTAGCACGCACACATACATATGGCAAGCCCAAAGTTTGTAGATAGCTTTTAGATAAATCAACAATTCTTTCACCATTTTGAAGCTGCTTTCGTACTTCTTCTATAAGCGGATAAAATACATAATATTCACGTTGGGCATAATATCCTATTAATCTATCCACTATAGTTTTAATCAAACCATCTTTTTCCTTTTCTATAGTTTTTTGCGCATAGTCCAATAACCTGTTTATGTTTTCAGGGGTAGCGTCATCCATATGTTTTAACGTTTGCAGATCTATTTCAAAATTCAAACGTGTATATGTGTCACGTCCTTTTCTTTGCTCGAGCATTCTTTCTACATCAACGTTAACCTGTTCCCCAAAGATATTTAAAAGCATTTCTATAACACTAGGTATTGCACGCACTCCTCCTTTTTGTATTTCAGTTGTTAAACTAGGCTTCTGTGTAGTACCAGTTCCTAAAGAAATAATATGAAAATTTTCTGAAGGAAATAAAACATCTTTAGCGTATCTGTATGCTGCGGCAGTAGGGTTATTGAGGCCAGCTTGGCCACCATCAACAAAATTATGTTTTATACCATCCTTAGTGGTAATATGTGCAGGGGGAAAGTAAGTAGTTGGTGATGCAGTAGCCCTGGCTACATCCTTTAATGTAAAGTCCTTGCTTGGATCATTTTTAGCTTCAAGACTCTTAAAAAAATAAGGAGTATTTTTGTCAGTATCATAAGCGGTAATAAGTACAGGCTTATTTAAATCTTGTAAGGTAGCCTCACCAAAATAATCATTTAAAATTTTTTCGAAATGTTTAGGTTTATATTTGTAATTTATGGCTTGCCGAATTGATTTCCAAGGTTTATTTTTACCATAAAATATATATGCCCCTTTACATTTATATATTTTTAATATTTCTTGCATATTATAACGCGGCCGGTTTGTAGTGGGGTCTAAAACACACATAGCTAATGCGATGATACCACCCGTAGAAGTGCCAGCCATTGAATCAAAACATTCAGCTAAACGCACGGTAGGTGCTGGAGCTTCGGAATCTTTAGAATAAGTTTTGATCACTTCTTCTACTCTTTTTTCTACCTCCTTTAACACACCAATTTCCAGTATACCTCTCATTCCACCTCCGTCAAAGCATGCCAAAACTTTTTTTTCTTGTAATAGCAGTTTTTCTTCTTCTTGTAATGGCTCTTGTTCTTCCTCCTCTTCATTTATATATGTGCCAGTTTTAGGAAGAATCGGATTATTCGAATCTCCACAGCTTTGTAGACACAAGCTTATAAGTAAAATATATACTATAGATTGGTGAAATAGTGAATAGATTTTCTTCATGGTATTTTAGATTAATCAGGAAAGTTATTTTGATAAAGATATAGACCTTTATAAGCATAAGTTTTTTACGGTTATACAAGAAATCCGTTCGTGCCTTGGTTTGTTCTACGTGCTTTTCTCTTCTTTCATCCGCGGGCTTCCTCTCTTCTCCAAGCTTCACTAAGAACTTACATTTTTAGTGTTTTACTCACTAAATGGCCTATTTACCACAGTTTTTTTGTTCACGCCTTCACTTATGTCCTATAAAACTTAGCAAAGTTACTCACTTGAAAGTTTATAAGCTAGCCTTTTATATTTTTATTATTCTAACTTTTTTACTGAACTAATAAATCCATAAGTTAGGCCGTGAATATTTGACTATTAAGCTAAAACTTCTATAATGGTGAATGAAAGCTAATGCCTAGCTCATCAATAGTTTTGTAGGGGTTTTTGGTAGGATAGCCCATATTGATTTCCCGATTATAGCCAGCTACCTGCGTCGCTAACTCCTATGCATATATACTTATCCCTGTATACTTTAACAAAAATGGATGCTGTAGCTATGGAGGCAACCTTATAATATATTAGTGATCAATAGTTTAGGTAAGGTAAGAAATGTTGCTATCTGCAAGCCTGGCTTTATTATAGGCTTGTTAATAGCTCAGTGCATGAATAAAAGGGTAGCATTGGAAATATTAAGTTGTTCAAGCTCTGCTATAGTTGCACAGTCAATAGACCAATCAAGGACTTCCTCTTTAATAATAGCCGAAAGTTCAACCCTTTGTTTGGCTGTAAGCTTTTTAGAATCTTTCAACAAGAAATAATAAGGTCTAGTAGGTAATATGACAGCAGCTGCTACAACTGGCCGAGCTAGACAGCTTCTCCCTATCTCATCACATCCAGCTATTAATTGGTTGTGATCATATGTTATAAATGATTATAATATTTATTCATCAACTAAAACCTGCATAAAACAATACCTCTTACCTTTTCCCTAATACTGCTAAACTTAGCTTTTCCAGCTCTCTGGTCATGCCTCCTAAGCCTAAATTCTTAGCAAGTGGTACAAAGAAGTTTAATGTTTCACTCGCTATATACTTTTGTTTAGCCAGAGAAGAGTGGCCACTAATGGTACGCATGTTATGTAGCCGATCTGCTAGCTTTACATAAGATACCCGAACATCTTCTGTATGGAACAACCGATATAGATTCTCATGTTCTGTTAAACTAAACTTACGCAGCTTATCTTCTAAG
>Ga0209916_1000218_pt1 | contig 114315 bp, 117 predicted proteins | sample ThiBio_1000_plan_FD_183956 | JGI IMG/M metagenome (GOLD analysis project Ga0209916, IMG submission 183956) | Wastewater bioreactor microbial communities from Cape Town, South Africa - Thiocy_solids_2 (SPAdes) | ecosystem: Engineered > Bioreactor > Thiocyanate-remediating > Anaerobic-Aerobic ...
GCGCATGGCGGCTGGCCTCGTCACGTAGATCCGCGATGCGTTGCTGAGTCAGCCGGAAACAGATCCCTGCCTCCAGCGCGGTCTGCCGTTCAGTCATAGCCGCAGGTTAGTGATACCTGTACCTGAAACCCTGGGGGACACGCCGTCCGCACTCGCCTCCGTCTCCCGCCGAGTTCTCACTGCACGCACGTCCTCCCGGCGCTGCAAGTCACCCCGACCTTCAGCCGGGCAGGGCGTTTCGTCGACTGACTGAGGCCCGTAAGGTGTCGAGCGGTTGAGTTGGTTGACTGGGAAACGGACAGGTGTGGCGGACTGGGATCTCCGGGGGGATGTTCTCGCGAGCGCGCGGCAAGCTGCCGGCCTGTCGCAGCGAGCGCTTGCCGCCGCCATCAACGTGGCCGATGAGGATCGCGTCCGACTGTGGGAACGTGGCGAGGCGCGGCCGCAGGCCAGAGTGATCCCGTTGATTGCCGAGGCGATCGGTGTGGAGCCGCTTGCGCTGCTGACCGGCGCCTCGGCTGATGTGGACCTGACCCGGTTGCGCGTTGCCGCCGGCCTCAGCCTGAAGGAGATGGCCGCCCGAACCGGGCTACCCATCACCAGCTACCACCGCCTCGAGCGACGCGGTGCACCACAGGGTGGCATCGACGCAGAGTCCGCGAAGGTGATCGCGGATGCCCTCGACGTCGCCCCAGACCAAGTGGCTGCACTGCTCACTCGAAGCACCTCCTGACCCCCTCCCCAAGGCGCGACCAAACCCCTTGACTGGCTTGTGCCGGTCTGCGCTCCGTACCCCTGGTAAATTACCTAGTCGGGTGTAGGTGTCCGATTGGACCCTGCGGGTCACCCTCTGGTGGTGAGGAGGTGCGGATGTCGAACCGACGAGCACAGCGCAGCCGCGGCGGCGCATGCGACGAGGCAGGGACGCTCGGCGATCTTGGACCAGTTGACACCGCTGAGATCACGGCCAACGCTCTTTGTACCTGTTGGCCCGAGTTAAGGGAGTCGGCCTCGTGAAGCGCGTCGTCCTGGCAATCATCGCGATCGCATCCATCACGGGCATGGCCGCCTGCAGCAGCAGCGGAACGCACACCCAATCGCTGAGCCCGTCGCAGAGTTCCAGCACGCCGTCCGGGTCGCCTTCGACCTCGCCGAGTGACCCATCAACGACGGCGAGCCACAGTGCAAGTCCGTCCGGCAGCACAAAGCCGGTCCCCACGCCCACCGTGACTCCGCCGGCGCAGGCGGCCGTTGACGCATACATCTCGATGGCCAATGTTCTTGACGTCTGGGACCTCGACCCCGCGAAGGCGAACGGTGCTCAACTTCAGCCGTACGTAACTGATCAGACCGTCAAACAGCTCGTCGCGATCTACAAGGACATGACAGCGCACGGTCTCGCGTACCGCGGGGATCCGGACACGCCCCATCTGACGGTCCTGGTAGCCGGCAGTTCGCTCACTGCGCTCAGCGACTGTCCGACGCCGTCCAAGACCAACCCTTCCGTCCAGTACGTCGTGGCCACCGGCAAGCCAGTGCCGCCCGTCGCGAACCCGATTCCTGGACTGCACCCGAAGGCGATCACCGTCGTGTTCACGGGTGGGCATTGGAAGGTCCAGTCGATCATCCCCAATGAGGCAAAGGTGTGCACGCCGTGACGCCGACTGGTCGAGCGTTGCGGGCGCCCGCTGTCGCGATCCCACTCATCGTGGCGGTGCTGATGTCAGTACTTGCGATCACTGCCACTTCTGCGCACGCGGACCCGACCTCCGGGTGTAACCCGCTGAAGCAGACGTGCGGTGTAGGTGTCGGAGGCGGCGGTTCACCAGGTGGACCTGGCAATGGTGGTGGTGGACCTGGCAATGGTGGTGGCGGACCGGTCACCGCGGGCTGCCACAACACCGATCCGACCGGGAACGGCTGCGACCCGTGCTACAGCTACCCCAACGGAACCCCGCTGAATCCCGGCGTCCCTTCGGATCCGGCCGCGTGCACCGTTTACTCCCAAAATCTGTTCTGCTCGCAGCAGAACCCCGCTGGTACTGGTGCCGATCCAGCGACGTGGGTCGCGTACTTGAAGGCAGTCGGCTGCTACACAAACCCGTACAGACCTGGTTCTGCAGCAGTAGCAGCTGAGAAAGCGTATGCGTCGATCCATTTCCCGAGTCCGACTGGCGATCGGTCGCCGAGGCAGACGTTGTCGTATCAGGGTTACCCGTTCACCTACGTCAATCTGTGGACTTGGTATTGGACCGACCCGAGCACCTGGGTGAAGTTGACGGCCACTGCGTCTGATGGAGACCAGTCGGCGACGGTGACGGCGACGCCGGTCGAGCTGGATTTCAGTCCGGGCGATGGTGGCGCGGCGGTGGCGTGTGACGGGCCGGGTCGGCCGTGGGTGGCGGCGGATGGCAACGGCGCGCCGACCGATGGAGGGTGCGCGTATCAGTACTCGAAGGTGTCTTCGGGACCGATCACGTCGACGCAGACGATCGTTTGGCAGATCACGTGGAAGGGCACCGGCGGTACGGCTGGGGAGATTCCGAGCTTGTCGACGTCGACGTCGGGTCAGCTGCAGGTGCTGCAAGTTCAAGTTGTAAACCGCTAACCGGAGGGCTGTGTAGTGACGACGACTTTGCCGAAGGTTTCGGCCAATGGCCGCGGCCCGGGATCGACGGGCCGCAGCGGTCCTTTGCCAGTGCGCCAGAAGCGGCCGGGTTACGCGGTGATCGCGATCGTGCTGATCGTCGGCCTGGCCGCGCTGGGTGCGTACTTCTACACCAAGGCGGGACAGAAGACGCCCGTCGTCATGGTGGCGAAGGACGTCCCTGCTGGTCATCGCATCGAGCGCTCGGATCTCACGACGGTGAGTGTCGCTGGCGGGATCACGGCGATTGCCGGCTCGAATCTGGATTCTGTGCTGGGTCAGGTGGCGACGGTCGAGCTGTTGCCGGGGACTCCGCTGCAACGCGCGATGGTCACCTCGACGAACCCGCTGCCTTCGGGCTCGTCGCTGGTGGGTGTGGAGCTGAAGCCGGGACAGCTACCGGCCGGCGGGATCAACGACGGGGCCAAGGTCCAGGTGCTGCAGCTTCCGAACAAGAACAGCACGTCGGCGAGCGCGCCTCAGAACGCCACGGTGCTGGCGACGTCGGCGACGGTATATCAGTCGGCCTCGGACCCGTCACAGACGGGCGGCTCGCTGGTCACCTTGATCGTGCCGAGCGACAACGCGCCGGCGATCGCCGCGGCGTCGAGCTCGGGCCTGGTCGCGTTGGTTCAGGTGGGCTCGTGATTCTGACGATCTGCTCCGACAAGGGCGCACCGGGGGTGACGACCGCGGCGACGGCACTGAGTGTGATGTGGCCCAGCGAGCGGGTGCTGCTGGAAGCCGACCCCTCTGGCGGCGATCTGTCGTTGCGGCTGCGTACCTCGCAGGGGGAGAACCTGCGGCTAGATCGGTCGGTGACGTCGGTGGCAGCAGATGCCCGCGAAGGTCTTCCGCCCGGCGCGTTGGCGCGGTACGCACAGCAAACCAGCCTGGGGTTCCCAGTGCTGCTCGGTCCCATGTCGGCCGAGGGTTTCGAGCCAATGTCGAGGTTGTGGCCGCAGGTCGCGGCCGCGGCGCACGCGTGGCCGGGCACGGTGATCGCCGACCTGGGCAGGTTGCAGATACGGCACGCGTCGAGTCCGGTGGCTGCGGCCTCGACGGCGGTGTTGCTATTGACTCGCGCAAGCACGAGCGAGGACCTGTTCCACGTGCGGCAGCGCGCGCACGAACTGGCGGCGCGGCTGGGTCAAGGGCCACACGGCCGTAGCCCGCTGGCGGTGGCAGTAGTCGCTCCGCCGCGCGGCGCGCACGGGCAGGTAGGGCAGGTGCAGCAGGCGCTGGCCGCGCAGCCGACGACGTCGACGATCCCAGTGGTCGGGTTCATGGCGTACGAGGAGAAGGCAGTCGTGGCACTGCGCGATGGTGTGGTGACGAAGAAGCTGCTCGGCAGTGACCTGTTGAAATCGGCGAAGGAACTGGCAGAGACGCTGACCGGATGGTTTCCGGAGGTCGCTGGTTTCCCGATCCCGCCGGTCGTGCCGGCGAAGGAGGCGGGGCGGCACCATCCGACTGGTGGCGACGGGCATGAATGGCGGCAGCCGATGACCCCAGTCGAGCAGTACCAAGCGCAGGCGGCGTGGAGAACAGTCACGGAGCCCAAGCCAGGAGGTGGCTCGGTATGAGTGAGGACGTGATCGACTACCAGGTGGTGCGCTCGCTGCAGAAGCGTGTCGCGGACATGCAGATGACCGATCGTCGTACGCGCGCCGCTCAGGGCGAGCAGGAGCGCAGCTCGGCTGATGAGCAGCAGCAGGCACAGAGCATCATCAAGCAGGTCGTCGCGTGGCACATGCAAGAGCGCCTCGGGTCGGGGGAGGAGCTGCCGGACCCCACCTACGATGCGCGGTTGCGGGCGGCGATCTTCGCGGCGATCTACGGTGCGGGCGAGCTGCAGGAACTGCTCGAGGACCCGCTGGTGGAGAACATCGACATCAACGGCTTCGACGAGGTGTGGGTGTCCTACGCCGGCGAGGACTGGCCTCGCCGGTGGCGGCCGGTGGCGGCGAGCAACGAGCACTTGGTCAGCATCGTGTCGAACCTCGGCTCGTACGCCGGGATGAACGCCCGGCCGTTCTCGACCTCGACGCCCGAGCTGGATGTGCGGCTGGCGGACGGGTCGCGACTGTCGGCGGTCATGGTCGCGACGGAGACGCCGTCTGTGAGCATTCGGCGTAACCGGTATCCGCAGATGTTCTTGCGGCAGGACATCGCGCAGGCGGCCACCGAGGACGGCAAGGAGCTGCTGCCAGACCTGGTCACGCTCGGCACCTTGACACCGGAGTTGGCGGACTTCTTGTTCGCCGCGGTGCGGGCCCGCTGCAACATCGTCGTGGGCGGCGCGACTGACGCCGGCAAGACCACCCTCCTCCGGGCGCTCGTGAACTGCATCGATCCTCGGGAGCGGTTGATCACCGTAGAACGAGCCCTGGAATTAGGCCTTTCGCACCATCCGAGGCTGCATTGGAATGTCCGCGAGATGGAGGAGGTCCTGCCCGACGCCGAGGGCAAGGGCGGGGTCAACATCGCCCAGTTAGTGCGCCGCACGCGACGCATGAACCCCTCACGGGTGATCGTGGGTGAGGTCCTGGGCCCCGAGGTCGTGGAGATGCTCTCGGCGATGGCCCAGGGCAACGACGGCAGCCTCAGCACCATCCATGCTCGCGACGCGGTAGAGGTCTTCAACCGCATCTCGACCTACGCACAGCAGTTCGAGAATCTTACCTCTCCGGTCTCGCACGCGCTGATGGCCGGCGCGATCGACTTCGTGATCTTCGTGGAGAAGAATCCGCTCCTGGGCGGCCGACGCTGCGTTACCCAGGTCATCGAGGTCAGCGGCATGTCAGGCGACCAGGTGGGCCGAAACAAGATCTTCGTGCCGTCTGCGGAGGACGGCCGCGCCGTGCGCGACCCGTCGATCCCCATCACCCCGCAACGGGCGCCGAAGCTGACGGCTGCCGGTTACGGCGAAACGTTGTTGAGGCCGTGGACCGAGCAGCAGCCGGCCGGCCCGCAGCCGGCCGGGCAGGGGTGGTAGCCCGATGCCCGAGATCAACGTCATCTTCGCCGCACTGATCGCAGGCGCGTTCGGCGGCGCGATCGTGCTGCTGATCGTGGGACTGCGCGGCGTCGAGGTCGACCTGACCAAGCCGCCGAACCGGCTCCAGGAGTTCATCGAACGTCAGCGGTCCCCACTGCTGGCGATCCGTCTGACCGCTGGGGTGCTGCTGGCGCTGGCGATCGGCGTGGTGACGCACTGGCCGGTCGCGGCGCTGGGCCTCGGTGGCATGGTGGCGTTCTGGCCAGCATTGACCGGCGGCTCCCGCGCGGAGCAGACGCAGATCGCCCGGCTGGAAGCCCTGGTGACCTGGACAGAGGCGCTACGCGACACAACGGCGGCGCACGCGGGCCTCGAGCAGGCCATTCCAGCTACGGCCGAGACCGCGCCGCCGATCATCCGGCCGGCGCTGCAGCGCATGGTTGGCCACATCCGCACCCGGGTGCCGCTGGAGGACGCGCTGCAGGACCTCGCCGAGCAGCTCGACCACGCCGCCGACATGATCATTGCGGCGCTGATCAACAACGTGAAGCGGCGTGGCGACGGTCTGGTGAATGTGCTGTCGGGGTTGGCGGCCGCGAGCCGTGAGGAGCTGGACTTGCGTCGCAAGATCACCGGCGGCCGGGCCGGTGATCGCCGCGCGGTGCAGCTGATGCTGGTCATTGTTTTGGCGGTGGCGACGTTCCTGGTGATGTTCTCGGGCGGCTCGTACACCAAGCCGTACGGCTCGCCGGCTGGGCAGCTGGTCCTGGCGATCGTGCTGGCGATGTTCACGACGTCGTTCTTGTGGATTCGCAAGCTCGCGGGGGCGCGGCCGCCGAGCCCGTTCCTGCCCCGCAGCGGTGAGCGGATGGACGATATCGAGCTGCGAATCGTGGCCACCTTGACCGGCACCGGGGACGCGACTGAGCTGCCGGTCCTGCCGACCGCGGTGGGTGGCGCGCAGTGATCTCCTTGATGCTGATCGGCGCGGCTATCGGCGTTTGCCTGTTCTGGCTGATCTACCAGCTGGTGCCGCCCAAGCGCAGTCCGCTGGTCGAGCTGGCCCAGTTCGACGCGCACCGGCAGGGGCCGGCGGCCCGGGAGGTCGTCGAGGCAGGGGACGCGAGGACGAAGGTCGCGGCCGATGTTCAGGGCCGGGTCGGGCACTGGTTCGCGGCCGAGTTGCAGCGGCGCGGTATCCGTTACAAGGGGCTGCGGCAGGACCTGGTGCTGACGGGTCAGAGCTTCGATGCGTTGATGGGCCGCAAGGTGGTCGCGGCGGTCGGCGGGTTCTTGCTCGCGGTGCTGGCCCTGACGTGGTTGCAGTACGGCCGCGGTCTGAACTTGCCGACCGGTGCCCCGGTGGTGGTCGCACTGTTGCTGGCCGCGGTGCTGTTCATCGCGCCGGACATCGACATCCGCAAGGAGGCCAAGCGGCGGCGGGCGGAGTTCACCGAGGACCTGTCGGTGTACCTGGAGCTGGTGTCACTGGAGATGGCCGGCTACGCCGCGGCCGAGACCGCGCTGCCGCAGGCCGCCAAGCGTGGCGGCACCTGGTCGATGTTGCTGATCCGGGAGACGCTGCTGCGCGCCCGGCTCTCGGGCGAGGACACCTGGGACGCGCTGGCCGATCTCGGTGAGCACATCGGCGTGAGCGACCTGCGCGAGCTCGGCAGCCTGATCAAGAACGTGGCCGACGACGGTGCTCAGGTCCGGCAGACTCTGTCGGCCCGGGCCGCGTCGATGCGGCGCGCGCGTCTGGCGAACGAGGAAGGCGCGGCCGAGGAACGCAACCAGTCGATGCGGCTGGCCCAACTGCTGATCGCGTTCGGGTTCATGTTGTTCGTCGGCTACCCAGCATTCGTGAACATCAAGTTCTAGCCCGCCGGGCCAGAACAACCACCAAGAAGGGGAGTGGAGTAATGACCGAACTACAGGTGCTGTGGGCGTGGGTCAACGCTCGTATCGGCAAGGTGCGCGAGGAGCACGGCGACGACGCCGGCTTCACCACGCTCGAGTGGGTAGCCATCGCCGGCGTGGTCATCGTGGCCGCGATCGTCATCGCGACGATCCTCATGAACAAGGCCAAGGACGGCGCGAACAACGTCAACGTCCAGTAGCTGACCGCGGTAGCTCGGTTCAGGTACTCGAGATGATGAGACGGCGGCTCAGGCAGTCGCTGCGGGCCCGGCTTGCCGTGGCGCGCAGCGAGCACGACCGCGGGTTCTCCACCCTCGAAGCGGTGGTGGTGATCCCGGTAGTCGTGATCCTCACGATGCTGGTGGTCCAGTACGTGATGCTCTGGCACGCCCGCAACGTCACCGAGGCGGCCGCGCAGGATGCTCTGCGCGTTGCCCGCGGCTACGAAGCAGCAGCGGCGCAGGGCCAGGCCGCCGGCACCGAGTACCTGCACAACGCCGCCGGCAAGCTCCTGGAGAAGTTCACCGTCACCGTCGACCGTGGCCCGGCGGTCGTGACGGTGCACGTGCATGGCACGGTCACCTCGGTCGTCCCGTTCGGCACGTACACCGTTGACGAGTCCGCGTCCGGCCCGGTCGAGAAGTACGTGACGGGCGCGTGATGGCCATGACCAGACGCCGCACCGCCGGCTGGCTCAGGGATCGGGTGCGCAGCGCCAGGACTCGCGCAGATGCCGGGTTCGCATCGCTGGAGCTCGTGATCCTGTTCCCAGTCATCGTGCTCATGCTGCTGCTGGTGGTCGGTTTCGGCCGGCTCACCCATGGCAGGGACCTAGTCCAGCAGGCAGCCTCGGCGGCGGCCCGAGCAGCGACGCTGGACAGCAACCCGATCCAGGCGGGTACTGATGCCAAGCAAGCCGCGCACGACGTCCTCGATCAGGCAGGGGTCAGCTGCAGCACGTTCACCGTGACACCGGACACCAGCGACTTCGGACCAGGGGGACAGGTCACCGTCACCGTGACGTGCACGACGAGCCTGTCCGATCTGGGTCTAGTGGGCTTCCCCGGCCACAAGACGCTCACCGCGTCCGCGACCTCGCCGCTAGAACAGTTCCGCCAGTACGGGGGAGGGGGCACGTGATGCTGCAACGCACATCAAGCCGAAACCGAGACGATGATCCGCTCCCGTGGTGGTCAGGGCTGCTTGACTCGCGGTTTTGCCGTGGGGTCATCGTCGCGGTGATCGTGCTGCTCGCAGTCGTCTGCATCTACTCGATCCTGACGAACAAGAGCCACATGACCACCGTCCCGCCCAACCCCGGATTCTTGCGATGATCGCCCGCCGGGTGCGGGCCCACCTCAGGCGGGTGGCCACCCAGGAGCGTGACCGTGGAGCGGTCATGTTCTGGGTGATCCCGATCATGGTCGGGCTGATCGCGATGGCCGGGCTGATTGTGGATGGCGGCAATGCGATCTCCGCCCGGGAGCGGGCCGAGGACGTGTCCCAGCAAGCGGCCCGGGCCGGTGCCGATGCGCTCTCCCCGACCGCGTTGCACGACTCCGACCCAGGTGACCTGTCCGCCGACCCCGGGGCGGCCCGGGCAGCGGCACAGCGCGTACTCGACAGCGCCGGCATCACCAATCCCAGCGTGGTGGTCAACGGTGACTCGGTGACCGTCTCGGTGACGGTGCACGAGAAGACCGAGATTCTGTCCGCGTTTGGACTCAACGACATCAGCGGCAGCGCGAGCTCGACCGCGACGGCTCTGCACGGCTCGAACACCGGAGGTACGGGTTGACGTCCTCCCCACCCTTTAGCGGGGCGAGGATTCCACGACTACGCAGAAAGGAGGTGCGCAGGGTGAGGTTCACGCTTCGTCGACCGGCTGGTGCCGAGGTCTCCGCGTGCTGTCACCGCCCGTCCGGCGGCGATCGTGCGCTGTGCAATGTTGCGTGCCGCGTTGACGTCGGCGTGATCGGTGTAGCGGCAGGACCGACAGGCAAAGACGGCTTGGCTCTCGCGCGCCTTTGCGTCCACGATCCCGCACACCGAGCACGTCTGCGACGTGTAAGCGGGGTTGATCTTCTCCACCCTCCCTCGGGCTTTGTGCTCAAGACGGGTGACGAGCTGACCCCACCCGCTGGTCAGGATCCCGCGGTTCAGGCCCGCCTTCGCGGCCACATTGCGGCCAGGCTCCTCGACCGTGCCGCGGGCGGTGCGTGTCATGGCGCGGATGTGGAGGTCCTCGACCCGGATCACGTCGAAGCGCCGCGCGAGGTCGGTGCTCGTGCGCTCGACCCAGTTCCGGCGTCGGTCCACCTCGCGGGCATTGAGTCGACCGATCGCGGTCTTGATGCGACTGCGGCGGTTCGAGCCACGCTTGGACCGGGCGAGCGACCTCTGCAGGCGGAGCAACCGCTGAGCCTCACCGGGACGCAGTCCCGGGCAGGTGAGCAGTTCCCCTGTCGAGAGGGCCGCCGCTACAGCCACACCGCGGTCCACACCGACCACGGCCTGGTTGTCGGGCGCGGGGATCGGGTCGGGTCGGGCAGCGAAGGCGACATGCCAGCGGCCGGCACGATCGAGCGTCACTCGATACGAGACGGCCGAGGGAACCTGGCGGGACCAGCGGAACCGAACCCAGCCCACCTTCGGTATCCACACGACGCCGTGCGATCGGTTCAACCGGCGCACGTGCCCGGTCGAGATCGCGACGATTCGGAACCCTTCGTGCCGCCCTTGCTTACGCCAGGTCGGTCGGCGATGGGTGCCTGCGAAGAAGTTCCGCCGCGCCCGGTCAAAATCACGCAACGCCTGCTGCTGAACCATCTGTGCCCCGGCACGCAGCCAGGCGAACTCCGCCCGCGCCTCTGTCAACTGGCGTGCCTGGTCCACGTAGCCCGGAGCCGGGCCCTTCGCCGGGTCGTAGCAGTTGAACTGCTCCACGGCGAGGTTCCAAACAAGCCGCGCATGTCGGCAGTGCTCGCCCAGCAGCGGCAGCTGCTCCGAACTCGGCTCGAGCCGATAACGCGCCACGCCACTGATCTTCACCCGAACCACCGACAAAACCCACGAAGGAGGGAGCGGCGATTCGTGCTGGCCCGAAACGGCCAGATTTCCTCGCCGCGCTGCCGATGAGACGAATACGCCAGGGCGTCGCGATTGTCGCGCTGCTCGCTCTGCTGGCAGGCGTGCCGTGGGTGATGGCGGCGACGATCGGCAATCCGCTGAACGGCTGGGGATCACTCAAGGCGGGGGACCTGTCCGACAGCGTGATCATCGACGTTCTCGCCGCTGTGGTGTGGGTGGCGATCTGGGTTGCCTGGTTGCAGTTCGCGGTCGCGGTCGTGGCTGCGGTCAACACTGCGGTGCGGACCTCGCGCCGTCCGGTGGCTGGCGGTGCGTGGGCCGCAGGCCCTGATCTCTCGACGGCACGGGTGCCCGGTGAGTTCACCGGCATCCCGAATCTGGCTCGGTGGCTGGTCGCCGCTGCATTGCTGATCGGGACGGCGGCCGGTGTCGCCTCGACACCGGCCCGGGCATTCGCCGCGGGCCCTGCCCAGGCACCGGTCGCGGCAGTCGCGCAGATTCATGCAGTGGCGCCCACGGCCACCCCGGCCACCGCTGACCACTCCCGACACAGCGCGGCGCGCACGGCCAGCGCAGGCACCCGGACCTACGTCATTCCGCGAGATGGGTCCGGTCCGGATACGTACTGGGACATCGCCCAGTCGATGCTCGGCAGCGGCGAGCGGTGGCACGAGATCTGGGCGTTGAACGACGGCCGGACGCAAGCGGATGGATCGGTGATGACCCAAGCGGGGCTGCTGATGCCGGGCTGGACAGTGCTCGTACCGGGCCAGGCAGGTGGCACCTCGGCGACGTCGGCGAGCGGCGTGGTCACGGTCAAGCCGAACGACAACCTGACCGAGATCGCCGACGATCACGGCTCGACCGAGCCGGCTGTGTGGGCGCGCAATGAGGGCAGGGTGATGTCAGACGGGCGCGTCTTCACGGACCCCAACCTGATCAAGCCGGGCGACACGATCGTCATCCCGGGTCCGGCGCACACCACGCCGGGCACGCAGGCGCCTAGCGGGGGCGCGCCGACGCGCACAACACCCGATCAGCCCGGCGGGCAGACGCCGAAGACGACTCCGACGCCGGGGCGCGCGACACCCTCGCAGCCGAGCACGCCGGCAAGCACAGCACCCTCGACCCATTCGAGCCAGGCTGACCGTCCCGAGCATCAGCAGACCAGTCCGGCGGAGCAGTCGTCCTCCTCGTCGCCGTGGGGCGAGGTATTCGCCGGCTTTGGCGCCGTGCTGGCTGCCGGACTACTCGGGGCCCTGGTCGTGCGGCGACGGATGAGCTGGCGTACCGCGCGGCTGGGCCGGACGATCGCCTCGATGCCGCCGCACCTGGTGCCGGCCGAGAAGGCCACTCTCACGCACGGTAGTGCCGGGGCGCCGGACGGCCAGTTCCTCGACTTCGCGCTGCGCAGCCTGGCCCAGGCGACGGCCGGGGGACAAGCCGCGGCTCTGCCTGATGTGCTCGCCGCGCGGATGACCGGTGACGAGCTGCAGTTGCGGCTGGCTGAGCCACACCCGAGCGCCCCGCCAGCGCCGTGGCGGGTGGACGAATCAGGGCTGTGGTGGTCGGTGAGCGTCGGCGCGGAGCTGCCAGTGTCGGCTGCCAACGCGGGCGACGTCGCGGCTCCCTATCCAACGTTGGTGGGGGTGGGCTATCTCGGTGCGGGTGTCGGTGAAGACGTCGACGACGACGAGCAGGGCGGGAGCGAGAAGTGGCTCGTCGACCTTGAGCGGGCCGGCGCGGTCGCGCTCACTGGCGATTCCGCCCGCTGCCTGGACTTGGGGCGGTTCATCGCCGCGGGTCTGGCCGTCAATGACTGGTCCCACCATGTCACGGTGACGATGGTCGGGTTCGGCGACGAGCTGGTGCCGATCAACCCAGCGCGGCTGCGCTACAGCGAGGACCTGGACGAGGCGACGGCGCTGCTGTCGGCCGACTACGCCCACGGCTGTTCTGCGGCCGAGAACGCCGACACCACTGTCCTGGATGCGCGGGCGCACCAGGTGGCGCTGGACTCGTTCATGCCGCACGTGCTGCTGGTCGCGCCACATATCGCCGCTGAGCACGACAAGCTGAACGAGCTGCTCGGCGAGCTGGCGGCGCGGCCGGACCGCGCGTCGGTCGCGATCGTGCTGGCCGGCGACCACGGCGACGTGCCCCCCGCGGGCTGGGTGCTGAACGTCGATGACGGCGGCCGCTTGAGCCTGCCGGACCTCGGGACCGAGCTGACGGCCCAGCGTTTGCCACGCGAGCAGGCGCACGACATCGCCGAGATGCTGCACCGGGCAGGGGAGGGCCAGGAGGAGGCCGTGCCGCCGGCGAGCGGGGCGCGACCGTGGGAGCAGTTCATCGACGCCGCGGGCAGCCTGCGGCCCGAGTACACGTTGCCGCGCACCGGCGAGCGGGTCGGGCCGGTTCTCGTCACCGCCGCACGTGTTCCCGGACCGGCGGACCTGCCCGGCGGCGCCGGACAGGTCGTGGTGGCTGCTGCAGGCGCCGCGGCGGTCGACGACGCGGCTGGCACGCCCGCACCGTCGACGAGGGAAGCCACGGCCGAGGCGACAACCCTGCTGCCCGCCGAGGACGAGGCGTACTTGTCGGCGGCGGCCACCACTGCCGAGGACCTCGAGGTCGTCGCTCCGCGCGTCCCGGCCGAGGTTGGTGAGCGGGTCGCCGAGACGGTCAGCGGGCTGGACGAGGCGCTGGCGAGTTGGCGCGACCCGCAGTGCCCACTGCCTCGCCTGACACTGCTGGGACCGGTCGAGCTACGCGCCCACGGCCAGACGCCGCAACGCATCGGCTACCTCACCGAGCTGGCTGCTTACCTCGTGAGTCGAGACCACGGCGCGACCATCGATCAAATCGCCGAGGCGTTCGGGGTCAAGCCTGAGACGGCGGCCGCGCGGCTGAAAGAGCTACGCCACTGGCTTGGTGTGAACCCGAGGACCGGGGAATGGCATCTGCCGGATGCCCGCAAGTCGAAAGCCAGCCGGGAGCGCGGGGTCAGCGTCTACGAGATCGAGGACATGCTGGTCGACGCGGACCTGTTCCAGCAGCTGCACCTACGTGGTCAGGCGCGCGGCGGCGAGGCCGGCATCGCCGATCTGGAGGCTGCCCTGGAGCTGGTGATCGGCGAGCCGTACTCCCAGCAGCGCACGGGGGGATACGCCTGGCTGCGGGACAACCCGGTCGACGAGTATCTGAAGGTCGCGGTCGAGAAGGTGGCGCACACGGTGGCCAGCTGGGCGCTGGAGTGTGGCGAGCTGGATCGGGCCGAGCGGGCGGCGCGGACTGCGCTTACGGCCATTCCGTACGCGGAGGTGCCGCGTCTGGACCTGGCCGCGGTGCTGGAGGCGCGCGGGTCCAAGGAGGCCGCCGAGCGGCTGCTGCGCGAGGAGGTCTGCAACCGCGACGACGACGGGAACGGGCCGTTGGACCTGTCTGAGCGCACGGAGCAGATTCGCCGCCGCCGCGAGTGGCTGTCGGCGAGCTGACCGGTGACCGGCACGGTGTCGATCGCCTGGGCGCTACTTGCGGTCGCCGTGGTGGCAGCGGCCAGTCCGGTGCTGGCCGGGTGGGCGGTCGCCCTCGCAGAAGGCCAAGGCGCCAGCTGGTGGCGACCCCGGTCAGTGCGGTGGACCCAGGTCGCTGTCGTGGCTGCGGTGGCCGTAGCGCTGGCGGCCGCCGCGGCGCCCGCGCGGCCGCGGGCGGCGTGGTTGATGCTGGCCGCAGGCGGCGCTGTGCTGAGCGTGGTCGACGTTCGCACACACCGGCTACCGCTGCCGCTGACGATCAGCCTCGCTGCGAGTGAGGCACTGGTGCTGACGGCGACGTCGCTGATGGACGGAGATCCCGGCCGACTGCTGCGCGCCGGGGTGGCCGCACTGGTTGTTGGCGTCGCGTGGTTCGGCCTGGTGCTGGCCGCGCCGCGGTCGCTCGGGTTGGGCGATGTGTGGGTGGCCGCCCTGTGCGCCGCGCTGCTGGGGTGGTCAGGCTGGTCGACCGTGCTGGCAGGGCAGGCCGCGGCGTGGGTGCTGGCGGTGCCGCTGGCGGCCGCGGTCGCGGCGACACGGCCCGGTCAGATCGGTCGGCACATGCCCGTCCCACTGGGCCCGGCGATCATCGCTGGTGCGGTCGTTGCGGCGGCCTGGCTGTGAACCGCACCGGCAGGGGAGAGGATGGGGTCATGATCGACCTCGGGTATCCGGTAGTGGCCGTAGATCTGGCGATCGACGACGCCTCGGGCAGGGAACCGCAGGCGACGGGCGGCGCTGCGCCGCGCTCGAGCGGTGTGATCGCGCATCGAGTGGTGACCGAGGCGCTGGCCAGCCAGGACTACGTGGTGGCTGAGCGGGCCGCGCGAGTCGCCTGTGAGCTGCTGCCCGGTGATGAGACGGCCGTGCTGGACCTCGCCCGGGTGCTGGACGCTCGGGGGCAGGTTGAGCGGGCCCGGGCGGTACTCGCGTCATTCGCGAACAGTGACCGGCCGGCGCCGGTCACGGACGAAAGAGAGTGATGAGCATGGGTGACATCGGACGCAAGCGGCGTCGGATCGAGGTCCTTCCGGAGCGGGAACCGGCCGAGGCGCCGGCTCGCGCGCCCGAACGGACCCCCGCGCCTGAGCAACCCGCGAAGACTCCCGCGCCTGCGGCGCCGTGAGCTCCGAGCTGGCCGAGCCCGCCGGCGTCGGCCAGGTGCGGCTGGTCCGGACCTTCCGCGTCGCGGCCGATGGCGGGCTGTACGCGGTGCACAACCACACCTGCTGGGTCGACGGGTGGAACGTGGCCACCTGCCGGAAGGGCCGCGCACACACCCCACCCGCCGGGGGCTGTGCCTGCGGGTTCTACGCCTACGCCGACCCTGCCTACACCCGCCGCCAGCCCACGGCCGGACAGGTGCTGGCGGTCGTGGCGGCGCAGGGAACGATGGAGGCCGGCACCCGCGGCGCGCGGATCGGCCAGGCACGGATCGAAGCACTGTGGCTCGGCCGGCGAGTCAGCGAAGACCTGGCTTCTCGGGTACGCGCTAGGTATCCGACCGTGCTGGTCTACCGCGACCGGGACGCGCTGTTCACCGACTTCCCGCTCACCAAGTTGGACGGGTTCCGCGGCCCGCGGCTCAGCGACCGCTGGCGGTGGGCCGGGTACGCGGCGTTGGCCGCACTGCTGGCCTCCGCTGGCGTGGTGGGCGGGCTGGGCGGCGCGTCGGCAACCCAGGACGGCGGGGCGGCGTGGATCGCGGTCGTGCTGACCGCGTTGGCGGTGGCCGTCGTCGCGGTCTTCCGCAAGGCACAGATGATCACACTGACGGCGATGACGGCGGTGGCGTGGATGGTGACCGAGACCTCCACGAGCGCATCGTCAGGGGTCTACCGGGCAGCGGTCGTGCTCGTCGACGCGTGGGTTGTCGGGTCTTGGTGGTGGACCGGGCGGGTTGGTGCCGACCCGACCGAATCGACCGCCGGGCTGCTCGCTCGCCGTCTGCGCGCCTGGTTGCCCGGCGCGAAGTAGCATGCTCAACCCCGCCGCTGTTCGATTGTCGAGTTGGGCAGCGGAGACCGATAGGCACTCGTCGCGCAGCGTTGCCGCCGGTCCACGTGAACCCGGCGGCGACCATCGACAGCCGGCCAGGGACGGGCGGGCCACCCGTAAATCCGGGTCGTGACAAGCAGCCGTTCGTGACGCCTGGGCGGGCATCAGCGCGGCGCGAAGTTGCGACGCAGCGTCTCGCCGTTGGGCACTCCGCCGAGCGCTGCGGAGATTCGATCCCACGACCAACCTGCCGAGCGCGCCTGCTGGACTGCAAACACCACGCCGTCCTGAGCGGCCCGCCGCTCGAGTTCCGCGCGCTCCAACAGCTCCTGAACGAGATCACTCACACCCCATAGAGTGCCACACAATGTGCCACATCGGGTGGCGCGCCAGCGCGGCGGAGCCCGTCTGAACGGCGTCGCCGATACGGGGCGCGCGCGGCATGGGCCCGGCCCCACGCATCGCGTCGACGCGCGTGTCTTTCGAGGAGTGGCCCGGGTGACGCAGGGCGCTCGCCCGAGCTGACTTGTCGGCTCCCGGCTAGAGGCACTGGCGCCGCGGCGGCACGGTGTAGCTGCAGACGGTGTAGCTGCAGACGGGTGCGGCCGCAGTCCAAGGGTGACCGACCGCGGGACCGCGGCACGGGAGGTGACGTCGGCGCCTGAATGCTGCCGCCCGGACGGCTGGGCAAGGCGGCAGCCAGCGTCTCCGGCCCGTTGAAGATCACGATTCTGAGGCGGTTGCCAGGAAAGTAGGTAGAAGCGTCTTACCTAGCCACACCCCCCGTATTTCGGGCGGTCTGCCGGGACTTACCGGCCCCGGTAGCGGCCTGAGGCGCCCGGTAGAACGCCGGCTGGGCCGCAGGTAGGTAGGAATCTGGTCCGTTCGGTTCGGAGCGTCAGCCACGCATCACGGCTGACGAGAGGACCTGACCGATGGCACCGTCTGATTTCCTCGGGGAGAGCTGGACCGATCTGTGCGCGCGCATCGACGCGCGGCACCTGCAGCGGTGGGCGGCCACCGAGCCGGCCCTCAGCGGGTTCACCGACCTGGCCGAACTGGCCAGCGACGTGCAGACCAGTTGCGAGCGGCAGCACGTCGACGACGTGTTCGCCGCGCTGTTACGGCTGGCCGCTGCCGACTGCGGCGACGACCAGGACGCCGCGATGGTCGTCGCCCACCTCATGCACAAGGGCAGCCGCTCGGTCGCCATCGCGCTGAGCGACTTGTCGTGCGACATCGACGCCGTGGTGGCGACCGAGCTGTGGATGCAGATCCGTAGCTACCGGTGGCGGCAGCGGCGACACAGCCACGCGCTTGGGCTGAAGAACGACACCCGGGCGGCGGTGCTGCGCGAACTCGCGCCGGCCCGCGACGCCGCCGGCCGCCGCCGGCTGGTCTCGCTCTCCCCGGAGATCGTCACCTTGCTCAGCGACGGCCGAGCCGTCCCGGTCGAGCACGACGAGGCCAAGCCAGCCCGCGACGCCGAGGACGAACTGCTCGATGTCCTGTCCTGGGCGAAGGGCAGCGGCGTGCTGACCGAGGAGGACCTGCGGCTGCTGCTCGAATTCGAACTTGCCACAGGACCGCAACGCCGCGCGGCCGCCGCCGAGTGGGGACTGACCGATCGGCACATCCGTCGCCGCTGCACCCAGGTGAAGCAGCGGCTGCACGACGCCCGGCTCGCCTACCTCGAGCACGCGGCCTGACCACCCCGATCGGACTCTCCGGAAAAAAGTCGAAGAAGTTCCGCCCGCGATGTCCGAACCGGGTCCCGCACTCACCTTGAGGCGATGAAGGGACGGACCACCACCCAGACGAGGGAGCCACCGATGACCGCAGCAGCTAACACCCCGTCGAGTGAGTGCGAGGTCGACGCCGAGGTGACGCGCGTGGTCCACATGCTCGACAGGCTGGCTGCCGGCGACGTGACCCTCACCATCACCGGACTGGAAGGCCTGCTCACGCGGCTGCGAGATGCCGAGGCCGCGCGCGAGCTGCTCACCGGCATCGACCGCAACACACTCAAGGCTGCCCTGGTGCTTCGCCGCCAGCGCGGCTCGGGCGGAGCGCAGCGGTGACAGCCACCCAGGAACGGACCCGGGCTTCGCTGGAAGAACTGCAGGCCGCGGCCGCGGCCGCGCGGCGCGGCGACTTCGCGTTGCATCGCCCGAGCACCGCGGCGGCGCCGACGCCGGCCGCCGACAACCCGCGACTTCCCGCACCCGCAGCACCTGCACCGAGCGACACCTCGAGCTGGCAGCCCAGCGGATCCGTGGTCGCTGTCGTGGCGGGGCACTCCGGAGCCGGTGCGTCGACCGTGGCCGTCACCCTCGCCGAGGCACTGGCCGCCGCCGGTACGAGCGTGCGGATCATCGAGGTCGCTGACGCGTCCCGCTCGGGTCTAGCCGGCGCCACCACCGCCGAGCTCGGCGAGGACGGCACCGGCTGGCGCCGCGGACGGCGAGGCGACATCCACATCGACCGACTCGCGTTTCGCGCCTCAGCAGTCGAGCAGGTACCCGCTCCCGCCCCGGCGCCACACCCGGACGAGCTGCTCATCCTCGATATCGGCTGGCCGGCCCGCGACGCGCTCGCCGCCGGCGGCTGGCTCGCGACCGCGCTGGCTACCGCCTCGCTGCTGCTGGTCTGCCGGCCCACGGTGCCCGGCATCCGCCAGACCGAGTACCTGCTGGCCGAGTTGGCCGAGCAGACCCCCGTGTCGGTGACCGTGGCCTCGGTCGGGCCGACGCGCTGGCCGGGGGCCGCAGCAGCATCCACCGGCCCGCAACTGCGCGCCGCGCGTGAGAGCGGGCGAGTCATCACCATGCCGATCGACCGGCGAGTCGAGACGGACGGCGTCAGCGCGGAAGCGCTGCCCAAGGCCCTGGCCGCAGCCGGGAAGGCGCTGGCGGCGGCACTGCCGTCGACCGCGTCGCACGACCACTCCACAGACCAGTCGGCGTTGGGCCGGGCTGGCTGAGTCACGAGGAAGAAGGGATCAGCATGATCGAGCACGTTAAGACCGGCGTCCTGCTGGCGAAGGGTGTCTGCCCGCAGGCACCCCCGGGCATGCAGGGCTACTCCGACCAGGTCACCGGCTGGGTGAAGTGGGGCGTCCTTGCCCTGATCATCATCGCCGCCCTGGTGTCGATCGGGTCCATCCTGATCGGCCGCATCTTCTCCCACCCGCACGCCTCGCGCTACGGCGCGATGGGCCTGGGCATCGTGGTGCTGGCCGCGATCCTCTACGTCACGATCCTGGGCATCCTCGGCGGCATCACCGGGTCGGGCTGCTGATGTTCGGCCGGGTGCGGCGTCGGGTGCGAAGGGCACTCACCCCGACAGAGGCGAAGCCGTGGGAGCGCGGAAGGTTGGTCGCGTTCCTCGGCGTGGCCCTCGCCGCCTGCCTGCTGGCGGTGTTCGGGCTCGGGTTGGCGATCTACTACACGCTCAACCCCGGACACCACAGCGCGGACGCCGCACCCGCCAACGGCAATGGGATCGACGGCCCGGTGACCCAGTCGCCGAGGCCGAGCTCGAGCGCTGACCCCGGCACCCAGCAGTACGCCGAGGACATGCTGGCGAACAAGCCGATGCCCACGGTGGATCTGTCTGACGCTCAGCCGGGCGCCGTGTCCACCCGCAACCCGGGCACGCTGATCGTCCCGAAGGCGACCGCGACCGGCGCGGCGGGTGTGCCCACCGGGTTCCCGCACACGCCGGCTGGTGCGTTGGCGCAGATGGCAGCCATCGACCAGACCGCGATGCAGTCCGGGACGCTGGCCGGGGTCCGTGCGGTGATCGCGCAGTGGTCCTCGCCTGACGGACCCACTGTCCAGTCGTGGAGTGGCGTCGCCGCCATGGCCGACTTCCTGAGCTCCGCTGGATTGTCCGGCGCCGGGTCAGCGCAGCTGGCGATGGTGGTCACGCCCGTGATGGGCATGGTCAAAGGCTCTGTCGGCCCGGACTTCGTCGTGCCCTGTGTCGACTTCCAGTTCGACGTCACCCTCAACTCCACCCAGCACGTGGCCGAGGCCGACTGCGAGCGGATGGTCTGGCAGGGCAGCCGATGGGTGATCGGCCCCGGACCCGAACCTGCCAACCCTCCCTCGGTGTGGGCAGACACCGACACCGCTATTTCCGTCGGATACAAGGACCTGCGCAATGGCTGACACCCGCGATCTCGCCTTCAGTCTCAGTGACCTCAACCCGATGCACTGGCTCGGTTCGGCCGCCAGCGCCGCCGTAGGTGACGTGTGGAAAGCAGCCATGACCGCACTCTGGTCAGCGGGTCTGTGGGTGCTGGGCCTGGCGTTCAAGATCATCGACGACTTCACCACGCCGGACCTGTCACTGAACGGGCCGCTGGCCCGCGTTCTGCCCTACACGTTCGCCATCGGCGCGTTCCTCGCGGTGCTGCTCGGACTGGTGCAGATCGGCGTTGCCGCCTGGAAACGCGACGGGCAGTCGATCGCCCGGGTCATGGTCGGCGTCGTGCAGTTCTGGGGCGTGTGGGTCGGCTACGTGACGATCTGCGCGCTCCTGGTCACCGCCACCTCCGGACTCACGAAGGGGCTGCTCAGCGCGCTGCTGCACGTCAACGCGTTCAGCGGGGTACCGGCGACGGCCAACTGGCCCACGAAGATCGACGACACCGTGGTCGCCACGGTGCTCGGACTGTGCACGATCTTCATCATCTTTCCGGCCGCGATCGGCTACGTGCTGCTCATGCTGGTGCGCGAGGCCGCGCTGCTGATCCTGGCCAGCACCTCACCGATCTCGGCCGCGGGACTGATGTCGGAGTCCACCCGTGCGTGGTTCTGGAAGTCGTTCCGCTGGTTCCTGGCCACGCTGCTCATGTCGCCTCTGGCGGCGCTCGTCCTCGGCATTGGCATCCAAATCTGCGAAGGCACCATCGAGCCGCCGAAGAAGGCGAGCCTCCCCGCCTCCTGCAAGGTGAACCTCATCAGCTCCGCATGCCAGTCGGCGCTGAAGACCACCTCCAACAACTTCACCGAACAACAGGTCGGTATGGCGGTCACCGGCTGCTTGATCATTCTCATCGGCGCTATCTGCCCGCTGCTGCTGTTCCGGCTTCTTGCGTTCGTCGACCCGGGCACGCCTTCCGGCGCGGCGATGCGGGCATCGTTCGCCGCGAACGGCGGCATGGCCGGAATGCTGTCCGGCAAGGGAGCCTCGGCCGGCGGCGGCGGCGACTCCTCGGGCAGCGGGGCGGCGACCAAGCAGGATGGCGGCGGCCGGTCCGCCGGTGAGGCCTCGGCCGACACCCAAACAGCGAGCCGGTTCAGCGGCATGCTCGGCGGCGCCGGCCAGGCGATGGGCGCCGGCATGCAGGCGGTGGGCAAGGTCGCCACGAAGGCGGCCTCCATCGGCTCCGACGTGCTCGGCAGCGCGGGCGTCGGGCATCAGGCGCCCTACATGGGCCAGGACTCGGACAGCAGCGGCGGGGGGGCGTCCGGCGGATCGTCGTCGCCGGGCACCGGAGCTGCACCGGGAACGGGCAACGGCGGCGGGGACGACGGTTCCGGGGGAGCCGGCGGGTCCGGTGGCGGCGACGGAGGCACGCCGACCCCACCCACGCCACCGATGCCGCAGCCGCCCACGCCGCCCACCGGGGGTGGCGGCGGGGGCGGCATGCCCGGCATGCCCGGCGGCGGTTCAGGCGGCTCCGGCGGCTCCGGCGGCTCTGGTGGAGCAGCTGGTGGAGCCGAGGGCGCGGGCGTCGCCGCGGGGGTGCCCGTTGTCCCGGTCTGAATCCGCCACGGCAAGGCACTCAGCGCCGATTCGTGATCTCGGAGGTGCGCGATGAGCGCCATCGAATACAACGACTATTCCCGGGACCGGGCGGGCTGGTTCTTCGGTCTCACCGGAATGCAGCTGGCCCTGGTGATCCTCGGCGGGCTGCCGGACCTGCTCGCCCTGAACAGCCACGCGTGGCTGCTGTTCGCGGCCTGGCTACCGGTGTGGGCACTGGTCATCTTGCTCGTCGCCGTTCCGATGCGCGGCCGCTCGGCCGCCCGCTGGGTCTACGACCTCGCGATGTACGCGCTTGGAGGAGTTATGGGTTGGACGCGGTGGCAGTCGAAGGTCGCGGCCGGCACGGTCAGCGACCTCAACGAGGCCGACCTGCCGGGAGTGCTGGCCGGGGTGCGGATGCACGACGGGCCGCCGTACGGCCACACGATGGTCCGGCCGGCGATCGTGCAGAACACCTCGGAGCGCACCTGGGCGGCGGTGGCCCGCATCGTGCACCCGGGCATCGGGCTGGCCCAGCCCGAGGAGCGCGAGCGCATGGGGGCCGGGCTGGCAGAGCTGACGGAGGTAGCGGCCCGCACCGAACTCATCGACCTGGTCGCTGTCCAGGTCCGCACCGTGCCCGACGACGGAGCTCAGCGAGCCGATTGGGTGAAGAAGCACCGGCGCGTCGACGCGCCCGCTCTCTCGCAGCAGGCCAACGAGCAACTGAGCGTGTCGCTGAACTCCGCGGCCGTACAGAACGAGGCGTTCGTGACGGTCGTGGTGTCCGAGGATCGGATCGCCCGCTCGGCCAAGGAGTCCGGCGGCGGCGTGGACGGCCGGGCGCGCGTGCTCTACACGGCCATCGGCGAGATCGAGAGCCGGCTCAAGGGTCCGATCGGATGCGAGAGCGTCACCTGGTTGGACTCACCTGCCCTGGCCGTGGCAATCCGCACCGGCTTCGCTCCTGGTGACCGAGCTTCGCTCGTCGCCGCGACCATCGCCGCAGAAGACGACCCGGGAGTCGCGACCGGGGTACCGATGGCCGCGGCGGGCCCTTCGCAGGCGCACACCGAGATCCGGCACTACAACCACGACGCGTGGACCTCGGTCACCGACACCATCATCCTTCCCGACCAGGGCGCGATTCTGGGGGCGTTGGCTCCGGTGTTCGTTCCGTCCAGCCCGGGCGAGCGCCGCACCGTCACGATCTTCTTCCCGGTGATGTCTCAGCAGAGCGCCGACAAGTTGGTCGGCCGCGAGGAGATGTCAGCCATCGTCGGTAGCGAGCTGCGACGCAAGAGCGGACGTCTGGAACGGGCCAAGCAGCGGCGCGCGAACCAGCGCGTGGCCGACATGGACACCAAGCTCGCCAAGGGCCGGGCGTTGGTCCGCCCGTGCGCCGCTGCGTCGATCACCGTTCCCAATCACTGGCCGATCCCGGAGTACGGCCGACGTCTGGACGCCTCCATTCGGATGGCCGGTTTCACTCCCCAGCGCCTCGACCTGGCGCAGGACTCCGGCTTCGCCGCCGCCGCGATCCCGCTCGGCATTGGGCTGCCACGGCGTCGGGGGCGACGGTGACCCGGGCTGCGACACGTCGTGGCCGCGATGTGGCGAACCTGCTCGCTGACTTCGGTCACGAGGTCCCCTCGCGTGCGCCGACAGTGCAGACCGCCTCGGAGAAGAACCCGTTCTCCAGCATGGTTCCGCGCCGTGGCCGGGCAGCTCGCTACGCCGGTTGGTCGCCGGCGGCAGCCCCGCTGTCGCAGTGGCGCATGACCTCGGAACAGACACCGGTGTTCTGGCCGCTCATCGCCAGCAATGGCCTGCCGCCGACCGGGGCGCAGATGGGCATCGACTGGCTGTCTGGTGGCGCGATGTACCTCGACCCCATCGGCTGGACGCTCAATGAAGACATCCCCAACGTCACCGCACCGAACGTCTACATCGACGGCAAGGGCGGTCGAGGCAAGTCTTCGATCGTCAAGGCGTTCATCCTGCGCATGCTCGAGTTCGAGGGCTACCGCGGGCTGATCTTGGGTGATGTCAAGGACGAGTACGAGCGGTTTTGCCGTGCGCTCGGTGTTGAGCCGTTCGCGATTGGCCCCGGGATGTTCGCGCGTCTCAACGTGCTGGAGGCCGGCCCGCTCGCTCACGGGTGGGCGCAGCTCAGCGCCGAGGAGTACCAGCGTCGTGTCCAGGTCATCCGCTCCCGCTGGCTCGTTCTGCTGGCCGAGATACTCGGCGCAGTCGGCGTACAGATCAACGCCTCGACCGAGAAGGTGCTCGGTGAGGCACTCGACCACCTGACCCTGCGCGGCGAGCGCGGGTTGGCGCCAGTGACCGTGCCAATGCTGTGGAAGGCACTCGACGAGCCCACCGACGAGCTGGTCGCCTCGCTGCGCTACGCCAACCGGCAGGACTTCTTCGACGGCACCCGGCTGCTGCGTGACGGCCTGGCAATGCTGTGCACCGGGCATCTCGGCGGCATGTTCGACGACCTGACCAACATCAAGATCGACTGGAACGCGCCGATCCAGTCGATGTCGCTCTCGCGAGTGATGAAGCTGGGCGAGACCGCCACCGGCGTCGCGCTGGCATGCATGTCCTCCTGGGGCAAGGCAATGCGCGAAGTCGCCGAGCCGGGTGACCACCGCATCACCGTGCGCGATGAGAACTGGCTGCGTAACCAGCTCGGGCTCGCATCGGCCAAGGGACTGTCGGCCGACCTGCGACTGGTCCGCGTCGACGGCGACATCAACCTGGTCGTCGCACACAAGCCGTCCGACGCACTAGCCGGCGGTGACCTGGGGTCGCAGGCGGTCAACATCGCCAAGGACCTCTTCAACCTCTACGACATCAAGATCCACCTGGGTCACGACCCGGAAATCGCCGAGGAACTGCAGACGATCTCGCGTCTCAAGCCCATCGAAACCAACCTGATCACGGGCTGGGCGATGGGCGGCAAGGGCCGGTCGCTGTGGTTGGTCGGCGACCGCCGCTTCAAGGTCGAAACGGTGCTCACGCCACTCGAGCGGCAGCTCACCTACACCAACGACGCGGTGGCGGCCTGAGTCATGGGGGACGACACCAAGAAGACCGGCATGGGGCTAGCCATCGGCGTAGTCGCCTACTTCGGTCTGTTCATGGTCATCTTCCCGTTCCTCATCCTCGGCGCGGGGGCGGGCGCGAGCCCGCCGCCGTCTGCGGACTGCGGCGGAGCAGGCACCGGCGCGACCGTCTCCGGTACTGCCCTGGACGCCGATCAGATGGGCAACGCGCAGACCATCGTCTCGGTCGTCGCGGGCCGTAACCTGCCGGTCTTCGCCGCGGTGGTCGCGGTGGACACCTCCTACACCGAAGCGAGTCTGCGCAACACCACCACCCAGACCGATCACGACTCCGAAGGGCTGTTTCAGCAGCGGGTCTCGATCTACACCAAGGCCGTAGCCGACGACCCGGTCAACGCGACCAACGCGTTTCTCGACCGGCTGGTCCGGGTGCCGAGCTGGCAGACCAACTCGGTCGGCACCGACGCGCAGGCGGTCCAAGCATCGGGCCACCCCGAGCGGTACCAGCCCAACGAGGCGTTGGCCGAACAACTCACCGGCCAGCTGTGGGCCACCGCGTCGACCGCAGCCGGAAACACCGCCGGCACCACGACCGCTGGTGGTACCAGCACCCAAACGTTCTTCACCCAGGTCCTGCAGACGATGCACCTGCCCGCCTCGAGCGGAAACCTGGACGCGCTCTACGCCGTCGCTCAGCTCGAGGGCCAGAACGACCGCTACAACCCGCTGAACTCGGTCACCAAGGAACCGGGCAGCACCGACTTCAACTCGGTCGGCGTGCAGCGCTACATCTCCTTCGACAGCGGTGTGGCCGGGACCGTGGCCCTGCTGCAGGGCGGCCACTGGGACGGTGTGCGCTCGGCGATGGCGGCCGACCGCGGGACGGCCGCCGTGCTGGCCGCGTTCAAGGCCGCCTACACCTGGGACCCCGGCGTGACGTTCCCGACGACTAACCTCGCCGCGGTCGCCGCGCGCAGCGTCGGCCCGCAGCCGGGCACCGGCGGCGGCGAGATCTGCCCCGGCGGCGGCGGCGTGACCACCGGCGGCAGTCCAGCCGGCAACATCGTCGGACCCAAGGGCAACAACATCGCAGGCACCACCACGGTGCCCGCCGGAATGGTGCTCAGCGGCAGCGCCAAGGGCAACGCCGCGGTGCAGTACGCACTCAAACAACTCGGCAAGCCCTATGTCTTCGCCGCGTCCGGCCCCAACGCGTTCGACTGCTCAGGGCTGACGATGGCGGCGTGGGCGGCAGCTGGCGTAGCCCTACCGCACAACGCGGCCACCCAAGTCGGGTCGGGAACCCCTGAGCCGACCAACCTGACGCAGGCCGTCAGCGGCGACCTGGTCATGATCCCCGGCTCAGACGGCACCGCGCAGAACCCCGGCCACGTCGGCATGGTCGCCGGCTACGTCGACAAGAGCGACGGCCGACACCTGTACATCGTGCAGGCACCGGAAACCGGCGTGCCCGTCGAACTCACCGAAGCCACTGAATGGTCCGGCCAGATCGTCGACGTCCGGCACATCGCATGAACGACGACGACGACGACCGATCGCCCCGCGCGCGACCGCCCAGCCAACAACAAGCCGGCTACCGAAGCGCCCCGCGATCGAGGCGACACCTCGCCGGACGCGGACCGCCGACGCCGATTCACCGGCGCAATCCTGCCCGCTGCCGCACCTGATCCAACCCCTCGGCGACCGCGCCGACGCCACCCACTCGAACGGAGCACCACGCCATGAAACTCAGGGTTACCGCCCTCCGCGCTCACGCGCGGACGATCCCGCTCATCGCCGCCACCTCGTGCGTCGCGATCGCGACCATCGCCGCAGCGCCCACCTCCGCCTCGGCCGCTACGGCCGAGGCCACGGTGTCCCGCGGCGCCGGCGCCCTCATCGCCCACGGCACCGACTATGTCGGCCAGTACCACGTCAAGTCCGGCGGCAAGACGATCGACGTCTACTGCATCAACCCCACCAAGCGCGAACCCGGCCGCCTGAGGCTGTCCACGGTCACCCACGTCACGTCGCTGAGCACCACGACCAGCCGGGAGATGGCCGAGGTCCTCACCGCCCACGGCCAGACCAGCAGTCGAGTCGGCGCCGAGGCCACCAGCCAGGCGTTGAACTACCTGGCCGGCAATCGGTCCGCCGTCTCCCGGCGCAGCCACTACATCGCCAAGTCGACGCAGAAGCTCGCGATGGCCTACGTCGCTGAGGCAAAGCGACTGCGCGGCGGCTACACGGTGAAGATCCACCTCTCGGCGGCCGCGCTGCCCGGCCAGGCAGGCACGGGCACCGTCACCGTCGATGCCGCCGGCGGCGCGAAGGCCACCACGGTGACCCTCGCCCACGGAGCCAACGTCACCACGCCCACCCGTGTCGCGACCAACAGCCACGGCACCGGCACCTTCCGCTACACCACCACCGCCGGCGGCGAGGTCCACGTCACCGCCACCGCCACCGAGCTCGCCCCGACCACGCTGCTCATGAGCCACCCCGCCGCCGGCTACCAGCGCATGGTGTCCGCCGTCGCGGCCACCAGCGCCCGCGCCTCCGCGTCCTACCAGGGCCGTGTCAGCGGCTTCAGCAACAGCTACGCATGCGGGTCGCAGTGCAACGGCCACCCGCCCGTGACGCTGCGGGCATGCGCGCCAGCCAGCGCCGCCGCCTCCCACCTGATCTACACCTGGCCCGGCGGCACCAAGATCGTGGACTTCGCCGCCAGCAAGAAGACCACCTGCACCTCGACCACCATCGTCCTCGCCGACGGTGCGCGGGTCACCGGCACCTGGCAGTACCACACCACCAAGGGCTGGACCGCCCGAGTCGCGGCCGCCGGCGCCTTCGTCGTGGACTGCCCAGCCGCGCCGCCGGTCGCTGTGGCGATGTCCTACAACTGCACCGTCGCATCGCTGAGCGTCGAACTCGGCCAGCAAGTCAACGGCACCCTGACCCCGCAACGCAACACCAGCAAGCACGTCATGGTCCTCGTCGTGACCGGCGCGGAGACCGGTCGCTACACCCTCGCACCGGGTGCCACCGCCACCGCCCACACGTGGCCCATCACCTGCGGCCACCACGCGAACGTCACCGTGCAGGCCGGCGTCCAGCGCACCAACGGCGCCTGGAACTACGGCCAGCCCGCCACCATCGCCCTGCCGTGATCAACAGCGCGGCGGCAGGTCCGCACACCACCTGCCGCCGCGCAGTTGTCCGCTAGCGAGCCCACAGCACGATTTACCCACCCAACAATCGAGAGGACCCTGGAGACCATGTACACGCGGATCGGCTCGGACCCGACCGGCAACGACGTCGTCGTCGACACCAGCGTCGAGGAGGGGCGCATCGCGCTGCTGTCCAGCGTCGGCGGCGGCAAGACCACCACTTGCCGGTTCGTGGCCCGTTGTTGGGCTGCGCAAGAGTCCGAGCACTGCGTGGTCCTCACCCCGCGGGTTCACGAGTACGCCGATCTCCACCGCGACAACGTGCACATCCTGTCCAACCTCGACCATGACCAGGAAGCCTGGGCCGCCGCCGACCTGTTGATCGTGGACGAGGCGGAGCTGATCGACCGAGACATGCTCGACTACGTGCTGCAGTCGATGGTCAACACCGCGATCGTCGCTTCCTACGGGCCGGCGGTCGAGCGCACCCGTGCGGCGTTCACCGACGTCCTCGCGCTGCACTGGAACCCGCGGCAAGACGAACCGGTGCAGGGGCGGCTGGATTGGCCTGGCGCGATCGACGTGTTCCTCGACAAGCGCGAACGCGGCGACTACCCGCAACACCGCTGGGCGGTCTGAGCACGCTGCACAACTCGCCGCGACCGGGCACCTAACACCTACTCAGCCGAACCGAACTCGTCGGTCACCTCGATCACTCCGACCAGGTTGGCGTTGAGGTCGTCGAGGTCCTCGGCCGGTATCCAGTACTCGAGGATCGCAAGGGCGCAAGTTCAAGCTTTCTGAACTCTTTTCAAGCTGAACTGGAAGGCGTGCCGACGGGTGGAACCCGAACTTCGTCCAGGTTCGACGATAACGCCCCGCGCTGCGTGCGCTGAGCAGGCTTTCGATCCCTGCTGGCTAGGCGACGTGTGCTCCGGCAGGGCTTGTATGGACGGTGGCCGCGGTGAGTCGTTTGACTTGATCGAGCAGGTGCGCCTCAGCGTGGTGGGCCAGGTCGTGGGCTTGGACAAGGCTGAGGTCAGCGTTGACGGTGACATCAGCTTCGGCGCGCAGGGTGTGTCCGACCCAGCGGATGCGTAGGTCGCGGACGCCATCGACCCCGTCGACGCTGGTGACGGCGGCCTTGGCTTGATCGACCAAGCCCGGGTCAACGGCGTCCATCAGCCGGGCACCCACCTGGCGGATCGCGGAACGCAGGACACCGAGGATGGCGACGGTGATGACCAGACCGATCAGGGGGTCGGCCTGGTGCCAGCCGAGGGCGACGCCGGCGGCTCCGAGCAGCACGGCGAGGCTGGTGAATCCGTCGGTGCGGGCGTGCAGCCCATCAGCGACGAGAGCAGCGGAGCCGATCTGGCGTCCGACACGGATGCGGTAGCGGGCGACGATCTCGTTGCCGATGAAGCCCACTAGGGCGGCTCCGGCCACGAACCACAGGTGAGTGACGGCGCGGGGGTGAATGAGACGGTCGATCGCCTCGTAGCAGGCCAGCGCCGAGGACAGAGTGATCATGGCGATCACGAATAGGCCGCCGAGGTCTTCGGCTCGCCCGTAGCCATAGGTGTAGCGCTTGGTGGGAGCTCGGCGGGCCAGGGTGAAGGCGACCAGCAGAGGGACGGCCGTGAGGGCGTCGGCCACGTTGTGCAGGGTGTCGCCCAGCAGGGCCACCGACCCGGACAGCACGACGACGACGGCCTGGATGGCGGCGGTGAGCCCAAGGCCGGCGAGGCTGATGAACAGGGCCCGGCGCCCGGCGCTGTCGGCTTCCAGGGCGTCGTAGATCTGGTCGGCGGCGTCATGCGAGTGGCCGCCGATCAGCTCGGATAGAGCGTGCCGGCTGCGCGCCCAGGCCGATGTGCCGTGTTCGTGCTCGTGGTCATGGCTGTGCTCCCCGCCGGGCGCATGGGGGTGCCCGTCGTAGTCGTAGTGGTCGTCGTGGTCGTGCTGCTGGGTGTGGCTCATGGCCGGTGCCGTTCTTCGGGTCGAGCGTCGGGGTCACGCCAAGCCTATCAAGACCTTCATAGATGCGAATATGTTGCAATAGCGGTTAGGGTGGGGTCATGGCCGCTTCCCGCTCTCGTGCCGCCCGCCCGGTCACGCCGCCCCCGGCCGAGCATCCTGACGAGTTGACCGGCGAGCAGGTCGCCGCGGCGGTGACGTCGTTTGCGTTGCTGGCCGATCCGACGCGGGTGCGGATGTTGTGGGCACTGCGCGAGGCCGAGCTGGACGTCGCCAGCTTGGCCGCGGTGGCGGGCTGCCGCCCGACGGTGGCCAGCCAGCACCTGTCCAAGCTGCGTTTCGCCGGTCTGGTCGAGGGCAACCGGAACGGCCAGCGGGTGGTGTATCGGCTGCGTGGTGGGCATGTGCGGGCGTTGCTGAGTGAGGCCCTGTTCCAAGCCGATCACCAGGTCAGCGGCACCCCGGCCCACGACTGAGCTCACCGCCGGTTCGGTCAGCAGGCTCACCAGACGTGCAGCGATCACTGCGGCCGATGCGTGGAGTCGAGGATGGCTCGTGCGGCTTCGGCGTAGCGGACCGCGGTTTGTTCGGTTATGCCGAAGACCGAGGCGACGCGTAGGGCGTCGCCGCCGCTGATGAGGGCTTCATCGAGCTGTCGGTCGATGCGCAGCCGGCCGGGGGTGACGTTGAGGTCCTGAACTCGCGTGTGCAGCCAGTAGATGCTGGCTGGTCCGGTGCCGTAGGCAGTGCTCTGGCTGATGAACACATGCCGGTTGGTGGTCTGGGGCCACCGCTGGCGTCGGTCATCGAGGTGTCGCAGCAGCAGTCGGTGGGTGAGGTCGTCGAGCGGGCGGGGGTGTTCGCCGATCGTGATGCGCCGGCCAGCAACGTCGATGTCGTCGACGGTCAGCTCGCGTAGCCCTGTGCGTGTGGCCGCGTGCACGACGACCAGCGCGAGGATGAGTTGTTGTTCAACAGTGACAGCTGCAGCGGCGAGGGCTTCGTAGGCATCGGGCCCGATCGGCAGCGGTTGTCGGCGCGGTTCATCTGCGGGTTTGATCCCGACGGTGGGGTTACGGAAGATCAGTTTCTCGCGCCGGCAGAAGCGGAACAGCGACCGCAGCACGTGCAGCGTGTGGTTGCGTTCGTTGCCGCGCATCGGAGCGAGCGCCGATTGGATGTCGGAGCGGGTGATCTCGCGGAGATGCTGGTGCGTCGCGGACCAGTCGACAAGCAGCGGTTGCACGGCAGCGAGATAGGCCCAGCTGGTAGCGCGGGCGCGTGGCTTGCTGCGAGGGCCGCCGTAGCGCAACTGACGTATCCAGGCTTGCACGTCGTCGGCGATCTGCGGCGCGAGGTCGGCCGTGCGCCGTGCTAGCCAGAGCTCAAAGCTGGATTCGCGGTCGTCGTCGAGTAGACCCATCTGCTCGAGGATCGCGGCGACGCGGCCGACGATCACCCGTCGGTGCGCGGCCAGCGGCAGGATCTCGCTGTAGCGGATGGTTTCTCCGGGCTGGTGGTGGGACAGGACGTTGATCAGACCGCGGTCGGTTCCGCGCAGGACGTGGCTCGACCAGCCACGCAGTTCGGCTTGCGTTGCTGACAGCCCGCGGGCAACTACCAGTGTCGGGTTGTCGAGTTCAGCGTCGCGGGCGAAGTCGAATCTGGTGTAGTCGCGGGCGACCTCGAACAGAACCTGCTGGACGTAGCGGGACTGGCGAGGTAGGGATGGGCGTTGAGATGAGCCGCCCGACGGTAGTCGGAGACCCTTCCGGCGACGCTCGGTGACGACCAGCAGGAGCTGGTGCCCCGTGGCGGGTATTTGGTTGAGGAAGCGGCGGGGGTTGTTATGTGGTCGTCCTTCGAGCATCCGCGCCTGCGTCCAGCAGCAGCGGCAGTGGCCATCCCGGCAGGCCAGACTGCGATGGCAGCTCTCGCATCGTTGCATCGGGTACTCGGCGTTCCAGCTGACGCAGGCTGGGCAACACTTTCCCCAGAACACGCCCCACGCGTTGCAATCGCGGCAGGACTTGGGGCGGTGTCGACCCAGGCGCGGATGGCAGTCCAGACAGAAACCGCCGACGACCGCGTCGCGGTCCCCGCAGCGTTTGCAGGATGGGGCCGGGTATCCGGAGCAGGTCCAACACAGTCGCAGTTCGGAGCCGCGACACAGGCGAACGCCGCAGCGTCGACAGGGACGCGGCTGCCAACGTGGGCGTTCCTGGGACTCGCCCACCGGTCTCAGGCCGGCGGGAGCGATCGGCCTCCGCGACGGCGGGGCTTGACGGTCGAGGCGTGATTGGTCTCGTTGACGGCAGCGTCCTTGCCGGCGTCCTGGGCAGGTGCCTGGACCTGGTCGAGCTCGGGGATCAGCAGATCACCGACCCCGCAGTCCAGAACCGCGCAGATCACGTTGAGGTCGGAGAGCTTAATGCTGGCCGGCGTGCCTGACCAGAGCCCCGACATCTTTCCCGCGCTGATGATCAACCCTCGCTCAGCGAGCAGTCGTTGCATCTCGCTGGCCTTCCAGATGCCGCGGTTCGCGGCGGCCAGCCGAAGATTCCACTTCATGCATGTGCCCTTCTCACTGAGGCAGCCGTTGCAGGCGGGTCGCGGCGCGTTGTTGGCCGGCAAGCCAGCTGTCTTCGATGAACTCGCGGTGGGCGTGGACGTAACGCATCGTCGTCACGAGCCACTCGTGGCCAAGTAGCTCCTGGATCGCCATCAGGTCCATGCCGGACAGATACATCTGCGAGGCGCAGTAGTGACGTAGCACGTGCGGGGTGAGTTTGCCCTGCCAGGTCGGCAGATGGCGGCGGACCTGCTCGGCCAGCCCGCTGCGTACCGAGCCGTCGCCCATCCGCGCGGACGCGCCGCCTGGGTAGCGGCGTTCGGAGGAGAACAGGGCGGCACCCGGTCGGGTGTGGTCGTCATCGAAGAGACCCCAGACATCTTCGATGTACCAACGCAGCAGGGCGTCGGCGCCGTTGATCAGCGGCACGATCCGTTCGCGAGGTCCGCTGCGGCGTGCTCCCTTGCCGTATCGGACGTGCAGCTTGCCGAAGCGACCCAGCTCCCAGCGCACGTCGTCGAAGTCGAGCATGCGGACTTCGTTGATACGCAGTCCGACCTTCTCCATCAAACGGCAGGCGGCGTAGCTACGTGCAGCCGTCGCGAATTTGCGGCAGGACTCCAGCTCGCCGCGCCATCCTGCGAACAGTGCCTCGATCTCCCGGTCGGTGGGCGGGATGCGCAACGCCATGTCGCGGCCGCCGCGTGGGGTGTTGAGCTCATCGAGCGGGCACTCCACGACGTGGCCGGTGAGCTGGTAGATGTCGGCCTTGTGGCGCAGGTCCAGGAACCGGAAGTAGGTGGTGACGGCGAACGCCTTGCGTTGGCGGGTCGCCGAGGCGGTGGTGCGCAGGGCCTTGCCGAAGTAGGCGTCGGCATCCGAGGTCCCCAGCTCCCACAGCGGCCGGCCGAACCAGCGGCGCACTTGCTCCAGGCTGCCGATCTCGCTGCGGATGCTCGAGTCCGCAACACCGGCCGACGCGCGTGCTAGCACGTAGCCGGCGAACAGGTCGACCTCGAGAGCGTCGAGCTGCTCGGCAGAAGCAGGCTGGCTCTGTGTTCGGATGTCCCGAACCACGGACAGAGACAACCCGCCCCCTCCCTTCACGTTACCTAGCGGTACTTCACAATTTCTGAAGCCGATGCAACGATAGCGAAGAAGCGTCGACTTGGGAATCAGCCGCACCGAACCCGGGGACGGCCCTAGCCAGCGGCGCTACGCCTCACAACATCCCGGCTCAGCCCAGAGAACTCAGCGGAGTACAGGTGTCCGGCCGCCCACCTGCTGCACCTGGTAGCGGGCGAGGAACTCGGCGCGGACCTGGAATCGGGTCACGTAGCCGACACCATCGCGTGGGGCATTCCAGTCCCGCGCGATCTTGACCGCGTACTCCCGGTTGAGCACCGGATAGAAGATTGGCTGCCCGGGCAGCCGTGGCGGCCAGGCCCGCCACCCGGTGTCGCGGACCAGCGCCAACTCCGCCGGCCCGGTCGGCCGCCACAGCGTTGTCAGCTCACCCACCCGGTCCACCTGCTCAGTGTCGCCCGCAGACCGCGCCGCCGCCTGCCGTTTCCGTGTGCTCACCCCGGCCGGCGCCCACCCGACAAAGTCGCGGCACCACTACAGCCCTCCTCCTCGTCGTCGGTTCGGAAACTCGTCCGCCCAACCATGTCCGATCGCGGACTGCGACTCACCTTGAGGTCATGAGGAACCGACGAGGCGACCACCGAGGCAGGGGAGCGGCACCGGATGAAGACGGGACAGAGAGCACGCCAGGACGTCCAACCGATGACTTGGGAGCTACCGGCGGCGGCCGCCGCCGCCGCCGTGGCAGCGATGGTGCTGATGCTGCCAGCCGGGCAAGGGGCGGCCGGGGCGGTGTTCGGTCGGGGCTGGGTATGGCCGCAGGGCACGCACGGGCTACTGGAGAGCCTGGGTGGGCTGCTCACCGGACATCCCGGTCGCGGACTGACCGCTGAGCAGGCCGCGCTCGTCCCGGCTGCCGGCGCGGTGTACCTGCTGATCGTCGTCGGCGAACTGCTGCTCGTCACGGCCGCCGTCTACGGCGTGCTGCTCTGGTGGCGTCACCTCGGGCCGGGCGCGCAGCTGGGCATGGCCGATCGCCTCGAGGTCGAGACCGTGCTCGGCCTGGCGGGGCTGCGCAAGGCACGCAAGGTGATCCGACCGGACCTCTACGGGCCACCGGTCGCCAATGCTGCGAAGGAGCAGTCGTGAAGGCGGCGCGGCCGAAGACGGCGGCCCGGTTCGACCCGGCCGCGGTGGGCTGGCACCTGGGCCGGTCACGCACCCCATCCGGAGTCGACCTCTGGGTGCGCTACGACCGCACCAGCGGTGTCTACGGCCCGCAGGGCTCGGGCAAGACGTTGGACCTGCTCACCCCGGCGCTGCTGGACGCGCCGGGCGCGGCCCTGGTGACGTTGACCAAGCTCGACGACCTGCTGCTCACCCTCGACCAGCGCGCCAGCGGCGGTCGGCCGGTGGCGGTGCTGGACCCGTTCAACATGGCACCCGGCATCACCGAACTGGTCTGGGACCCGGTCGCCGGCTGCGTCGACTCCCTGGTCGCCGAGCGGCGGGCCAAAGCATTCACCGCCGGCACCGTCAAGGGCGCGGTGGCCGGCGGCGTCGGCGACGACGCGGCCCGCTTCTACGCAGCCGAGGGCGCGAAGGTCCTGCAGGCGTTCTTCCACGCCGCCGCGCTGACCGGCCGCAGCCTCGACCACGTGCTGGAGTGGGTCGCGGACCCACGCAACGCAACGCTGCCCGAGGAGATTCTGCGGACCCACCCACGAGCCGAGCGGTTCTGGGATGGGCTGTTGCGCGGCGCACTGCACGGCGATGACCGCACCGCCGGCAACACCGCCACCACGGTGCAGCAGAGCATGGCGTTGTTCTTCCAGGCCTCGATGCGGCAACGGTGTGTGCCCGGACCGGGCCGGGCCGCCACCGACATCGCCGATCTGATCGCCCGCGGCGGGACGATCTACCTGCTCGGCCGAGATGACCCGTACGCCTCCGCCTCACCGCTGATGACCGCGATCGCCGAGCACGTGCTCGACACCGCACTGCAGATGGCAACCGCATCCCCGCACGGCCGGCTGTGCCCGTCGTTCCTGGCGTGCCTGGACGAGCTGCCCTCCACCACCCCGCTGCCGACGCTGCGCACCCGCATGGCCAACGAGCGGGCGCTCGGGTTGAGCTTCATCTACGCCGCCCAGACCTGGCGGCAGCTGGTCATCTGCTACGGCGAGGACGAGGCGCGGGCGCTGTTCGGTCTGACCAACAACCTCATCGTCTTCGGTGGCGGCAAGGACGGCCTGTTCAACCGCGAGATCTCCGAACTCATCGGCACCACCCGGGTGGCCCGCACCACCTACAGCACCGGCCAGGGCGGATGGGGCAAGTCCACGGTCGGCGAAGACGTGCCGATCCTGCGTCCTGAGGAAATCCGGCAGCTCGCCGAGCGGGAAGCACTCGTCGTCGCCGAGAACGCCCGCCCGCTCATCGCCCGGCTCGACCGGTGCATCGACGGCCCGCACGGTCAGGCATTACTGGCCGCGCAGGCCGCCGCCCGCGCTCGCGTCGGCACCGCTCGCGAGGCCCGGCCCGACATGACCGCTCGCACAGCCGAGGCGGTGCATCTGGCCCGCGAACTCGAACTGCACCCCAGCGGCTCACCGTTCGCCCAACACAGTGACGGAGACCAGTGATGCCCGAACAGTCAGCCCCATCGGCACTGGCCAGCGCGATCACGCTGGCCTTCCCGCAGCCCGATCGACTGGTGCGCCACGCCTTCGGTCAACTGCGAGTGGCTCGCTTCGGGGACGAGGACGAGAAGCGCGAGCAGCTCGGCGGGATGGACCCAGCCGACCTGCCGCGTCCATGGGACCCGCCGACCTGCAGCCCCGCGCTGCGCAAGCATGTGTGGGTGTGGCTCGACCGGGTCGCGGCGTGGATCAACCACGAATACATGTGGGTCTACGACCGGATCATCCCGAGCTGCTGGCCGGCGCACGCCCACGTCGCCCACGAGCTCGCCGTTGTCGCCTCACTGCGCTACGACGCCGGGTTCGCCCTGGCCGCCGACACCCTCGAGGACTGGCACCGCTACACCCTGCCGGGGTTCCTGGACCGGATGGCCACCCGGTTCGGCACCAGCCCGTGCCAGCCGGGCAAGCACAACGACTGGCCGGCGGCGACCCGGTTCAAGGACTTCGAGGCACCCGCCTCGGTCGAACGGCGCGGCCAGGCCATCACCAACGACCAGAAGTACACCGCTCCACCGCGCACCGGCCGCCCGCCGAGGACGGCCGAACCGGTCAACGGCGGTAAGACACCGCGATCACCGCAACTGACGGTCATCAGCACAGGCACACCAACCGAGGACGGTCGCGATGAGTGACAGCACCGGAAACCAGAACGACGGGCTGTGGGGCCGCGAGACCCGTCTGCCCACCCTGACCTCGCAGAACACGGACCGCAGGCCTCCGACCGCGCCCACGGTCACCGCGCAGCAACGAGCCCAGCAGCTGGCTGTCCAGCAGCAGATGCGTGCATCCGCTGCTCGCCGCGACGACGAACGTAGCGAGGATCGCGAGGTCGACGACCGCGATCACGAGCCGGTTGCCGTCCGCGTCCAGTGGGAGCACACCACCCGTTACGAGGCAGACCTCGCGGTCGATCCCTGGCTCAACGACGAGGAGCTGCTCACGCGGCTGGACGCGCTGCCCGACGCCGACCGGCGGGTGATCAACGTTGTCGACGGCGACAACCTGGTGAGCGTCGTCGACCTCGACGGCGACGGGCACATCGACGCCTACGAGATGTCAGCGGGCATGGTCACCGACTGGGGCGACATCGCGGACGGCATCGACGAGCGGATCGCCGAGAGTCCCACGTGGCCAGCCCTGAACGCCGCGCTCGTAACCGCGGCCGCCCGAGACGGCTACGACGTGGCTGCAAACCTTCCCCAGGTCGCGTCCGAGTCGCCGTTGCCGACCCACGACCCTGCCGGCGAGCTGTACTACCGGCTGCTCAACAGCGGAGCCGTCGACGTCGGCGCTGACAGCGCCGCCGGGTCCGGCGCTCAGCCGCCGCCGCGGCGCGACGAATCAGCCAGCTACGGAGCCGATGCGCCGCGCATCTCGGCGCCGGCCGTGTAGGGCCGCCGCGATGACAGACATCTACGAGCGGTACGAGCTGCACGACGTGCGTGGCGCCGCCGTGCTCGAGCAGATCACCCGCTGGGCCGTCGTAGATAACTGGAGCGATGCGCTATCGGGTGAAGCGCAGAAAGTGGTCCAGGCAGCCCAAACAGGGGGGCTTGAGTACTTCGTCGGCACCCTGGCGACCCTGGCCGAACACGAGGGGCATGGGTCGCGGGCATCGATGTTGCACGCCACTTTGCACGGCAACGTGGACCTGATTGGTCATGCGCTCGCGGACAACGAGGGGCTGCGCTCGCTCTACCGCACGACAGCGGAGCGGGCACAAGGCATCGACATGGCTGAGATCACGACGCCCAATGGTCTGCGGCTGCGCGCCGAGCAGACGGGGGAGGCGTATCAGACCGCCGTCGTCGTCGAGGACGCACCCGGTCGCAGCGACGTGCTGGCCAACAACACGATCACGGCCGCCACCGCCACCGATGCGCTCAGGACAGCCGCGCAACGCGAGCACGCTGTGCACGGTCTGGACCGCACCGACCTGCAGCTGGTCGACCAGCAGCTCGCGCGTCTCGATTACCTGACCACGATAGAGGCGGCGCTGCCCGGAGCGCCGCCGGCCGCGCAGTCGGTGGACACCATCATGCAGGTCACCGGCCGCGACCTACACAGCCACGTCGCGGTGAGCAACACGGTTCAGACCCGCGAAGGGCGCAGGCTCACGGAAGACTCGATGCCCACCGCGCCGTCATCAGAGACCTACAGCACCCGCATGGAGGCCGAACTCGGGCAGCGGCTCGGCGTCCAGTTCTCCGGTCGGCCAGACGCCAGCCCGCAAGCACCCGACGCGGACAGCGCCACTCCGAGCGACCGGTGGTCCGCTGTGGTCACTGCCGCCACCGGCCGCGACCTACGTGGCGAGCCAGGCTGGACCGGCCTCGCCGCCACTCTCGATCGTGCGGCCGCCGCCGGGTGGGACGCGGCCGGCCAGTTGCCCGCCACCGTCGCGCAAGCCCCACTCCCGACCCATGGATCGGTCAGCCACGACCTGGCCTACCGGGTGATGGACGCATGCCCTGACGCCGTTCCGGCCGCACCCAGCGTCGCGCAGATCAACGGCACCGGGGCCGCCTCGACCGGCCGGCAGCGGGAAGCGGCCGAGCGGGCGATCAGACCGACCCCGGCACCCGATCGCGGGCCCACCGTTGGCCGCTGACCCCACGAGTTCCGGACGGGATGGTCCCGGCCGGTAGACCACGAAGGAGGAACACAACCATGGCCGGAGAAACAATCATCACGGTGGTCGGGAACCTGACCACGGACCCCGAGCTGCGGGTCACGACCGGCGGCCAGTCCGTGCTGTCGTTCACGGTCGCGAGCACCCCACGGGTGTTCGACCGCAGCAGCGGGCAGTGGAAGGACGGGGCGACGTTGTTCCAGCGCGCTGTCGTCTACGGCAGCCAGGCCGAGCACGCCGCCGAGTCGTTCGGGCGCGGCGCTCGGGTGATCGCCCACGGCAAGCTCACTCAGCGCGAGTTTGAGACCCGGGAGGGCGACAAGCGCACCATCACCGAGCTCGTGGTCGAGGACCTCGGCGGATCAACGCGGTACGCCACCCTCTCGATCAAGAAGGCGACGCGCGGCTCCGAGCAGACCGAGCCGAGCGACGACCCGTGGTCGACGCCGTGGGCCGGCGACGAGGCAGTACCGGCCGGGGCGCGCTGAGCCGTGCGCACAAGCACAGGGCGGGCCCTCCTCGGCGCAACCGCGAGGCGGACCCGCCCTGCTGCGGCCAATCCGAACGACCAGCCGACTGACCGACCACGCCACCGCGAGCGGCGGTGGGCTCGAACCACCGATGAGCTGATCAACGCGGCACGCGCCCAGTTTGAAGCCCCGGCGGGCGAGGCCGCCGTCATTGTCGGCATCACCGATGGCCACGTCGACGCGGCCGAGCAGACGGACATAGTCGATGGTGAAGGTCCCGTGCTGGCCGCGATCCAGTCCCTACTGCGCGGCAGCGCCTCAGCGGCCATGGTCGTCTTCACCGACCACCGGCCACCCCAATGGGTCATCCAACCGTGCTACCTGCTGCGCGAGGTGGCGGTCGTCAGCAACCCGCGAGGCACCTGGTGACCGCGACCGCCCCACCGTTCACCTACGCGGGCGGGAAGACGACGCTGGCCAGCTGCATCGTGGCGCTGCTGCCGGCCCATAAGAGTTATGTCGAGTGCTTCGCCGGTGGGCTGGCGGTCTTACTGGCCAAACGACCGGTGAAGTTCGAGACGATCAACGACCTCGACGGTGCCGTGGTCACCTTCTGGCGTGTGTTGCGTGAGCGGCCCGAGGAGTTCATGCGGCTGTGCGCGCTCACTCCGCACTCGCGAGCCGAACTGGCGATCGCCAACGACCTGGACCCGGGCATCGACGAACTCGAGCTCGCGCGACGGGTGTGGGTCCGGCTCGCGCAGGGACGTGCGGGCACCCTGCGACCTACCGGCTGGCGGCACTACCAGGACCCGAACGGCACCACCGTGGCGATGCCCGGCTACCTGGCCGGATATGTCGCCCGGATGCCGGCAGCAGCTACCCGCCTGGCGAACGTGTCACTCGAATGCCGGCCGGCCTTGGACGTCATCGCCCGATACGGCGGGCACCCGGACAACCTGATCTACGCCGACCCTCCCTACCTTCGCGGAACGCGGAGCATCGGTCGCTACCGGTACGAGATGGCCGAGCATGCGCAGCACCGCGAGCTGGCTGAGGCGCTGCGCAGTTGCCGTGCGGCGGTGGTGCTGTCGGGGTACGCGAGCCCGCTCTACGACGCGGAGTTGTACAGCGACTGGTGCCGCGTTGAGCTGCCGACGTGGACCGGCCAAGGTGGCGCAAAGCGTGGACGCACTGAGGTGCTGTGGTCGAATCGGGCGCTGGCTGCCCAGGCGGAGCTGTTCGCCAACGACGATGAGACCCCTGATCCGGGCGAGGACTCGCACGCTGTCGGCACCGGGTGAGAAGCTCATCCGGTGATCGAGTTCGAGCGGCCGCTGCGGCGATCATGAATCCCTGCTGCTGCCGGTGCACCGACCGGACCTGGATCATTTTCGACCGCCACTCCTGGTGCCGGACGCACTTCCTCGAGGAGGTGAACGCACGCGAGGGCGCACGCATCGAGAGCCAGAAACGCGACGATCAGCTCACGCACCCTGCCCAGAGATAGTTCTATGGTCATGATCTTCGAAAGGAACGACCATGCACAGCAGCACCGGCCCCGGCGGTGATCTCCCGGTCCCTATCAGCCGCTGGCCGAGGGCTGGCGAGATGAGCCACCACGAGGAAGACACCGAGTCCGCCTTGACGGTCCGGTGGAGCCCGAACGCGGAGGTGGCGCTGGTCGCCGCGGCTGAAGCTGGGCAGATGCTGCTCGCCGAACGCAAGCAAGATCGCTTCGTTGTGAGCACGACGCGCGTGATGGATCTGACCGACCCTGACCCAGCTGACGTGGAGCGGCAGAGTGCGGGTCCCGCTCGGAACGCCCTTGACGCCTTGCGCTGCGCGATGTTCAGCGACTCCGCCCATCCCTGGCGTCACCGCATGACACGTAGCGGGATGACTATGAGCGCGGCGGCCATGCGTCTCGTCGAGAAAGCAGAATCGCCGGGCGTGATGAACGGGGCGGCGCTCACATCCGACCTAACGGTCGGCGAAACCGTCCACCTGCCGTCCCGCGTAACTGCTCTACATGCCGGGGCGGCACCAGGCTGGCGCAGCAACCTCTGGGTGCACGCGACCCTCAACGATCTTGCTGCGGGATTACGTCGCGGCGCGAAAGGGAGCGCCGCTACCCGCGCGGCCGTTGGTCTGGTCAGCGAAACCGGTTGGCTGCATGGTCACCGAGGTTGGCACTTCGGTGGGGCGGTCCAGGCACGCGAGCCCGGCCGTCGAGCACGGTACGTCGACTGGGTCGGGCTACATCGTCGCGCCGACAGCATCCCCGCCACGCCCAGCGAACAAGCTGTGCTGAAGATCGCCGCAAGCCTTGCCGGCGGCGGACCGGTCGATCTCGCCGTCGCGCTCGCTGCATTGACGCGGCGCGACCGCGCTTCGGTGCGGCGAGCCCTCCACCGTGCGACGCAGCGCCGCCGCCGACATCCCGCCGACGCTCTCGACCGTCTCGTCGGGCCGCCGCCCTCACTCAACTACGACGCGCAGCGCAACGCGCCCGTCGTCTGACGGGCGACGCCTGCTCGCCCGCCCGGGCCAGATCAGACGGGTGGAGTGCTCCGTCGTGGGCGGGGGGCAGCGTCTGCGAAGGTGGTGAACCACGCGGCAGGGCGATAGTCCCCGATCGACATCATCTGGTTCCGTGGATCAGCGGGGTCCTCGATGCCTGACGCCTCCGGATCGTAGAGGTTGAGGATGTCGTGATCGCGGAATAGAACCTCACGAAGGTAGTCCCAGTCGTCGTCCGCTGGCGCACCCGGAAGGCCCGCGAGCAGCGTGTCGACCTCGACCTGTTCGGCGTTGTCCTGCCAGGTTTCCGCGGCGGTCAGCATCAGGTGCAGTGCCAGCTCTTCAGCAGGGCAACGCGGAAGCGGCAGCAGCCCATCTTCGAGATCGCCTGCTAGATCGAGGAATGCGTTCCGCGCGCGTCTTCTCCAAGCCTCGTCCTGCTGGTAGGTGACCAGCGGGTATTCGTCAAAGATCAACCAGCCGGCCGATGCCGCCTCGTCGGTGGGTATGGCCGTGTCGCCGAACCTGTCGAGATCCGCGCGGGCGTCCTCGGCTGCCTCGCATGCGCAGTGCCAGAGCACGGCGGCGTTACGTGCGGTCAGAACGATCTCTTCGTCGCGGGATCCGGCGGGCGGCCGCGGTGGAAACAGCGCGTCGAATGGCGGCCGCGCCGCGAGATGCTGCCCAGGCAACTGCTCGATCTCCTCTTCGAGCGTCAGCCGGAAGCGGTAGCCCTCGAATGGTTCAAGGGTGCGTCCGAACTCCTCCCAGCTGATCGCGCGGCCGTCGATCACGACGTTGTACGGTTCGCGTTCGCCCGGGCCGCCTGCTGGGACCAGCCGGCCACGGGCCTGCCAGCCGGCGAGCAACGTCCGCTTGCCGTGCCATCCCGCGTCGAACTCCTCCAAGTAGAGCTGCCCGACGGCGGCGCGGGCTGCCTCGGTCACATGCCGCACCTGGTCAGCGAAACGGGACCCGTCCCCGGGACCGGCGACTGCGAAGTAGTAGCCGGTGCTGGCGTTGTACCCGGGACCGAAGTCGCCTTCGCCAAGTTGCAGCAGGATCTCGCCGGTCGACAGCAGCCGTGAGACGTCGTATCGGAACCGGTGCCGCCGTGCGTCGGGTCCATCCAGCGTGATGGGTTCCGGTGGGATCGGCAGGACAAGCATTGGGCGGCTCCACAGAACGATGAGGGTAGAGCGTCTCTAGACACTAACGGCGCGGGCCGCTCGGCCGATCGCGGCCCACCGGCCGCGACGTCGAGGGCGGCGACTCACGGCGCGGGTCGCGGGCGGGTTCGACCGCCGGGCCCGGCCGGGGCGCGGGTTCGATGTCGACCTCGGCCAGCAACCGATACTGCAATTCCAGCGCTGGCGCGTTCGCCGGTAGCGGGGTCTCGGTGGCCAGGCGAGGCAGCTCGGTGTCGACGTCGAATCCTTCTCGAGCAGCCTGTTCGAGGGTGGCCGCGAGTCCGCCCCAGCCGGGCGAGAGCGCCAGCTGCGGGTCGATGCTGTCCGCGAGTTGACGCCACCGATCGTGCGGGCGCTGAACTTCCGGCTCGTCGGCGGTGTCGGTGTTGGTGTCGCCGGTCGTGCTGTCGCTGCGCCGCAGCCGTTCGGACGCCGCAGTGTCGGTGGCCGCTGCCGCGCCGGTGGCGGCGTGCTCGGAGGGGCTGGTGGCCGCCTCGGGCACTTCGGTGATGAGGCGGTAGTGCAGGTCGCGGGCCGAGTGCGGCGGACTCAGCGGGGCTTCGGCGGCGAGCCGGGGCAGATGGGTGTCGACGTCGTAGCCGGCGGTGTGTGCGCGGCTGATGGCCGCGGCCAGGGCGACCCATTCCGGCTGTTGAGTCAGGTCGGGGTCGATGCTGTCGGCGAGCTGCGACCAGGCGGTCGCAGGGCTGGTACCGGGCAACGTGGCGGGCGTCCCGGTCGCGGACGTTCGCGCGGGCGCGGCTGCTGCGGGGACGCGGGTGGCGGGCTCGCGGAGCGGTTGTCGTGCTGCTTCGCTGACGCGGGTACGGGCCAGGCCTCGAGGGTCCTCGGTCCACGCGTGGCCGGCGTCGATGACGGCGAGGTGGACGGTGCCACGGCTCAGCTGCAGCCGGGTGGTGACCTGCTCGACGTGGTCGAGCCAGTGCTCGGGTGGGAGGGCGCCGATGATGTCGGCCGCGCCGCGGATGGCCGCGGCCAGGTCCTCGGCCGACCCGGCGGCGCCTGTGTTCGCGTGGTCGGCGAGACGTGCGTTGATGAGGCTGGTCGCCAGCGGCTGCGACTCGGCCAGGGCGTCGCGCACGGACTGTGCGCCGCCGACCTCGAACAACTGGGCGGGGTCCGCTCCCTCAGCCATGAGGACGTGCTGCGGGTTGTCGCCGCGGGCGGTGAGCTGCCAGTAGGCGCGGGCGGCGGCCTGTTGTCCGGCCCGGTCGGCGTCGGTGGCGACCGTGACGCCGGGTCGTCCGGCGCCGATGAAGGGCGTGAGCTGGTCGGCTTGGGCGTCGGTGAACGCGGTGCCCAATGGGGCGACGCCGACGTGGGTGCCGCCGGTGGCCAGGGTGACGGCGATGGCGTCGAGTGGGCCTTCGACGAGGACTGGTGTGGCTCCGTGGGCGACCGCGTCGCGACCCTCGTGCAGACCGAACAGTTGCGCTCCCTTGGTGAACAGGTCGGTCTCGCGGGTGTTGAGGTACTTCGGGCCGGCGTAGGGGTCGGTGTCGGTGAGGTTGGGGTTGCGGCGGCCGATGAAGCCGTGGATGTCGCCCGACGGTCCGTAGATCGGCAGCATGAGCCGGTCACGGAAGACGTCGATGAGCCGGCCGGTGCTGGCTTGTTTGGCCAGGCCGGCGGCGAGCAGCTCGTCGTCGGAGGCGCCCTGTCGGCGCAGGTGATCGACCAGGCCGGTGAACCGGTTCGGGGCGTAGCCGGGGGAGAAGCGCGGGTCGAGTGCGAGGTCGTCTCCCAGGCGCTCGGTCATGGTTGCGGCGGCCCAGCTGCCTGGGTAGTTGGTGGTGAACCAGTCGGCGGCATGCTGGTTGAGTTGGACGAGTCGTTCACGGCTGACCGGGGCGGTAGCCCAGAAGTGCTCCTCGTCCATGGGTGCCCAGAGCTGTTCTTCGGTGGGCTCGAGCGGGCCGCGCAGCACGGAGGCGGCGCGCATCTCGTTGTGCAGTTGCACCTCGATCGGGGACTCGCTGCTGATCCACGGGTCCGGCCCTGCGATCTCCGCGGCGACATCATCCGGCGGCAGCGGGTCGTAGTCCGGATCGAACGGCGCCTCCTCGACCAGGTCGCCGTAGGTCTCGAGATCGTCCGGCGGCGGGAGCTGGTCGTAGTCCTCGGGTTCGCCGAACTGCTCGTCGGTGGGGTCCGGTGGGACGCTCGGCTGGTCGTAGAGCGGTTCGGGGTCGGACAGCATCGCCACCCGCCACACGAGGGCGGAGGCGATGTCCGCGTCGGCGCCGGCCTGCTCGCCACGGTCTGCCTCGACGTGCGCCTCGATGTTGACGTGGGCCAGTTCGGCGGCGGTGCGCAGCACCGCCTCGGGCTGCCACCCGCTGCGCGCCGCGGTGTTGACGGCGGCCACGAGGGCCGGCCAGGCGGGGTCGGACAGCACCCAGCGTGCGCGGTCGTCGCCGAGGACCTCGGCCAGCGCGCCGGTCCAGGACGGTCGCAGGGTGGACGCGCCCGATCGGGCTGTAGCAGTGACGGCCGCCGGTGACAGGTGCCGCGACATGCGCCACCACAGCGCGGCGGCAGGCTGCTCGTCGGGCAGGTGCCGGTCCGCGGTCGCCGCAGTGACCATCGCCGGGACGTCGACGCCGGCCCGGTCGAGCGCGGCGAGCCGGTCCGCGAGGTCGGGCCAGTACGGGTCGGCGCTGATGCGCGGGTCGACGGCGTCGACCACACGCGCCCAGATGGCGGTGGCCTGGTGCGGGTCGCCGAGCACGGACGCGGCCCGGGCGCCCAGGTCGTTCTGGTAGTCGGCGGCGGCGGCGGCGAGTTGCGGCGCGCCGGCGGGGCGACGTTCGTTGACGGGCACTCCCGTTGCTGCCCGCCACACCGCCAGTTCGATTCGCAGGTCCTGGTGGGCCGGATCAAGCAGCCGCGCCGCCCATGCCGGAGCGGTGGTGGGCGTGTAGTTGGCCGCTTCGGCGGACACGAGCTGACCGATTTCGTGCACACGGGCGGCGCGGGCGGACAAGTACTGACCCCAGATCGCGTCGCCGGCCAGGCCGCTCGGGACGGACGGCAGCCAGGGCAGCGGGCCACCCCGCAGCCGGCTGTCGCTGGGATCGAGGCGCCAGTCCAGGACCGCGGCGGGATCGAGAGCGGTGCCGAGTTCGCGGCTACCGGCGGCCGCGGTGAGTGCCTGGACGGGGTCTTGTCCATCTACGGCGATCAGGGCGAGATGGGCTCGCAGGGTGGGCCACGCGGCGGCGTCGGTGAGTCCTTCGTGGACTTGCTCGGCCGCCGTATCGAGAGCCGCGATCGCTTCGGCACCCAGGACCTGCTCGGCGGCGAAGCCGAGGGCATCGTGGTAACGGCTCGCCGCCTCGCGCAGCAGCAGCGTCGGGGCGGCGAGCTCGCCGGCGAGGCTTGTGGCCGATCGCTGGGCCTGATCACGGTCGAGGATTCCGGTGAGGATGTCGGTCGCGGTGGGCGGGAACAGCGACTCCGGCTTGATGACGTTGTGCTCGTCGCCGTCGCTGGCGGTCACCAGGTAGACGTGGTTGCCCTGGCGGCCGCGGGTCATCGCGACATAGAACAACTGGCGGGCCTCGTCGCCGGAGGCGACGGTGTGGCAGGTGTCGGTGGTGATGCCCTGGGCGGTGTGGACCGTGCAGGCGTAGCCGAGTTCGGCGTCGGTCTTGACGTAGTCGCCCGGCAGGGTGACCAGGCGGCCGGTGTCGTGGTGGCGGGCTTTGACCGCGCCGCCGCGCATCACCTTCTGGATGGTCCAGCGGTCACCGTTCTTGACCCAGTCGGTGGAGGTGATGGGCAGGTGCCGGTCGTTGCGGCGGGTGATGATGACGTCGCCGACGCTGGCCTGGTTGCCGTCGCCGAGGGTGATCTGGCGGCCTGTCTTGTCCTCGCTGACCGCCAGCCGGTCGGCGCGTGCGCGGACGTTCAGGGTGGACACCAGGTCACGGGTCGGCGCCAGCATGACCGAGTCAAGCCCAGCGGCACGGTCGGCGGTCCATGCCTGGTAGGCGTGATCGGCCACCGTCGTCTCGTCGCCGACGTGGACCCGGTCGTTGTCCAGGTAGAAGCCGATGCCGGCGACGTCGCCGGTGCGTAGGGCGAGGGTGGCCGCGCCTTCGGCGGGGTCCTTGAACCGCATCAGCTGGCTGAGGGTGACGACCCCGGCAGTGTCGGCGATGTCGCGCAGCACGCCGCCGGCGGCGATGGAGGCCAGCTGCTGGTCGTCCCCGACCAGGCGCACCGACCCGCCTCGTTCCAGGACATAGCCGACTGCGCGGGCCAGGTCGCGGGTGGCGGCCATGCCCGCTTCGTCGATGACGACCAGCGTCGAGGAGTCGATGCGGCGTACCCACTTGGGTTTGAAGCCGGTGTCCAGGGCGTGGACGAGCTTGGCGAGGGTGTCGGTCTGGGTCTGGATTTCGGCGCGCAGCCCGGCGGCGGCGACAGCGGAAGGAGCGAGGCCGATGACACTGCCGCCGTTGCTGGTCCATGCCCGGGACAGGGTGCGCATGGCGGTGGTCTTGCCGGACCCGGCGGGCGCGATCGCGAGTTGGACCCGGGCGCCGGAGGTGGCGAGTTCGCGGACCATCTGCGCCTGCAGGTCGTTGAGGGTGACGCCGTTGGCGGTCGATTCGAGCAGGGCGATGTCGATGTCACGGTCGGCCAGTACCCGCCCGTCGTGACGGTGCGCGGCGTCGACCAGGAACCGTTCGGCCTCCACCACCGCGGTCGATGTGTACAGCTGGGACCCGGCCACGGTGTAGACCGACGACCCGTCAGCGCGGCGCAGCTGCGCCGGCTCGTCGATCGGATCGTCCACGCCGAGGCGGATGGAGGCGGCGGGGGAGAGGGCGGCATCGACGACCCGTTGCACCGCGGTGTCGAGGTCGGCGAGGGGCATACCGGCGGCGCGGGCTTGTCGGTGCGCCTCGGCGCGCACGTGCCACACCTGCCAGGTGGCGCGGGCGGTGGACACCTGGGACAGGACGCGTCCGGCGGTATCGGCGACCCATTCCGGGGTGACGTCCTGCTGGGGCGCGGCCGTTGCGGTGCGGGCGTTGCGCACCATCCGGGCGATGCCGTCGCGGCCGAGGACTCGCTGTGCCTGCTCGCGCCAGGTCTGCCGTTGCTCAGCGAATGACCGAGGGTTTTTCTTCGGATCGCGGGTTTCGAGAGTGGCCTGCTGGGCCAGGTGCAGCGCCTCGACGTCGGTCGGGGGCCGGTTGTGATCTGCCTGGAACTTCGCGGTCAGCTCAGCCCGCTTCTTGTCGATTGCTACCCGCCGCGAGGACCAGAACTCGTTGAGCCGGGCATCGACGCCGATGATTTCGCGGACTGGTCGCTTGCGGGTGTCGGCGTCCGGCCGATCGGCGAACTGGAGGCCGAGCCGCTGCCCGAGCTCGGCCTCCATGCGGGTGTTGTAGTGCTCAGAGGCCGACACGGTGGCCTTGAACACGACCCGCCCGTCGAGGGCCAGCCACCGACCCTCGCGGGTCTGGACCTTGTTGCTAACCGCGACGTGCGTGTGCAGATCGGGGTCGCCAGCGCGGGAGTCGCGGTGGGTGAACGCCGTGGCCACCAGGCCGGTGACGTCGACCTGACGGACACCGGCTCGTCCCTCCCGCGTGTAGGCGACCTCTCGTTCGAGGTACTTGATCGTGTCGGCGATCGCCGCGTTGTGGGCGGCCTCGATCTGCTCGGAGACCTCCCGCGGCGCCACCGCCCACAACGTCGAGACCGACTTGACGGGGCTGAAGGTGAGGTCGTACCCGGCAACTGCCTTGGTCGCCTGGCGGGAGTTTCGGGCGATGAACCCCGACAGTTCGCGAGCATCCGCGGGTGGCCGGCCGAACTGCGCGGTGAACATCTGGGTGCCGACCTCGGTGCGGATCGTGGCCCGTTCCTCGGCCGGGATCGGCGTGTTCCACTTCAGATCCCGGTCGGTGTTGTAGGTCGTAAATCGGCGGGCGACGGCGATCTGGAAGTCGCTCTCACCCTCGAAGATCGCGAACGCCCGGCCGAGCTTGGAGGACTCCAGCGCGGACTTCTTGCTGCCTCCCGCCTGGATAGTTGCGTCCTCAATTGCTTTGGCATTGGGGTGCCGGCCTTCCCCGAACAGGGCCTTCATCTGCTCCGCACTGACGTACTCACCAGCATCAACCCCGTCGATACCGGCCAGCCCCGCACCCACCCAGATCCCGGGCGACTCGCCCTTCTGCGCGTAGTAATCGCCCAGCCCGGTGTGGCCCTTCTCAGTGGTGTCGTGCGCGGCTACCTGCCGGGTCAGGTACGAGTACCCGTCCCCGGCGGTCAGCTTGTGCAGCGACATCACGACTGGCAGTCTATCCGAAGCACCGTTAGTGCAAGAGGTGTGTGGAACTCTGCTTGGGTAGGTAAGTTTCTACAGGAGCGGTTGAAGCTGGGTCCGGCGGCGTAGGCCGGGGTGCGGGATCGAGAAAGTTGGGCTGGCGGCGTCCGTTTGGCGGTGTCGAGTCACCTTCGGGTGGTGATCGAGCTGTCGAGTGGATGGAGTTGGTATGGCGAGCACGGCGAAGGCTGGACAGACGGCGCGTCAGAAGGCGCGTGAGCGTCGGGTCGCGCTGGAGGCGGAGACCAAGGCGCGGAACGACCGGATCGAGAACTGGACGACCGAGGTCTTCACGGGCGTGGAGGAGAGGGATCGGGCGCTGCAGGCGGCGGCGTCGGCCGAGGACGCGATGGCGGACGGGCTGATCGGGCTGGCTGGTGAGGGGCTGACGACGAGCGAGGTCGCAGACCTGTGCGAGATGACGCAGGGCGAGGTGCAGAAGCTGATGAAGCGCCGCCGCGACGCTGGCGGTCCCGACGCAGGCACCGGCACCGCGAGTAAGGCCGGCTCGACGAGTGAGGCGGCGCGGGCGGACGCGGCGGCGTCCACGGCGGGCGGAGTGTCACCGGCAAGCGGTAGGACGGAGTAGGGAAGCCGGGGCCGGCCCTACTCCCCCAGGAAGGTGAGGGGTTGTGGGTCGGCTACCGAGCGATCTCGCAGTGCAGAGGTTGCGCTGGGCGCTGAGCGACGCCGAGACCATCGAGCGGTACTGGTCGCACGTCCGGGTCGTGCCGGGCTCGTCGTGCGCGTGGTGGGCCGGCGCGCTGAGCGGGCGTGGCCACGGCCGGTTCTGGCTGGGTCGCGTCGAGGGTCGGGATGTCGCCGTCATCGCTCATCGGTTCGCGTTCGGCCTGGTCCACGGCGCCGACGAGCTGCTCGCGACGCGGGTGCTCGGCCACGCATGCGACTTCTCCCCACGGTTGCGTCGACTCTCACGACGTCTTGATCGGCAGGAGCTCGTCCTCACGGTTCGAGCCGAGTTTGTCGGTTGCTTCTGGTAGTTCTGAGCCCTCGGCCCTGGAGGCGCGCGTGGATTTGTACTTCGTAGATCGGGCTCGGCTACAGGCCCATGGCGCGCTGTTCGGCGCCCTCGGTTCGGAGGCGTTGCGTCGCCTCGATTACCGGGCGCTGCCGGATGGTTTGCCGGTGATCGTGGACGGGCAGATGCGGCCGGTCGAGCCGGCGTGCACGTGGTTTCGGCAGCTGGCCTACTTGGGGCGGGATCCGCAGGGCACGCTGCGGCACTACGGCTATATCGTGTTGCGGCTGAGCGAGTTCCTCGCCGAGCGCGGTCGGGATGTGTCGACGGCGACGGAGTCCGACCTGGTGTCCTATCGCCGGTCCCGCACGGAGCTGCAGGCCGCACCGGTCGGCCCGGCGGCATGGGACCGTGAGGCGTCGGTGATCAACACGCTGTTTTCCTGGATGGTGGCGCAGGGGTTCCGGCACGCGAAGCCGCTGCGGGTGGGCGCACGCAACCCGCTCACGACCGGGATGTCGCGCGACATGGACATCCGGCACCTGACATTGGATCAGTACCGGTTCTTTCGCGATGTCGGGCTCGCGGGGCAGCGGCTGGACGGGGCGGTGGACCGGTCCTTTCGTGGCTGGGCGCCGCATCGTAACCGGGCGGCGGCTGACCTTGCGGTGATGACCGGGCTGCGGTTGCGGGAGTGGTCTACGGTGCTGCTACCCGAGCTCGGGGTGGGTGTGCGGCGTGCGGGGGAGCCGGTGGAGTTCGCGCTGCAGGCCTGCGCGAAGTACGGGAAACGTCGCACCGTGTACGTCCCGCCGGAGGCGCTGGCGACGATCGATGCCTACCTGCTGCTGGAGCGGCCAGAGATGGTGCAGCGATCGGTTCGTGCGCTGGAGAAGCGCCACCACGAGCTGCTGGTGGTAAGCGAGTTCGATCCCGGACGGGGGCGCCTGCGGGGACGGTGGCAGGGCAAGGAGCGGGGGTTCGCGTGGTCGGCGATGAGTCCGGCGTTGCGGAGGAGGACGGTGCACCAGGGCCCGATGGGGCTGGAGCCGTTAGCGGTGTTCGTGGGGCACGCGAGCATGATGCTCACCTCGTCGGCCTGGGATCGGGTTCGTCACCTGGCGTGGGAGCGGCTGGTCGCGGTTCGCGACGATCCGCGGGCGCCGCAGCTGCCGTTGAAGCGGTGGCGTTTTCACGACCTGCGGCACACGTATGCCTTGCGGCTGCTGGACTATCTGATGCGGCGCGCGGCCGACCACGACGCGCCGAGCCGGGCGGGGATGGCGAAGTTGGCCGAGCACATCGCGTTTAACCCGCTGCTGATCGTCAGCCGCCGGCTGGGTCATGCCAGCCCGGCCACGACGTATGAGTACCTGCGGTATTTGGAGGACCCGATGAACTACGTCGATGCCGCGTTCACCCAATGGGCGAGTGGCGAGGAAGACACCTACGCCGCGGTCGCCCTGCGGGCACTTGGACATTCGGGGGAGGGCGCCGATGCCGCGCAGGGGTGAACGCGCCCGAGATTTCCGGCACGATGCGTTGCCGTTGCCGCCGGTGCGGATCGGCGTGCGCCAGGTCGCCGCGCCGGATTCAGCGGGTGTATCGCGGGTGATTGTGTTCGACCCGGCAGCATTCGGCTGCCGGACCGTGGCCGCAGAACTGGGCGACGAGTGGGTGGACTACGTCGCGCTCACCGGCGTGCGGGCCGGTACTGCTCGAAGCTACCGGCGAGCGATGAACAGCTTCTGCAGATTCATCGACGACAACTTGGCTGATGTGTCGGCGCCGGCTTCGATGGCCCGTGCCGACCCGGATCTGGGATCGGTGCTGCTGGCCTGGGAGGACACGCTGGCCTCAGGTTGGGCCCAGCGCTCGACGCATCCGGCGACGGCGGCCACCAATATCCGCACTCTGATCAACCGACGCAGTCAGCATCCCGAGCGGGAGGTCGCCCCGGGCCTGCGTGGTGTGGCCGCCGGCCAACACGCGCTGCATGGGGGAAGCACCCGCGAGCTGGACGAGTACTCCCGTGCAGACAAGGCCGCACTGGTCCACGCCGCCTGGGCCGACATCGGGCACCTCGAGCAGCGGATCAGCGCCGGTTGGGCCCTCGCCGCCTCGGGTGGGCATCCCGCCCAGCGCGGCTGGCTCAACGTGCCCAACCTGCTGTGGGGTCTGGCTCACGACGTGGTCACCCCGCGTGAGATCGCGAAGAACCTGCCGAACCCGTGGCCGCCGGAACTCGTCGCCCTGCTCCCGCCCGCTATTCAGTCGGTGAGCGCTCACGCGAACGGGATGCGTCGCTACTTTCTGCTTCGCGCGCTGCTGCGCCAGCTGTATCCAGCCCAGCAGGACCTGCACGCCTTCCGGGTGCTGCTGGTCGCTGCGACCGGCCACGCCCCGGAGGAGATCACCGGGCTGAGCGAGCACGATGTGGACTTCACCCCCGGCGGCGTCCGGTTGACCTTGACCAAGAACCGGGCCCGGCGGATCCGGCACCGGGCTTTCACCCGGGTCAGCGCCGCCGGACTGGAGCAGGACCAGCTCACCCACGCCGACCGGCCACGGCTGGAGGTCTCGGTGATCGTGCGCCGGCTAATGACGGCAACCGCGCCGCTGCGTGAGCGGTTCCCCGAGCAGCCGGCGCCGCTGTTCCTGCAGGCCTCGATCTGGATGAGGGACTGGCAGGTGAGCATCCGCCGGTTCAACCACAGCACCGGGCCGAACGCGTCCTTCGCTGCCTGGATCGACCGGATGGGACTGCACGTGGACGGTCCGGCCGACGTTCGGCGGCTGCGCAAATCGACGAAGGTGGAGAAGGCCATCGCTTTCGGCGGCCGCATCACCGATATCGCTGATGACCATCACGAGCAGACCTTCCGTGGCCACTACGCCCAAGGCACGACCCTGCGCATCGTGTCAGGCACGGTGATCACCACGGCCCAGCGGTCCTGGTTCGACAAGGTGGTCCAGGGCCCGATCGTGCTAGATACCGACGCGGAGACCACTCTGGCCGCGACACCCTCCGCTGATGCTCTGAGCGCGCTCGGGATGGATGCCGAGCGGATCGAGAAGCTCCGAAGCGGGGCTATGGACATGGGCGTCAGCGGCTGCCGCGACCCATTCGATTCACCGTTCTCGCGGCCCGGTGAACTCTGCGCGGTCGCGCCGCTGCGCTGCCTGGAATGCCGAAACGCCTGGATACTGCCCTCCCACCTGCCGCAACTGCTGCTGTTCTCCGACCACCTGCAGGCGATGCGACGGCGTCTGAGCCCCGCCCACTTCCACACGCTGTGGGGCCAGAGCGCCGCGAATCTGGCGGCGGTGCTGGACGCGCGCAGCAAGCAGGAGATCGACATAGCCCGCCGGCACATCACCGACGGCGTCGCCAGCCTTCAGCTTCCCCTGGCCGCCCGAGCGGAGTTCGACGCGTGAACCGTCTCATTTCAAGTCCTGAGCCCGCGCCGGTGTTCGCTGACGACGAGCCGGTCCTCACGTCGCAGGTGTTACTGCCCGGCGCGGTAAGTCCCCGGTTCGGTGACTGTCGCGAGTGGTCGTTCAACGGGGTGCTGCGGCGCCCGGCGAACCTCGGATCGGGCGGCTGGAAGCTGACGTTCGCCTCCTTCGGCGGCCCCTGGAACTTACGGGCACGCGAGCTGGCGATGATCGCGCTCAACCCGCGACACCCGCTCGTGCTGGCGCGCGGGATCGCGGCCCCACGCCGCCCGAACGACCCACGCACCGTCATCTTGACCCTGTCGGCGTTGCGGAGCCTGGCGGCCTGGGCGAGCGAGCGGCGCCTGTCGCAGGACCTGACGGCGTGGCACGAACATGACATGCATGCCTACGTGGCCGAGCTGAGAACTCGGCTGGTGACCGACACGGTGCTCAGTCACGTGAAGACCGTCCGGGAGCTGCACCGCTGCGGCCCGCTGCTCACCGGCGGCGGCCTGCCCGGCGACCCCTGGCCGGGCAAGTCCCTGCGCGCGGCCGCGGGTGTGACCTGGACCGCGGACCGCCCGATCGCCACCCCGGCGATCCCGCCGCAGGTGTGGTTCCCGCTGGTCAAGGCCGCCTGGACCTACATCGACCAGTTCGCACCAGACATTCTTCGAGCCGAACGCCGCTACCGGCACCTGCAGGGCGACGCAACAGGTGGAAGAGGGGAGTGGGAGACGCGTCTGCGCGGGTGGCTGGCCCGCCCAGAGAACCTGGTCCCGGTGCATCACGGCGGTGAACCCGACGTCCGTGACATCGGGTCCGCACACTGGTCCCTGCTCGCCCTGCAGATCGGCATCCAGCAAGACGCCAACCTCTCGCCCCGCTCGCGGTTGCGTGCCCTGGTGATCGACGCGGTCCAGCGGGGCCAGTGCCGACCAGCGGGGCTGGTGCAGCACTACGCCCAAGTGAGCCGGGTAGATGGTCGCACCGGCGACTGGCACCGGGGCCTGAGTCCTCGCTGTCTGCAGGCAGAGATCCGGGTGCTGCGCGTCGCCTGCTACATCTTCGTTTCGGCGCTGTCGATGATGCGTGACGGTGAGATCCACGAGATCACCAAAGGCTCAGTGGTCCAGCACTACGGAGCGCCGGCCGTCGTCTCCGCCGAGATCAAAGGAGAGGAAGACTTCCCCCTCAAACATTGGTGGATCATCGAACCTGTCGCCCAGGCCCTGGCACTCGCCGAACAGCTCACTCCGCACCGGCAGCGGTTGTTCATCGGCGTGCGTTCCCGCACCGAGAATGACGAGACATTCAAAGCGGCCGAGGCCATCGCCGCGTTCGTTGCCCACATCAACTCCACGACCACGCACACCGGTCTGGACCCGATCCCGCAGCATCCGATAGCGCCACACATGTTTCGCCGCACCATGGCCATGCTCACAGACCAGTTCCCGGGCTCGGAGATCGCCCTGGGCATCCAACTCAAGCACGCGGCCGCCCGGGCGCTGGCCAACCGAAGCACCCGGGGCTACGCCGCCTCCGACGCGAGCTGGGCCCAGCATCTGGACGGCGCCGTCGAGGCGGCCCGATTCCGAAATCTGCGCGACCTGTTCACCGCGCACAAGGCCGGTGAAGTCATCGGCTACGGACCCGGCTCCCAGCAGTTGAGCCGCACCTTCGACACGATCTGCGACACGGTCGCCGCCCAGGGCGGGGACGCCGCCATTGAGGACGCCCTGCTGAAGAAGGCCCGCATCGCCATCCGCTTCGGCACGTTGAACAACTGCCTATTCGATACCGCGAACCCGGCGGGAGCACTCTGCCTGGAAAACGCGCAGATTCCACCCGGACACAGCGGCCCGCTGCCAGACCGGTGCCGTCCGGAACGCTGCAGCAACAGCATGCTCGGCGTCGAGCACATCCCCCTCTGGGACAGTGAGCACCGCACCCTGCTCACACTCCTCGACACCCCAGGCCTGCCGCCGCCTCGAAGAGCGGCCTTAGAGCAACAACACGCCGACGTCGCCGCGATGCTGAACAAGACCCTTCAATGAGCACCGACGCCCGAGTCTCCGCCCGCACCGAGCAGGCGCTGCGTGATGCGATGGGGCGGCTGTTCACCGGACAACCTCGACACAGCGACGGTCGGCTGACCAAAACCAACCTCGCCACCGAGGCCGGCGTCAGCCAGGCCACGATGTTCCGAGCCAAGGCCGTGCTGGCCGACTGGGACGCCCACACCGCCAACCATGGCACCCTCAGCGCAGACGAAATCCGCCGGGACGCCGAGCTCAACGAGGTGCGGCGGCAACTCGTTGACGCCAAACGGGAGATCACCGAACTCCAGCATCAGATGGTCGCCGCCGCGACCGTCATCGCAGCGCTGCATCACGACAACGAACTCCTCCGAGCCGAGCGCGGCCCGCGCAGCATCATCACCACGTTGCCGTCCTCATCGCGGGCGCCGAGCTAACACCGCGCTGCCGACGAGCCGGTGCCGCAACTATTTCTCGACAGCCGGTACGACACAACCGCGAAGCCCGGCATCACCAGCGGCTCAGGAATGAGCGAAGCCGACGCGCATGGCCGAGCAATCCGCAGACCTGCCATGTGGAATCGCCGATCGGTAGTCATGGACTGCACGGCCATGCCCGCTGCGCTGGGCGACGACCGCGCGATGGTCCTGGGCGCGCTCAGCCGCTCATCGCCGGTCCGGTGCGGGCAGACCGGCTCAGGCAGCTGGCGGTGCCGACCGCTTCAGATGCGACCGAACAGCGGCATGACCATGCACATCGCCTTGCAGTCGTGACTGCATACATATACGAACCCCCTAAGGCCGCGCGGAGGAGTCAGCCCGGGGGGTGAGTGCGCACGCAGCTCGCTCGGCGGCTGGTCATGGGTGTCGCCCAGCGCCCGCAGGCGGATCCCTGTCAGGGCGAAGGGACCGGTGCTGCGGGCTTGACTGATGGTTGCGCAACAGTGGGTTGCTCTGTGCGGAACAGGGGTATCGCGGCGAGGGCTGCGAGTAGGGCGGCGAGGCCGAACACGCTCAACGAGATCCCGAACCCGGCGGGCAGCAGGGCTTGGAAAGCGAGGCTGCCGAGCCCGAACCCAGTGAACAGGGTGAACACGTTGAGGCCCATCGCCTGCCCGCGGTTGCCGGGCAGGTCGGTGACGATGCCGCCGAGTGGAGGTTGGGTCATGTCGTAGCCGAACGACAGAACGGTCACGGTGAGGGCGGCACCCACGAGGGGCAGCGGTATGGCGAGCAGCAGCGCGCAGGCCGCGCCGAGGGCAACTCCGCTCGGGATGATCCAGGCGCGCCCGACGCGATCAACGAGTCGGCCGATGACCGGGCCCAGCAGGAACCCTGGGATGCCGTAGCCGAGCAGCGCGAGTCCGATCCCGACCGGCCCGAGTCCGAAGCGTTGCTGCAGGTAAAGGCCGAGCCAGGTGTAGACGCCGGAGTGCAGCATGGCGTTGATGAACACGTAGCTGTAGGTCCGCAGGCCCCGGCGATTGCGGAGCAGGGCGAGATAGCCGGCTGCGATCTTGCCCAGAGGCGCCCGGGTAGCGGGACGGTGGACGCGAGGTAGCGCTCGGGTGGTCAGCGCAAGGATGAAGAGCGCAAGCCCGGCCGCGGCGGCGGCCATTAACAGCCCGGGCCAGCCGACGTAGGGCTCGGCGATGGCGCCGACGGTCGAGCCAACCGCGATACCGCCGGCCATCCCGCCAAACAGCCAGCCCAAGGCGTGGCCGCGGCTCTGGAAGGGGAAGGTGTCCCCGATCAGGGCCAGCGCGATCGGCACGACCCCGCTCGCGCCGATCGCAGTGACTAGCCGCATGAGAATGAACACGCCGGCGCTATGGGCGAGGCCGGTGGCAGCGGTGAGAACGGTGAACGCGAGCAGCGAGCCGAGGATGACCGGTCGGCGCCCGACCCGATCAGACAGCGGTCCCCACAGCAACGTCATCAGCCCGTAGGGCACGAGGTAGGCCGGGATGGCCAGGCCCACGGTCTCGGGGCTCGTCCCGAATGCGGCTCCGAGCCGCGGCAGGATCGGCGCGATCATGAATGCCTGCGCGAAGATCAGGAAGGCAGCGGCGGTGAGCAGTACTAGCAGCCCGCGCGGCGCCTCGGGCTGGCCTGACTGCTGGGACATGGTCGTTCTCCTCTGGGGTCTGTTCCCGTGCACAACTATGTTCAGGGGCTTTGCTGACCGGACAGATAGCTGGTCGGCAAACTGGCCTGGTGACAGACCGAAAGCTGCCGGTCACCCGGAAGCCGCTGGGTCGACGGAGGCGGGTCTCGCCGGCCGCCGCCACCCGCCAGGTCCCCGGGTGTGCCGCGCGGTGACGAGCAAGCCGATCCACACGAGCAGTCCGACGATGCTGGCCGCATACATCACGGCGAGGCGTGGCTGCACATTCATTCCCCAGTACAGGAGTGCCGCCGCCGCGACCGCGGGGAGCACGGTCCAGGGCCGGCGCAATCCGACCGCGAGCACGACCAGCACGGCCGAAACCACCAGCAGCGCGGGGCCGTCACGCAGCAGCCAGGCCAACACCGGGTTGGACGCGGTTCGCGATGCACTGCTACCCATCCCAGCCATCCCAGCCATCCCGGCACCAGCGCTGGCGCCCGCGCCAGCGATGCCTAGCGCGGCGGCGGTCATCGCGGCCGAGCAGGCCAGCCCACCGAGCACGCCGGTGAGACCGGATACTCGAGCGGCGCTCGTGGCGCCACTGCGTCGGGTTTCATCCATCGTGCGTGCCTTCTCCCTGAGCCGTCTGTTCTTCATGGCGTCGGTTGTGGGCCGGATCCGATTCGGTCAGGCGACTTCTGGCTTGCCGCCGTGTTCCTGGCCGGGTCGCCGGCCCACGCTGCTGACGGCGTGAAAGAGCAGCGAGGGCCGACTGCCGATGGAGTTGAGGAAGATCGTGGTGACCGAGGCGGCCATCGCGACCATGGCCCACACCGGATAGACCAGACCGGTCGCGGCCAGCGGAATGCCGACTCCGTTGAAGGTGAACGCCAGCGCCACATTGGCGCGGGTGCGGCGGTAGGCGCGATCGCTGATCCGACGGGCCTCGAGCACCGCGTCCACTTCATGGCGCAGCAGCACGATGTCGGCCGACTCCACGGCGATGTCGGTACCCCCGCCAGCGGCGATGCCGACATCGGCCTGCATCAGCGCGGGCGCGTCGTTGATGCCGTCGCCGACCATCGCCACCCGGGTGCCATCGGCTTGCAATTCACGCACGATGACGGCCTTGCCCTCCGGGCGCACCCCGGCCCGGACATCCTCGATCCCCACCTGGTCGGCGACCCGTCGCGCCGCGGGCTCGTTGTCACCGGTGACCAGCACCGGATCCAAACCGGCCGCGCGCATGGCCGCGACGGCGCTAACGGCGTCTGGGCGTAGTTCGTCACCGACGGCGATCACGCCAACCGGTGTCGAGTCGACCGAGACCACGATGACGGTGTGCCCGGCGGCCTGCAGCTCCTGGATCCACGAGGTAACCGGCGAGAGGTCGATGCCTGAGTCGGTGAGGTAGTTGGGCTGCCCGACCAGCACCGCCCGACCAGCAACGGTTGCACGCACCCCGGAACCGGTGACTGAGCCGAAGTCTTCGACCTCGGCAAGCGCGAGACCGTGTTGGGCGGCGGCGGTCACGATGGCGCGGGCCAGCGGATGCTCGGAATGCTGTTCGGCGGCCGCGGCCAGCCGTAGCAGCTCGGCGACGTCGCCATCGACAGCTTGGATCTGCCGCAAGCTCGGCCGGCCCAGGGTCAGGGTGCCGGTCTTGTCCAGCACGATGCGGCGCACCAGCCGGAAGGTTTGGAACGCCTCCCCGGTGCGCATCACGATGCCACGATCCGCGGCCTGCCCGGTGCCGCGCACGATCGCCAGCGGCGCGGCGATGCCGACCGCGCACGGGTAGCCCATCACCAGCACCGACAACGCGGCGAACACCGCGCGCCGCACGTCGGGTTCTCCGGCGACCAGCCAGCTGCCGGTCAGCCAGCCGATCAGCGCGAGCGCCGAGATCGTCAGCACGGCCGGGGTGTAGACGCGCAGCACCCGGTCGACCAAATGCAGGATGCCGGGCTTGAGGGCCCGCGAGTCCTCGACATGGCGCACCACCTGGGCCAGGAATCCCTCCGCGCCAGTGGCGGTGACCTCGATCAGCAGGCTTCCGGTGCCGTTGATCGCGCCACCCACGACCTCCTCACCCGGGCCGCGGTCGGCCGGAACGGGTTCGCCGGTCACCAGCGCGACATCGATCGCGGACTGGCCGCTGCAGATCCGCCCATCCAGCGGGATGCGCTCGCCGGGACGCACCCGCACCAGCTGCCCCACGGCGACGTCCTCGACGGGCACCTCGGTTTCGGTGCCGTCCGCAGCGACCAGGCGCGCCAGGTCCGGCTGCAGATCGAGCAGCTTCTTGATCGCCTGGCTGCTGCGGGTCTTGACCAGCAGCGACAGCCACTCGGAGAAAATGTGGTAGTTGGCGACCAGCACCGACACCGCGAAGAACGCGGCGGTGGGATAGCGCGGCAACGCCCCGATCAGCCCGATCACGCCGCCGGCGATGCCGGCGAACGCTCCGATCTCCAGCAGCACATGCTGGTTCAGGATTCCGCGGCGCGCGGACTGGTAGGCCATCCGCAGAATGTGCGGCGCCACGCCGAGAATCACACCGAGCGCCAACGCACCGGCCAGCCACGCGGTGACCCGCTCCGACAGCACACCCGTAGCGCGTGCCGCCAGCGCCGCGACCCCTGGCGCCACAATCGCAGTCGATCCGAGCAGCGCCGGTAACCGGCCCGCGGGCCGCAACAAGGCGTAGGACAGCGGCACCATCAGCAGCACCACCGAGGCCGGCACCAGCACCGACCAGACCCCGGTCAGATGCGCGATCAGGCCGATCGCGGCCAGGCTCGCCGCGACGGCCGCGAGCAACCGGCGGCCCTCGCGCACCAGGTCGGCCTCCTCGTCCTCGAACGGGCGCAGCTTGCGCGGGTCATACAGGTCATAGCCGACGTCGCGCAGCGTCCCGAGGATCTGCTCCGGCGAGACCAGCGCGGGCTGGTAGTCGACCAGCGCCTGCTCGTGTGTCAGGCTCACCGCGACCGTGCCGACCCCGTCCATCCGACCCAGAGCCTTCTCGATCGTGCCGGTACACAGCGAGCAGTGCAGGCCCGCGATCCGCGCCCGGATCCGGGCATGCCCCGGCACGGTGCTGGGCTCACTCGCCCACAACTGCGGACGCTCTTCCGTCGTGACGGCCATCTACGCCTGCCCCGCATCGGCGACCCGGTAACCCGCGGCCTCGATCCGCTCGATCAACTCGCCGGTGTCGGTCAGCTCGGGACCGACGCGTACCTCGACCCGCCCGGTGAGGTGATCCGCGGCCACCTCCCGGACGCCCTCGACCCGGTGCAGCACCGTGCCGATTCGCTGCTCGCAACCGGTGCACGACATCCCCTCCACCTGCAACACGAACGTGCCCATCAGCAAGCCTCCTATGGACTTAACGAGCGGTGATCCCGGTCGCCAGGACAGCGTAAAACCTTGCCCCTGGGGTAAGGTCAAGGGCGAGTTCCCATGAGCAAGGAGGAGACATGGACATCAATGTCGGCGCCGCCGCCAAGGCCGCCCGAGTGAGCGCGAAGGCGGTGCGGCTCTGGGAATCCAAAGGCCTGCTACCGCCCGCCGGCCGCACCGAAGCGGGCTACCGGCTCTTCGACCAGCAAGACCTCGGCGTGCTCAAGTTCATCCGCCAAGCAAAAACACTCGGCCTCACCCTCAACGAGATCAAAGACATCCTCGACCTGCAGCGCGGCGGCGGCGCACCCTGCGGCCGCGTCATCGAGCTCCTCGACGCCCACATCGCTGACATCGACCAGACCCTCAACGAGCTCCGCCAACTCCGCCGTTCCCTCACCACCGCCAGAAACACAGCGCGGGACAGCCAACGCCGAGGCGAACATGCCGTCGTATGCCGCATCATCGAGAGCCAGCAATCGGATCAAAGCTAGCCAACCATCTCGAAAATGCGGTAGGCCGCGAAGTAGTCGCCGCCGGTTCCAGGGCAGAGGCGCTCCGGTTGAGGAACGATGACTGGGCAGCGATGCTGCTCGCTCATCGACGCGAAACTCACGGCCGTCATAGCCGTATGCCCTGCCCAAGAAAAATGCCCGGTGAACGTGCGACAACTGCAACGCCGGGCCGGCGCCTTCCGGGCGGTCAAGCGAGCAAGTATCGAAAGCTGCAGGTGGTTCGGTTCTCGCCCACTCATCTTCGGCCAGTTGCCGATAGATATGCGTAACAGCGCATTTCCATGCTGACAACGAAGCGCTCTGTCATCGGCGTGATCGGTAGCTTCCGGCAAGCAGGCACGAACCAGTCTGGCGGTCGATGACCGGCGTGTGCAGCACACACAACGCCGACCGGGTTTGGCACCGCCGTGATGCGGGCCAGTCGCTTCCGCACTCTCCGTAGCCGCGTGGCCGCCAGCCCGAACAGGTGGCTGACTAGCACCTCGACGCCGTGCCCGAGCAGCACCGCGTGGAACTTGGCAAGGCCAGGCTGAGACTCGCGCATACGAACGCGGCCCGGGAGCGCTTCTTGCTAGCATTTCGCCGTAGGCGGGACGCTCATGAGAGCCAGCAACTGTGGAGAATGTGACAACCCGCTGTGCCAGCGCGTGCACGTCGAGCACGTTCGAGCATCGACCACGGTGCTCAACCGTCGCGAGTGGGCCGCGCGGCGGCGACTGGCCGGCTCGGTCGTCAACGATCGACGAGGCGCGCGCGGTCGCGCACGAGCGCTACGTGACGCCGTGCGGGCCGGCGGCGCCGAGCTGGCTGCCGTGGACGGTATCGGGCGTGACCCGGGCGTGCAGATGCCCCTGTGGGGAGCGGAACCCACAGGGGCATCTGTCCTCGGCGAGACGCTGAGCGGGACGCCTGCGCCGTGATCGAGGTCCCGGCCTTACCCGCCCGGGAACAACGCGAGCTGCTGAGGCGGCGGCTGGTCCACAGCGGTCGGGCGCGGTAGAGATGGCAGGCCGAGCCGTACGCGCTGCCGCAATCGAGCGGTGCGACCGAGCCGGAAACCGTAGCGGTGATTGCCGCCGTGGCGGATCCGCGTCGCGCCGACCTCGTCGAGGGCCACGGTCAGCCAGGCCGCCGGGTCAGCGTGCGGCCGCCGTGGGGTCGCACCGAGTCGGACGAGTTGCTGCTCGACGTGGCGGTGGCCGCGTTCGCCCGCGCGGACCTTCTGGGCCGAGCGCGGGGACAGCACAGCACCATTGGGCAGCACCGTCATCGTTCTGGCGGTGCTGCGGCCTAGGTAGGTCGCGTTGGCGGCCACGTAGATGTGCCCGGTGTGCCCGGCGAACAGCACGCGGCCGCCGACCTGTCGCGGGACCGGGTCGGCGAAGGCGACCACGCCGCGCAGCCCACGCTCGGCCTCGGCCTCGAACACGCGGGCCAGGAACCACGACTCGCCGTTGCCGGGCACCGCGTCCTCGAGCACCAGGCGCGACAGCTCCAGCGCGTCGCGCACCGGCTCCTTCTGTGCACCGATGGATGCACCGGGGCCTGGTGTCGTGGCTCGCGATGAGTTGGTCGATTGGTTGATCGACTGGAGACGCGCTACGAGCCGACGCCGTCGAGCAGCCGACTGTTCTCCAAAGGCAGCGCGCCCTGAACTGTCATCTGGCGAAGAAGATCGGCAAGACGGCACCGTCCTACTGCCCCTAGCAGCGCTGAGCAGCCCCGACCGCATTAGGCCCGGCAGGGGCGCCAGCGGCCATGGCGGCCTTCGTGGAATGAACCCGACACTGTCACACACAAGGGCGGACCGTAGTCCGGTGGTGGATCCTCAAATGGCATGGGCAGCCGCCCATATCGCCAGGCCCGACGGCCACTCGTCAGCCGCCGAACCCGGTCCGGCATAGGCGTTCGTACCGGACGGGGAGCCGCCATCGCTGGTCACTTCTAGAGACCGTCTGGATGCCGATGGCTGTCGCTTCAGACGAGTGCGTCAACGGGGGCGAGGAGGCATCGACCCACTGAGGCGTCGTTCAAGGAACGGTACGAGTGAGACGATTAGGCATGCCGGTGCATAGAAGGCTGCAGGTCGGGGAAGACGTTGGTCAGCACCCGGTCGGACATCGGCACGCCGAGCACGCACGCGCCGACGAGCTGCTCGCCGGCGAACAGGCCGTAGCGGCGCGATGCGGCCGGGTAGCTGGCCGCGTAATGATTCGCGACCACCCAGGCGCGGGCTGTCGTATCGGTGATCGGCTCGACCCGGTAGCGGCGCGCGTCGAACCCGCCCTCGTGGACGTGCCGCCACGAGTGTTGCCCGGCGCGCCACCGCTGGCACCACCGCGACGCGGTCGCCACCTCGGGCAACGCCGCCGGCGATGGCCCGGTCACGGTTCGTCGTCCTCGTCGACGTCTACGACGGCCAGGTCGTAGCCACCGAACGGGGTGCGGCTGGGGACGTGCCGGGTGCCGTAGCCGCTGCGGGCGGTGCGGATCGGACCGCCGTCCTCGAGCCAGCCGGCCGGGTACAGCTCGACCGCTCGCTCGACCCAGGCGGCTCGGCCCTTCGGCGATTCCGGGACCGGCGACACGACTGGCACGTCGGCCCAGCCGGGCCAGGCGTGATCGCAGGCATCCTCGGCGGCGGCGTTCTCCCGGTCGCGCGGCTCGCCTTCCCAGTCGCAGTGGCGGCACGCTCCCCGGTACATGAGGTCGCCGACGCAGCTGCACTCCTCGTAGCGGTCGCAGTCACAGCGCAGGTCCGCGCTGAGCACGGTCGGCTGGCACCGCGCGGTCGGTGTGTCCGGGCAGGTGAGGCACACCGTCCAGGCGTGGGAGCGGCCGTAGGCGCCGAACGAACCGTGCGCCTCGCGCCAGGCCAGGTACTCGGCGGCCCGGGCGGCCAGGCCGCGCGTGGACGAGCCGTAGATCGAGGGTGCGGGCGCGTCGACCTTGGCCTCCTCGATCGCCGCGAACAGGTCGAGCTGGCCGGGCAGCACCTCGGTCATCCGATCACCGCGCTGGTTCGCTGGGTGGCGAACAGGGCGGGCTGCTCTGCGCCGGGTCGGTCAGCGGCGTCGATGACGCGCTCGCGCCAGGCGAGGGCGTAGCGCTGGCAGTTGGCCTCGCTGCGGTGACCGGCCGAGCAGCCCGGCTCGCGGCGGCCGGCGACCGACCAGGCCATCGAGTCGGCGCTGGTCAGCCAGCGGGCGTAGCGGCCGATGCCCTCGGTCTTGACGCCGAAGCCGTGGATCGGCAGGACGGCGCCGAGCGAACGGACGATCGTCTCGATCTCACCGGTGGCCTGGCGGCGGCACACCGAGCCGAGTCCGACCAGCGGGTAGTCGGCCAGCCGGACGCCGGCTTGGGCGTAGAGGTCGACGCAGGTCCAGTAGTCGGCCAGGTCCCAGCCCTGCAGCACCGGCATGAACGGGCAGCTGTTGCGATCGCACGGGCGCAGCCAGAGTTGCTGCTGGGCCTCCCACAGCCGCTCCAGCAGGACGAAGTTCTCGACGGTCCGCTCCTGGTGCTCGCGCACGGACCGGCCGGTCTTGGCCACGATCCACGGCTCGCACATCCAGTCCTGCGGAGCGGCCCAGTTCAGGTTGCCGACCTCCCGGTCGTAGCGGTCGACGTAGTACACGTACTCGCTCGGGTCGGTCTGCCATTCGCCAAACATCGACAGTTCGGAGAAGCCACCGGAGTCCAGCGCCCAACTGGCCCGTGCGCGGGGTAGGCGCGTGTAGCCGCGCAGCCGCCGGTGCGAGACGAACAGCGGGACACCGGCGCGGGCGAGCCAGCCGGGCTGGTGGGTGCCGAGGTAGAACTGCATCAGAACAGCGCCTCCTCATACCGGCAGCCGCGTCGATCCTTCGGCGCCCGGTAGTAGGTCTCGTAGCCGTACTGGTAGGACTCGCGCTCGTCGAGGGTCGCGTAGCGGTCGGCGGCGTTGGGGCGGCCGTCGTAGCCGTCCACGCTGCCGCGACAGTGGGCCTCGGCGGCCGGGCCGGTGAAGGTGACCGCGTAGCCGCGACCGTGCACGGCGGCGGCCGCGCGGGCCCGCTCGATCTTGTCCATCAAGGTCAGGCGCTGGCCGGTCATCAGAACAGTCGCGCGGCGCGGATCGGGTCGTTGTGACACGGGCACCCGCAACGCCACAGGAAGCCGGGCAGCGACAGCTTGAGGATGATGCCGCCCTCGTGCGCGCCGCCGAGTCGATGCCCGCACTCGTCATGACGCTGCTCGTCGCAGGACTTGCTGGGCGCGTTGCTGGGCATCTCGATGATGACCGGCTGCCCGTCACGCTCGTCGCGGTAGCTGATCCACCGCACCCCGCTGCGGATGGTGACCTTCGCGCCGCGCGCCATCCGCTCGACGGGCCGCGTGAGGCTGCCGACCCACTGCTCCCACGGCTCGATGCCGACGTCGCCGGTCACGCGCAGTCTCCGAGCAGGAAGGCGACGATGCCGCCGAGCCACTGGGCGACGTTGGAGCTGACGGCGTTGCCGAAGCCCATGGTCTGCTCGCCCTGGTTGCCGAACACGGTGTAGTCGTCGGGGAAGCGCTGGGCGCGGCCGTGCTCGCGGGGCTTGAGCATCCGGAACCGGCACTCGTCGATGTCGATGTCGGCGGCGGCCGACAGCAGCGCGGCGGACTCGCGGGTGGCGACGGTGTGCAGCGGCTGGCCGGTCGGCTTGGCGCGGCCCTTGCGATAGGGGATGACCAGCGACAGGTTCGGGCGGGCGACCACGCCGGGCATCGGGTCGGCGACGCTCTTGGTCATGTGCTCGATCGCCTTGTAGGACAGGCTTCCGTGGTGCTTCTGGATGAACGCACCCTCGACCAGGGCGTCCTCGTCGCCGCCGGGCGGAACGGTGAGCGCCTGATGCCCACCACCAAGCCCGCTGCCGGTGGCCACGGTGGCCAGCGGGTCGCTGATGCTGGCCGCGTCGGCGTGGTTGCGCAGCACGGTGATCCACGGCTGCGGCGTGAACAGCCCCTCGGTGTCGCGGGTCAGCCGGGTGCGCATCGGGTCCTCGACGGTGGTGGCGTCGTCGTTCCACGTGCCACCGGCCGGGACAACGAGCGGCGGCGCGACGATGCAGCGGTTCGAGTGCCCCTGGGCGGTGATGGTGCCGAACGGCGTGCTGTTCGGGTCGCTGACGCGCCGTCCGTCATCGCCGTTGCCGTCGCGGCGGTCGAGCAGGAAGGGCGGAGTGACCAGGGTGCGGACGCTGCGGCCATTGGCGGTGACAGTGGTCATCGGCGAGCTGGACGCGTCGTGGACGAACCGGTGATCGGCGGTGTTGCCGTACTGGTAGCGGTCGAGCAGAAACGGCGGGCAGGCGACGCCGTCGCCGATCTTGGTGGAGCGGGTGGGCATCGGCGCGGCGTGGGCGGGGTAGCTGCGCCGGTCGCCGTCGTCGTGGTTGGTGGAGATGACGGTGGGGACGGCGAACTGGTCGATCCCAGCCCGGATGCGACGCATGGTCGCATCCGCCAGCGGCTTGCTGCGGTCGCCGATGCGCTCGCCGAGGTCGGTCCAGTCGATCGCGTCGGACGCGGGCCGCACGAACGGCTCGACGATGCTGAACCGGCAGGCCTGGTTGGGGCAGCGGTAGACGTACTGGGCGCGGTACTTGCCGATGCGCCGCCCGCCCGGCTTCTTCCACGACTGCACGGCGTGGTTGATCTCGTCGCAGTTGGAGCACCAGGCCAGCGGGCGCGGGCGCACGTCGGGCATCGGGATCCCGACCTTGACGAACATGACGTAGAGCCGGTCGCGCCACTGCGGGGCGTGCGGGTTGGTCTCGTCGCCGACATGGGCGGAGCTGACGGAGATGAACTGGTGCTGGTAGCCCAGCGCGTCCATCGCCGAGCACCAGATGTCGAACAGCTCCCAGGACGCGGCCTCGACGACGTTCTCGATGAGGATCACCTTGTAGCGGTGCACCTCAGTGGCGCGCACGACGTCCCAGAAGGTCGCGCGGGTGCGGTCCAGCGCGGCGGTCGGCACGTGCCCGGCAGGCTCCAACAGCGACAGCTGGGCGGAGTACTTGCGGCGGCGGCCGCCGGCGGGGGACAGCTCGGTGCAGATCGGCGATGCCCACAGCACGTCGCTGTCGGGCAGGCGACGCATGTCGTAGTTGGACACGTCGGCGATGAGGTGGTCCGCGCCGGGGAAGTTGGCGGCGTGGGTCTCGATCGCGAGCGGCCAGTGGTTAGCGGCCAGTTGCAGCTGCAGGCCGGCGTTCTCCAGCCCGATCGAGCTGCCGCCGTAGCCGCAGAAGATGTCGGTGTAGGTGATGCCAGTCGGTGCCCCGCTGGGCCGCCAGTTGCTGGTCACGGCGGCCAGGGCGGCCTCGATCTCGGCGAGCTGCTCGGCGGACAGGTCAGGTGCGTGCAGGGTGCTCATGCGGATGCTCCGGGGCGGTGGAAGACGGCGGCGATCTCGGCCGGGTCCACCTCGCGCAGCGCGGCGAGCGCGCGGGCGGCGTAGGCGAGCAGGCGCGGCCGTGAGTAGCGGGCGATGGGTTGGCTGAGGTGCCAGCCGGGCTGGCCGAGCTGGTAGCGGTAACTGGTGCCCGCGTGGGGCAGGCGGACCCCGGCGCGCAGGCTGGCGGTGAACGACTTGGCGTCGGGCCGATGGCTGACGACGAGTTCGCCGATCGCGGTGCCGGTGCGGCCGTGCTCGTCGACCTCGCCGAGCTGCCAGGTGAACACGATCGTGCGTGCGTGCGGCTCGCTGATTTCGGGCTCGGTCTGGACCGGGTGCATCTGGCTGGGGAACTCGCCTTCGGCGCAGGTCTCGCACCAGGCGAACCACTCGGCCTCGGTGTCGGCGGGGTCGAGGTCCCAGGTGCGGGGCGCGCGGCAGGCGGGGCAGGGCGGCGGCGTGGTGGCCGGCTTCTGGTCGTTCATCGGGCATCCCTGCCTTCATGCAGGACGTAGACCGCGACGTCGTCGAGGTCGAGCAGGTAGTACCGGTTGCGGTCGTCGGCCAGGCCGACGAGGGTGCGGTCCTGCCCGTCGATCTCGACGTGCTCGACGGCTGCGGCGTGCAGCTGGTCGAGGCGGCCGAAGAAGATCGCGACGGTGAGCACGCGGACGGGCGGCCGCTGCAGGTGCGGGAGTCGGTGTGGCTGGTCGGTCCAGGTCATGCGGGCGGCGGCGGCCGTGATCGCGTCACGATGGGTGGCTGTGGCCTGCCAGCCGGTGTCGGCGCTGGCCGGGCTCCAGTGCGCGGTAGGCGCGAGGGCGGTCATGACGCGCTCCCACGGGGCGAGACCTGGACGCCGGCCAGCGCTTCGGCGACACGGTCGACGTCGGCGTCGGCCTCGACCTGCCAGACCTCGGGTCGGCCGGTGGCGTAGTTGAGGCCGACGCTGCATCCGGCGACGGTGTAGCTGTCCTCGTCGCGGGTCCAGGGCAGGTGGGCGACGTCGAGCGCCTCGGCGACCGACTCGCGCAGCTGGTCCCGGTCCTGGTGAAGGTCAGCCAGGCTGGGCGCTGTGCGCGGGTTGACCGCTGCCTGCATGGCGTAGCGCAGCAGGTCGGCGGCGCTGTAGTTCGGCGCGGCGGCGTCGAGGTAGTCCAGGGCGATGCTCGCCCGGGCGCCGTCGCCGAGACGCCACTGCGCCCACGCGTAGAGGAACCACGGTGCGGCCGCGCGCTCGTCCTGGGGGCAGTGCCGGGCCGTGTGCAGGTACTCGGCTGCCTTGCTCGTCAGGGCGGCGTTGTCGCTGGCCAGCTCGTCCAGTGCGAGCCATGCCTGGTCGCGCGCAGGGATCGGGGTGAGCGCGTGCGCGCGGCGGGTGTCCTCGTCGATAGCCGGGGCCGGGGCGAGGCTGGCGGTGATGGCCTGGCGGGTCGGGGCCGGGGCTATGCCGAGGCTGACCGCGGTGGCGCTGACGGTGCCGGGCGTCGTGGGCAGCGGCCGACCGTCCGGCGGGCAGCAGGTCGGGTCGGTGCAGAGCATCGAGTACCAGCGTCCGCCGGTGACCAGTAGCGCCTCGCTGAGCAGGTGGGTGGGCTGCTGGACCCACTGCGGGGTGGGCTGTTCGGTGTAGACGATCATGACCGCGCGCTCGGTCTGGGCGAGCAGTTGCCGCAGCACGTCGGCGGCCGCGCTCTCGCCGTCGTCGAGGTCCACGCGGGCAGCGACGACGACCTGGTTGCCGGTGATCCCGACGATGACCGTGGACTCGGTCGGGGCGAAACCGATCAGGTAGGGCACCGCCTCGATGAGGTCGGCCGGGCCGGTGATCCGCAGCCGCCCGGTCATGACGCGACCCCCGCGCTCGCCGGGGCACTGATCGGCGCGAGCCAGCTGGACCGGCCCGAGGTCGTGAAGACGTTCACGTTGCGTCCGGGCGCGTCGACGTGGTCGATGGTCCGCACGACGATCTCGACGCCTCGACTGTTGTGGTGGATGGCCAACACGCGCGCGTCCTCGCGCCCGTCCCGGCTGATCAACTCCACTTTCTGCCCCACCTTGTAGGGGCACTGCGCTGTTGCCATGGCTACCGCCTCCTGCGTTCCGCTCATGGCTCCATCGTACCTTATACATCCTCTAGTGCCTAGAGGATGTATAACCTTCTTTTTCCCGGATTTGCTGCCCTGTAGGTGGACGTATTGGGTCCTCGCGTCGGTCGCGGGCGGAGGTCGATCGGACCACTCGCGTTGCTCCCAGCTCCTCGTCGGTGCGCGGTTTGAGGTTGACTAACAAGGGCGGGGAGCCGGCGGTGCAAAACACGTTGGTGTTAGTTACCGGGCTGGGCCGGGGGACTGGCGAGGTGTGGTACCGGGAAGCGGATGCGCGTCGGCGTTCATGGGCGTTGCGGTGCTGTGTTCACGGGGCGCGGGTTCGACCGCGGCGGCGACTTCGGTGGCGTCGACGAGCCGGTAGTGCAGGGCCCGCGCCGGGCTCTCGTCGGGCAGGACCTCGGCGGCCAGCGCCGCCAGCTGGTCTCGTGCGGGGTATCCGGCGGTCTCGGCGCGCTGCAGGGCGTGGGCGAGGGCGGGCCAGCTGGGGTCATCGGTGATGGCCGGGTCGATGGCGTGAGCAAGGGAGAACCAGGTCTCGGGCGCTGCCTGCGGCGGCTCTGCGGGGGCCGCCTGCGGCGGCCGGCCGAACGTGGCCAGCTCGCTGGGGTCGATCGGCCGGACGTGGCTGATCGGCGCGGCGCGGCGCGTCCCGAAGGGTGACTCCACGACGACCTGGTCTGGCCCGGGATGCCCGACCACGGTGCCGCGGCCGAGCTGGCGGCCGGGTCCGTCGGCTCCGATCGCGTGGACGGCCAGGGCGGTGCCGACTGGGTGTCGCTGCACCGATGTCCACTGGCTGGTGTCCGGCGCTGCGCTCGTCACTACTCGGTCGGCGGCGGTCCATCCGCCTGGTGGTGCGTTGTCGAGGAGGGAGCGCGGGCCGGCGGCCTGCGCAGGTGCAGACTCAGCGGGCGCACCAGGGACCGACGCCGAGCTGTTTCGCTGCAGCGAGTGGTTGGGGTCGTTCTCGGAGGGCGGACCTGGCGGGGCATCGGGCTGCTGCTGGGGGCTGGCGGGCTCGGTGCGGGTGGCGTCGGCGGCGAGTTCTGCCTCGAGTTCGGCGCCGCGGTGCCGGGCGGCTTCGAGCGCTTGAGTGTGGGGGAACGGTTGGCCGAGCTCGGCGGCTGCGCGGGCCCGTTCGGTGCTGGCTCGGTCGATCTCGTGGCTGACCTCCGCGCGCACCGTGGCGAGCCCGGCGACGCGGTTCTCCAGGCGGGTGATGATGCCCAGCGGACGGTCGGTCCGCAGCTCGTCGAGGCCGATGTCGAGGCCGCTTCGGGGGACGCCGGCCAGTTCGAGTCGCAGGTGCGGCTGCAGGAGCCGCCGGCCGGCGGCGAGAACTTCGAAACCACCGATCTGGGCGACGGGTCGTGGCTCGGTGTCGGCATAGCTGGGGTCGATCTTGGCCAGCACGGTGCGCAAGGCGATGGCGGCGTCGGCGCGCGAGCGCACCCCCGCGCCTTGGATGGTCATGTGGAAGTCGTCGCCGCGGGTGGGCCGGACGCGAGTGACCGCATCGTCCAGACGTTGCAGGTCGGCGTGCAGGGCGGGCAGGCGCCGGTCGGCGCCGTCGATGGTCGCGCCGAGAGCGCGCTGGGTGCGGGTCCAGGCTCGTTGCAGCCGTTCGAGGCGTGTCGTCTCGGAGTCGACACGGGCCTTCTCCAGGATGCGCGGGTCACCGCAGGCGAGGGCCTTCACTTCGGCGTAGGACAGGGCGACGTCGCCGACGTCCTCGATCTCGCGGACATCCAATCGCCCGCGCATGACCTGGGCGATGAACTTGGCCTTCCGCTCGACGGTCTGCCAGGTGTAGCCGTCGAAGCTGGACTCGGTCACATAGCGGTAGAGGGCGACCTCGTCGTTGAGGTTGCCTTGGCGGATCGCGCGGCCGTCGCGTTGGGCGAGGTCGGCGGGCCGCCAGGGGCACTCGAGGTGGTGCAGGGCCACGGCGCGGGCTTGCACGTTGGTGCCGACGCCCATCTTCTCGGTCGAGCCGATCAGCACGCTGATGCGGCCGGTGCGGGCGGAGGCGAACAGCTCGCCCTTCTCGCGGTCGTTGCGGGCCTCGTGCATGAACCGCACCGACTCGGCGGGCACGCCGCGCTCGACCAGCAGCTGCCGCAGCTCGCTGTAGGCGTTCCACCCCGCCCCGCCCGGGGTGCCGAGGTCGCAGAACACGAGTTGCAGCGCGCCCGCGGTCGGGTGGTTGGGGTATGTCCGGGCGGCGTGTTCGTGATGGATGGCTGCGATGCGGTCGGCGGCGACGTCGAGCTTGGTGCGCTCGCCCGGGTCGGGGGCAGGCAGTGCGGCGTAGAACTCGTCAGGGAGCAGGCGCAGGTCGAGCGCGGCCAAGCGGCCGTGGCTGGCCACGCGCAGAATGTTGTCCTCGCGCGGGTCGACGGCCTTGGACTGCACCTTGTCGGCGCGGGCGGACAGGTCGGCCATGAACGCGGTGAGCTGACGGCTGGCCGGGACAACGATGGTTTCGGGCGCGCCGCCGGCGATGGCCGGGGTCGGGAGCTTGAGGTCCTCGGCGGTCTTGATGTCCGCGCTCAGGTGCCACATCCTCAACAATTCCGGGACGTTTCTGAACTTGGCGAAGCGCGACTTCATCTTGTAGCCGCCGCCGTCCGGGGTGAGCTCCAGGTCGGTGGTGACTTCGCCGAAGGTGGCGGCCCAGACGTCGAAGTCGGTCAGGCCTGCGGCGTCGAGGACGTCGGGGCGTAGGTAGCGCTGCATGACGTAGGCCTCGGACACCGAGTTGGCGATCGGGGTGGCGGTCGCGAAGGTGGCGACCCGGTGGCCGTGGCGTTCGCGCAGGTAGTGCAGCTTCATGTCCAGGTCGCTGGCCCGTTGGCTGCCCTCGTTGCTGGCGCCCGGGATGTTGGAGGCGACCTGCAGGTTCTTGTAGCCGTGGGCCTCGTCGATCGCCAAGTAGTCGATGCCGGTGGATTCGAAGCTCACGGCCGGGTCGCGGTCGAGGTCGGTGAGGTTCTTCAACCGTTCCTCGGCCCGTTGCAGCGTCCCCTCCAGCCGCTTGGTGGTCAGCCCGCCGCCGGCACGTGAGTTGTCCAGGCGGGTGCGGAGAGTTTCGAGCTGCTGGTCGTAGTAGCCCTGCTGGTGCTCAGGGGTCAGGGCGAGGCGTTGGAACGCCGAGCGGGACAAGATCACCGCGTCCCAGTCGCCGGTGGCGGCCCGGGCGACGAACAGCCGGCGCCGGTCGCGGGTGAGGTCCTCGGTGCCGGCGGCGAGGACCTTGGCCTGCGGGTATGCCTGCAGCCACTCCCGGCTGAACTGCTCCAGCATGTGATTGGGCACGACGACGGCGGGTTTACGGGCCATGCCGAGACGGCGCAGCTCCATACAGCCGACGACCATCTCCAGGGTCTTACCGGCGCCGACCTCGTGGGCCAACAACACGGACGGTTCAGACAGCATCCGCACCACGGCGGCGACTTGGTGCGGGCGCAGTTCGATAGTGACGGCCAGACCGGGGAACTGCCGCTGCTGCCCGTCGTAGCTGCGCAGCACGATCGCGTTGAACGTGTCGTTGTACAGCCGCGCCAGGCGGGTGGCCCGCTCGGGGTCGTCCCACACCCAGTCGGCGAACCGCTCGTTGAGTTCGGCGGCCTTCTCCTGCGCGGCGACGGTCTCGGTGAGGTTGGGGATGCGGCGGCCGTCGTCGAGCTCGTCGTAGATCTTGATGACGCGCTGCTCGAGCAGGGACTGGGCGAGGCTGACAGCGCTGGCCCGGCCGGTCCCGAAGGTGGTCGTGGCCAGCACGCTGTGGTGGCTGCCTTTGACTGACCAGGTGGAGCCGCCGGGGTTCTCGACCTTGATGCTCGGGTCGTCGAGGGTCTCGCGCAGGAACTCGGCGACGACGTCGGCGCCGATCCAGTTCGCGCCCAGGCGCACGGTGATCTCGGCCGGGGTGAGATCGGTGGGTTGGACCTCGGTCAGGGCGTCGATGTTGTCTGCCCACCGGGTGTCGCCGTCGCGTTCGGCGGCCGCGCGGGCCTCGGTGAGCTTGATGCGGACGTTGCCGGACAGGTACTCCGCGGCCGGGATGAGCCGGTCCGGTTCGGTGGGGTCGTTGAACACGAGCCGGCCCAGCTCGGTACGAGCGGCGGTCTCCTCGACGCCGAGCAGCCGGGCGGCATCGGGCAGACGCACCTCACCGTGGGTATCGAGGCAGATCGCGACGGCGTCCTCGGCAGTGTCGGCGCCGAGGCGCTGCGGGCGGGGCGCGACGACACGCTCGGTGAAGATGGCCGACTTGCTGGCCGTGCCGGTAGCCGGGTCGTAGTTCTCCAGGGCGTAGACCGCGGGGGAGTGCGGGTCGCCACGAAACCCGCCCTGCGGGGGCCGGATGCGCGCCAGGCGTTCCTCTCCGGTGTCCGGGTCGACCTTGCCGGTGCGGCGCGTCTTCACCCGGTTCAGCGGCCCGCAGGAGGCCGCGTAGGCGTCGTAGCGGCGGTTGAGGTCGCCGCGCAGCTCGGCGATGTGCGGAGTGTCGTCGGTTGTGGCTGCTTCGGCTGCGAGCAGAGCAACCTCGACGTCGCGCAGCGCCAGCAGCGCGCGCAGCTCCTTGGCCTGGGTCGCCGGGACCGGGTGCTCCTGCAGCTGGCCGTCGCGCACGACGCTGAACCGCCCGTTCTCGGTGGCCTCGAGGTGCCCCTCGATGGCGCCGACCGGCGCGTCCGGGCGCATGATCGGGGCGGCGGCGTCGGGTACCTCGATCGCTGCGAACACCGGTCCGTGCTCCGTGCTGAACCGGTCGAGCGCGGCATCGAGCGTGCTCCGGAACGCGTCCGGGGTGTCGCCGCCGTGACGGACGGCCAGCTCCGGCCCGAACTGCCCGGACCGGGTGCCGATCTCGCCGATGACCTGCTCGGGGTGCTGCCGAAAGTAGCGGTTGACATTGACCGCGCGGTCCTCATCGCCGCCGATGCGCTCGACCAGCTCCCAATCCTCGTTCGCGGGCGACGGGATCTCATCAGTGCTGCGGCGGCGCAGCACGAGAAGGTCGGTGACCACCTGAGTGCCGGCAGCGCGCTGGTGGGCCGAGCCAGGCAGCCGGACCGCGGTGACCAGGTCGGCCAGGCAGGCAATCTCGCGGCGGGCGGCCGGGTTGGTCGAATCCATGGTCCAGTGCGAGGTCAGCACAGCGACCACCCCACCGGGGCGGGTCAACGCCAGGGACTTGATGATGAAGTGGTTGTGCATCGAGTGGCCGCCTGCGTTGTGCACCTTGTCGTGCAGCGCGTTCTGTCCGAACGGGACGTTGCCGATGGTCAGGTCGAAGGAGTTCGCGGGCAGCCTGGTGTCGGCGAACGATTCCCTGCGGATGCTCGCGTGCGGGTACAGCGCGGCCGCGATCGCCGCGGTGGTGGGATCGAGTTCGACGCCGACGAGCTCGCGGGCGGACTCCGGAGCCAGACCGAGGAAGTTGCCAGCCCCGCACCCGGGCTCCAGGACGCGGCCCGCCGTGTCGTCGAAGCCGTGGGTCTCGAGCACGTCCCACATCGCCGAGGCGAGCGCGGCATCGGTGTAGTGCGCGTTGAGGGTGGTTCGGGCGGCGGCCTGAAACTCCTGCGGGGACAGCAGCTGCTGCAGCGCGCCGCGTTCGTCGGCGAACTCGTCCTTGCCGGGATCGAACACGGTCGGGGTCGCGCCCCAGCCCGACCAGCGCGCGAGTGTCTGCTGTTCCTCACCGGTGGCGGGCCGGCCCTCGTCGGCGAGAGCGCGCAACGTCCTCAGAGCGGCGAGATTGGCCGACACCTTGGCCTTGCTGCCGGACGGCGCGAGGTCGTCCTGAGCCCGCGGGCGGAACCGCGCGGCGGCCGGGGAGGGATCGCTCAGCTGAGCTGCTGTCGCGATTCCTGGCGCTGGGTCTCGATCGGGTCCTCTGAGTCGATCTGGTCCTCGACCCACTGACCGAGGCGATTGCCCTGCTCCTGCTCCTCGTCCTCGGCCGGCAGGGTGATCCGCAGCGGCAGCAGATCCGACTCGGCGCTGATCCGCGCCTCGCGCAGCCGGGCCGTCTTCTGCAACGTCGTCTCGCCCGGCCGGTCCGCTCCCGCGATCTGTTCGGCCAGCTCGTCGATCTCCTGCTCGGTCTCCTGGCCCAAGGTCGAAAAGTACGTCTGCGGGTCCTCGATCCCCGACAGCATCCTCGGCCGCCACTTCCGCCAGTGGTTCCACGCCATCTGCCCGTACCGGTTCATCGGCAGCGGGCTCGCTTGGGGTGTGCTCATCGTCGACCTCCTCCGGCACCGCCGGACCCCACAACATGTCGAGGGTCATCTGGCCCTCGACCTCATTGTCCTGCTTGCGTCGTCGACTCACCCGTTGCCGACCCCTTCCCGCGCGCCCCATCGGGTTGTTGCAGCAGGCCGGCCGGGAGATATGCCCGCCGCGCGGTGTCACCTGCTGCGTCTCTGTCGAAACCAGAAGGTGATCGGGGATCGCGGGACGGACATCTCAAACCCCCCTGGCAAATTACACGGGGTTTGCGCGACCACGGCGACGTTCGCGCTTCCGTGCTCTAGAGGAACTACCAGTACCCTTGATCTATGGCGAGGGCGAAGACGCAGCGGCTCCCGGTGGTCGGCACCGCCGAGCTTGTGCACCTGCTGGATGTCAGTCAGCCGCGGGTGTACCAGCTCGTGCACAGCAGCGGGTTCCCGGCGCCGTGGGTCCGGTTGCGGGCTACCCAGGTGTGGCTCATGGAGGACATCGAGCAGTGGGCCGAGCAGCGGGAGCGGACCCTCAAGCCGTTGCCGGTCGAGTGGGGGACACGCAGCACGCCGGGCGCGAAGGGGCGGGCGAAGAGCGAGGCATAGGCCCGGGTGTCAGACCTGCGGTGCACGATGAGCGTGAGCCGAGCCAGAGGAGGCGGCGAATGACACAGCTGGAGAAGGCACCACGGGTCGGGCGGACCGCCCTGTGGTGGCGTGCACTGGTTGCCGCCCCGGTGATGCTGGGCGGCCTGGCGGTCGTGGTCCTGGTGGCGGGTCCGCTGGGCGCATGGGCTCCGGTCGTGCCGCTGGCGTGGCTCGCGCTGGCCGGCGTGTGGCTCACACGCTCCGGGGAACGGGTAGCGGTGCGTATCGCGTACCGGTATCGCCGCCTCAATACAGAGCAGGCCGGGCAGCTGCGAGCTGCGTTCGCCGTCGCCGAATCGCGCACCAAGATCGTGATGAGCGAGGTCGACGTCTACGTGCGTGCCGGCACGGGCAACAGCATCAACGCCTATGCCGCAGGCCGACGCTCGATTGCCGTCAGCGAGGGTGCGATCGCGGCCGCCGCGGACGGCCGGCTGACCACGCCCCAAGTGGGTGCGCTGGTGGCCCACGAGCTTGGGCACCTGCAGTCGCGCGGCACCCGGTATGGGTTGGCGATCGCGTGGCTGGGCGCGCCGTGGCGGGCCGTCGTGGCGGTGCTGGGCGGGATGCTGCGCCTGATCGTGGGCAAGGTCCCCACTGCTCGGGCCGGGCTGGTTGTGCTGGGCCCGATCGTCGTCGCCGTCGCGGTGGTTCAAGGCGTGCAGCAGCATGCGTGGGTGCCGCTGGCGGCGATGGTCACGGTCGGTGTCTTGTTGATCGTGCAGCCGCTGGCCGCGGCGGCGTTGTCCCGGTCGGGGGAGCGGGCCGCGGACGCGTACGCGGTGCAATGCGGGCTCGGTCCCGAGCTGGCTGGCGCCCTGCAGGCATTCGAGCAAGCTGCAGGCGGGGGCCGCGCGTGGGCGTCGCACCCGCCGCGGGAACGCCGAATCCGCGAGCTCACGGCCGCCGCGGCCGGGCACCAGCTCACCGACGCTTGCTGAAGCGGGGGCTGCACCACCGGAATCCCGGTGGCGCTTCTAGCTCGCTCTCGGCGGTGAGGACCCCGTAGTGCCCGGTCCTCGGGCCGGGCGGCAGCGGCCACCAGCGGTGGTCGCCGTCGAGGCGTAGCCGCGGCACCCGGCTGTAGTCCTCGTGCTCGACGCGCTGCACCGCGGCGGCCGGCGCCCATGCGCTGCACCACAGCTGCTGCGGAGCTTCGAAATGGTGGGCAACGTAGCGCTCCCAGGTCACCAGGGCCCACCAGACGTTGTGCGGGTCAGCGCCCCAGGCCAGCAGGTGGACGCCGTATTGCGGGGGCAGCTCAAGGCGCACCTTCGGCGGACCCCATGACTGCACCACCCGATTAGAACACCTGTACGGCTATGCAACTTGATACAGATTCGTGCGCTCAGCGATGTCCGATCCTGGCGCCGCATCCACCCTAAGGGGAGACAGACGGTTCCCAGAGCGGGGTGCGGCGATGACAGAGTGGGCGGTATTCGGAGATCACGGACTTGTGGCCACCTGGCCCACGCCCGTGGCTCGCCAGGCCAAGCTCGTGGCCGAGGATGCGGCGGCTGAGCCCGAGACACTGCAGTTGGTGGCCCAGGTTCTGACCGATCTGTCCGGCGTGATCTGGCGGATCCACCGGCTGCCCTGGGTGGTGCCGGTGGGCGAGGCGAGCCGGGGCGTACTCGTGGAGCAGTTGGGCGCCCTGCTCGCCGAGGAGCTGGTCACTGGGCGTGAATCGCCCCCGCAGACCTCCGAGCTGCTGGAATCCGCAGCCAACCTCGGAGCCGAGTTGTACGAGGCATGCGACGAACTGCCTCCCGCCGTTGCCTCGGCGGTGAGACGAGAAATTCACCAGGAAATCGAGGCGCTGCGCGACGCTGTCGGAGACCGTTTTGACGGCCGCGCGGCGCAAGCGCTCTGCGCGCCGCGACCGTCGGCGTCGCCAAGTCAAGTCGAGAAGGCCGCCTGCATCTTGCTTCGGCGCAGGTATGACATGTTGCCGTTCGAGCTGGCGACCGAGGTCGAGCCGGCCTCGGCCGCTGTCGCCGCCGGGGAGTGGTTCGCCGCGGCGTTGCAGGTCGTCTCCTCGCAGCTGGGCTACCAGCATTTCCGGACCGTGCTGCTGGCCGCGAATGATCAGCTCGGCCCGCTGCCCTTGGCCGTGTTGAGTAGCGTCGCTGACCAGCTCGAGGCTGGCATCGATCCCGCCACCGCGGTGGAACTGCTGCTCAACGACGCGTATCTTGCGCAGTCGGGTTGGGCGCTGGCGCGAGTTCCGATCGCCGCAGATGTCGCGCCCCGCCAGCGGACTTGGACCGGGCTAGGCCGGTACACCGAGCCGGCCGATGAGTCGGGACTCACCCGCATCTCCACGCTGGATCCGGAAAGGTCCGGTCCGGAACTGCTGGTGGCGCTCGTCGCCGGCGTCGCTGCCTGCCGAGATCTCTACGTCGCGGACGCAAGCGCGTTCGGACGCACGGACCGCGCGGCAGTGATGGACGAGTTCTTCGAGCGACTGAGCGCGGTCGTGGTCCTGTGAGGATGCGCGCCCCGGTCCGGTCAGAACGTCGCTGGATGACCGTGTATCGAAACCGGCTGTGGTGGCCGGCGTGGTCGGGCCGCGGCGCGCGTGCGTGGCAGGCCGGCGTGGTCGCGGTCTTCTGGCCGCTCACTCTCTGGGCGTTGGGTTCGGTGTTGTTCTGGGCGGCCGACCACATGCTGCGACTGCTGCTCGTCGCCACCGCCTTCGGATGGCTGGGCACGGCCTGCTGCGCGGCCGCCGCGGTGCTGCCCTTTGCCGGCGGACTCATGCTGCTCTTGGCCCTGTTCCGGCCCGCACCTACTCCCGGCGACCGGTCACGAGCACTGAACATCGGCGACGTCGACGCCGGCGTCGAGGCGGGGGTCTAGGCCATGCCATATGTCCACGGGCATCTGCACAACGGCGAGTGGGTACGGCCTCGCTACCGGGTCAGCCGCCGCGGCATCGCCGGCTGGGCGGCTGCGGTCGCGGCGGTGCCGCTGATTCTCGGCGGCGGGGCTGCGCTGCGACACGTAGGGCCAGCGGCGAGTCCCGGCACGACCGCGAGTACGGGGGGCTCGGCGCGGCCGACAGCGGCGAGCGGTGCGCTGAGCCTGTACACCGAACCGCAGGCCGGCATGCGCCCGATCTACGGGCTGATCTCCGGTGCCCAGCACACGATCCGGCTGGCCATGTACGAACTGGTCGACCCGCAGGCCGAGCAGGCCCTGGCGACTGCCGCCCGCCGGCACGTCCGGGTGCAGGTGCTGCTCGACCACAACCGCGAGCGCGCCCGCAATCAGGCCGCGTACACCTACCTCGCCTCCCAGGGCGTGCAGGTGGCTTGGGCCGACCCGCGCTACACCGCCACACACGAGAAGGTCATCAGCGTCGACGGGCGGACCGCGGCGGTCATGACCGGCAACATGGTGGCCGCCGACTACGCCAGCACGCGCGACTTCCTCGTGGTCGATCGACAGCTCAGCGACGTGGCCGCGATCGATGACACCTTCGACGCAGACTTCGCCCACCGGGCAGTGACGCCACCGGCAGGGACGGACCTGGTGTGGTCGCCGACGACAAGCCAGCCGCGGCTGCTGTCGATGATCGCGGCCGCCCGCCACACCCTGGCCATCGAGAACGAGGAGATGGACGACCCGGACGTCACCGCGGCGCTGCTCGCGGCGCTGAAGCGGCACGTGCAGGTGACGCTGGTGCTCACCAGTAACCCGGAGTGGGAATCGACGCTCATTCAACTGCAGGCGGCCGGCGCACGGGTGATCGAACTCGGCGACTCAACCGGCACGATCTATATCCACGCCAAGGTCATCGCCGCCGACACCGGCACACCGTCCGCGCGACTGTTCATCGGGTCGCAGAACTTCTCGATCGCCAGCCTGCGCTACAACCGCGAGCTGGGACTGATCAGCTCGGCCGGCCCGCTCGTGTCAGCGGTCGCCGCGGTGATCCGTTCCGATGCGGCCGATTGAGGTCTCAGCGTTGGACGGTTCCGGTGTCCGGGCGTGGGTGGCGGATCATCTGGCGAGGGTCGCCGTGCAGGCTGCGGAAACCGTGTCGCTGGTAGAACTCGATCAGCCCGGCGGTGCGCGCGGTCAACTCGGCCGGCTCACTCGCCGCATCAAGCACGACCTCGAGGCCGGCCATCAATGCAGACCCGCGGCCACCGTCGCGAGGAAAGGCGACCACGAACGTGACCGACACCGGTACCTGGCCGTCGAGGTCGACCGCGGTGGCAAGATCCAGCGGCCCGGGCCGGTGCCTCAGCGCCCGCCACGCGCGGCGCACCGCGGCGGCCAGGATCGCGCCCGCCAGCTCGACCACGACCAGGGCGAGGAACACTGAGTACACCAGCCAGCCCGGCAGGCCAAAGACGAAGTCGGCGATCGCGACGTAGACGCAGGTCAACAGCGCGAAGCTGACACTTGCAATCACGGCCGCCGGCCGGACGTGCGCGGTTCGCCCGAGCTGAAGCGAGGCGGCGCGGCGCGTACGCATCACCTGCGGTCCGCCGAGCAGGACCAGCGGGATCTGGGCAGGGAACGTCAGCGGCAGGAGAACGAGCGCGGCCCACCCGAGCCGTCGACTGATCGATCCGTTGCTCATGGCGCGTTGAAACGCGGCCGAGGCGACATCGCGGACACCGTTGAGCGGACGCGGGATCTCGGCGTCCGCAGCGCTCATGGCTGGTCCGGCTGGGTGTTGCCAGGTTCGAGAGCTGGCGGGGTCGTCGAGGTGATTGCGCCGGCATTGCTGCGCATCTGGTCGAGGCTGATCAGGTCGAGGGTGGCCATCTGTCGTGCGCGTTCGTATTCGGCGAGGGCGTAGGAGCCGAAGATCGGCACCGCGAGTGCGATGTGGCCGCGCTGCAGGCTGTACAGGTCGCCCTCGCTGATCAGAGTGTCGCGGACCTTCGACAGCTCCTGGGCGGTTCGGCCGAGGGTGCGGGCCACCGTCGCGGTGGTCGACGAGCCGCCGTGCAGCGCGACCGCGGCGATGTACTCCATTTGGCGCTCGGGCATCGCCCGCCAGCGTGGTCCGAGGGTGCGGCGGGCCAGGTCGTCGTGCGCTTGGACTAGGCCTGCCCGCGCCTCAGCGAGGGTGATCAGTCCCGGGCTGGCGGCGGCCAGCCATGCCTCGTGGGCGAACATCTGCACGTGGGCTGGGTAGCCGTTGCTGGAGTCCACGATCTCGTCGGCAGCCTGCGGCTCCCACCGCACGCCGCGTTGGCGGGCGGGCTCGATGATCGCGTACAGCGCGTCGTCCCGGCTGAGGGAGACCGGGAGCTCTTCGAGCAGGAAGAGCCGATCGGGGTGCGTAACGCGGGAGGTGCGCAGCACGTCGGGCGTGTGGGGCAAGCCGGTGCCGGCGAAGACGACAGCAGCCCCGCGGTGATCGACGGTGAGCCGTTGCAGGGTGGCGGCGAGCAGCGCCAGATCCGAGGCCGAGGCTTCCTGCATCTCGTCGATCGTGAGCAGCAGTCCGCCGGCTGGGGCGTCGCGACGCACCTCCTCGGCCAGCTCGGCCAGTGCTTCGGCGAGCGTGCCCGGGTCGAGTCGCTGCCCGCCGGCGGGCTCGGGTCGGGCTTCGATGCCGACGCTGAGGCCTGCGACCCCGAAGCTGACGCTGGCGATGCGGTCGAAGGCGCGTCGTGCGCGGGTCCAGGGTCCGCTCTGCCGCTCGATGCCGCGTGCGGCCCGTTCGAGTAGCGAGGACACCAGGCCGGTACGGCCCGAGACGGCCTGCAGGTTGATGACCTCGAAACCGCCGGCGCGGGCTTGGTCGCCGTAGACCGACATGGCGACCGTCTTGCCGACCCCTCGAGGCCCGATGAGGATCACGTCCTGGGTCCGGACGCGCCCCACGGTCGCGACGTCGTTGAGACCGAGCATCAGGCGATGCAGCAGGCGATCCCGTCCGGCGAGGACCGGCGGTAGCGTTCCCGCGCCCGGGCTGTACGGACTCTGGTCCACGGCGTCGACACCTTCCGGATTCATACTCGTTCATACTGCGGCCGTTGTATGAACGACTATACCCGGGCAGGGTAGTACGGGAAGGGGTTTCGGCGGGCGTCAGGACGGGGGCCGAACACCTGATGAGGCCGGACTCTGTCTAACCGCTCCGCACCACGGCGCGCATCAGCTCGGCGTCGGAGCGGAACGACGCGACGATCCGGCTCGGGTCGAGGTCCGTTGGCGTTCCGACGACTCCGCCGCTATCCAAGGTGTCGGCAGCGGACTCGATGTAGCGGGCGGCGCGCAGCAACCATGCCCGCGACACCACGACGGCGTCGGCGCCGTACGACTGGTAGAGGCGGGTGCCGTGGATCGAGAGCATGCCGATGCACTCGCCGACCAGGCCCGAACCGACGCTGGTCGGGTTGGCCAGGTGAACCAGGACGGCTTCAGACAGCGCGGTCACCGCGAGCGCGGCCAGCCGTGGGTCGATCTCAGTGTCTGGTTCGGCCTCGGCGAGGTCGAGCCCCGGTTGTTCCTCGGCGAGGGAGGCGACCATGCTGCGAGCCAGGTCTCGGATCGTGTCGTCGTTGAGGTAGCGCCGGGCGGCCGCCTCGGTCACCCGCAGCGCCCCGGCGATCGTCTGGAGCCGGTCACGAACGACCAGTTCGGCGGCGGCCTGGTCCAGGGTCATCCCGAGCGAGGAGGTTTCCTCGATCAGAACCAGGGCCTTGCTCGCGATCCATCGGGTTGGCATCACATGGCTCGACTGACGAAGTGGGCAAGAAGCACCGGCTGCGGCGAGCGGTGGTGACTCATATCCTCGCGTCTTCGGTATCGGGTTGGACCCAGCATGACTGGTATCCGTTCTCGTCTTGGTAGCAGCACAGCGGCGCGGCGGTGATCAGATCCTCGATGCCCTCGAGGGCGTCTTGACGTCTGTCGAACGGCCCGGCCATAACGGGCCATCCGTCGTGGTGGCGCTCGCGCAGCATCCAGCCGGTGGCCAGCGATGAGGGCTCGTAGTCGACCCGAAACGCCCGCTCGTCGCGAACGATCTCGATCGGCTCCAGCTGCTGCTCGGGTTGCGTTGTGCCGCTCACTTCGGGTCCTCGGGGGTGCTGCGTTCGAGGTTGGCGATGGCGCGGCGGTAGGCGTCCAGGTCCTCACGGCGGCCGACAGCGACGGCTTCGATCGCGACCGCGGTGACCTCTGTAGGCGTGTAGCGGTAGACGAGTCTGAAGCGGGGTTTGCCAGACCCGTCCGGGTCGAAGTAGAGCTTGTAGCAGTCACTGAGGTCGCCGGTGCCGACACGAGCGTCGAGGGTCTGGCCGCGGGTCTTGCCATCGCGGACGAGCACGAGCATGTCGAGGGCCATCTTGCGGGTTGCGAGATCGGGCAGTGCGTCGATGTCGCCTTGGAACCCGGGCAGCGCACGCAGCGCCAGCTGCGGCGCGCGCCGCTGTGGTGGCACTAGCGGTAGCTATCCGGGTCGAGCCCAGCGGCGGCCGCCACATCGGCCAAGGGCACCGATTCGCCGGCGGCCGAGCGCTCGCGCACCAGCTTCGCGATCTCCACGTCCTCGATGACGGGCAGCAGTTGCGCGTACAGCTCGAACGGGATCACCACGGCCTCGGGCTTGCGGTGTGACCCGAACACGACTGGGGCTGCCGTGAGCCCTTCGGCGCGGAATCGGCGCAGCGCATCGGGCAGCGCGGTTCGCGCGTCGCCGCTGGGCAGCACCGGGGTCAGTGGGGAGATCGACATGCCATTCATCGTACCAGCACCCGCCAGAAACATGTACATCTTTCGGCACAGAAATAACGCCGATAACAGAGATTATGTCATTCTAGCGGGAGTTTGCGCGGATTCCCCCGACCGGAAACGAGTTCGACCGGGGACTCCCCTCCTGCAGAGCTCGTATTGTCGCCTCGCCACGGCGGGTGAGCAGCGGTGGGGATAAGGGGGGCAGTGCCACCAACATCCGAAGCCGTAACAGTCTGAGCTGCAAGCCGACGTTCTGCCCGTCGAGCCGGTAAGGCTCAAAATCGCCGTAGAGGATGCCCCGTTGCACTCTGCCGGTGGCGATGGCCACGAGCAGGTTGCGGTCCTTCGGATTCAAGCGTGTCGCGCGCGCGGCGGCGCGTTGTTGCCGGCGCTGGCGGTTCACGGCTTGGCGAACACATGCGGGAACGCCGCCTCGTACGGGCGGCTGGCATCAGTTCGCGAGGCGCAGGTGTCGCGTAGTGCGGTGATGCAGCCGCAGGAGTTCCAGGCAAGCGGGTCCCGGCACCGAGCGGTGTGGGCAGCCAGCCACTTGCCGCGCCACCAAGACCGCACCCGCACCGCTCCACTGCGCCGCGGAGTCTCGTCGGTCTCGTCATTGGCGTCGAACAGGACGGGCGTCATCGTGTGGCCTATCGCAGTATCGATGGATGTCAATACTGTGAAGTATTGGTCCGGTATTGACGCCTGTCAATACCGCATAGGCGGCGCGCGCGACCCCGGTGCCGGGCTTAGTGCGGGGCAACTTTCGGTGCCGGCTGCGCTCGGGTGCCGGTGACGATGAAGATGGTGTGCCGGGCAACGGCCACGGCGTGGTCGGCGTAGCGCTCGTAGTAGCGGCCGAGCAGCGCCATGTCGATGGCGGCTTCGGTCCCGTGAGCCCAGTTGCTCGACAGCACAAGGGTGAACAGCTTGCGCCGCAGGGCGTCCATGGAGTCGTCCTCGGTTTCGACGGCTTGGGCGAGCGCGACGTCGCGGCCTTCGACGACCTCGGCGACGTTGCTGACCAGTGAGTGCGCAACCGTGCCCATTTGGCTGATGACATCGCGCGCGTCGGCGGGGACAGCTGGCACCGGGAATCGCCACCGGGCGATCTTTGCAACGTGCAGCGCGAGGTCACCCATGCGTTCGAGGTCGGCGGCGAGGTGGACCGAGCTGATGAGCACACGCAGATCGGTCGCGACGGGCTGTTGGGTGGCCAACACCTGGAAGCAGCGCTCGTCCACTTCGCCGCGCAGTGCGTCGATGCGGCTGTCGGCGGCGATCACGAGTTCGGCGAGTTGCAGATTGGCGTCCAGCAGGGCGCTGGTGGCCTGTTCGATGGCGATCCCGACCAGCGTGGTCATCTCGAGGATGGCTGAGCCGATGCCGTCAAGTTCGTCGTGGTAGATGTCACGCATGCCGCGCACCTTTCGTGTTTGGGTGTGGATCGCTGGTGGGGCGGCGATAGCTGGGGCGGGGTGTCGCTCGATCGTCGAGTCGGTCCCAGGCGAGGTTGGCTAGTGCGTCGGTGAAGGTGGCGGCTGAGCTCGGCTGCGTTCGGCGGCCGCTGAGCTCGTCATAAGCAAGTGCCATCCAGCGGCGGTCGCTGGCTGCGGGACCATGGTCAAGAAGTTCCACGCACAGGGTGCGCGGTCCGTCTGGGCTGTGGTGTTCGAGCATGACGGCGTTGAGGGTGTAGTGCTCGTCGAGGGTCGCGGTGAGCGGGCCGACGAGCTGCTTGGCGGCACAGTCGCGGACTTGGGCGGCGAGGTCGGACGTCGAGGGCGTTGCCCAGTTCGGCGCTGGCTCTGTCGCGCCTGCCGGCTGGGGCCTGCGGTGGTGCGGGATGGCATTCATGAGCCGTCGCTGTTGATGCAGCTCGGCGCGGAGCACTCGGAGTCGAAGCGGTACCCCAGGCCACGGATCGTACGGAGCCGGACGGGGTTGTTCGGGTCGGTTTCGATCTTCCGACGCAGCCGGAGTACGTGCACGTCCAGTGAGTTGCTGGCCGGGTCGTCATCCCAGATCCAGCGGACGATCTGTTCGCGGGTGAGCACGACGTTGGCGTTGGCGACAAGCAGTTCGAGCAACTGGAATTCGCGCAGGGGTAGATCAACCTGTTCGCCGCGGATAGTGACGCGGTGCGCGGTCCGGTCGATGTCGATGTCACAGGCGTGCAGGGTCTCGTGGCTGTGCACGACGGGCACGCGCGGCGGCCATTGCCCGAGGCCGGCATCGTGATGCGGTGGCTTCATCCGAAGCGCCCGGATACGTAGTCCTCGGTCTCCTTCTGCTTTGGAGTGCTGAAAATGTCGGTGGTGGAACCGACTTCGACCAGGGTGCCGGCGCCTTGACGCACGTTCATGAACGCGGTGGTGTCAGCGACGCGGGCGGCCTGCTGCATGTTGTGGGTGACGATGACGATGGTGAGCTCTGATTTGAGCGAGGCGATGGTGTCCTCGACGGCCAGTGTGCTGATCGGGTCGAGGGCTGAGCAGGGTTCGTCCATGAGCAGCACGTCCGGGGAGACGGCCAAGGCTCGGGCAATGCACAGGCGCTGTTGCTGGCCGCCGGACAGGCTGGCGCCGGGTTTGTCGAGGGAGTTGCGGACTTCTTCCCAGAGTCCGGCGTGGCGCAGGGAACGCTCGACGACGTCGTCGTGGCGTCCGCGTCTGCCGCGCCGGCCCTGTCCGAGTCGCAATCCGACTAGGACGTTGTCCTGGATGCTCATGGTCGGGAACGGGTTGGGTCTTTGGAAGACCATGCCGATGCGTTGCCGGATCTCGACTGGGTCGATACCGGCGGAGTAGAGGCTGGTGCCCCCGAGCAGCACGTCGCCGTCGACGCGGGCGCCGGGGGTGGTCAGGTGCAGCCCGTTGAGGCAGCGCAGGAGCGTGGACTTTCCGCAGCCGGACGGGCCGATGAGGGCGGTGACGCGGTTGGCGGCGACCTCCAGGCTCACGTCGCGGATGGCCGGCTGGGTCGAGTAGTAGGCGGTGAGATCACGGATGGTGATGGTGCCGGCTGGTCGGGTGATGGACCGGTCGGCGGCTCGGGCGGCCGGCTGGGAAGCCAGCACACGTGGAGTCACCATCGTTGTTTGCGGGCTGTCCGGCCCCGGTGTCGACGCTTCGAGCGCCGGGGCGCCGGCGGGGCTGGCCGGTTTGCCGGTTGGGGCAGTGTTCATCGCTTTCCTCCGGACACGGCGGTGCGTCGGCCCGCGATGCGGGCGATCGCGGTGAAGATCAGGACGAGCAGCACCATCGTCAGGGCACCGGCCCAGGCCCTGCCTTGGGCGGCCTGGAAGCCGGTGATCGCGTTGCTGAACACCTGCAAGGAGAGGGTGGCCATGCGATGGTCGGGGTTGGTTTCGACGAACAGGTCGTTGCCGAGCACGGTGAGCAGCAGCGGCGCGGTCTCCCCCATGGCCCGGGCGATTGCCAGCATGCAGCCGGTGATGATGCCGCTGGATGCGGTGGGCAACACGATCGAGACGATGGTGCGGGACTTGCTGATGCCCAGCGCGAGGGAGGCCTCGCGCAGTTCACGGGGCACGGTGCGCAGCATCTCCTCGGTGGCGCGGATGATCAGTGGCAGCATGATGGCGGCCAGTGCGATCGCGCCGGCGTAGCCGGAGTAGCCGTAGCGGATCACGATGAGGGCGTAGACGAAGGCGCCGGTGACGATCGTGGGGACGCCGACCAGCACGTCGGTGACGAACCGAGCGACCTTGGCGACGCGGCCGCCGTACTCGTGCAGATACACCGCGGCGGCGATGCCGATCGGGATGCTGATGGCGGTGGCTATCCCGACGATGATCAGGCTGCCGATGATGCCGTTGGCGAATCCGCCGCCACCTGCGCTCGGGTTGCCCGGCGGGGTGTGGGTGAGGAACTGCGGGCTGAGGTATTTCAAACCCTCGGCGGCGACGTAGCCCAGTACCCAGACCAGCACGGCGATGGCGAGCGCGAGTACGGCGCTCAATACGACGATCATCGTGATGTTCTTGCGCTTGCGGCGTGCCGTCGCGGTGGTGGACTGCCCGAGCGGTGGCCGGGTGGGCATCGTCGCCACCGCCGTGGCCGTGGCCGCCTCGGTGCTGTCCGCGGTGTCGCTCGTGCCGGCGGCGACCGGGACGCCCGGTGCGGTGTCGGGGGCAGCCGGGTCGCTGACGAGGTCCGGTGGGGTTCGAGGCGGGTTGGGGCTCATGCGATGTGCTCCCCGCTGCGGCTGACGATGATCTTGCCGATGACGTTGACGATCAACGCCAGGACCAGCAGCCACAGCCCGACCACGAACAGCGAGTCCAGGTGGAAGGGTTCGGTCGCTTCGTTGAATTCGTTAGCGATGACCGAGGGCATCGTCGCGCCCTGCCCGAAGATCGAGGTGCTGATGGTGAGCACCGAGTTGCCGATCACCATGGTGACGGCGATAGTCTCGCCAATGGCGCGGCCGAAGCCGAGAATGGCAGCGCCGACGATCCCCGACCGTGAGCGCGGCAGCACGGCCAGGCGCAGCATCTCCCACTTGGTTGCGCCCAGGGCGAGGGCCGCCTCTTTCTCACTCACCGGTGCGGTGGCGAACACTTCGCGGCAGATCGCGGTGATGATGGGCAGCACCATGATCGCGAGGATGAGTCCGGCGGTGAAGTAGGACAGTCCGAAGAAGGGTCCGGCGAACACCTTTCCGATCACCGGGACCTTGCCGAGGGTGTCGTTGACGTCGGTGACGACAGGTTTTAAGGCCGGGATCAGGGCGAAGATGCCCCAGAAGCCGTAGACGACGCTGGGAATGGCGGCGAGCAGGTCGATCAGCCAGGACAGTGGCCGCCGCATCCGCCGGGGCGCGACGTCGGTGACGACGAGTGCGATCGCCACCGCGGCCGGGACGGCGATGAGCATCCCGATGAAGCTGGTGAGCACGGTGCCGTAGACGAACTGCAGGATCCCGTACGGGTTGCCTTTACTGGTCGCCGCTTCGCTGGGGGCCCAGCGGCTGGAACTGAGCGAGCCGAAGATGCCGTACTGGCGCAGCGACGGCCAGGCCTTGTCCACCAGGAACGCGGTCGTTCCGGCCAGCAGGGCGATCATCAGCCAGGCGGCGGCGCCGGTGAGGTACCGAAAGCTGGTATCGGCCAGGCGGGGTCGGCTGCGTCGTCGGCGCAGTCTGTCGGGCCCGTCGAGCCGGTCGAGGGTGGTGACCATCAGATCCTCCTGGAGGAGCTCCGCGATGGTGCGCGGCCGCCGCGGCGGCGGCGCACCATCTGATCGGACCTCGGCTGGTTCGGTTGGGCGCTAACCCGCGACCGGCGTGCCGTTGACGGTGATCTTGCTGAGTTGGGCCATGGCTAGCTTCTGCAACGGCGCACCCAGGGGTGAGTAGTTGACCTGGTGGTTGAGGTCCTGGCCCTTGGTCAGCACCCAGCTGAAGAAGTTCACCAGCGCGGCGGCTTTGCCCTTGTCGGTCTGGTTCTGGTACACGAGGGCGTAGGTGGTGCCGGTGATCGGGTAGGAATCCTTGCCCGGCTCGTCGGTCAGGTCGCCACGCAGGTCGGCCGGGAAGTGAGCCTGGTTGGCCGCCGCCGTGTCCGTGCTCAGGCAGGGCTGCACGTAAGCGGACTTGTCGGCGTTCTGCACCTGCCCGAAGGTCGTGTTCTGCGCCAACGCGTACTGCAACTCCAGATAGCCCAGCGCGCCTTCGGTCTGGTTGACGACACCGGACACGCCCTCGTTGCCCTTGCCGCCGATGCCGACCGGCCAGGCGACCTCCTTGCCCTCACTCGTGGCTTTGCCGCCGAGCTTGCTCACCCACGTGGGGCTTTCCTTGGTCAGGTAGGTCGTCCAGATGCCGGTCGTGCCGGAGCCGTCGGAGCGGTGCGCGACCGCGATCGGCTCGTCGGGCAGCTTGACTCCCGGGTTGAGCTTGGTCAGCTCGGGGTCGTTCCACTTGGTGATCGCACCGGCGTAGATCTTGCCGAGCACGTCGCCGGTGAACTTCAATCCCGACCCGATGCCGGACAGGTGGTAGGCCGGAACGACCGAGCCGACGAGCAGCGGGACGTGCAGGATGGGTCCGCCCTTGGCGGCTTTCAACTCCGCATCGGACATCGGGGTGTCGCTGTCGCCGAAGTCGACGGTCTTGGCCTGGATCTGCGCAACCCCACCACCGGACCCGATCGATTGGTAGGCGACCTGGCTGCCGGTCGATGCGTAGGCCTTGGTCCACACCGAATAGGCGGGCGCCGCGAAGGTGGAGCCAGCGCCGGACAGGCTCTTGGTCGCCCCGGCCACGGTGGCCACACCGTTGCTGAATCCGGGGGTCACCCCGCTGGTTGTGTTACAGGCGGCGGTGTCGAACGAGGCGCCGCCGCCGCTCTTGGGGGCCGCAGCGCTGCCGGTAGGGCCGCCGCCGCTGTCGCCGCCACCGGTCGAACCGCACGCGCTGAGCGTGCCGACGATCACCAACGCCGCGAGCACTGTCGTGATGGAACTTGTACGGCCGATGCGTGGCATCTGCCCCTCCGACTTCGTTTCGGACGCCGATGCGTCACTGACGGACTAAATCAACAACCGTCAATATCGAAGCTGGTCAACATGGCAGGAGCCTGTCACGACGGTGAACAGAAGCTGAACTAATCGACGGTGATTGATGTCGACGTCGACCGATGCCGCGTGGAGCGAGCCACGGATGTGAGGCCCGGCACCGGGAGCGGTTAGGGCAGCAGCGTGCGGATGCGGTCGAGGGCCTGCGGGGCGACGCGATACCACACCCAGCTGGCACGACGGTCGCGGGTGAGCAGGCCGGCCGTAGTCAGCACGCGGAGGTGGTGGCTGACGGTGGGCTGGCTGACGGCCAGCGGCTCAACTAGGTCGCAGACGCACATCTCGCCCGATTCGGAGGCGCTGATCATGCTGAGCAGTTGCAGCCGGACTGGGTCGGCGACCGCCTTGAGCAGAGTCACCAGATCGCCGGCCTCGCGAGTCGTGAGGGCCTTGCCCGTGAGGCGCGCCGGCGGGCAGGACTCGCTGTCCGCCGGCTTGGTGGATGCGCTACCCCTGCGGGTCCGGGCACCGCTGGAGGCACGGGGCATCGCAGGGGTCACCTCATCACCTTAGAGCGGGCGAGTGAACAGCACATGAATCCGAGACGGGTGTCGCGGTCTCTCGTGACGCGGCGCTGGCCACCAGTACGTTGCCGCTAGGCCGCGCGCGCCGCTACCGGAGGGCTCGAGCCTGCGTGGTGCTGCGCCCTCGCGCGTGATGCGACGCGCTGGTGTTCAGCTGGTGACGTCCGCGCCTGGCAGCGCAGCGCAGGCGCCGGCCAGGGCGAGGTCGAGGTCGGCGCAGCAGTCTGGCTGTGCGCTGTAGTAGGTCCAGGCGCCGCGACGGTGCGCGCGGATGAGCCCGGCCGCGCGCATCGCGGTCAGGTGCGCGTCGAGTTCTGCCTCGCCCAGCCCAAGTAGGCGCCGCAACTGGCAGAGGCAGGTTGGATCGTCGACGGCGGTGTCGCGGATGATCGACAGCAGCTGGACGCGCTCCGGTTGGGCGAGCGCATCTAGCTGGCGGCTGAGCGTCTGGGCGCGGCTCGGGCTCAGCGGGACCGCTCGTGCCGCCCCGCTGCAGTCGCCGTTCAGCATGGATTCGTGATCATTGTCGATGTTGTGGTCAACCAGTACAGGCGTATTCACGGCCTTCCGCCTCCTCCTCTGGGTCCGACTGATGCAGCGCGCGCGGCAGGACGGCGACGCGAGCTGACAGGTGATTGTGCAGCGGCGTGATGCCATCGACGTCCCATCGACGTCCCAGCCAGCCGGATCGGGAAGTGGCCACACGTCCACCCAGGTGCCGTCCATTGCCGGAATGGCCAGATCGGGTCTGAGCGCGATCACGACGTCGGCCTGCTTGACCAGCGTCGCGGCCCACGGCGGCGGCCAGTTGAGAGCGGCCGGCGTTGTAGGCGCAGACAGACAGCACCTTCGGCGCTCGGCGCTCACTCATGACACCGGCTGCGTCCGGCGCAGCTGCGCCTGCTGGGTAGCGAGCAGGTGTTCGCGGACCCATGCCTGCGTGGCCATCTGCACGGCGTCCCACGGGGAACCGAGTGGCGGCGTGTAGGACAGGTCGAGCTCGCTCATCGCGTCGACGCTCATGCCGTGAAACAGGGCGGCGGCGTAGGTGTCGACGCGCTTGGCGGTCTCGGTCCCGCGGGGCCCGATCAGCTGCGCGCCGAGCAGCCGCCCCGTGCCGGCATCGCCAGTGATGCGAATCGTAATGGGCTGCGCGCCCGGGTAGTAAGCCTTGTGGTCATCGGGAGTCGAGGTGCTCGAGACGGGCGTGAACCCGGCCGCGACGGCCTCGTGCTCGCGCAGCCCGGTGCGGGCAGCAACCAGGTCGAACACCTTCACGACCTGAGTGCCGAGCGAGCCGGCGAACCGCGCCCGGCCGCCGAGGGCGTTCTCGCCCGCGACGCGCCCTTGTTTGTGCGCGGTGGTACCCAACGGGAGATAGGTCTGTCCGAGCAGTCGGTGGTGGGTGATGACGCAGTCGCCGGCCGCCCACACGTGCGGCAGGCCAGTGGCCATCGTCTCGTCGACCACGACTGCGCCACCCGGACCGGTCTGCGCGCCGGCGTTGGCCAGCAGTTCGGTGTCCGGTCGGACACCGACGACGACCAGGACCAGGTCGACATCCCATCCCAGCGTGGCCTGGTCGGGCCCGATGCCGTCGACGTGGAGCCGGGCCGGTCCGTGCTCGGTCCGGCTGATGCGGGTGACGGTGCTGGAGGTGTGGACGGCGACGCCGTGCCGGTCGAGCTCGGCGTGCACGAGCGCGCCGAGTTCCGGCTCGACTGTCGGCAGCACTTCGGGCAGTCGCTCGACCTGGGTGACGGCGATGCCCCGGGCGGTGAGGCCTTCGGCCATCTCCAGACCCACATAGCCGGCGCCGACGATCAGGGCGGTCTTCGGTGCGATGCGCTCGAGGCTGTCGGTGAGGGCGAAGGTGTCACCCATCGAGTGCAGCAGGTGCACCCCGTCCCCCGGTCCGAGACTGTCGAGCCCGTCGATGGGTGGCCGGACCGGGACGGCCCCAGTGCCCACTACCAGTTCGTCGTAGTCGATCACCGACTCGGCGCCGCCGCACTCGCGCACGCGGAGGTGCTGCTCGGCCACGTTGATGGCGGTGACCAGCGTGTCCAGTCGCAGACCCATGCCGGTCGCTTCGAGGTCGGCGTGGGTGCGGTGGGCGAGGTTGGTCCAGTGGGTGACTTCGCCCGAGATGTAGTAGGGGATGCCGCAGATGGAAAAGTTCGGGTATGCGTCGGCGACTACGACGGTCACCTGTGCGGTGGGGTCGAGTTCCCGTGCGCGCAGCGCGGCGGAGATTCCGGCGTCGCTGCCGCCGATGGCGACCAGGCGGGTCATGCGTGCTCCTTCGAAGAAGTGCGGCGGCGCCGCTCGTGTCGTGCGGGGTTGGTCGCCTGCCGAGCTGTGTCGCAGTGGTTGCAGCGGAAGGCGCGGGCCAGCGGCTCGACCGGCACCTCGCGGCCCATCCCTTCGATGCGAATCAGCTGGACGGTGCGTTCGACGCTGTGCCGTTCGCAGATGCCGGCGCCGCACTGCACGCACGCGGCGGTCGCCGGCGCGGCCAGCTGGTCGGTGCGGGCGCACTCCAGGCAGTTCATCGGGCCGGCTCCCGATCGGCACTCATCGGCTCCGCGGGGGCGATCCGCGGGGGCGGCTGATCGGTCGCGGCAGCGGGCGCGCCGGCGCCCGTGCCGGCATCGGGGGCGGTGAAGTAGCGGCGGCGCAGCCACAGGGCTACGTAGACCAGCGCCACCAGCACCGGTACCTCGATCAGCGGCCCGACTACGCCGGCGAGTGCTTGCCCGGAGGTCACGCCGAACACACCGATCGCGACCGCGATCGCCAGTTCGAAGTTGTTGCCGGCCGCAGTGAACGACAGGGTCGCGGTCTTGGCGTAGCCGAGGCCCAGGCGCGCGCCGAGGATGAAGCTGCCGCCGAACATCACGAAGAAGTAGATCAGCAGCGGAACGGCGATGCGGATCACGTCCAGCGGGCGGGAGGTGATGGTGTGGCCCTGCAGGGCGAAGAGCACCACGATGGTGAACAGCAACCCGTACAGGGCCACCGGGCCGATCTTGGGCAGGAACCGGTTCTCGTACCAGTCCTGGCCCTTGCGCTTCTCCCCCACCGTGCGGGTGAGGAACCCGGCCAGCAGCGGGATGCCGAGAAAGACCAGCACCGACACCACGATCGTGCCGATCGAGAACCCGGCGTTGACCTGGTTGAGGCCCAGCCAGCCGGGTAGAACCTGTAGGTAGAACCAGCCCAGGAGGCCGAAGGCGAAAATCTGGAAGACGGAGTTGATCGCGACCAGCACGGCGGCGGCCTCGCGGTCCCCGCAGGACAGGTCGTTCCAGATCAGCACCATCGCGATGCAACGGGCGAGCCCGACGATGATCAGGCCGGTGCGGTAAGTCGGCAGGTCCGGCAGCGTCAGCCAGGCGAGGGCGAACATTAGTGCCGGCCCGATGATCCAGTTCAGCAGCAGCGACGTGACCAACAGCTTGCGGTCACCGGTCACGCGGTCAAGCTGTCGGTAACGGACCTTGGCCAACACCGGATACATCATCAACAGCAGCCCGACCGCGATCGGCAGACTCACCGAGCCGATCTCCACCTTGTCCAAGTCATCGGCCAAACGCGGGATCGCGCGACCGAGCCCCAGGCCGATCGCCATCGCGGCGATGATCCACACCGGCAGGAACCGGTCCAAAGTGGAAAGGCGCTGCAGCACCGGGGCGTCCGGGTCGGCAGCAGGCGTCTCAGCGACGACGTCACTCATCAAAATGTCCTCTGTCTCGTAGTCACAGTCATCTCGTAGCCACAGTCGGCGTGGTGCTCTGTGCACTGACGTCAGCAGGCACGACGCGCCGGCAGTTCATGGGAAGCGGCCGCGAGCGCTCGCATCGCCTCACTGACTGCGTCGAGCGCACCGGCTCGCAGCCGGAAGTAGGTGAAGCGGCCGCAGGGGGCAGTGTCGACCAGGTCCGCATCGCGCAACACCTTCATGTGGTGCGACACCAACGTCTGCTTCGCCCCGAGCAAGTCCTGCAGGTGCGTGGTGCACAGTTCCTCGCGAGCCAGCAGCTGCAAGATTCGCCAGCGCGTCGGATCGGCCACGATCGGCAGCAGATCATCGACCTTCACATCAGTCGGCATTGATATCAGCACGCACTGATCTAATCAGGTGCCATTGACGTCTGTCAATATGACGTTCCGCCTCGGCGGCGGCGCCCCCGATCTGCTACGAGGCGAGTGCCGGCTGGTCGGTCAGCGCTCGAAGCGCCGGGACACCGACCGGTTCCTCCGCCAGCAGTGGGATCACCGCGGTGCGCGCAGACAACTCGGTGATCACGGCCTCGATCTGGGTCGTTTCGGCTTCAGCTCGGTGCTGCAGCAGAAGGCTGGCCGGTCGGGCGGCCGCGATACTGCTGTTGATGACCCATGCCCAGGGGTGGATGCCCGCGCGCTGCAGGTCGGCCTGGAGCGAGGCCGCTTCCAGCACGGGCGTTGGTTCGGCCAGCGTGACCAGGATGACTTTGGTGTTCTCCGGATCGCGCAACCGCATCAGCGGAGTCGTGTAGTGGATCCGCTCCCCCAACTGTCGAGCGATCTCTCGGTGATAGGAACCGGCGGCGTCTAGCAGGAGCAGGGTGTGCCCGGTGGGTGCGGTGTCGATAACGACGAACCGGCGGGTTGACTCGTTGATGACGCGGGAGAATGCCTGGAACACCGCGACCTCCTCGGTGCACGGCGAGCGGAGGTCTTCCGCCAGACCGGCGCGACCCTGCTCGTCCAGCGCGGCGCCTTTGGTGGCTAGCACACGCTCGCGGTAGCGGGTGGTGGCCTCGGCGGGGTCGATGCGGGACACCGTCAGGTGCTCGACCTCCCCCTGCAGCGTCTCGGCCAGATGGGCCGCCGGGTCGGTTGTGCTCAGGTGGACGTCGTGCCCGCGGGTAGCCAGCGCGACGGCGAGGGCGGCGGCGGTCGTGGTCTTGCCGACGCCGCCCTTACCCATACACATGATCAGGCCGTGGTCCTGGGCCGCAAGCTGGTCGACCAACGCGGCTAGCGAAGCGGCTGGCACGTCCTGGGCCGGTGGCGGCGTCTGAGTCAGAACCGGCGCGGTGGTGAACATGGTGCTCAGCGCGGCGAGTCCGATGAGGTTGGTCGCCTTGAGCTCGATCGTGTCCGTTGGGAGCGCGCGCAGGGCAGTCGGCATGGCGGTGACCGCGGACTGCTCCCGGGCATAGAGCGCCACGGCCACGGCATCGGCACCCGTCGCCGGCGCGGGCAGGACGGCGTTGATGATGACGTGCTGTCGGTTCAGTCCGAGCGCGGCGAGTTCGCCGTGAGTGCGGGCGATCTCGGCGAGCGCGGAGGTCTGGGCGCGGGCGACCAGCACCAGCCGAGTGCGCACCGGGTCGGCGAGCGCCTGGACAGCGGCGGCATAGCTGCGGTGTTGCTTGTCCAGGCCAGACAGCGGCCCGAGGCAGGAGGCGTCACCTGCGCCGGCGTCGAGGTACCGCGTCCACGATCCCGGCAGTTGCAGCAGCCGGATGGTGTGCCCGGTGGGTGCGGTGTCGAACAGCACGTGATCGAAGCGGGCGATGATGCCATCGGCGTCGGCGAGCAAAGCGGTGAACTCGTTGAACGAGGCGATCTCGGTCGTGCATGACCCGGACAGCTGTTCGGTGATCGCGGCCACCTCGGCATCGGGCAACAGTCCGCGGACCGGACCGACGATGCGCTCCCGATAGGCGTGTGCGGCCTGCTCGGGGTCGATCTCCAGCGCGGACAGGCCCTCGACGCCCGCCACTGCCGTGATCGTGTTGCCGATCGCCAGCCCGAACACCTGCCCGACGTTCGATGCCGGGTCGGTGCTGACCAGCAGCACCTGCCTGCCTGCGGCCGCGAGCGCGACGGCCGACGCGCACGCGATCGAGGTCTTGCCCACACCGCCCTTGCCGGTGAAGAACAGGAACCGCGGCGGGTCGGCCAGGAACGCCGGACCGGGCTGCGGCATCAGTGTTGTCTGCGGCATCAGCAACAGCCCGAGGCGCCGGTCGAATCACTGCTGCAGCAGCTGCCCGTCTCGGCCAGCTCGAGCATCTGTACGCCGGTAGGCGCCGCGGTTCGCGGCAGTATGGCCGCCGGCACGGTGCCCGACGCCGACTCGCCGACCGGTTCGGTGGCTGATTCGGTGGCTGATTCGAAGGGAAGGCCGGCCCAGCGGGCGAGCAGGGCGCGGTCCGGGTAGGTGCCGGTGAGTGCGGTGATGCCGTTGACCAGCACGAGTGGCAGACCGGCTGAGCCGCGCAGCTGCAGGTACTGCTTGACCGCGTCGTTCTCGGCGAAGGCCATCGGATCGTTGGCGAGGTTGTGTCGCACGAGATGCCCGCCGCGGGCAACAGCCCAGTCCAGGTCGGCGGAGAACGTGACCAGCGCCTGGTCGACGTCCTCGCCGCAGATGCCGGTGTTGCAGCACAGCGCCGGCTCGAACACCTCGATCGTCGCCGACGCGGTCGCCGACGTCGACGTCACGGTTGGGGCGCTGGCGGCTCCTGCCGCGTCCGACTTGCAGGCGCAGCTGCCGGACGGGTGTTCGCTACTGCAGCAGGTGCTCTTTGCCGACGGCTCGCAGCAGTCGGCCTGCTCGCGGGCCGAACAACACTCGGCGGGTTTGGTCGCGTGCACGATGGCGCCGTGCATACCGGGAGCCACTTCGTGGGTGAAGACAACTTCGGCGTCGCCGAAGCCGGCGGCGGTCAGGCCGTCGAGATACTCCGAGCGGGAAAGCGCACCGGCGATGCAGCCGATGTAGGAGCCGCGCTCGGCGCGCATGTCCGGCGTCAGGTGGTCCTCGGCAACGACATCAGAGATGCCGATGCGGCCGCCCGGGGTCAGGACCCGGAGCATCTCGGCCAGCACGGCCGGCTTGTCCGTCGACAAGTTGATCACGCAATTGGAGATGACCACGTCGACCGCGGCGTCGGGCAGCGGGACATTCTCAATCGTGCCTTTGAGGAACTCGACATTGCGTGCCTCGGCCTTGGCCGCGTTCGCGCGAGCCAGCGCGAGCATCTCCTCGGTCATGTCCACGCCGTAGGCGAAGCCGGTCGGGCCGACCCGCTTGGCGGACAGCAGCACGTCGATGCCGCCGCCGGAACCGAGGTCGAGGACTCGCTCCCCCGCTCGCAAGTCGGCCACGGCCGTCGGGTTTCCGCAGCCCAGGCTCGCTGCGACAGCCGCCGCGGGCAGCGCGCCCTGCTCGTCGGCGCCGTAGAGAGCCGCACCGAACGCTGGATCGACCCCGGTGTCGCTGTGACAACATGATCCGGCGGGCTCGGCCGTACCGGCAGACTCCACAGGGACGCAGCATTGGTTCGCATCGACGACCGCCAAGGCGTTACCGCCGGTGGCGGTCACCGCCTCAGCGGCCGCGGCGTAACGCTGGCGCACCTGCTCCCGGACCTGGTCGCTCATCGTTTCTCCTATCGATTGTCTTCGATACAACGAGGGTCGGTCATCTATCGACGTTTGTCAATGTGGGTGGCAGACTGCACGCATGCCCACGATGGTGACCAGCCTCGGCGACGTCGTGCCGATCTGCTGCAGTCCGGTGACTGGCGGCGTCATCGGCAACGATGAGGCCGAGCGGTTAGCGCGAATCTTCAAAGCTCTGGGTGACCCGACCCGGGTCCGCCTGGTGTCATTGATCGCCGCTCATCAGGACGGCGAGGCATGCGTCTGCGACCTCACCACTCCGGTCGAGCTTAGCCAGCCCACCGTCTCCCACCACCTCAAGCAGTTGGTGGAGGCCGGCTTACTCACTCGCGAACAACGCGGTCGCTGGGCCTACTACCGCGTCGCCGGTGCGGCCCTCGAAGCGCTGGCCGGCGCGCTGGAACCCGCAGGACGGTCCACCGCGTCGAGCAGCAGCCGCGGCCGCTGAGGGGTGCGAGACCCGCGGACTCGCGAGTCGCGCGCGCAGCAAGGGAACGGCACCATCTGTGCTCAGTCGGTCGGGCGCGATCGCGCCCGAGGAACGGCAGGCGAGTTCTCGGAGCTCAGACGGTCGCGGATGAGACGACGAGCGGGTTCACAGCCGAACACCGCGCAGGCCCCCGGGGTCTGAGCGAGGAACCTCGAGCGACAGCCTGCGGGGACCCCATGCCGTGCGGCCGGTATAGAAGCCTGTTCGGTCAGTCCAATTCGATGTTGAAGTCCCACACGGCGACCACCTTGCCGCCGTGGCGCCAGGTGACCTCGGCGGCGCCGCTGTGGAAGGTCCCCTTGACTTGTAATCTCGTCGCGGAGCCGGCGGTGACCGTGTGCGATGCGGCCCCGACCGGGATGAGTGCGATGAGGGCGCCGGTCTCGTCCTTGGAGGTGAAATCGCTGGCCTTGATTGTCAAGGTGCCGCGGCTGGGTTTGATGGTGATGGTGATGATGCCGACCGTGCTTTGCGGAGGTTTGGCGCCGCCGGTGTAGGGCGTCAATTCCTCGGGACCGAGGGCGGTCACCAGCGCGTCGGCATCGGGCAGTTGGGCCTGCACCGGTTCGCCGATCGCCAGCAGCGCGAGTTTCTGCTCGGATGCGATCGGCGTCGCTGGCGCCGAAGGGGCAGTGGGGATCGGCACGGCGCCCAGCGAGCGCAGTACGACGGACGGATCGTCGTCCGGCGCGGCGCTGTGCGTGCAGGCGCTCAGTGCGACGGTCAACAGAGCGACGCCGGCCAGCGCGGCCAGTGGTCGTGCGCTGGGTCGGGACCTCCCGGACCCGACCCAGCGCACCGTGCAGCGAGGGTGGACGCGCACTGCCTAGTGGCCGTTCACCGGGATGTTGGCGTGTACGACCTTGGGGTTGACGGTCTGGCCGATCGTGGCCGAGGCCGGGTAGATCGTGCTTCCCGTCGGCGACGGCTTATAGGCCCGGCCAGCCGGGTTGTTGTAGACGTCCGGCCCGAAGGGGCGCAGTCCGTCGGCGGCGGCGTACCCGAGGTGCCCCTGGCCGTCGGTGCCGCCCTTGCTGATGCCGTACAGGTCTTCCATGCTGCGCAGCCAGCTGTAGTGGTTGTAAGGCTGGTCCGTGACTGACCCGGGTTTGATGAAACGGCTGATGAACACTGCACCGGTGATGCCGCCACCTGGAGTGGTGTCCTGTCCGAACGCTTGAAAGCCGGGCTGGCTGGTGTTGGGTCCGGGCAGTTCGTTGCAGCAGGCGACGACGGACTGGGCGGTGTCGGTCGGGGTGTTCAGGGTGGGGTCGCTGTTACCGGCGTAGTCGGCGATGGAGTTGTTGTACATCTTGTAGGGCGGGAACGCCTCGTCGAACAGAATCTGGATCTCGCCGTCTTTCTGGAACGCAGGCGAGGCCATGATCTCCGGAACGATCTGCTTGAGGAAGTTGTCCGCCGCGTACAGCCCGCCCTGGTGGTTGTTCGGGTCACCAGACAGGTTGTCCCCGGCGCAGGTGGCGTCGTGGGCGTCGGAGCAGTTGTTGGGGCTGATCCAGGAGAACGCCGGTGTGGTCTTGATGCTCTTGAGGTCCTGCGCCAGGCCGCTTTCGGCCGGGTGGCCCTTGGCCGCCGACAGGCCGTTGAGCGGGACGACGTTGGCGCAGTCTCTAGGGCTGTCGATCAGTGAGTGGAACCACGGCGCGGGGTTGTGCTTGGGTACGTACTGGTCGGCCGGGGTAGCGCCGCCAGGATCGACCACGCCGTTGCCGGCAGGATTGCCGGGGATGCCGCATTGGTAGGCGTTCTCCCGCGTCGGAGTGTTGCCCATGTCCTGGGCGTAGATTTTCCAGCTCTTACCGATCTGGTCGAGCTGGTTGAAGATTGTCTTGACCGAGGACGGGTACACGCAGCCGGTAGAGGCATACGTCTGCCCGTCAGGTGCCGGGAATCCAGGTTTGACATCTTTGTATTGGGGGCAGTCGTTTTGGTTGTCCGGCGTCGGTGCCTGGCCGGCGACCAGGCTGACGTAGTTGTCCAGCGAGTAGTGGCCGGTGCCGTAGTACTGGGTAAGCAGCTCCCCGTAACTGGGCAGCGTCTTCCACAAATAGTCATTCTGGTTCAGCCCAGTGAAGGTGGCCTCGTACGACTTGTTCTCCAGGATGATCGTCCACACGTGGCCGATCTTCGGCGCCCTGTACTTCCCATGACCGCCGCCTCCGCCCGTACGGGCTGAAGCCGGGCCGGCGGCCGCGACCAGCGTCACCGCGGCTGCGACCGCCAGGGTGAGCAGGCGTCGTCGGCGCCGCGTGAGCGTGTGGTTCATGCGCAGCTCCTCGTATCGAATCCCCGGTTAGGGGGTGCCGTCAGCATCAACGATATTGACCGGTGTCGATGTAGCAGCGGCGACGGGACCATGGCATGCAGATGAACAGCCGCTGCGGGGGCCGCAACCCCCTGTCCCGTGCGTGTTCCGGTGACCGGCAAACGAGGCGCACTACATCAGGATGCCCGGCGGTGGCCGTTGATGTCTTGGATTACGTTGGCGACCAGCGCGGGCCCGTGTGAGGCGTCACGGTCTTGAGCACGTCGAAACCGTGGCCGACGATAAAGGCCCGCAGCAGCGGGCAGCGGCCGGCGTAGGCGGCGCACATCCAGGGGCTGACGAACAGGGCGCCGGGTCCGTAGGGGACGTGGAAGGCGCTTCGCATGGCGATCACTAGCAACACGACATACCAGCGCCACCGCAGGCGTAGCGCGAGTCTGATGGTGAGGCCGAGCAGGATCGGCTCCTCGAGTAGGCCGGCCCACGTGCCAACGACGAGCAAAGCCGGCAGCCGGTCGGTCGGCCCGGTCCCCGAGTCCTGATGCACGTGCTGCGCAGCGAGCCGGCGTAGTTGATCAGTTCGGCCGGGATGGAGTCGGTCGCAGGCGTGGCGTCTGCGCCGTGGTGGCGACGAGCGACACGACGACCGGCAGGCGAGCGGGCGGGCTCGGCGCTGGCGGCGCGGCGCAGCTGAGCGGTGAGGTGGTCGAAGCCGAAGCCGAGGTCGACGCGGCGTCGTACCTCCGCTCCCCCGCGGCCGCCGCGGCCGCGGGTCGGGGTCCATTCGTCGTGATCGGACGGAGCGGTGGACGTGTTCGCTGTAGGACCGGTCGGTGATGACGGTGTCGACGGCTTGCAGGTGCGGGGCAGGACGGTGGCCCGTCACGCTCTACCAGGCTGACTGCCCCTGGTCTTGGTAGTACGGCGCGGGCAGCATCAACTGGTGCCCATTTCGGCGAAGCGTTCCTCGTGCGCTCCCCCGCAGTGGGTGCAGTGTCGCCACTGCACTCCGCAGCCGTTGGGGTGGGGGTACCAGCTGGACATCTGGTGTCCCGTGGCTTGGCAGTCGGCCGCCTCGGAGCAGTGGCGGCACAGCAGCCGGCCATCGGGCAGCTGGGTCCAGCCCATGCCGTCCTCGCCGAGCACGTAGCCCAGGGCAGCAGTGACGGTGTCAAAATGGAACGGGCCCTCGTCGGGCCAGCCGCGGTCACGGTCGCAGTCGGGCTCATCGCACTCGACCCAGACACAGGTCTGGTTGTGCGTGGTCATGGTGTGCGGTCGGCCAGGCCGGCCGAGGTGGTGGCCGCGGCGAGCGCGGCCCGGTACTCGAGGTCGGCGGCGATGAGGTGGGCGTGGGCTGCGTCGATCCAGGCGGCCACGCCGCTCTGCTTGGCAATGTGCAGGACGCAGTCGGCGTCGAACAGGTGCTGGGCGGCGTCGCTGACGCGGTCCTCGCCGGTGGTGGTGAGGGTCGTGGCGGCGTCGATGCCGGTGTCGGTGGTGGTCATCGCTCCTCCAAGTGGGTGTGTGTTCAGTACGTGAGGGTGGGCGCGGAGCCCGGATCGGACATGGTTGTGTCGACGAGTTGCTCGGTGCTTGTACTGGGTACGGGGCGGATGGCCTCGGCACATGGGTGGCAGATCAGCAGTTCGCCGGCGGGCAGCAACTCGTCCTCGGCCGGCGCGGTGGCCAGTGGCCACAGGTGCTCCGTGGATTGGTCGCACAGGTCGCAGATGAGCCGCGCGGGATCCGAGCACCAGGGTGGCGGCATTGGCTGTCCGGGCAGCAGTAACGCCACCGCGGTGCTCAGGACGGGCCGGTCGGCGAGGTGCACTGTGGTCATGACCGCTCCCCCCGCTCAGGCGGCCATGTTGTCCACGATCGCCTTGACCGTGGGGTAGTCCAGGTCATAGGCGTTCATGACCCAGGTGACGGTCATCCCGCGGGCGATGTGCTGCTCGATGTGCTGGCGGGTGTCCTCGAGCACGCCGGTTTCCGCGACGCGCTGCTCGGGCGACTGGTCCGTGTCCTCGTGCTCGTCGACGTCGCTGACGTCGTCGGCTGACGGGTTCGTCGCGTCGCTGGCGACCTGGGCTTCTTCGTAGGCACGTCGGACGGCCGGCGGGATGTTGCGAGAGCCGGTGAGGTCGTATCCGTTGCGGTCCGCCCATCGCCGGATGGCGTTGCGCTGCTTGCGTTCCTGGTTGAACCGAGCGCCGGCCTTGGACACGGCCGGGACGCGGACGAAGAACTGCTCGATGTTGCGACCGCGTCCGCCGTTGTAGCGCTCAACGATCACGGCGGCACACAGGCGGGGCAGCGTGCCGCGCTGCAGCTCGCGCAGCGCGGCGGCGCGAGCACGCAACTGCTTGGGCGGGACCTCACGCAGTTGGGTGACCAGGCGATCGAGGTCGATCTCGTCTTCGTCGTAGTGAGCCAGCACCAGCGCGACTCCCTGCATGATCGCGCCGTCGTAGCCGTCGTAGGCGCGGCCGAACGCTGAGGTCAGGACGACCAAGACGCGGTCGAGCATCTTCAGGTCGCCCAGCTCGGCGACGATGGACTCCACCGCCTTGGTGGCGCGGATGTTGCCGTCACGGGCGCTGGGGTTGATCTGCAGGCCGTGCCGGGCGAGCACGGCGTCGATCGCGAGGACGCCGGGGTCTCCCCCGCCACGGCGTGCTCGCCACCGGTCCCACCAGGACAGTTGCTTGCGGCGGGCGTCGATCTCGTAGAACACGCGGGCTTCGTCCTCGATCGACAGCCCGGTGTGGATCTGGCAGACCAAATGAGCGTCGTCGCCGCTCGGGTGCGCGCGACAGGTGGTGGCCCAGCGGTGCTGTCCGTCGAGGATGGCGTAGCGGCCGTCCTCTCGTGCGGACACCTCGAGCACGCCGACCAGACGCTGGTCGAAGTCGGCGGCCATGGTCTCGACTCGGGCATCGTCGAGGTCACGCTGATAGGTCGGGTCGGCGTACATCAACGCAACGCTCACGGCGTCGATGTACGGGGCGGCGCTGCTCTGCTGGCTTGGTGCGTGGGTGGTGACCATCGGGAACCTCCTCCAGGTTCGGGCGTTGACGGTCCGGCTGCTGTCTTGCTGACCCCAGAAGGTGAGTGAGGTGCCTTCTTCGGACGCGGTCGGCGAAACTCGATACCCAATACCACTAGCCTAGAGGAACTATTAGCCCTTATCAATACCCTAGTAATGGATCGTCTAGGGCAGCCGTGGGGCGGCGGACGGACGACGGCGGGCGTCGGCGGCGGCTACAGGTGTGACTGCTGAACGTGGCGGGCGCGCTGGCGCGGTGATGGGTGGGTGTCCATGCCGATGCCGGCGGCCAGTCGCCCGAGTGGACTCTGCGCGGCGCGCAGGTGCTGGATGGTGCTCAAGACCGCCTCGACGCCGATGAGGTTCGTCGACCACTGGTCGGCGGCGAGCTCGTTTCGCCGGCTGGGGATCACGATGAGCCGCAGGGCGAGCAGTGCGGGGATGAAGGCGAGCCCGAACCACAGGCTGGTCTGCTCGGTGGTGGAGTCTCGCACGCCGATGACGCAGCACGCGATGGCCAGCGCCCACAGCGGTATGCCGATCGCCAGCACCCAGCCAGCGTGCGCCGCGCGTTGGTGACCGAGTGCGAGGTGGCCGGCCTCGTGCGCGAGAGTGCCGCGCAGGTATTCCTCGGGCTCGTCGGCGACGACAGGACTGATCCGGATCAGGCCGACGCCGTGGTGCACGCTTGCCAGCGCACGGTTGCCGCCGGCGACCCGCGGGTCAACACGCACCACCGGCGCGGGGCTGGTCCATCCTGGGCTGGCGAACAGGTCCCGGGCGATCTGGTCGACGCGGGTTTGCAGCGCGACCAGGTGCTCGGGCGGGTGACCGGCAGCCATGCCCCATGCTGGCATGCGGTGTTCGTGGGCGTCAGGCCGCGCCGAGCGTGCAGCGACGGGCGAGGGTCTTCTCGGCGTGGTCAATGTGCCGGCCGATGAGCTGTTCGTAGGCGTCCTCGGCGGCCTCGATGAGGTCGAGCAAGGTGGCCGAGTCAGCGACGCGTGGCGCCGTGTGTGGCAGCGGTACCGCGCGTCGCATGGTGGCCTCCACGTCAGCGAGGACGTCGGCCGGGTCCGGTTCCTCGCCGGATTGCGCACGGCGGTCGTAGTGGTAGTTGGCGAGTTCGGCCGTGGCGTCCCACTCGATGGTGAGGTCGTCGACGCCGGCCAGCACAGTGCCGAGCCGGCGGCGGAGCAGGCGTGTGTCCCAGCCAGTGACGTGAAGTCTTGCATCGTGGGCATCGCTGGCCGAGATGCCGAGCTCGGCCAGCTCTCGCCGAGCTTCGCTCGCGCGCGGCCACGAGCTGAAGTGGACCCACACGGTGTCGTCCAACGGGTCGGTGAGCACCGCGAGAACGGTGTTACCGCGGTTGTGGGCGGTGGCCTGGCGACAGATCCGTTCGACCAGGTCGGCGTCGAAGGTGCTCGTCATCGGTTCTCCTCCTGCCCGCGGGGCTTGGCCCGTCCGGTGGTGGTCTTGCGGGCCGCGCGTGGCTTGCGCCCTGTGCTGGCGGGCTGCTCGGCCGGGCCGGTCGTGGTGCCAGCCAGCGCTTCGGCTCGCGCGGCGCGGTCGGTGGCTGCGGTCAATGCGCTCGCGAGCTGTGCGCGTTCGTCGGTCAGCTCAGCGAGCCGGGTGCGTGCCTGGTCGAGCTGGGCCTCGAGCTTCGCCCCGGCACGATCAGCGGCGGCGTGGTCTCGCTCGGCCCGCTCGCGGGCCGCGTCTGCACGGTCGGCTCGGGTCAGGGCGTCGTCGGCGCGCTGCGCGGCGGCGGCCAGTTGTGCGTCCAGGCGGCTGTTCTCGGCGCGCTGCGAGTCGACCTGCGTCCGTGTCTCTGCCAGCTGCTCGCCGAGCTGCTCGGCGCGGCCGATCGAGGCGGCCAACTTCTGCTCGATCTCCTCGGCGCGCGCACCGGCCTGGTCGGCCGCGGCCCGGGCGGTCGCGAGCGATTCGTTGAGCGTCGCGACCTCAGCGGCCGACTCGGCGGCGCGCGATTGGATGGCGGCCAACTCGCTGCGGGTCTCCCCCAGTTGCCCGGTCAGGTTGTCGATCTGGATCGCGCGTTGGTCGAGCTCCGCGCGGTCCAGATCGCGCTGCTCGCCGGCGGCAGTCAACTCCGCCTGGACTCGGGCGAGCTGCTCCTCAAGGTCCGCCGCCGCGGCGTCAGCTTCCTCACGCTCTGCACGTGCCTGCCGGGCCGCTGCCTCCGCCCTGCTGCGAGCACCTTCGGCCGAGGCGACCTGCTCGGTCGCCTCGGAGGTCACTGTCTCGATCTGCGCAGCGGCCGCATCGGGGTCGGTCATCGTCTGCAAGTCCCCGACGATGCGCTGCAGCTGATCGACGAGCTGCGCAACCGTCCCGGTCAACTCGTCTCGCAGCATCCCGGCCCGGGCGCTGGCCATCGCCACCGGCCGACCGAAGTCCTCGGATTCGGGCTCGACTCCCCCGGCCCGGCGCGCGCGCCACGCCTTCACCGCAGTGTGGTCCGGGTCGTCGCAGTACTCCGGCGGCCGGCCGGGCGTGCCCGACGCGTCTACGGCCGGGCGCTTGCACCCGGGGAACCGGCAGAGGCGGGTGGCGGTGGGCGTCGTCATGATCTGATCCTACCGCGCGATGTAACGATATGAAAGTAATGAAACGCAATGAAACTAAACTGGTTTCGCTCAGCCCTCGCCCCGGTCGCGAGCAACCCGCACCCAACCTCCCCCGGGCAGTCCTTGCTCAAGAGGTTCCCCCCGCCTTGGGCGGAACGTTGGCACCGGACCACCCCCCCGGTCCCTCCGCCTTCGGGCGCGATGGACCGTGCATGCACGCATGCGTTCTAGCGGGCTAGCTCGCTCGCATGACTTTCGTTGGCATGCGCGGGGCGATGACGGACGCTCCGAGGAGGGCTCCCCCCGGGGGTTTGGATGCGAGAGACTTGCCGGGCCGGTGTGCTCACGGTGAGTCCTCCCTTAGACGAGCGAGGTAGCAGGCAATACAGCACGCGATACAGCGGGCAATACACCGACCACGCCACGAGGGCAGCAAGGGGAGCGGCTGCATACCGAGGCGGCAGGCGCGCGCGGCGGCGTGTCGCGCTGCTAGATGGCTCGTGAGTTGGCATACTGGCATGCATGATTGAGGACCGGACAGCGCTCGGCCGTGTAGTCGCGATTGCGAACTCGAAGGGTGGGGTGGGCAAGACGAGCCTGTCGACCACGCTGGCCGGGCTCGCCGCAACGGCCGGCTACAAAATCCTGCTCATCGACCTCGACCCGCAGGGCAACGCGGGGGAGGACCTGGGCTACACCGGCCGCGGTGAAGGCGACGACGGGGCGGGATTGGTTGCGGCGATTGCTGCCGGAACGCCTCTGGCGGTCGCTCTGGAGCAGGTGCGCGAGAACATTGACGTGATCTGCGGTGGCGACCGGCTCGATGATTTGGCGGGGTTACTGCTCTCGCGGCATCGCCGAGGCGAGGATGTCGCCGATGTGCTGGCGGCACCGTTGGCGGTGCTGCTGGCCGAGCGCGACTACGACTTGGTCTTGATTGACTGTCCGCCGGGGGAGTCGACGCTGCAGATGCTGGCGTTGGGTGCGGCTCGATGGCTGGTGATTCCGACTCGTGGGGACGCGGCCAGTCTCAAGGGAATGTCACGGATCGCGCACCGTCTGGTTCAGGCCCGCACACACAACCCTGACATCGAGCTGCTCGGGGTGGTCCTGTTTGACATCGCGATCTCGGCTACCCGATTGCGTCGTGAGATTGCCGAGCAGATCACGAAGGCGCTCGGGGGAGTGGCCCCGTTGTTCGATGCCACGATCCGGCACAGCGTGGCGGCGAATGACGCCCGCGGTCGCGGATTACTGATTCACGAACACGCGGCCGCGCTCGAGGGAGACGAGCCGTTCTGGCAGGCATTGCGCGAGGGCCGCAGGCCGGTGTCCCCAGGCTCCGCTCCGGCTCTCGCCGGCGACTACGCTGCCTTGGCGCACGAGATCCTGCTCCGCATCGCGACCCTTGAAGGGGCTCCGGAGGAGGCGCACGCATGACCGGGCCCACTCCCAGCCCCATGCAGACCCCGGACATCGGAGGTCTTCTCCGCCGCAATCCGCCGACCGCCCGGCCGACACCACCGCCGGCCGAAGACCCTCGATCGAATGTCGAGGTACCTTCGGCGGCGCCTTCTGGGACTCCACCGGCTGCGGCAACACCCGCGCCGGCCAAGACGCCTCGCCGTCGCGGCAACGCTCCAGCAGCGGCGCCCACGTCGGTCCAGAAGCGCGTCTCACGCGGTCCGTCCGGGCATCAGTACCTGCGCTCGATCGCGGTGTACCTGCCCCGAAGCGTCCACCAGCAGCTCAAGACGACGGCGGCCGCTGGCGCGACGACGGCCACGGCGCTCATCCTGGCCGCGGTCAATGCCACTCACGGCCGCGTCGGGGACCTAATCGAGGAGGACCGTGACTCCTCTGCCGGGCCGTCCGGTGGCGGGACTGACCTGTTCGAGATCCCGCAGGCGCGCAAGGCGGCCGAGCCGACAGTGCAGACGACGATTCGGGTCACGGACGCTCAACTGCAGGCGATCACGGAACTGGCCGCGACCCTTGATGCGAACAGGTCGCAGTTGATCACCGCGTCGCTGCGTCTTCACCTGACCCCCGCATCGTGAGTGTCGGCGACTGGCTTGCGCCGGCGCTGTCGTTTGTCGGAGGCGGAGCGGGGGCATGGCTCGCATTCCTAGGCACCCGATCATCGACTCGCGTCGCGGACGCTGCCGGGCGGCGAGAAGAGTGGGGGCGCCGCTTCGCTCAGTCGCTGGCCCTGCTCGCTGACGAGCATCCCCGGCAGCGCCAGATCGGGCGAGCTCTGCTGGTCCAACTGCTGGACAGCGACCTGGCGACCGACGACGATCGGGCTACGGCCGACCGCATCATCGCGCTCGACGCAGAGCCGACGCGCACGCAGCTCGCGGCACTGCCCTCACCTGATGAGCTGGACGCTGCGCGGTTCGTGAGGGACGATGGACTCGACGGCGAAGACGAAGGGAGCAGCGAACAATGACGGCAACGATTCACGTCAGCGGTGATCAAGTCGACGCTGCCCGCGCGCTGATCCGCATCCGTGGCGGCGAAGACAAAGTCGACCCGGTGATCGTTCGTATCGCTCACGCCGAGGACGCTCCGTCGAGCGGCAAGCACGCGCCGAACCGCCGCGCTTCCTGAACAAGCAGCAAAGGACTCGGGTCGCCTCGATTCCAGGACTGGTCTGCGCGGCCCTCATTGCCGCCCGGCGGCGATTTTCGGCTTAGATGCCACCTCGTGGCTAGCCGGCGCGCCTCAGACCGTTTCAGGGCGTTTCGCTGGCTCGATCCGGGCAGGTGGGTCGGCAAGCTCGCAGTGGATAGGGCGGGTCGCCTTCGACGGTGCCGACGACGATCGTCTCGGTATCTGGGGTCAGCGGAGTCCGGCAGAGGGCGCATCGGTCCGGGTTGAGCCGGGCGATAGAGGCGAGCCGGGTCGCGACGGCGACCGGCTCGTAGGTTCGTTGGCCGGCGTGGCTGCGCAGGATGCCGAGTTTCTGGGCCCGGTAGAGGTGGATCACCGTGTCGAGGCGGCGTGCTGCGGCGAAGTCAGCTCGGCCCGGCGGTGTGGCCTCTGGCCGGGGCGGCGGTGGCGTGGCTTCTTCCCCTGCCGGGCAGCGGTGGAGACGTAGGCAGGTGTTGGGCGGCGGTCGGCCGGGGTCGATCTTGGCGACGTATCGGTGGGCGAGCACGACGAAGCGATCGTCGGGCTCGACGTCGTCGAGCGCGTACTCGGCGGCCTCGAAGGTCTGCGGGCCGGCGTCGGTCGGCAGATACAGCACGTCGGTTCGACAGCGTGGGCATAGGTCGCGGCCGAAGCTCATGGCACTGGCCCGGTTCGGGCGTGCCTCGCCGCGCCGCCGCCGCGGGCGTCGACGTGGCTGCTGCTGCGGGTCATCCGGTCGCCTGTTCGTCGGGCTCGATGAGCGTGGCACCGAGTTCGGTGCGGAGCAGCTCGAGCACGGCCGCCTCGAGGTCCGTTACCCAGTCCGGGCGGGGCGGGTCGGCGGCATGCAGGATTTCCTCGGGCGTCGGGCGGGCCTGTTCGGGTGGGCTCGCGCCCGCGTGGGGCATGCCTGGCCAAGCGACGGTGAAGGCGGCGGGGTAGTGGATCTCCTCGAGTCCGTGCAGCAGTCGTAGGGCGTTGCGTTCTTGGCGCCAGCGACGGACCAGGTCGTGTAGACGGCCGGCGATGCCGTTGAGGCGGGCGAACCGGGTGAGGCTGCGGCGGCCGAGAGCCCAGGTTCCCGCGGCGCGCCTGCGGGCGAGGCCGGCTCGTTCGAGTTCGGTGAGCGTGGCGTAGACGGTGCGCAGGGGCATTGCCGTGGCGCTCGCGAGCTCGGCCGGGGTTCGTGGCTCGCCGGGGTGGCTCAGCGCCGTGTGGAGGCGGTAGGCGGGGCGGGGGAGCAGGCTGAAGGCCGGGTGCACTCCGATTGGGGCCGGTGGCAGGTCCTCGTCGATCGGGACGTCCTCGAGGTACTGGTCGGGGATACGCAGCTCGTAGACGTCGGGCTCGACACCTCGGTCGGAGTCGACAAGCAGCACGAACGGATCGTCCTCACTCGCCAGGACCTTCAGTGTCTTGGCCAGGCCTGACTGTTCCACCACGGTCCCGGTGCCCATGGATAGGTGTCTGACCCCGAAGGCTGGGTAGATGGTCTGGGTGCGGCGGGCAGCGTCTCCCAGCGCGGTCAGGACGAGTTCGATCCCGTAGGACTTCTGGCTGTCCCAGCGACCGGTGCGGACAGCGATCGCGACAGCTGCAGCCCACCGGCGGAGGTGTGTGCGGGCGGCTGTCCCGCCACCCCCCCGTGGGCGCGTAGCGCTGGTGTGGATTCTGTGCAACGGGAGCTCGTGCAGTCTGGCTTGGGCGCGGGTGATGTCGCTGGCGAGAGCGGTGCCTGCGTACCGGGAGCCGTAGTGCTCGCGGTAGAGGCCGGTGAGTCCGGCCCAGCGGCCTTGTCGCACCTCGTCCTGGATGTCGCGTTCGGTCCAGCCCCGGCAGAGCGCGTGCAGCAGGACCGCTGCACGGGCCTCCGACGCGGAGGGGTAGCGGCGCGGGTCGTAGGCGCCGGTCGTGGCGATCGTCGCGTAGGAATTTGCTAGCGGGCGGCGCGGGCCGGTCACCGCGTCGCCCGCTGCGGGGGAGTGCAGGTCGATCGTGCGGCGGGTGTCCTCGATCGCCGGCAGTTGCGCGAGGAACGCCGCCCACGCCGCAGCGCTGGTGCGGCGGTTCAGTGCCCGGTAGACGGCGTCCATAGGTGTGATCAGGCGTTGGTGGCCACCGTCGCGGTGGGTCGCGCCAGGAGGCCGGATGCAGCCTTCGGTGAGGTTGACCAGCGGTCCCGGGTCCAGTGTCGGCAGCGCCCCGGCCGAGCGCAGGTGCCGGGCCAGGGGCGCCAGTTCTGAGTGGCTGACCTTGTGGTCGAGCAGCACGTAGACGTGGCGGCCGCCGCTGACCGACTCGTCGACCAGATAGGAGCAGCCAGCCTCAGACAGCCACGCCGTCAGGCGTTCGCAGTCGCGGAGTACCGCGCCGCGGGTGGCCTTCTTCTTGGCGTCCAGGTCAAACGCGACGCACTTCGTCTCGCCTGACGCGTCGTACGTACGGACCGCGGCAGGCAATGTCGGCCGGTGAGCAGGGTCGAGCCGCTGTTCCCACGAGCGGCGGAACTGACGCCCGTCACGCGCCACACGAACACGGTCAAACGCTGCGATAGCGGACGCCGTGAGAGCCCACAACGCATCGGCCGACGGCGTGTCGCGCGGCTGCTTATGGGTATCTCTATCGAGGCTTGGGCTACTCTCGATGATGCGACCTCCTCACTTGGCAGTGGCGGGATTGCGAAAGTCCTTCTCGTTAGCGCGAGAGGGCACAACAGAGGTCCCGGTCCTTGGCAGGGCGGTCTCTCTCACAGAAGCGGATCGACTGGGGTTGGCCCCCCAGAGCGATCACGAAGTACCAGCGGCGGTGTTGGGGTTGGCCCCCCGAAACCGCCGCCGCTTCGTTTAAGGGCTACGCAGCATTGGATGCCTCCTGGGCGTCGGCGAGGAGCAATCCGAGCGGCTGCTGACCTACGGGCTGGACGGCGCGCTTGCCGCCGCGGCGCTGGCGAGGCGCAATTTCCCCGAAGACCTTCAGCTCAAGCAGGGCTTGGACCGAGATTCTGAGACCCTTCGCTTCGGTGTGCAGAGCGGCGAGTTGATCGTTCGACATACGGAAGTGGAAGGCGACGTGCGCGCCCGGCGCTGACCGGCGAACCCCAACGTCACGTCGAAAGCGAAGGCGAGGCGCGATCGCGTCGAAAACCTTCAGCTCCAACAACGCTTGCAGTGGCAGCGCATGGCGGCTGGCCTCGTCACGTAGATCCGCGATGCGTTGCTGAGTCAGCCGGAAACAGATCCCTGCCTCCAGCGCGGTCTGCCGTTCAGTCATAGCCGCAGGTTAGTGATACCTGTACCTGAA